>ERZ773042.348-NODE-348-length-33423-cov-4.704897_pt1 | contig 33423 bp, 26 predicted proteins | sample MGYA00511664_ERZ773042 | MGnify/ENA primary metagenome ERZ773042 (study PRJEB29015, sample SAMEA2737984) | human oral metagenome | biome: human oral; feature: human-associated habitat; material: dental | place: China | collected 2036 ... | reverse complement strand
GGCATTGGAAATGACGCATATATCGGTGCAAAGGCCAACAAGCTCGATCTCGTCATAGTCTGCGAGCACGGCGGGCAGTTCTGTCGAGCCGAAAGTGGGCTTCTCGATGACGGCAGCCGCCTCCTGGACGAACGGCTGCAGGGATGCGGCGATCTCCCAGCCTTTCGTGCCGCGAATGCAATGCGGTACGGGAAGCCGCTTTCCCTCCTGCGTCGCCAGATAGTTCTCGCCGTGCGTGTCCATCGTAAAGACGAGCGCCGTCCCCGCCGCACGCGCTGCCGCCAGCTTCGCCTCCATGCGCGGCAGCATCGCCTGCGCCTCCTTCGTCCCCAATGCGCCGTCGATAAAATCCTTCTGCATATCGACGACGACAATCGCTTTTTTCATGATGGTTTTGCCTCCTTCGGTTGATGGAGCATCTTTATGCGCTGTCTCATCTTTATCATAACCACAAAACGCACCCTTTGCAAGTTGCTAGGAAAATTTATACGGCGGCTTGGCCTCAAAGCAAAAGAACCGTCTCATACATCGAATCCGATGCGTGAGGCGGTCCTTTTTTTCTCGCCGTGTGCTATAATAGGGAAAACAATCACGACAGGAGGCTTTTTCTTGCATTTCCAGCGAGTCTTTTCCCTCTGTATCCTCGCCTTTCTGCTTCTCACAGCGAAGGCGGGGGCGGCGGAAAATATACAGATCACAGCGGCCTCGGCAATTCTTATCGAGGCTTCGACGGGGCGAGTGCTCTATGAGAAGGCGGCGGATGTGCCGCGTTTTCCTGCGAGTACGACGAAGATGATGACATGCGTGCTCGCCATCGAGGAGGGGGATCTCTCGTCCATCCTCACCGTGAGCCGCACGGCGGCAGAAACGGAAGATACGGAGGTCGGCGCAGGCGATCGCTTCGTCCTCGCGGAGCTCGTCGCCGAGATGATGCTGCGCTCGGACAACGGCGCCGCCGTCGCCATTGCTGAAGACCTCGCCGGCTCTGTCGGCAGCTTCGCCGCGCACATGAACGAGAAGGCGAAGGCCATCGGCGCGAAGGACACGCACTTCGTCAATCCGAACGGCCTGCCCAATCCGGCGCATGTCTCGACGGCGCACGACATCGCCCGCATTGCCGCCTACGGCATGAAGAATCCGAAGTTTCGCTCCTTCGTCGGCGCGAAGGAGCGTGAGATCACATGGGTCACGCCCGAGAAGAAACGCGCCTTGATGGCGAACACGAACCGCCTGCTCTCGACGTACGAGGGCGCGACGGGCATCAAGACGGGCTATACGAATGCGGCGGGAGGCTGCCTCGCGGCTTCGGCGCGGCGCAGCGGCGTCGAACTGATCGCCGTCGTCCTCGGCGCGGCGGACGAAGAGGCGCGCTTTACCGACGCGGCAAAGCTCTTGGACATGGGCTTTCGCCGCGTGAAGGCAGCGCCCGCCTATACGAAGACAGATCTCGCGCGAAGGGTCTGGGTCAAGGGCGGCAAGGAAGGCCGCCTCAGCGTCTATCCGACGGAGGATTTGCGCCTGCCGCTCGTCGACGGCGAGGCCGAGGAAAACTATCGCCTGACCTACGACCTGCCGCGCGTCATCGCCGCCGGCGTCAAGGAGGGCGACCGCGTCGGCGATCTCGTCGTCTCCCACGGCGGCAAGGAGCTTACGCGCATCCCGCTGCGCGCCGAAAAGAGCGTCGGCAGAGGGCTGAGCATCGAGGGGCTTTGGGCGTATGTCCTCGGGCTGTTTGCGTAAGTTACAATATGGGCGTGGCTCTTGCCAAGGATCTCAAGATCGCCTTCTTCTCCTCGCGCTGCAGACCTGAAAGGCTCTCCATGCCTTCCTTCCATTTCTCGGCCAAAACGCGCATCGTTTCGGGCATTTCCTCCTCCGACAGCGAGTCTACAGATTCGCCGAGTTCCTGAGCGTCCTTGTCCCAGTTCTTGCCGTCGACAAAGGTCAGGCGATCCGCAGCGGCGGCAAGCCCCATGAAATATAAGGTGAGATTCTTTTTTTCCTTGAGCATAGATTGAATCGTTGCCCGAAAGGGTGCATCCTTATACTGCCCCTTCTGCGCCTCTATGGCGGCAATATCCCAGCAGATTATGCACCCCGGGTAAACTTCAGAGCGGATATGGTCGCCATCTCTCTCATTCAGGCGTTCTTCCACGCCCGCCTGCTTCCAAGCGGCAAACATTTCCTCGGCAGATTCGTCACCATCACGAAAAGCCAAACGCATCCATTTCGCATAATGCATCAAGCCGTAGATGTTCACGCTGCCTTCAAGCATCTTCTGCAAAAGCTCACTAAATGACACTTCCTCGCCAAGTCCGACAGACCGGGCAAGAAAATGTCTCGCTTCTTCATATTCACCCCGCCAATATTCCAGTGCGGTACGGTACTGCGCATGGCGTTTCTTATCCCACTCTTGAGAAAATTGTTCAAAAGCGCGATCCGACACCTTGCCCCATTCCTTAGAATATACCGCGCCTTGCTGCAGCAAAAGGCTATATACTTGCACCTTGGACGACAATACTTTGCCAAGGCGATCGGACTGCCGATCCTCTCGCTTTTTCGCCAGTGGATGGATATAAGGAAGGATCGCCAATATTTTTGTCAGATCCGCTTCCAACTCCCCCAGTTTGCTCAAAGCTTCTTCGGAGGAATACGTATTTTTCAAGTGCTCGATCTCACGAAGCCGATAGTCCGTGCACATTCCGGCAGATTCCAACGGCAAGGGCATCTGACTGAGGATCTTGTTGCAAAGCTCGATCTCGCGCTGCGAGGCTGCTGTATCGCCTTGATGCGTATGACGCGTCAAATCGTAGAAATGCTTGTCGAAATAGAACATATCGGACGCGCAATCAATTTCCTGCAGGAACGGAAACAAGTCATGCTCCAAGCGCTCCGACAGGCGCTTCGCCTGCACAGATTGGCGCAACTCAATCAACGTGCCCATGGTCTGCATCAGAATGTCATACTGCAATTTACGACCTTTTTCACTCATCGCTTTCAGGTTTGCCGCCAGCAAATCGTGAAATTTCTTGCAATCCGCCTCACTGCGTCCTTCCTCATAAATGAGATACCACGAATAAATGGCGTCAGCAATGCGATTCTCAATGAAGAGCCGCCGCACTTGCTCCATCGCATCGTCCTCAATGACAAAGATTCTGTTCTTCTGCTCCGCCAGATATGCGCGTGTAGCGGCATCCAATTTCTGTCGTCCGCCGCGCAGTCCCGTGCAGATGAGATCGGCGAGCATCAGTCTGTGCAGCTTTCGCGCATCCCCTCCTTGAGGCTCGATGGGCTGCAGGCGTTTCCTATTCACCTGCGAAAGACGGCCTCTTCCCAGTTCTATGCGTTCATCTATGCGACGGGCATATTCCTTTTTATCAATCAGTTGGTGGCTGTTCCCCAATCCCGACCCCGACATCTCTTTGCGCCATGCGTAAAGGAGATGCAGCTTAACCTCATCATCCGTCTGCGCCAGAAGCTCCATGGCGAGTTTCACAACGCCGTCGGCAAGAATGTTCAGATATGTGCGGTCGCTGTTGACGATGTAATGATGGCGCCCCTCGCCGAAGACGACGATCTTCATGCCACGCTCGACCATCGCCCGCAGCATGTCTCCGATAAACGTATAGACGCAGCGATGATGTTCCTCCATGCCATGAAAGGGATTTATGGAAATCGGCGCATATGTCTTGTCACTTTCCTGCACCTTGCGGAACAGGGACAAGGCCTCCGATTCGCTCAGCGCCTTCTCCGTCAGATAGCCTGCAACGATCGAAGGCCGTCCCGTATTCGGCGTTCCGGGCGCTTCAAAGCTGCCGCTCTCATCGAGATAAAGATAATAGTCTTTCATCGTTGCTCCCCCAATCCCATGTTTTCGATGCGGTCAAGGCATCTCCCGATCAATTCGTCCACTTCTCTGCGATTCATCGAAGCCGTCGCACCCTTTATATTTCCCGCATGGTTGATGTCGTTACGCGTTTTGCGGATCGTGCGATAGTCAGCAACGAGATCCAGCACGTCCGCCCGCTTGAAGTCCGTCTGCACGATGCCTTCGTCCAACATCGCTTCGAACTCAGCGACGCGAATCTCCAGCGTACTGTTGTTATTTTTAGGCAGATCGGCTTTGCTCAAAGCTTTCCCTAGACTATAAAGACGGCATTTCCCCTCGGCTCCCATCTCCTGCAAAGCATTGCAGGTTTCTTTCCAGCCTGCTTTGCACTGCAAAAGCGCGGCGAAATCTTTCACCATCGCTTTCTTTTTGGGCGGATATTCTTGAATCATTTTGTAAAGCTCTTTGAGTCTTGGCAGCCGTTCAAGATACTGCACCTTATCTTTTTCTTCGCGCATCTTTTCGATATTTTCCTTATTCTCGATGAGGAATCGAAGTTCTTCTCGACCCTTTGCAAAGATCTCTCTGTCCAGACTTTTCAAGGGATCTTTTTCTTCCGTCTTCATACTATCAAGCGCATCCTTGAATCTATCCAAGCAATATTCCTGCCGCTTGAGCGCATAAAGTTCTTTCGTACAAATGGCAAACACATTTTTCTGCCATGAGGGATCTTGGCGATCCGCCATCTCCTCTTCCATAACCTCGCGCCAAGTGGGATAAAACACCCGCTTCTCTTCCAGATAAACCGGCATCCATTCGACGTAGAGCGTCATTGCCTGCTGCGTGAAGCCGTTCTTCAAGCACCAGCGGATCATTTCGTAGTAAAGTGCCGCCTCTTCGTCCTCCGCATAACGCAAAATGTCCTCGTAGGCATTTCTAATCGTATCGAGCATCAGGGCGAACGCCTTTTCTTTCAGGCTGTCCTCCGCTATCTCGTGCTGTGAAAATTCGTCGAGAGCATGCTTCAGAGCCACGAGCACATTCTTGATCTCATTGACCTGGCAGATCTGCATGACATCGGAATAGCTGTGCATGGCATGCAGAAGCTTCCGCAGTGGTGCGGAAAGCGTGCGCATCCTCCCCGCATCACTCTCATAGTCATAATCGAAATACTCTTCCAAGGCTAGGGAACTACCATATCTGACGAAGGCATCAGCTCCGGCGATCAGGTGCGACAATGATGCAAGCGATGCGATGTTGAAAAGACGATTCGGAGTCTCATCTGTATGGAAATCAGAATACAGGAACTTCTCCACTGTCATCCCATCATGCTGCAAGAGCTGCACGATCTGACTCAGAATCATACCCGCTGAACGGATGCCCCCCGTCACATCGACATAGAGTCGGCAGTCCGACCAGTCGAATCCCTCTTCGTACATATCTGCCTTGATCTGCGCCGCCGCACGAATTGCCTGATTGGCGCACTCCTTGTCGAGATGTTCCGTCGGATACTCGAAGTCGATGAAACGAAAGTCTGTCTGCTCCAAGGCTGGGCAGCACTCTTTCAGGAAGATTTGGAAAAATTCCACCTGATTCTTGTACGTAGGACGATTTCCTTCTTCCCCTTTAATCTGAATCTCAAAATTTTCCTTTCGTTCATCGTTCGTCGAGAAGCCATAGATATAGTCGATCTTTTCTCCTTTCTCCTGCAGCATCCTGGCCATGCTGTAGATAGGCGCCTCGTTGGTAAACCTTCCCTCGACGTATGCGCTCTCCCTGCGCCCGTCCATGCAATAATTGTACGTCTGCTTCTCCTTCGATCCATAGATCACGGTAAAGAAGGTGATGAAGATATTGACGTTTTTCCCCATGATCATTCTCCCTTCATGCGGCAGATTCTTATTCCTGAATTACAAGTTAATTATACACTTCTTATCTTACGTTTGCCAGAGGTTCGTTGTATAATGGAACAGTATAATTCATCGGACGCACCAAACCACCTTAGGAGACCTCACCATGAAAATCCAGCCGCAGCCGCGCCGTTTGAGCGCATTCCTTTCCTTTTGCTTTCTCATTGCCCTCGCCCTCTACGGGCTTTTCCACCTGCCGGGCGGCGAGGGGGACGATCCGCCGACGTACAAGGCGCAGATTCTCGCCGTCGAGGAGAGCGCGAACGATATGGAGAAGTTCGCGCCGGGCAGCGAGAAATATTATGTGACGATCCGCCTCGAATCCGGCCCCAACGAGGGCGAGGAGGCGCGCATCGTCCACCGCACGCTCAACAATCCGGCCTTTGACATCCATCCGAAGGAGGGCGAGAACATCCTCGTGCGAGAGGAGCACGGCTCCTACGCCATCGTCGACTACGACCGTCTGCCCGGCGTGCTGTGGCTGCTCTTCGGCTTCGCGCTCGTCCTCATCCTCTTCGGCGGCGTGACGGGGCTCAAGGCTCTTCTCGTGCTGCTCTTCGCCGTCTTCCTGATCGCCAAGGGGCTCATATCGCTGATCCTCTTCTCGCCGACGCACATCCTCTTGTGGACGTTCCTCATCGGCTCTCTCATCACGCTCAGCACCCAACTCGTCGTCAACGGCTGCAACGTGAAGTCGGCGGGCGCGATCATCGGCACGATCGGCGGCATCTTCGTCGCAGGTCTGCTCGCGCTCCTCGCGATCCATTTCACCTACCTGACGGGTATCGCTGAGGAGCACGCGGGCATGCTCAAGGTATTGTATCTGAAGGACGTCGATTTTCGCGAACTGCTCTTTTCGGGCATCGTCCTCGGCGCACTCGGCGCGGTCATGGATGTCGCCGTCTCCATCGCGTCCGCGCAGTGCGAGATGAAGAACCTCGCGCCCAAGACATCGTTCACCGTGCTCGTCGCTTCGGGACTCGCCGTCGGTCGCGACGTCATGGGCACGATGGCGAACACGCTCGTGCTCGCCTACATCGGCGGCGCACTGCCTTTGATGCTGCTGCTCTTCTCGCAGCCGAACCTCTCCTTCGTGCACGTCGCAAACCTTGACATGATCGCAACCGAGATCGTGCGCTCGCTCATCGGCAGCATCGGACTGCTCTTCGCCATTCCCATCACGGCGTATGCGACGGCGTTCCTCGTGACGCGGCCTGCGCCGAAAGAGCGTCTGCACAGGAGAACGCCGCAGGAACATCCGCAAGAATAAGGAGGTATCCCATGGACTTCCCTTTGACCCAAAGACAGCAGGAGATCATTCGCTTCTACCATCTCAATCCGTTCATCGAATACCTGCATGCCGCCGTCGTGCCGAAGCCAGACGGCACGGTCGAGCTTCGTCTGATGATCGAGCCCGAGCATACGAACCTCTACAACATCGTGCACGGCGGCGTTCTGATGACGCTCGCCGACACGGCGATGGGCGCGGCCGCGCTCGCGCGAAACAAGAAGGTCGTGACGATGTCGCTCTCGATGGATTTCATGCACGCCGTGCCGCTCGCCAAGACGATCATCGCGACGGGCATCTGTCTGCACGATGGCAAGCACGCGATGACCTTGGAGAGCGAGATCAAGGATGAGGACGGCAAGATCTACGCCAAGGGGCACGGCACGTTCTATGTACTCGGCAATTTCCTTGAAGACGAGGAGTAGCGCTGCGCTTTTAAGGAGCTTTGCCCCTTTGACGATAACAAGATGAAGGGATTTTTGCCCAAGGAAGCAGACGGACATACCCAAGGAGGGGACACGATGTTTGAATGGATTGGCAAGATCAGCGACTACACGGCGACGTGGAAGCTGAAGAAGGAAGCGAACTGGCGCATCAAGACCGGACAGTCAATCTCGCTCACGGACAGCAAGAAGGACTTTGCGGAGGAGGCGCGTCAAAGGAAGCCGCAGACCGTCGGCATGCTCGCCAAGGTCACGGACGCGACGCGGCTCGCCATCATCTCGCAGAAAGCGCGCGGCGGCAAGAAACTCACGCCCGAGGAGCTTCGCCTCCTGAAGGAAAATGACGAGGCGCTCTACCAGAAGGCGAAGAAAGCGGACGACGCACGCGAGGAACTGAAGGCCGCCTTGAAGCGTGCCAAAACGAAAGAAGCTGCACGCCGCATCCTCATGGACGCGCAGCTCAAGGTCGCGATCGAAGCGATGGAGTCTGCAAAGAGCGGCGCAGGAAGCCTGCCCGCCGCATCCGCGAACGGTGCGAACGGTGCATCGTCGGCTGAAGCGGGCAGAGCTGCCGCCAACGACTCTGCCGCCGCGCCCGAAGGAGGAGCGTCGGGCTTTGGCGACGGAGCTGCCCCCGCCCTGGCCGGTGCAGGCGAGGCAGCGGCAGCAAAGGCCGCTCCTGCTGCACAGGCAGGGCAGGAGGTGCAAGGCGGCGCGGCGAGCACAAACGGCAGTGCGGCGAGTGCGAACGGCGGCGCGGCGAGCACAAATGGCAGTACAGAAGCCGCACAGAGCGGCGCGGCGGAAAAGGGCGCGGCGCACGACGGTAAGGCGCATGATGCCGGCGAGAAGAAGCCGTCGTTTCTCGAAGAGCGCGTCGCCCAGCTCAAGGCAAGCTACAGCCGCGCGATGGACGAGCTGGAAAACGCGAAAAATGCGAAATTCGACCTCGACGACACCTACATCATCGTCCTTCGCGCACTCGCTGACGAATGGCGCGAATTCACTTCCTCGAAGGCGTGGGAGAAGCTTCCCGAGAATGAGCGCGAGGCGAAGCTGCGCGGCAAGCACGGCGCAGCGGGCGACTACGGCAGACGGGGCAGCGCGGATGCGCTCCTTTCGCTGGCGGATTCCTACAAGACTTCGGGCAAGGAAGAGTTGCCGCAGCTCGTCGACCTCCTCGCGCATGTGGACGAAGAGACGGGCGGCGCAGGCTTTTCCGTCGGCGAAAGGAAGATTGGCGGCATAGATACGAGACGCTGAAGAGGCACGAAGAAAATAAAAGCCGCCAAAATGGCGGCGTTGAATGTATCCGTGCTCCTAAGGAAAGGCTGAATTTATTAGTGCTTTCTTAAGAGCCCAGGCAGGAATCGCTCTTTCTCAGCACTTCCTGCATTTTCCATTGACGGGGACGACCGATTGCCGCTTTTGCGGCGGCCGCCAGAAAGGACGATCTCGATGGCACAGTTTGAATCGCGCAACATCACGATGATGATGGATCTCTATGAGCTGACGATGGCCTACGGCTATTTCCGCGAAGGTGAGGAGGCCAGGAAAACACGCGCCTCCTTCGACGTCTTCTTCCGCCGCCACCCCGACGGCGGCGGCTTCTCCATCTTCGCAGGGCTTGAGCAAATCGTCGAATACATCGAGGCGATGCACTTCTCGCCTGCTGACATCGACTACCTGCGCTCGCTCTCGCTCTTCGACGAGGACTTCCTCGACTACCTCGCGCACTACCGCTTCACAGGCGACATCCGCGCGTTTCGCGAGGGCACGATCATGTACCCCGAAGAGCCGATCCTCACCGTGACCGCGCCCATCATTGACGCGCAGCTCGTCGAGACGGCGCTCCTCGCCGAGATCAACCACCAGTCGCTCATCGCGACGAAGACGCGCCGCATCGTGCGGGCGGCGGGCGGCCGCGTCGTCTCCGACTTCGGCGCACGCCGCGCACACAACGTCGACGCCGCCGTCTACGGCGCACGCGCCGCCTACATCGGCGGCGCGGCCTCGACGGCGACGGTGCTCGCGGGCCAGCTCTTCGGCATCCCCGTCAGCGGTACAATGGCGCATAGCTGGGTCATGTATTATGACGACGAATACACGGCATTCAAGAAGTATGCCGAGACGTACCCCGACAACGCCGTCTTCCTCGTCGATACCTACGACGTCATACATTCGGGCATTCCGAACGCCATCCGCGCCGCCAAGGACGTGCTCGATCCGCTGGGCAAAAGGCTCAAGGGCGTGCGCATCGACTCGGGCGACCTCGCCTACCTCTCCAAGCGCGTGCGCACCATGCTCGACGCGGCGGGGCTTTCCGACTGCAAGATCATCGCCTCGAACAGCCTCGACGAGTATACGATCTCCTCGATTCTCAACGCGCAGGGCGGCAAGATCGATGCCTTCGGCGTGGGCGAACGCCTGATCACGTCGAAGAGCGAGCCCGTCTTCGGCGCGGTCTACAAGCTCGCCGCCGTGGAAAAGGACGGCGAGATTCTCGCGAAAATCAAAGTCTCCGAAACGGTCGAGAAGATCACGAACCCCGGCAGGAAAAAGGTCTACCGTATCTACGACGCAGAAGGCCATGCCATCGCCGACCTCTTGACGCTCGCCGACGAGACGCCCGACATGACGAAGCCCTATCGCTACATCGACCCCAAGAAGCCGTGGAAGCACCGCTTCTTCACGAACTGCACGGCGCGCGAGCTGCAGGAAGATGTCATCAAGAACGGCAAATTCGTGTCGAAGCAGCCGTCGCTCGAAGAGATCCGCGCCTACGTCAAGGCGCAGCTCGACCGCGAGATCTGGCAGGAGGAGCAGCGCTTCGAGAACCCGCACACGCACTATCTCGACATGAGCCCCGCCTACTACGAGATGAAGCTCGCCCTCCTGAACGAGCTGCAGCAGTATTGAGAAGGCGGCGCGTGCCATGCCATCAAAATACGAGGAGGAAATCGCATGTTAGAACTAGCAGGGTATTATGACGGTGCAAACGTGCAGCTCTTGGAAGGAGCAAGTCTGAAAAAATATCAGATTCTAAAAATCATCGTCACGGATGACTTTGTAGATGAGACCAAAACCTATTCATTGCCGAATAACGACCAGCTCCGTATCAATGACGACGATAAGGCGCAACAGGCTTATGACAGGCTTCTGTCTCATGCCAAACCGGGTATCAGCAGCGGAGACTATAAAAAAGACTTGATGGAAATGCTGGAGAAAAAATATGCGGATGTTGATTGATACCAATGTCATCATGGACGTCTTAGTCGGGCGGGAGCCTTTTCTGCATGACTCTCGTCAAGTGTTAAAGATGTGCAAAAACAAGCAGATTCACGGATATCTGGCGGCACATACCATAACGAATCTATTTTATTATGAAAGTCCAAGAGGCCAAGCCGGAGGCACAGGCTGATTGGGTAACTTTCATTAAGGGCGGCGCACAATGTCCACAAAGTGGACGTTTGTGCGTGTAGTTTACTATGAAAGTCCAAGAAGTCAAGCCCGAAGGGCGCAGACGGATTGGTAAACTTTCATTAAGGGCGGCGCACAATGTCCACGAAGTGGATGTTTGTGCGTGTAGTTTGCACATTGAAATAGTGGCTTGGATAGTCTTTGGGGAGGCGTCTTTTGACCTTGTGGCATGACTTTTTGCGCGGACTTGCGCTTGCCGGCGTATTTTTTGTGACGAGCGCAGGCGTCTGTCTGGCGAACCATGCGGTGCGCGTTTCGGATCTCGATGCGGCGGCCTTTGTCGCGCATTACAACGATATGGCTCAGCGCGAGGATTCCGTCGTGCGTCTTGCCGCGCCGTTTCTGTCGAACGACGTGAAGCTCAAGAATTATCGCGTCTATGAGGCCGAGCTCCTCGGCATTGAGGAGAAGGGGAGGCTCTTTCTGAACGTCAACGAGGCGGGGGCGCTTTCGAGCATCGTCATGAAGAGCGAGAAGGCGCCTGTGCCGCGCTCTTTGGCTCTGCGGCGCGTGCTGACGCTCGCCTTGGAATCGCTGGGGCTGACGGAGGCGGAGCGCGCGGACTTCTTCAGCTCGGAAGAGAAGTCGCCGGACAAGGGCGGCGCACTGCGCCATGCGTGGTGCAAGGCGGCGGGGCGCAAGATCGTCGCCTTCTACGACGCCGTTCATGCGCCCGACATCCTCGTGCTCTACGCTTGGGACGAGTGACGATGAATGGACTTTTTGGCTGAAAAATGATATACTGTTCGGGTTAGATACTATCTCGACTATATTTTTGGGGTGAGAGTGTGGATTTTGGCGAGGGGAAGATCGTTCCTGTAAATCTCGCAAGTGAGATGAAGAATTCCTATATCGACTACGCCATGAGCGTCATCGTCGCCCGCGCCCTGCCGGACGTGCGCGACGGTCTGAAGCCCGTGCACCGCCGCATCCTCTATGCGATGCAGGAAGCGGGCATGGGTTCGGGCAAGCCGTACAAGAAGTCGGCGCGCATCGTCGGCGAAGTCCTCGGTAAGTACCACCCGCATGGCGACAGTTCCGTCTACGATGCGATCGTGCGCATGGCGCAGGATTTTTCCATGCGCTACATGCTCGCCGACGGTCACGGCAACTTCGGCTCGGTCGACGGCGATCCGGCAGCAGCGATGCGCTACACCGAGGTGCGCATGTCGAAGGTTGCGGAGCTCATGCTGCAGGACATCGACAAGGAGACGGTGGATTTCGCACCGAACTACGACGAGTCCTTGAAAGAGCCGACCGTGCTGCCCGCGAAGTTCCCGCAGCTTCTTACGAACGGCACGGCGGGCATCGCCGTCGGCATGGCGACGAACATCCCGCCGCACAATATGCGCGAGGTCATTGACGGCACATTGATGCTCATCGACCGTCCCGATGCTACCGTTGAGGAGCTTATGACGGTCATCAAGGGGCCGGATTTCCCGACGGCGGGACTGATTCTCGGCACGGAGGGCATACGTCAGGCATATACGACGGGGCGCGGCGTCATCAAGCTGCGAGCGCGCGTGCACATCGAGACGACGTCGAGCGGCCGCTCGCGCATCATCGTGACGGAGCTGCCCTATCAGGTGAACAAGGCGCGTCTCGTCGAGAAGATTGCCGAGCTTGTGCGCGACAAGGCGATCGAGGGCATCACGGCCTTGAACGACGAGTCCGACCGCAGCGGCATGCGCATCGTCATCGACGTGCGCCGCGACGCGAACGCCAACGTCATCTTGAACCAGCTCTACAAGCACACGCAGCTGCAGGACAGCTTCGGCGTCATCATGCTCGCGCTCGTCGACGGCAGTCCGCGCGTGCTCACGCTGAAAGAGGTGCTGCACTACTACATCAAGCATCAGCAGGATGTCATCACGCGGCGCACAAAGTACGAATTGGCGAAAGCCGAGGCGCGCGCTCATATCCTCGAAGGCTTGACCATCGCGCTCGACCACCTCGACGCCGTCATCACGACGATCCGCGAGAGCCGCACGGCGGACATCGCGCGTGAGCGCCTGGTGGAAGGTTTCAAGCTTAGCGAGAAGCAGGCGCAGGCGATTCTCGACCTTCGTCTGCAGCGTCTGACGGGTCTTGAGCGCGAGAAGATCGAGGAAGAGTACCAAGAGGTCTTGAAGATGATCGACTGGCTCAAATCCGTTCTAGCCGACGAGGGCAAGATCGACAAGATCATCAAGGACGAGCTTCTTGCCGTGCGCGAGAAGTACGGCGACGAGCGCCGCACGGAGATCACGATCGATACATCCGAGATCAACGTCGAAGATCTCATTGCGCAGGAAGATGTCGTCATCACGCTCACGCACAACAACTACATAAAGCGCATGCCGCTCGACACGTATCGCCGCCAGAAGCGCGGCGGCGTCGGCGTGACGGGCATGGGCACGAAGGAAGCCGACTTCGTCGAAAATATCCTCGTCACGACGACGCATCACACGATCCTCTTCTTTACGAACCGCGGGCGCGTCTACTGTCTCAAGGCGTACGAGATCAACGAGGCGAGCCGCCAGGCGAAGGGCACGGCGATCATCAACCTGCTGCAGCTTGAGAGCGAGGAGAAGATCACGGCGGTCATCCAGGTTAAGGAGTTCCTGCCCGAACGCTACCTCTTCATGGCGACAAAGAAGGGCATCGTGAAGAAGACGAGCCTTTCCGAGTTCCAGTCGATCCGCAGAGGCGGGCTCAATGCGATCAACCTCGACGAGGACGACGACCTCATCGGCGTCAAGTTCACGGACGGCGAAAAGCATGTGATACTCGGTACGGCGGGCGGCATGGCGGTCGCCTTCGCCGAGGACGATGTGCGCTCGATGGGACGCACGGCGCGCGGCGTCAAGGGCATCAACCTGAAGGCGGGCGACGTGGTCGTCGGCATGGACAACCTCGCGCGCAATGCCGAGGTTCTGACGATCACGGCGGAAGGCTACGGCAAGCGCACGGCGACGAGCGAATATCGTCTGCAGACGCGCGGCGGCAAGGGCCTCATCAACATGAAGGTCACGGAAAAGACGGGCGCGGTCATCGGCCTCAAGGTCGTGCGTCCGGGACAGGAGCTGATCCTCATCACGACGGACGGCATCGTCATCCGCACGAAGGTCGACGAGATTTCCGTCATCAGCCGCAACACGCAGGGCGTCAAGGTCGTGCGCCTCGGCGAGGGCGACAAGGCGGCTTCGTTCGCCGCGATGGAGCAGAAGAACAACTGATATGGGAAAGCCCGTCATATCTCTGGCGCTCGCGGGAATCCCCGTCGAGCTTGAACGAAAGTCCATCAAGAACATCTATCTGCGCGTCGTGCCGCCCGCAGGCACGGTGCGCCTGAGCGCACCGAAGCGAGCGACGCTCGAAGAGCTCGCACGCTTCGTCGCCAAGCATACGGCATGGATCGAGGAAAAGCAGGCGAAGATCGCCGCGAAACCTCTGCCAAGCGCTCGCCGCTTCCTGAGCAGCGAGCGCTTCTTCGTCTGGGGCAAGCCGCTTCGGCTCACCGTGAAGTTCGGACGCGGCTGCAACATCGTCCTGCGAGACGGCAGCCGCCTCATCCTGAGCCTCAAGGCGCAGGAGGCCGAGAGCAGCCCCGCCGAGCGTGAAGCTCTGCTGAACGAATGGTATCGCCGCGAACTCGCGCGAGCCGTGCCGCCGCTCTTGGCGCGCGCCGAGACGATCGTCGGCAAGAGCGCCGCTGAATGGCGCATCAAGAACATGAAGACGAAGTGGGGCACCTGCAACATCCGCGCGCGCCGCATCTGGTTGAATCTGCAGCTCGCCAAATATCCGGTTTCCTGCCTCGAATACATCATCATCCACGAGCTTACGCATCTATGGGAGCGCTACCACAACGCGCATTTCAAGAGCCTCATGGACAAGTTCTGCCCCGACTGGCGCGAGCGCAAGAAGATCGTCAACACGCCGCTTGAGGGTTGAAGGAAATGGGAAAGAACCGCCCGCCGTTGTACGGTGAGGCGGTTTTTTGACGCTTTGCTGCCGGCAGTGCAGGAGCATCTATACAGGAAATGGAAATTGTTTGTCGAAATAATACATAGGATTTTTTGATGTTCGTGCGAACGTCGGATGGTACTGTATCGATCTTGTCGTCGTTTCTGGGGAGGAAGTAAAAATGACAAAATCTTCTGCTTATCTTGGACATCTTGATGAGGAAACGGGGCGCGAGCAGCTTTTGTTCGACCATCTAACGGGCGTTGCCGATCTTGCGGGACGCTTTGCCGCCACTTTCGGCGAGGAGGCGATGGGGCGGCTCTTGGGCTTGTATCACGATATCGGCAAGTATTCGCGCGAGTTTCAAGCGTATCTGCGTGCGGGCGAGGAGGAGAAGAAAAGGCGCAGAGGCAGCATCGACCATTCGACGGCAGGCGCGCAGGAGATCGTGAAGCTCGGGCAGGGAACGGGGCAAGGGAAGAGCAGCCGGCTGAGCAAGGGCATGGCGCACGTGATGGCGTTTTGTATCGCAGGTCATCATGGCGGCATACCGAACCGGGGTACGTCAGCGAATACAGCGGAAGAAGGTACGCTTTTGAGCAGGCTCAAGCGACGGAATCTGCCCGATTACCATGCTTATCACGAGGCTGATCTGCCGCAGACCTTGCCGCCTTCGTCGCTCTTGTTGGCGCAAGCCGCGCGTGCGCCGCTTTCCGCGATGCTCTATACGCGCATGCTTTTTTCCTGTCTCGTCGATGCGGACTTTCTCGACACGGAAGATTTCATGTCGGCGGGGAATGTCGAGCGGGAAGGTTTTGCTTCTATGGAAACATTGCTCGAACGCCTGCAGGAGAGCCTTGAAGAGAAATTCTCGAAGCTGGAGACGGAAAAAGAAAAGCGGAAACGGCAGTTGCCGATCAACGAAAAGCGCTCCGCGCTCCTCGCCGAGAGCATCGCCGCAGGAAAAGAAGCAAAAGGGAATTTATATCGGCTAACCGTACCGACGGGAGGGGGCAAGACGATTTCTTCCCTGGCGTTTGCCCTGCATTATGCCGCTTATGCCAAGAGAAAGCGCAGGCGCATCATCTACGTCATACCATATACGTCGATCATCGAGCAGAATGCGGCTGTCTTTCGGGATCTGCTGGGGCCGGACAGTGTCGTCGAGCATCATCAGAATGTGGATTATGACGATGTGCAGGATACGGATATGAACCGCAAGCGGCTGGCGACGGAGAACTGGGATGCGCCCGTCATCGTGACGACGAACGTGCAGTTTTTCGAATCGCTTTTTTCCAATCGCCCGTCGAAATGCCGCAAACTGCACAATCTTGCCGAGAGCATCGTGATCTTCGATGAGGCGCAGATGATTCCGATTGATTACTTGCGTCCTTCGCTTGCCGCAATCGAGGCGCTCGTGCGGCACTATGCGTGTACGGCGGTGCTCTGCACGGCGACGCAGCCGCCTCTGGGGCAGTTTTTCTCCGATGATATGCAGCCGCTGGAAATCTGCCCGGCGCTCATGGAAAATGCAGCGTTTTTCCGGCGCACGAAGATCGAGCTGCGCGAAGAGGTGATGACGGAAGAGGAGCTTGCCGAAGAGCTGGCGGCTCATGAGCAGGTGCTTTGCATCGTCAATGTGAAAAAGACGGCGCAGAGTGTCTTCGATTTGCTGCGGGAAGACGAAGGAACGTACCACTTGTCCACGAATCTCTATCCCGTGCATCGCGAACAGGTATTGGAAGAGATTCGCGCACGGCTCAAGGACGGCAAGCCGTGCCGCGTCATTTCGACGAGCCTCGTGGAGGCCGGCGTTGACCTCGACTTCCCCTGCGTCTACCGCGAGATCAACGGCCTCGACAGCATCGTGCAGGCAGCGGGTCGCTGCAACCGAGAGGGCAGGAGGTCGGCAGAGGAAAGCGTTGTGCATGTATTTTCTCTGGAAAAACTGGCGCAAAGCGCGCAGTTGGCAGCTGAGATCACAAAGAATGTGGCGCGGAGTTTTGCCGAAGACTTGGCAAGTCCAGAAGCGATTCGCTGCTACTTTGAAGAGCTTTACGATCTGAGCGGCAAGAATCGGCTGGACAAGAAAGACATCATGGGGAAGTCGGGGAAGTTTGCCTTTGCCGATATTGCAGACGATGTGCGCCTGATCGAGGATCGTACCAAGCCGATCTTCATTCCGCAAACCGAGGAGGGACAGGCGCTCTTGGCGCGGCTGGAACAAGGAGAGAGATCGCGTTCGCTTATGCGAAAGGTCGGACGCTACATTGTGACTGTCTATACGGGATATGCCGAAGCGCCGTTCGAACAGCTTGCCGCGCAGGGAAAGATCCGCATGCTGGATGAAAACCTCGCCGTGCTCGTTGATATGGCGGTATATGACTCAGAAAAGGGACTGGCGAATAATGTTGGAGAGGGAGAAGGAATGTTCCTGTAGATTTGCTGCATGAAACCATGTTTCTCCGCACAGACGAAAGCGGGGAGATCTGAAAAAATCTCCCCGCACTCGCTCGAACATGTGACTTAACAAAAATTTCAATCCTCGTGAGATATAATCTTCACGACAACATCATTTTATTATTTCTATGTATCTCTGTCAATTTTCTGGTTAATTGCAATAGCGAATCGGACAGTTTCCCCAAATTTTTCAAACAGCAGAAGCAATGCGGTTGAGATGTTCTTGAAACAACTCTTCCGGAGTGCGGTAACCTAATATTTTCCTCGGCAAGTTGTTGATCCAATCCTCGGTTTTCTGCAACGTATAGTCGGATACGGTGGCAATGTCCTTGCCCTTAGGGATGAAGCGTCTCACCAGCGAGTTTTGTTTCTCATTGGTTCCCCGTTCACCAGAAGAATACGGATGGGCGAAGTAGACACAGCCCTCTTTGAACGCATCTGTAAGTCCACTGAACTCACTGCCGTTGTCGCTGGTGATGCTCTTGAAAACCTTGGCGAAGTGATTGCCATACTTTTGGCGCAGGATATCTAGCCCGGCCGCTACGCCGGCTTTTGTCTTGCCGGGAATCCTTATGACATGGCGACGACGGGTTGTTCGTTCATCTAAGGTGAGCAACACTTCGCCGCCTGTGCGCTGACCGACAACTGTATCGATCTCCCAGTGACCGAACTCCTGACGCTCGTTTACCGCCTCTGGACGCTTCTCGATGCTCTCTCCCAAGATACGGCGGTTCTGGCGACAATGATGGCGCTTGTTGTTCCTCCTCACGCGAAGCGGCAGATCGATGCTCTTTATGTGGATGATCCCAAGATCGATGTAGTTGTACACCGTCTTGGTGCAAATGATTACGGCAAACTCGCCAGTTCGTTTCGCCCTGCCGCAAACCGCATCGGGAGAGATTTTATCCTCCAATACAGCTTTTTCTAAATGTCGCAGAAAGTCGGATGCGGCATCCACCTTATAGGGCTTGCGGCAGACTTTGCGATGTTCCTCATAGATGAGTTGCCCCGTGTCAGCGAAATATTCACGGCGTTTGGTGAGATCGGAGTTCATCTGCTCTACTGTACCTCGTTTAAGCTCCTCATAGAGTGTAGAACGGGCGATGCCGACCTTTTGGGCGATTCGCATCTTCGGCAGCCCCTCCTTCAAAAGCGCCTGTATTTCACCTCTTTGATAAGCGGTTAGATGCTTGAAGTTTCGCCTAGTTGTGGTAGAATGTTTCCTGGACATGCAGGATCCTCCTTTCGGTGTAGGTTTCTGTCAAAACATTCTACCACAGCTGCTCCCGTCTGCCCTTTTTAGGTGTCCGATTTCATTTTACAACTAAACCTTCGCTAAAGACGCTTGCAATTTGAACGCATCTATCCAGCCGATTTCCGAAAGGTTCGAGAGAATGTACAGCCTTTTCCTCGATCAAGGACTTGTCCAAGCGCAGACGGTGTCGCGTCAATCGTTGCAGAGCAAGACACCGTAACACGGAAGGAGGCTCTGTTTTAAAAGGGTTTTATGTAAGCAAGGAAAGTTGTCTTGCTTATATAACATATTCTACGAGGAGGAAAATCGATAGTATGGTTGATTATAAGTCGAAGACAAAAAATCGGAATTTTTATGTATACTATACTGAGCTGGTTTTAGAGAATGCTGATAAAGAGAGTAGAACTACCAATTGGTCAGACAGACGATGCAAAGATGTGCAAATGCTTATTTCGCTTATAGTAGAGTTGGATATAAAAAAACGTACCAAACGTGGCGACGAAAATAATCCTTGGACAATGGCTTTAGAAAATATGCAAAATGATAATATAATTTCAAACTTTTTAGAAGGTTACTTTATCAGTACAGAAAATGGAATTCATACATATTTGCTTGATCGTGAATCTCTTGAAAGATTGTCAAATCCCAAAGAGTTAACACAAAATGAAACTATGCAGACAGCTTTTTCCCTCCGCTTTAAAGACGGCATGTTTATCCTTGGTGAGTATCAGGGTAATATTGCAAGCGCAAGAAGGATTGCTGAATATTTTAATTATTTTTTAATATATTTCAAAGAAAACAGAATGCTTGTAACGGATATTGCGGAAATTCGGTTTCATCATAAAATAGATCAAGGATTTATAGATAAAATTAACGGGTTTGAACGGGTTAACTCTGTAGAGATTGGCTTGGAAATGCTTATACCGAACCAGACCCGACAAGATGCTTTTTCAACACTTGCAAATGAAGTATCTAACGCAAATATTGGACGCATTGTTCTAACTCTGATGAAAAAGGATAAGAACGGAATCTGCCCTGCTAAAATCAAAGATTGGCTTATAAAATGTTGTGATAATTGGTCTGTTAATCGAGGCAAGTTGAAAGGAAAAGCTTGTCCAGGATATCAGTCAGAAGTTAGTCTTACTGGGATTAATGTCAAGAAAAAGTGCGCCCTTCCAGTTGGAACCGATGGAGAAGTATTTTTAACAGCCTTATATGAGGTTATGGAAAAAATGAACGAAGAGATAGAACTATTGGTGTTTTAGCGGGAGGGAGCGATCATGAAAAAAAGAAGAGTGCACAGCCCGATGCGCATGAACCTTTCAGATGCTGAGTATCAAATGATTGACCGACTAGCAAAAAAATATGATTGTTCTCATGCCGAACTTGTTCGCCGCTTCATCTTTCAGAGACTGGAAGATGAATTCAGCATAAAAGTAGAGGGGCCACGGACGAAAGGGATGAGGTATCATGGGTAAAGTTCTGAACCTGCATTTTACCGATGGAGAACTAAAAGCCCTCGAAGCCATCTCCCCGCTCTATGCGGCAGGGCTGTCATCAGCAACGTTGAAAAATCTCATATATGACAGGCTGGAAGATGAGTACGACATGGAACTCATACGCGAGTATGAAAAGGATCTCAAAAACGGCACGCTTGAGACGACGCCTTTCAGCGAAGTCTTAGAGGGGCTGAAAAGTGTATAAACTGATAACGACCAAGAAGTTTGACAAGACGCTTCAAAAACTGGACAGCGGCACGCGCAATCGCATAATCCAGTGGATGAAAAGCCATCTGGTCGATTGCGAAAATCCTCGCATCTATGGGAAGGCTCTCACTGGAAACCTCGGAAAGTATTGGCGGTATCGCGTCGCGGACTTCCGATTGATTGCAGAAATCCGTGACAACGAGCTAATCGTCATCGCAGTCGAAATCGGTCATAGAAGCAAGATATACAAGTGATACAAGGGCACTGGAAGCACAGTGCCTTTTTTGTCGCCGTTGAGAAATTTTGAGGAAGCAAAATCCAGTTGGTATCCATTCAGCATCAAGCAAAAGCATTCAAGGCAAACTTGTGCTATAATCGAGGAAATCGCTGCATTCATCAGCGCTCCCCAAAGAAGCAATTTTCAAAAGACAAGAGGTACTGCCATGAAAGAAGAAAACATCGGCGCGGCTATTGCGCGCGCTTTGGGCATCCGAGCGAAGCAGGCGGAGGCGACGATCGCGCTCTTGGACGAGGGAAACACCGTGCCTTTCATCTCGCGCTACCGCAAGGAGGCGACGGGAGAGCTTGACGAAGAGCAGGTGCGCTCTGTCGAAAGCGAGCTTTCGCGTCTCAGAAATCTCGTGAAGCGCCAGCAGGAGATCGAAAAGAGCATCGAGGAGCAGGGAAAGCTCACGCCCGAGATCAAGGAAGCGCTCGACCGGGCGCTGAAGATGCAGGAGCTGGAAGACATCTACCTGCCCTTCAAGCAGAAGCGGCGCACGCGTGCGGGCGTCGCGCGGGAAAAGGGACTGGAGCCGCTGGCGCTCGCGATTCTCGCACAGGAAGAGAAAAGCGGCACGGCGGAAGAATACGCCGCACAGTTCATCGATGCGGAGAAGGGCGTAGAGACAGCGGAGGACGCGCTCTCCGGCGCGATGGACATCGTCGCCGAGACCGTTTCCGAGGGCGCTGCGCTGCGCCGGAAGATGCGCAAGGAGCTTTGGCAGCGGGCAGAACTCGTGACCGCGCTCGACGAGGAGGCCGAGGACGCGCAGACCTTCCTCATGTATCAGGACTACAAGGAGCCGCTTCGCACGCTGCCCTCGCATCGCATCCTCGCCATCAACCGCGGCGAGAAGAAGGGCTGCCTCAAGGTCACGCTCCAATGCGACCACGAGAAGCTTGCGGCGGAAATCTTCGACGGGCTGGCAAAGGGCGATTCCATCTTCCGCGAATCGCTGAAGGCGGCGATCGAGGACGGCTATAAGCGTCTGCTCTTCCCCGCCATGGAGCGCGAGCTTCGCGCTCTTCTGACAGAAAACGCCGAAAAACAGGCGATCCATGTCTTCGGCGCAAACCTCAAGCAGCTCCTCTTGGAAGCGCCGCTCGCCGGCCACACGGTCATGGGACTCGATCCCGGCTACCGCACGGGCTGCAAGATGGCCGTCGTCAGTCCCACGGGGCAAGTCGTCGACCACGGCGTTCTCTACCTCACGATGAGCGAAGAGCGCCGCGCCGAAGCGGCAAAAAAGGTGCTCGCGCTCATCAAGAAGCACGGCGTGACGCTCATATCCATCGGCAACGGCACGGCTTCCTACGAAACGGAAGAATTCACGGCGAACCTCATTCGCGAGAACAAATTGCCCGTTCACTACCTGATCACGAACGAAGCGGGCGCGTCCGTCTACTCGGCCTCGAAGCTCGCGAAGGAAGAGCTTCCCGAATACGACGTGACGATTCGCGGCGCCGTCTCCATCGCGCGGCGCGTGCAGGATCCCCTCGCCGAGCTCGTGAAGATCGACCCGCAGGCCATCGGCGTCGGCCAGTACCAGCACGATGTGAATCAAAAGGAGCTTGCCGCCGCACTCGACGCCGTCGTGGAATCCGCCGTCAACCATGTCGGCGTGAACCTCAACACGGCTTCGGCGGCTCTTCTCTCGCACATCGCGGGCGTCACGAAGGCGATCGCGAAGAATATCGTCGACTGGCGCGACGAAAACGGCGTCTTCGCCAGCCGCCGCCAGCTCCTCAAGGTGCCGCGCCTTGGCCCTGCCGCCTTCACGCAGTGCGCGGGCTTTTTGCGCATCGCAGGCGGCAAAAGCCCCCTCGACAACACGCCCGTCCATCCCGAATCCTACGCGCTCGCCGAAAAGCTGCTCGACCGCCTGGGCTTCTCGCTTGACGACCTCAGCGACAAGAAAGCGCTCGAAACACTCGGCGCAAAGCTCCGCCTCGCCGATGCCGAAACGCTTGCCAAGGAACTTGCGGCAGGCGTTCCGACCATGCGCGACATCATCGACGCACTCAAGAAACCGGGGCGCGACCCGCGCGAGGACTTGCCCGCGCCCCTGACGCGCCAGGCCATCGTCAAGCTCTCCGACATCAAGGCAGGCGCCGTCATGCGCGGCACGGTGCGCAACATCACGGACTTCGGCGTATTCGTCGACATCGGCATCAAGACGGCGGGGCTCATCCACATCTCAGAACTCAGCAAGAAGCGCGTCAAGCATCCGCTCGACGTCGTATCCGTCGGCGACATCGTAAACGTCATGGTCATCAAAGTCGACGAGGAACGCGGGCGCATCGGCCTCTCCTTGAAGCAGGTGCCGAAGGAGGCAGCGATATGAAGCGAACTGCCGCCCCCCTAGGAGGCGATCTGCGACGGGCAGAAGACGCCGATCTCGTGCACGATACCATTCGCGCCATCGAGCCGCCCGACGATAGAGCAGACGAGCATCTGCAGTGCGCACTGCAGGAAAAGCTGCCGCAAGGCGTCGGTCTCGGCGCACTCGCCGCCCTCCTCGACCGCTATATGTACGCGACGAAGAGTACATGGGAGCATCTCGAAAAGCCGAAGAAATGCACGCTGATCTGCTGCGCCGATCACGGCGTCGCCGAAATGCAGGTCAGCGCCTATCCGCCCGAGACGACGGCGCAGATGACGGCGAACTACCTGCTCGCCAAGGGCGCGGTCGCCAATGCACTCGCAAACTTCGCCCGAAGCGATCTTCATGTCGCCGACCTTGGCATCAAGGCGCCTTTGCCGCCGCTCCCTTCGCTCATCGACCGCAAGATCGCGCACGGCACGAAGAACTCCGCCAAGGGAGCCGCCATGACGCGCGAGGAAGCGCTCCGCTCGCTCGCCGTCGGCATCCGCCTCGCCGAAGACTTCACCGCCGAAGGCTGTCACTGCTTCCTGCCGGGTGAAATGGGCATATCGAACACGACGACGAGTGCGGCAATCGCCGCCTGCCTGTGCCATCTTACGCCCGAGCAGGCGACAGGGCGCGGCACGAACATCTCCGACGAACGCCTGAAAAAGAAGATCGAAGTCGTGCGCCAAATCCTCGCCGTCAACCGCCCCGACGCGAGCGACGGCATCGACGTGCTGCAGAAGGTCGGCGGCTTCGAGCTTGGCTGCATCGCAGGACTCATTCTCGGTGCGGCGAGAAAAAGAGCCGTCGTCATCCTCGACGGCTTCAACACGGGCGCAGCAGCCTTGATCGCCGAGGCGCTCGCGCCCGCAGTCACGGGCTACCTTCTGCCCTCGCACCTCGCGGCAGAGCCGGCGCACGCCGCCATTCTCAAGAAGCTCGGCCTCACACCTTATATGGACATGCGCTTTCGCCTCGGCGAAGCGACGGGATCGTCCATCGTCGCTGACTTTCTCGATGCCGCGATCGAAACTGCAAAAAGCCTCTTCGCAGAGGATGCGGCGGCAAGCGACGGCAAGGAAGCGCACGCATGGAAGCGAAAAGCTGCGGCGGATGCGGCGCAAGCAGATGAGGCACAGGACGAGATGAAGGCAGTGCCGTATCGCCTCCTGTCGAAAAGCATGTCCGATGACGCGGATGATGCACCCGACGACCTCGCTCTGCCTTCGTTCCCCGCGCTCGACACTATCGCCATGGCCGCCTCGCAAAAGCGCATCGACAGCCTCGCCAAGCCCATCTACAGCCTCGGACGGCTCGAAGAACTGGCCGTGCGCCTCGCAGGCGTCACGGGCGAGGCGCGGCCGCCGCTCGGCGCGCGGCGAGCGCTGCTCATCTTCGCGGCAAAAGAGCCTTCCGCGCAGCAGAAGCGGCTCATCTCCGCCTTTGCCGCGCACGCCGAAGCGCCCGTGACGCTCGCGCTGCTCGACTGGGACAGCAAGCCTGCCGAAGCCTTCGCCTTCGGCCAGAAGATCGCGCGGGAGCTTGCCGCAGACGGCTCGCTCCTCGGGCTCGCGCTTGCTGTGGAGACGGACGAGGCGGCACGCGAGAAGGCTGCACGTTATGACGAAGCATTCCGTCCGGCAAAGGAGGGCACAGAGAGCCTCAACCCGCTGCAGAATCTTTCACCCGCACTCCAAAGAGAAGCCGCCGCCATCCTCGGCGCCCTCTGCGCCGCTGCCCAAAGCCGCTGCCTCGTCCTCCTCGATGATCCCGCGACGGAAAGCGTCGCGCACCTCGCCGAAACCCTCGCGCCCACGCTCAAGCCTTACCTCCTGCACGTTCAATCCGACTATCTCGCGCTCGCCCTTCCTGCAAGCTGCGGCGTCGCGGCCTCGCTCGGCATGCGCCTCGTCGATGCCGCGCTCCACATGGAAAACGATATGAAGACCTTCGCCGAAACCGCCGTCGCCGTAGCCGCAGACGGTCCCGGGAAAGGACGGCAAAGCTGAAAACAAAAAGAGCTGCTGCACATAAAGCCTGTGCGGCAGCTCTTTTTTGTTGAAGCCATCTAAAACAAATGAAGATGGCGCAGAAGAACCGTGATGAAGCAGAGGACGGCGAGGAAGAACATGAAGTACTCGATGCACTTCACGGGATATGCGTAATGCAGCGGAATCTCCACGACCTTCGGGACGTTCTCCGCAAGAAGCGAGATGGCGACGGAAGTGTAGAGGATCGTGTTCGCCATGCGCGTCGTCTTGTATATCGACAGCGCCATGAGGATGAGGCAGACGGCAAAGGCGATGAGAAAGTACGCAATCTTGTCGCCATGATGACGCATGACACCACCTCCTCAAAAATGTGGGACATCTCAAGCATTCGCTTCGATCTTCTCGATGATGAGACGCTGCACCCAGTCCGGCGGCATGCGGCGTCCTGCATTCCAATCCTGCACCGTGCGATAGGGAGCACCGAGAAGATCGGCAAGCTTTTTCATATTAAGTCCCGCCTTCTTACGGGCATACTTGATCGGATTATTCTCGCGCTCGATGATTTCAGCGTATACATCCGTATCGACGGCTATGAGATTGACAAAGCCATGCTGCGGAGCGGCAACTTTCTCCAACGCCGTCGCCGCAGGAAGTTCCTGTGCATTGCTTTCCGCTGTCCAAACTGCAAGTCCCAGGAAATCAGCCGCCATCTCGATTGCTTCCGCAACCGTATCTCCCTGCGTAGCCCCCTCCCAGTCGGGAAACGTAACGACATATCCCCCTTCTGCTGCAGGCGCGAAAACTGCAGGATATACATACTTTGCCATCAAAAACACCTCCTCTTCATTTCAATCCGGCTTGCTTCATGATAGCTTCAAGAGTGCCCGTTTTTATTTCCTGTCCATCATGACGCGGGACTTGAAAAATCTTTCCTGTCTTAAGATTGATCCAATTGTCATGGCGTCCACCGTGTGTCTCAAATCGACAGCCCATCTTCTTCAGCAGACGCTTCAACTCCGAATTCTTCATACTGCTTCCTTGCTCAAGTCAATAAATTCATGACTTAAATATATACCATGCACCTCCATTTGTAAATGCAGAAATATGAGGGGCACACAGCGAGGATTTCGACAGAATACCTTCCGAATTCGTCTTCGCATACAGCTGAATCAATAGAGAATCGTCTATTTTGTATGAAACATATAAAATAAATTTGTCTATTTTGCATAGGTTTGTTAAAATAAATTTGTCTATTTTGATGTAGTAGCAAAAAATCGGCTGTAGGCAGGAACAATCACCTTGTTCAGTCCGGACGGACGAGCACTGGAAAGGAGCATCCTTATGTTTCAGCGCAAGATCTATGAAAAGATCAAAAAATGGAAAACGGAGCAGGATGGTCGTACTGCTCTGCTTGTCGAGGGGCAACGGCGTGTCGGCAAGTCAACGGTTGTCGAGGAATTCGGCAAACAGGAATACGAAAGCTATATCCTCCTTGACTTTTCGACTTGCTCACAAGAGATCCGCGATCTGTTTCGGGATACTTCTGACCTCGATTACTTCTTCCTGCAGTTGCAGCTCCTAACTGGCGTTCACCTTGTCGAACGCAGTTCCTTGATCATCTTTGATGAGGTGCAGCTCTTTCCCCTTGCCAGACAAGCAATCAAATCTCTTGTTAAAGACCACCGTTATGACTATATAGAAACAGGCTCCTTGATCTCCATTCGAAAAAATGTCAAGGATATCCTGATTCCGAGTGAAGAGCAGCGCGTCCTCATGCATCCGATGGACTTCGAAGAATTCCTCTGGACATTGGGCGATCAGGCGACAATTCCCTCGCTTAAAATTTTACTGCAGAAACAGCGGCCCGCAGGGGACGGCGCACATCGACGGCTCATGCGCCTCCTTCGCCTGTACATGTTGATCGGCGGAATGCCGCAGGCCGTCGCCGCCTACTTGGAAAGCAATGATCTCGAAACCGTCGATCAAGTCAAGCGCGATATTTTGCGCCTTTATGAGGACGACTTTTATAAAATCGATGCGACGGGGCGTTTGTCTCAGTTGTTCGACGCAATTCCCGCACAGCTGAACAAGAACAGTTCGCGCTATGTAGTCTCAAATATCCTTCCCCATATGCGCCCTGGAAATTCCCTGAACCTGATCGCAGAACTGATCGATTCCCGAGCGGTTTTGGCAGCATATCATACGAGCCTACCTTCCGCTGAAATGGCTTCCTATAAAGATTTGACCCGTTTCAAGCTTTTCCTTTCCGATACGGGGCTTTTCACCACGCTGATGTTCAAAAGCAAAAACTTCACCGAGAATGAGCTTTACCGAAAATTGCTCAGCGACAAACTTTCAGCGAATCTCGGATACCTATATGAGAATATGGCAGCTCAAATGCTGACGGCCAACGGCTATGGATTATACTATCATACCTTTCCCAACCCATCGCGAACAGCGAATTACGAGGTCGATTTTCTCATCGCACAAGGCAATAAAATCTGCCCGATCGAAGTGAAATCCTCCGGCTATAAGAGCCATGCTTCGTTGGATGCGTTCTGCAAAAAATATTCCGCGCAAATCGCCAAGAAGTATCTAATTTATACGAAAGATCTGCAGAAAGATCACGATGTCTTTCTCCTGCCCATGTATATGACGCCGCTCCTCTAGGAAGCAGCGATGGGACATGTACGACAGGCCGCAAGCCCAATATTCACAGGGATTACGACCTGTGGCATAGAAAACTACACGCACAAAAGTCCACTTCATGGATATTATGCGCCGCCCTTATATGAAAAAACTAATCGCTCTCTTCCCTTTGAGCTTGACCTCTTGGATTCTCACAGAAAAACCATCGGAATTATCGAAAAAAGTCGCAATTTTCCATTGACAAATACGAAAAATGTGCGATACTTAGATTATAGGAGGTTTATCTCCCTATAGTTTTTATCTATGACTAACACCATCATGAAAGAGGTGCACACTAAATGGAAAAGCAGCAGCTGGTAGAAGAAATGACGAAAATCGTCGGCGCGGATAATGTTCAGTCGAAAGAAGAGGAACTTTACTCCTACGCCTACGACGCCACACCCGGCCACGTTTACATGCCGGATGTCGTCGTCAGCCCCGGCACGACGGAGGAAGTCTCGAAGGTCTTGAAGTTCGCGAACGAGCACAAGATCCCCGTCTACACGCGCGGCTCGGGCACGAACCTCTCGGCGGGCACGGCGCCTTTGAAGGGCGGCATCGTCCTCTCGATGCTCCGCTTCAATAAGATCATCGACGTCGATCTCGAAAACCTCATTGCCGAGGTCGAGGCGGGCGTCGTCGTGCAGGACATCAACGACCATATCGCACAGTTCGGCCTCATCTACCCGCCCGATCCGGGCACGGTCAAGACGGCGAGCCTCGGCGGCACGATCGCGGAGAACTCGGGCGGTCTGCGCGGCCTCAAGTACGGCATCACGAAGAACTATGTGCAGGGTCTCGAAGTCGTCCTCGCGAACGGCGATGTGCTGCATACGGGCGGCAAGAACGTCAAGGATGTCTCGGGCTACGACATGACGAAGCTCTTCACGGGTTCGGAAGGCACGCTCGGCGTCGTCACGAAGGCTCTCTTGAAGCTCGTTCCTGCGCCGGAGAAGACGAAGAGCATGGTCGCGATCTTCGATACGATCGAGGATGCGGGACGCGCCGTCTCGGGCATCATCGCCGCGAAGATCATCCCTGCGACGCTCGAAATCCTTGACAACGCGACGATCCGCACGGTCGAGGACTTCATGCACGTCGGCCTGCCGACGGATGCTGACGCGATCCTCCTCATCGAGGTCGACGGTCATCCTGTGGTCGTCGAGGACGAGGCGGACAAGGTCATGAAGGTTCTGAAGGAAAACAACGCACGCGAGGTCACGCTTGCCCGCGACGCGAAGCACAAGGAACAGCTCTGGACGGCTCGCCGCATGGCGCTTCCGTGCCTTGCGAAGCTGCGTCCGACGACGTTCGTCGAAGATGCGACCGTGCCGAGAAGCAAGATTCCGGCATTCCTCGCCATCGTCAAGAAGGCGGCAAAGGATCACAACGTCACGATCGGCACGTTCGGTCATGCAGGCGACGGCAACATGCACCCGACGATCGTCTGCGACCTGCGCGACGAGGAGGAGACGAAGCGCGTCCACGAGGCGATGGACGACATCTTCCGCGGTGCGGTCGAGCTCGGCGGCACGCTCTCGGGCGAGCACGGCATCGGCCTCGGCAAGCTGCCCTGGATGGAGCTGCAGCACGGCAAGGAAGGCATGGAGGCCATGCGCCAGATCAAGCGCGCACTCGACCCGAATCTCATTCTGAACCCGGGCAAATTGATTGGAGAGTGCTGACCTATGGCTGAAGAAACGAAAAAGTTTACGGCGGCAGACCTGAACAAGCAGGACACATCGCTCCTCGCGGACATCGAGGACGCGTTGGCGAACTGCATGAAATGCGGCAACTGCCAAGCCGTCTGTCCGATCTACCGCGAGACGAAAAAAGAGCAGATGGTCGCGCGCGGCAAGATCTCTCTGATGCAGGGATATCTTTCGGGCAAGATTCCCATCTCGGCGGAATTTGACCACATCATGGCGATGTGCCTGAACTGCAAGAGCTGCGCGGCGAACTGTCCGTGCGGCGTCGCGGCTGACGAGCTGATCCTGCGCGGCAGGAACGCCGCTGTCAAGGCGCGCGGCCTGCACCCGATCAAGAAGAATGTCTTCCGTCTCCTGCAGAACCGCCCGCTCTTCGACACCGCGCTGAAGCTCGGCGGCATGTTCGGCTGGATGACCTTCAAGGAAGTGCCGGGCAAGAACGCCGTGCAGTCGCGCCTTCCCATGCCGGGCATGGACGCGACGCGTGCGACGCCGCCGATTGCTGCGCGTCCTTTGCGCAGTCAATATCCCGAGGTCATCAAGGTGGCGAACCCCAAGTTCCGCGTCGCCTTCTTCACGGGCTGCACGATCAACTACATGTACACGGACATGGGCGACGCCGTCATCGACGTGCTCAAGGCGAACGACATCGAGGTCGTTCTGCCGTCGAAACAGCACTGCTGCGGCACGCCGATCCATGTGTCGGGCGCCTTCGACCTTGCGAACCAGCTCGCACGCAACACGATCCGCGTCTTTGAAGATCTCGATGTCGACTACATCATCGGCGCCTGCGGCTCGTGCGTAGAGGCCTTAAAACACTATCCTGAGTGGCTCAAGGACGATCCTGAGTGGCGTCCTCGCGCTGAGAAGATGGCGGCGAAGGTACGAGAGATCAGCGAACTTCTCATCGAGAAGGGCTTCCGTACGGACACCTTGAGTCCTGTCCACAAGAAGGTCACGATGCACGATCCGTGCCACATGATCCGCGGTCTCGGCATCACAGAGCAGCCGCGCGAGGTCTTGAAGGCCATTCCAGGCGTAGAATTCGTCGAGATGAAAGAGCACGACCGTTGCTGCGGCTGCGGCGGCTCCTTCTGCATGGCGCACTACGAACTGAGCCGTGAGATCAACGACAGGAAGTGCAACAACATCAACGCGACGGGCGCAGACCTCGTGGCGACGAGCTGCCCGAGCTGCCGCATGCACATCACGGACGGTATCGTGCACAACAACATGCCGCAGGTCGTCTACCACCCGATTCAGATTCTCGCCGAATCGTATCGCGGCGCAAAAAAGCGCACGGAAATCGCATAAGCATAAGAAGAATCCCCCCAAGAGGCGACTTGGGGGGATTTTCGTGTACATGCTGTGAAAGTTGTTCTTTCATTCCTGCCACATTCAGTATAGCATATTCATTGTATGTGTGCAAGCGATTCGAGGTGGCTGAATTTCTCAACCTCGATAAGTTCAACGAGGAAAAAACGCATCGCCCTATCCAATCACTTCGATCTTCGGCTCTTTTCCTTCTTCCAGACATTCCTTCGTGATCGTCACGCGGCGCTTTTCATCGGACTTGGGGATCTCGAACATCACGTCGAGCATCGTGTCCTCGATGATGCCCTTGAGGCTTCTCGCGCCCGTCTTGCGCTCGATCGCCTTCTTGGCGACGGCGCGGAGGGCGTCTTCTTCGAAGATCAGCTCAACATTGTCCATCGCAAGCAGCTTTTCGTACTGCTTGACGGGCGCGTCCTTCGGCTCGGTCAGAATGCGCAGGAGGTCGTCCTCGGAGAGCGTTTCAAGCGTGCAGATGACGGGCAGACGCCCGATGATCTCGGGAATGATGCCGTACTGCATGAGGTCTTCGGGGCGCACCTTGTGAATCAGCTCGTCGAAGCGCTTCGCCGCATCCTTCTCCTTGCCCTCTACTTCCGCACCGAAGCCGATGCCCGCCGCATCCTTCTTGACGATGTCGATGTGCGGGTAGGGATATCCCTGGTCGCTGCCGCCGCCGCTCTGCTTGCGGATCGCGGTGGCGCCGTACTGCCTTCCGTTGATGATCACCGTGTTATCCGTCTTGTTGACGGCGACGCCGCCGGAGCTCAAGGCGTCCCAGTCGATTATGTCGATGCCGCAAGCGTAGTCGAGGGCGGGAGGGGTGATGACGATGCCTTCGTGCAGAAGGCCGGAACGGTTCATGGGATCCGTATTCGCGATGGATGTACCGTCGGACTTCTTCTTCACGTTGAGGGTGCCGGCCGGCCGGACTCCCCCTTCGCCGTATCGCCCTTCGGCCACGTTGGCGTCCTGGCCCTTGACGCACCACCACCTGATGAAGGCATTGTTTCCGACCCGGGAGTCGACGATCTCGTAGGAGGTCTTGCCGGAGAAGAAGATGCGCCAGTTGACGGCGTTGGGACGGTTCTTCATGTCCGAGGTGACCTGCCAGCCGTCCTTCCTCGTGCCGGTTGGCTTGGAGGGTTCCGGATTGATTCCGCCCGGTCCGGGCAGGTCGATCGGAACGGCTTTGCCGTCGATCTTGACGGTCGCCGTCTTCTCCCTGGTGGCTTTCTTCACGTCGAGGGCGAGGTCGATGTGGCCGCTGACCTGGTTCAACCCGTCGGCCTTGTCGTTGAGCACGCACTTCATGGTGGCGCCGTCCGCCGTGATATCGCACGTCGTGTACTCGAAGGTGAGTTTTCCGACGATGCCCCGAAGCGTCTCGGGAAGGCTGACGGTGAAGCTCATGCCCTTCTTCGCAGGCGACGGAGCCTTCCAATCGAAGGACAGCCGGGCCGTGTGATAGACCTGCATGGTCTTGTCCTCACCGGCCGGAACAAGCTTGCCGCCGGCATCCCTGACCGTTTGAACGATGGACAGCTGAGTCAACTCGAAATTGCTGCTCGTCTTGATCGGGCCGGGGGTGACGTCTCCTGCCTGGGCGGGAGACCCCCAGATGGCGGATGTGCCCAGGCACAGAGCGATCGCCATGAGCACACCCAGGGAACGGCGCACTGGCCGCACGAGTTTGTTCATTTAGTTGTCTGCCTTTCGAACAGTGGGCGACGCGTGAGCTGTGAGGAGAGGTGAATCCTGCAATCGCCCATGTATGCATGAAATTATGGTCCACATCCTGCTTCTCAGGCAATTCCCCGGACGCCGTGGCAATCCCTGAAAGCCGAGATACCGCAGGAGACGGCTCTCGACTATGACGCATTCCATCTACTTTTCCGGGTGAGCGGTTCGCCGGTGGAATGGCCCGCCGGGTGCCCTCCAGCGGCGGAGGGGCGGCCGGCTTGGCTGCAAACCCGGCTCCGTCGACAGCCCGGTGTCCGGGGTGTCGTCGGGCGTTCGCATGACCGCGTCGATGGACGGCCAACGAACGGTGGCCGGAGGGGTCGTCAGCTCAGGCGGATGTCGTACTGCTCGAATCCCGCCCCGCTGACGCAGGCGACGAGTTCGTCGCGGCGTTCGGCCCATGCTCGCACGTCCCACGCCAGTGCGTCGGCGCGAAAGCTCACGGGGGTGCCCTCCGTCCGGGCCTCCTGCAAGGCGAATTTCTTCACGCCGCGGTCGCGCAACTGGACGACGAGCTCCTCGAACCGCTCGGCGGCCGGCGCCCCGGGGTAGACGGTCGTGCGTATTTCGTAGTCGAGCAGGCGTGGTCGGCCGGATGCGCCTGCTGCTTCCGCGGTTCCTTCCGCATCGCCGTCTCGGGCAGGAGGGGTGTGATCGGCGAGGGGGCCCTCGCGCCCGTCTCGGGTAGGGGCGGTGTGCGGAGACGCGTCATGCCGGGCCTCCGCGCTGGCCTCCATGACGAGTTCGAGCGCGCGCCAGGCTTTGCCGCCCGGTGCGCCGACGGCTTCCGGGTAGTCGCCGGGCAGGGCCTTGATGTCCAGGCCCACCCAGTCGACACGGCCGAGCGCGGCCTCGAGGCGCCGCGGATAGACGCCCGCGGTGTGGAGTCCGACCATGAATCCTTCGGCCTTGACGCGCGCCATGGCGTCGAGGACCGCCTCCTGGCGCAGTGCCTCTCCACCTGTGAAGACGACGCCGTCGAGCAGC
>ERZ773042.345-NODE-345-length-33531-cov-4.950084_pt1 | contig 33531 bp, 37 predicted proteins | sample MGYA00511664_ERZ773042 | MGnify/ENA primary metagenome ERZ773042 (study PRJEB29015, sample SAMEA2737984) | human oral metagenome | biome: human oral; feature: human-associated habitat; material: dental | place: China | collected 2036 ... | reverse complement strand
GCAATTGACCGAGCATTCAAGCCCTGACCAATCCCTGCACGGATAGCAGCGATCTTCATGGCATTGTAGATGTGGTCTGCATGTAGGCTGAGTGGTATCTCCCGTGGTGGAGGGAAGCCTGCTAACGTACCAGCACGTACAGCTTCCCCACCATGCTGATGGATGATGAGCTCGCTACCACGCTGGAACTCCCTTACATAGGCAGGGAGGTCACTCTCAGACACGGAGGCAAGCCCCATCACCCATCGATGATAGTATGCCTCTAGCTCAGCCTCCATACGTCCCGTAGGTACTGTGGCCATGGCTAGGCTCCCTCCATGGTGACCACACTAGGTCCACCGGGATAGCCGTCATCAGCATAATCATCCAAGTTCACTCCTGGTGCAACGACCTCAGCTACATACCGCTTAGGGAATCCCATCTGGGTGAGTGCCAAGCCGTGCTCATCAATCGCACCTTGTGTGACGTCAGTATCTACTGACCACAGATGTGGGGCGTCAGCGTCATTAGTGTAGACTCCCATATCCCTCAGCAGACGGAGCAACTCAGGCTCGATGGAGTCTCGAATTCTGGAGATGCGGTTATTAAATCGCTTGCTGAGGATCATCAAAGCCCGTCCACTGACGGTACTACCACCTGACGGATTGAAGTAGAATTCCGGAATTCCTGAGGTCTGAGTGACTTTACGGATGAGGCTATCGTGGTAGTTGACCATATCACCTATGGTGGGGGGCTCTAGCTGACCAAACGGACCCGATGCGCTGGTAGCAAACACCCGTCCACCACCGGACTGAGTAGCCTGCTCCACCAACGGCTGATGCGGAGGTTGCAGCTCCGGAGCTAGGTACGGATTCTGTGGTGTGGACTGGTAGTTCAGCAGATACCAGAAGGGACGAGCGTACATCTCTGCCACTACTGTCTGGTCAATAATGCTGTGGTTGATGCGATCTTGCAGACTAGCCAAGCTATCCCCCATGCCGAGGGTATCCATGGCAAAGCGGTAGAGCTGATGGCCTGACGTCTGCTCTACTAGAGTATATCCCTCCCTGGAGGTAGATAAGTCATCTGGAGTGGGCATGGAGTACAGCTCAGCATTACCATCACTATCGATGAACGTGAGATAATCCTCCCCCTCACGTAGAGACCGAGTCATTATCATAGCCATGTGGTAATTTCCATCAGAGACGACCTCAAATCTCTCAGGGAAGGTGAGGGATCCATCGCTAGTTAATATGGCTAAGGCCTCCCCACGGATAAGCAACGGGATAGCTGCATCCCTAAACGGAGAGAGTGCAGGCACCACAGGTACTAGGTTCTCAGCATATGCATCAATCACATCTTTGAAGATATTCTCACTGGTGAATCCAGCTGCTAGGTCTTGATAGTGCTGCTGAACGTAACGTCGCCATGCATCACCGTGAAAGCGGTAGCTCATACGTCCTCGGTAGTAAGCCATATATGTGGGTGTGTGATGCTCCAGCAAGTACGATTTAAGATCTGTCATGAGGCTACTCTCCTAGAGTATAATAGTCGGTACGGGTCTGGCTAAGGGCTTGAGTGAGAGCGTCAACCTGGTCATCATGCTGAGCATAGGGGAAGTCCTTCCACTCCTGGAAGAGCTCTAGGTCCCAAGCAGCGTCTACCACCTTCACTAATCCGCTATCGATCAATGGCTGCACAGCCAGAGCCCTAGACTCCTTGCTCCCTCTAGGCACTACCGGAGTGATGGTAGCGTGCTGTCTAAGAGTATCTATCAGGGCAGATCCGTTAGCAGCCTGCTCTACATAGATGCGGCTAGTCTGTGGCCACCTAGCAGCCATCTGCTGTACGCGACTCACAGTCTGTGTGAATGTGAGGCGTTCATGCACACGGTCTAGTAGAATCCAGTTGGTACCGATCAATGCCCACACCTGACCTGCTACGTAGTCTCCGCGATTACTGAATGCCAGATCCCACGATTGAATGACCAAGGCCTTATCTAAGGTAGAGAGGAACCCGTGCGAGTCTTGGTAGACCACACTGCCCCATGGGATCACATCTATCTGATCTACATTGATGTAGTTAGACCCCACAGCCACTGGAGTGCCCTGGTATAGCGCAGACCACACGTACGCACCTACAGCACTACGGATGCGCTCCCATCCCTCTACACTACGATTCTGCACTGACTCCAACCACTCTCCAGGCTCCCTACCTAGCACATCATCTTTATCAATAGCTTGAGCTGGGATGTTGACATAGCGAGCGTCAAGAGTCTTTATGGCATGAGCAATCAAATCATCCTTATGCCATCTGGTAGCTACGATGATTATATGACTCAGAGCCGACATACGAGTCAACAGCACGCTGTCAAAGTGCTCTACTATGGTAGAACGAATGAGCGAGGATTGAGCCTCCTGCATGTCCTTGATAGGATCATCAACCACGAGTAGGTCACAGCTGAATCCCGTCACCGCACTGCTACGACCCGCTGCTAGCAGGCCACCACCACGGTCAGTCTGCCACCGACGCACCGACGCCGACCCATACTGCAAAGGAGTCCACTGCTCTACCAGCATACGAATCTGCCGACTGACAGAATTCGCCCTCTCCTGATTGTAGGATGCGTAGACCACACTCATTTGTGGATCACGGATCAGTAACCATGCTATGTAATAGATCAGGTAGGTAGTCTTTCCCTCTTGAGGAGGGGTGCTAACGACCACACAGTCCAACGGGCTGTATAATGAATCAACGCTTACCACACGGTCTAGCGCTGTGGTCAGGTCAGATTCCCTAAGACCACACGAGGTGCGATATACCTCAAAACTCTCAGTGATCTGGGCATATGTGTAATCCCCTCCTCCCCTATTGAGCACGGCGAGCCACCTCCTTAGCAGCCTCGTCAACACCGAGGCCAGGATATGCCTTCATTAGGCGAGCCGTCTCCCTAGCTGTCTGCAATCTTATGCGTTCAACATCGCTGCTACTGGTGCCAGAGGGATTCACCTCATGTGCTAGGCGTAGCATCTGTAGTAGCTCCCGCTCACAGCGGTGAAGCTCTGCTACTAGGTCTATACGGCTACTGTGAGTAGTGGTCTGGCCTCCCTCACCGGGAGTGCCTTGTACCTCCGTAATGCTACGCTGTACCATGCCTAGATGGGTAGTGGCATCCTCCCCCAGACGGATGCGTAGAGCCCTCACATCACTCATCTTAGCGTTGATGAGCTTACTAAGCTCCTCCCCCACAAGAACAGGGCTAGCATCCGTAGGAATGTCCCAGATAGCGGTAGACTCGTCTATGGCCCGAGCCTGTCTGCTCCTACGGATGCTAGCGGACGTCCCACCACCGTGGAGCTCACAGACAGTCAAGCCAGGACGAGCCTTACGCCGACACCTCCGTCCCGAGGACGACAAGGCAGAACACCGTCCATCAGAACGGTCGGCATCACCCGGGGAGGATGATACAGGACCCGGGGACACATTCTGCGTTCTAGCGCTCCTACTGGTGGGGGACATACCCGCCATTTTACCACACACCCCCCTGCATGGCAAATATGCACCCCTACCATAGGCTGCACCACACCCCTGGTGTGGTGCTAGTGGCTGTAGCTAGGCTAGGCTAGGCTAGCGTGGGGTGCACATAGCCATCTGCACCACGCTGTAGGGCCACGGCATAGCCCTGCTGTGGGGGTGCCACTGTGCCCATGCGCACCGGATAGATGTATTGCAACGTGCGCTGGTCCATAATGCGCACAATGCGCTTGCTTACGACTACCTCCAGCACTACTAACCGCTCATCTCCCGTGGTGAGCGTATGCTGCAAGTGGGGTAGCAGTAGCTGCTCTGCGTTATTCCTCACATCAATACCCGACCACCTGGTAGGGCGTAGAAGGGTATGGCGGCTCATTGGCTTGGAGGATTTAAATCCGATGGGGTTTACATCCTCCCCCACCACGCAATACTCCTCCACATGCCATGCGGTGCAGCTGCTCCACTGTGGGGAGCCCCCTAGCATACGTACAACCACCCTGCACTGTAGTGTGCATAGCTCCCGGGGATTGCTACTTTCACTGCTTGAGCTCATTGTATCATAAATCCTTCCTGTGAATGCCCCACATACGCACTACTAGCACATGTGGGGCATTCATCATCCATCTATTACTTACGTACCAGTTGCCGTTCAATTCCCTGGAGAATTCGTTTTACATCCTTTACCTTGCACTGAGCGTAGTACACATCTGCAGGGTGGACTGCGAACGTGTTCCGCTCCACACAGATTGCAGCATCTTGCAGCTGACCACATGCATTCTGCATCTGCCAGACCATCTGCTGGATAGTAGGATTCTTAGTAGCGAGCGGCTCCAGGTCAATGATCCAGCTAGTGATCCGATCCTTCAGGTTCCTCAAGCTAGCTCCGGCCTCCCGTCCGTGGAGGGACTGCGGAAGGCGAGTATAGACGCGCTTTGCCTGACCGTTGAGAGCGTCTGTTACCTCAGCCTGGAAGGTGTGGAAGGAGGATTGAACGGTCCGGTTGATGGTACGTAACATGTTTCTGCCTTTCTATCTGGGTTGTTGTACCGACATGCTCCATTATGCACCACCCACATCCAGAAAGCAAATCCCCAGACAGTACCGAGTTTTTAGCCATACCACACCGCTGCACATTCGTCATAACGTCTAAGTGCACTAACGTCCACTGCCTTACCCTACACCGTGTGGGTACCCCCGGAGGGGTGTGTGGGGAGCCCCTACAGGGCGGACCACACACCTCCCCTCCGAGGGGAGCCCACACACACTAAACTCACACAGATCATCCACCTCATCCGGGGGATGAGTGGATGTTGTGTGATTTACTTCCCTGTCACCATCAGCACCCATAAAAGCCCTTACCTCCTCTTAGCCCCCTTTCCCCTTTAGGGGGAAGGGGCTAAGGAGGTAAGAGGGCTTATGGGTGCTGTGTGACGTCAATAATAGTTTGATTAGTAGAAGTCCTTTTAAGTACATCGCTAGCATGCTACCGAATATGTTGGTGGTACATTCTGGCCATGTAGCGCGCTACATGCAGCTAGCATGCACACGGTGTGGTACTCTAGAATGTGGCGTTTACCTTAGCATTTGCCATACCACACCATGTGGTGCATAATGGCACCTAGCAGCACTACCGCGGGACCTCCCGCAGAAAGGATGATACCATGATCCCTATTGTCACCAATATGAGGTGTGATCAAATGGTGCTGGAGCTGTATAAAGCTCCAGTTGACCCCCGGACGGGAAATAAGGCCGTATATGGAGCTAGCTGGATTGCAGACCGCAAGTCCATGATTGGCAGGAGGAATGAAGATTGGGTCCGTCGGGAGCTGGAATGGTTCCTCTCAGGTTCAAATAGCTTGCATGACATGACTCCCCCTGTTCCTCAGGCCTTCCAGGCATGTGCAGACCCAGAAGGGAACGTCAACAGCGCATACGGACACATTCTCTTCAATCAGTCAGCTTCTGGTGATAATCGCTCCCTGTACGATCACGCCCTAGACGCATTCTTCAACGAGGGACTCCACACCCGTCACAGTGTGGTCATCATGTCAGACCGGGATATCCACGCAATGGCCACTGAGGGTGGGAAGAATGACTTCATCTGCACAAATGCATTGAACTTCATGGTTGATGCGGATAATCGCCTCCATATCCTGGCTCAGATGCGTAGCATGGACGCTGTATGGGGCTACCGTGCTGACTACAGCATGTGGGACTATCTGCGCTACCTTATGGTCAAGGACTTAAGTGCAGTTTATCCCGAGGTCAGGCCTGGTGAAGTTGTATTCCAAGTGGCGAATCTGCATGTGTATCCGCGTCATCTGGAAATGCTAGAGAGCGAAGCCCACAGCATCGTGGAAGCAGATATGCGTAAGATCTGGAAGGACAACAAGTAACATGGATGAATTCGTAAATCATCACATCCCCTATTTCTACAGGGCACGCACATCATGGCTGTGGCCATTATACATCCCTACGTGTGGTCGTGCGGGGAAGGCTCCCTTGCTCCAGATGCTGAATCAGGCTCCACGTAGCGTCCAGCGACGGGTACACCTTATTGTTCTCCCGGAGGAGCAGGATGCCTACCATAAGGCATATCCATGGGCTGCTATGTCCCCTCCCCCTAGCGGAGGCCTAGGCGTAGCACGCTTTACTGCTATCAATCACGCCCGACAGGCTGGACATCACCGGATTGTGATGATGGATGATGATATTCGTCATTTATCACTGCTCCAGCGCATCCCACGGGAGGGCAAGCCCCCACACACCCGCCGATACTCCAGTAAGGTCTCTAGCATCTCCGAGCCCGAGTCCACCCTCCGCACCCTAGGCGTAGCCTGCACCATGGCTAGCTCCTTGCTCAGTGGAGACCCTGGGGTGGTTTATGGGGCTGCTCGCAATGCTTTATTCAGTGGCGGTGTGGACACCAGGGTAGGAGCTAAGGTCAATGGAGGTCAATTTCCCTCGTGTGTGCTATTCATTGACGTAGATCGCTATCCGGTCAGCGGTCTGCCAGAGGCTTTCCACTTCCATGGGGAAGATCTGGCTATGAGCCTGGAGTGTCTCCAGCGTCGCCTAGGGTGGTTCACACTCACTGCTGTAGCCTATGATCAAGATGGAGCTTTGCCGTCGCAGGTGCCACTGGATCCTATGACGGCACAAGGTCGGCAGATCGATATGGATAATGCCTTGGTGCATTATCCTAGTGTACATCAGTATCTCAAGGCGTCATATAAGAATAAGCTGGGAGGAGTGATGCGAATAGGGATTCGCTGGAATCAATGGTATAAAGATTCAGGCACCACACCTGTCACTACCCCCATGGATGAGCTTTTCTAGCTCAGAAAGGATGATATTATGATTATTGCATTCGAAGGACCGGATAAGGTCGGTAAGTCTACGGTGGCTCGTGAGCTATCTACCGCTGGGACACCTATCTACAATATGACGGTCCACGACTACCACGATGTGGTTGGCTCTCTTCAGGAAAAGCCAGATCAGATCTATTGCTTTGACCGGATTGACTGGCTCACTCATCTGGTCTATCGGCTAAGTATGCCAAGCTACGAGTGGAATGATGACCGCGTCCGGCGAGTTTTCCCGGCGCCAGAGACTCATTTGGTGATCATGACTCATAAGTCCTCCCGAGCTGGAAAAATCCAGGATGAGCTTTACGCTCCAGGGGACCTCGTAGTTGTGAACTACGGATATCAAGTCATCAGTGAGATGCTGCTACGCATGAATGGTCTGGACTCAGATGTACAGATCTTCAAGTCCATCACTATGGTGGAGGTAGATGTAGACGATGACCATGACTACAAGGTGCTGAGCTCATATACCAGGGGAGTGGTCCCCAGTGACTGGAAGCGCTCGGTGCGTAATCCAGCCACTCTGTTGGAATACCTCCAGAAGGTGGATGAGCTGGTTGGCATGTATGAATCCATTCTGGAGGGAAAGAAGACCTCTGATGACCACTAATCCAGACCACACACCTCCGGTATACGGAGGGCGAGGAATCTTATTCACCGTGTATCAGGCCAGGGAGGATGTATTTCCCCATGGTGCTAGCACTAAGCAGGTGATTGCTACAGCTATCCAGGAGCTACTGGACCAAGGTATTACCACGGGAGAGCAGATTGCTCAGGAGCTAGTCACGTCCACATTCCCTATGGTGGAGGATCGCGCAGAGCGCTTCAATGCCATTCTGAAAGCAGGGAGTGTGGTAGGGTCTAATACCACATTTAAGCTGCATAATTCCTATGAGGATCTGCTAGGATCAGCTCTGCGGAGTGGTACTGCTGAATCCGAGCAGGTGGCACTAGCAGAGGCTCGCGGATTTATGGAGGCTATGACCATCATGTACAACCCCATCCAGGTGGAGGACCCCACCAACTCCCATTATGTGGATTGGGGTCAGGTGGACCGCCTCACCGATATGGCAATCCATCAGCATGAGGAGAATCACAGTCGTGTCTAGCGTAAAATCTACTCGACGACAGCCTAAAGAGACTCCACGACGAGTAAGCGAGCGATTCGACCTCAGCAGCTCCCTAAGTCTGGCTCGCGTAGCCCAGGGATGTGACTGGATTCGCAGCTTCCGTGTGGTCGGAGGGCGAGGTAATCAGTCTGTCCTGCTCATGAGGAAGGATGAATCTGAGATCATGCATGTGTCTGTAGGCATCCGTGGACGGTGTGAATATTGGATTCGGGAGCAGGACTTCCGCACTATCATTGAGCATGATGTGGTTTCCTCCAGCCAGATGTGCAGGCGACTCCAACAGTGGGGCATGCATGACTTCTATCAGGAGGTATGTGTGGATTCTCCTGAGGGACAGCTGGACCGTGCTTTGGACCAGCTATACCGGGTATACACATACCCGTCACCGAATGCTAAGCGCCTGATGCAAGCACAGAAGTCCCGTCTCCAGGACGAGTGGCCTGCTCTCCACTCAGCCCTTCAAACTCTATGCGGACACTACAAGGATGTGCTCCGCTCATACAACCAACCTACCGAAAGCGAGGAGCTCTAATGGCTATTCATATGCGATCCCGAAGTGGGGGCTCACTATTCCGTGTGGTCCGGGTACCAGCGTGCATTCTGCATCCAGAAGAGGAGAGTGAGGTCAATGTCGTAAATAATATGGTAGAAGACTTAAAGGTGTTGCTGGGGGATCCAGTCCCTGGTGCTACCCGGGACTTCTCCTGGCATATGGACGATGATTGCGTCCTGGTGAATTGCATGGGCATTTTGCTACAAGCGTATCCTGGAATGTACATTGTCGTGAGTCAAGAAGGATTTCCCATGGTAGTCTCCAAGGAAATTCTTGATTCTACCTACGAGCATGCTTCCCGCCGAATCGTTCCGGATTCCTCCCCAATTGATAAGCTCCTCTCTATGCAGAAGGCTTTGGAGCAGGCTTGGGGACGTCTGCCAGATCTTACGGATGCGGAGGCTGTATCGGAGTATATTCGCCAGACGGTGCTGTGCGCTACTGACGAGTTGCATGAACTCCTCCACGAGGTCCACTGGAAGCCTTGGAAAGAAGGGCATGGCATCCGTGACGTAGAGGCCTATCGGGAGGAGCTAGCCGATGTAGTCCACTTTGTACTGGATTTGTACCTCGCTGCTGGACTCACCGGAGATGACCTCGTGAATGACTACTTCTCCAAGCATCAGGAAAATGTCCGACGCTTGATCGATCCCGCATATAAGGAGGGGAATTAGCCATGACTCATCAGTCTAATCCTTATGCCCAGTATGGCCTGCGAGGAGCCCTCTATAGCATCGTGGATAATACTCGGGACAATTTGGCTGGAGTAGAGTCTGCTAAGCAAATCCTCACTGACGCTATTGATGAGGCTCTTGATGAAGGATGTGAGACTAGCGATCAAATTGCTGACTATCTGCTTACCTCTCAGTATGAGCATGTGACAGATCCAGACTTGCGATTCAATGCCATCCTACGAGCTAGCGAGCAAGTAGGGGGCCATATGAGGCATAAGCTCTTCAATCTGTATCATGATCTGTATCTGGACGCTCATGATGATTCCCTCTCTGAGGATGATCAGGAAATGGTCTTTAGCGAAGGAGCATCCTATGGATTTGCTCTAGCGCTAGCGGTGATGCTGAATCCTAAGACGGTGGAGCACCCTCATGACCCTCTGGACGTGGACGTAGACGTGGTGCAAGATATGGCAGAGCTGATAGAGTCTCAGCATCAGAAGATTGTAGAGAATCCTAAGCTCCAGCATCAGAAGCACAGCGTAATCTTCCACTGTATTAAGCCTACTAAGCGATAGGACCACTAGCATGAAATCTCCGTCTTCCCCTCCCCTAGTGCTGCGAGAGTCTCAGCAGGTTGCTCTAGCTAAGCTCTGTGAGCCTGGTAGGACCTATGCAGCCCTATGGGCAGAGCCTCGCTCCGGTAAGACCGCTGTATGTCTGCGATGGTTAGAGCATCTAAAGCCTAAAGTCGTAGTGATCGTAGGTCCAAAGATTGCAGAGCAGGTCTGGAGGACGGAGGCTTCTAAGTGGTTTACCACACCGTACCAATTCTACCCACTCACTGCGGGGAATGATTATCCCTCGGTGCGGGAGTTCCATCATATGACCTTACTCTTTGTCAATTATGAGCAGTTTGACAAGGTGCCGTTCAAGAGGCTAAGCCCATATCTCCGGGCTATTAGCAAATGGGCAAATGGGCAAGGAGCTATGATCCTGGATGAGTCCCATATGATTAAATCTCCTTCTTCCATCCGTGGACGTCACATCCGTCCTCTAGCCGAGCAATGGAAATACCGACTCATCGTCACAGGCACTCCGGTGACAAATCCTGGTCAGGTAGATGCAATCTATGGTCAGTGGACATTCCTGAATCCCCAGATCAGGGAGAAGTGGCGTACTGCTAGGGACTTCCGGGAGTACTTTGGCGAGTGGACTACATACCGAGGATATCCAGAGCTAGTGCGTCCTATCCGTCAGTATGAGATGCACGCCTACATCCAGCCAGATGTGGTAACTATGATTGGTCCAAAGCACCACTTACGCACCATCCGGGTGGACTATCCCCTCCCGGAGGAGGTGCAGTCTAAGCTCCGGACTATGGAGCGGGATGGGGTAGTGCAGCTGTGTGGTCATATGATTCTGGGCCTATACCCAATGACGCGACTCCTCAGGATGCGTACATTGGTCGCTGGGTGGGCTAAGGACGATAAAGGAATCCCCGTCACATATCATCCTGCGCTCAATCGTCGTCTCCAAGTGCTGCAATGGCTGTTCTGTAAGAAAGGACTGGGTAAGACCATCATCTGCTGTACTCACCTGGAGGAGATTCGCCTACTCACCAAGTATATGGACCGTCACCTGAGACTATCCTATAGGGTGATCCAAGGATCTACCAAGCAGAAGAATGAAGTACTCCAGGAATTCCAGCAGGGCACCGTTCATGTGCTGATAGTCCAGCCCAGGACGGTAAGCATGGCCGTGGACATTTCAGCAGCTAGCAACTTGATTTGGTATTCTTCTGACTTCAACTACGTGACGTATAAGCAAGCTTCTGACCGTATCAAATTGTCCCCTCAGAAGCCGAAGGTGTGGTTCCTCTGTGGTCGAGGGTCTGTTGACATGGACGTGTGGATTACCCTAGAAGAAGACCACACTCACCTGGAAAAAACTATCGCTCGTATTAAGCCCAGAAACTACCTTCTTACTTAGCATTTGCGTTCCAAGTGGATGTGTGCTATAATCATTTTCAGTGAGGAGCACAAGGCACTCACACTCACACAGAAAGGTGTACCACTATGGTATCCAAAGCCCAGAAGGCAGAATCTACTCCTACTGACAAGGACATCGTGGATGCTGGTATCAACCGGATGGTTGAAGCCCTAGGTATTGATGTACAGAAAGCTCGCTATAAGGCTATGCGAGCGATTGCATGGCAAGCATTCATCGAATACATCGACGAGGACATCTTTGATGACCTGGTTGAGCGAGCCATCACCAATGCTCCTGATCTCCCCTCTGGCTGGGAGCTAGTCCGTCCGGTGGCTAAGAAGGATGCTAAACCAGCTACTAAGAAGTCCTCCAAGAAGACGACCAAGAAGCCTTCTAAGAAGGACCCTAAGGCACCTCAGCCTCAGCTAGAAGACTTTGAAGATGAAGATGTAACAGATGTGGTATCTGAGGGTCTTGATATTGTACAGGTCCAAGATTCTCCAGAAGCACTACCAGAGCAGACAGTTCTCTCCCTCACGGAGGATGAGCTGGAGGCACCCGCCACCCCTCCCGCTGCTGAGCAGGGTACAAAGTCTACGCAACGTCGTCGCCGGATCCGCCGCACTCGGTAATATTACACAGAAAGGACTATGAGGATGAAGGTCTCAATAACGCAGGATGCAGAAAGGCTCACTGCCTACTTAGCAGGCAGGAAGGCTCCAATAATCTGCGATATTGAGACTACTTCCCTCACCGTAGGGAAGGGGCGGATTCTCTGCATCGGATTCGCCCCCCTACGGAGCAAGCAGGTCATAGTCTGGATCCCTAAGACTGATGCAGACATCGCAAAGCTCCGTCTCTCCCGAGGAGTGTTCCACAATGCGCATTTTGACCTACGGTGGCTACGTCATTATGGAGCTACCGTGGATTGCACGTGGGATACTATGCTTATGGCTCACCTACTGGACGAGAACGCTAAGGTCGGCCTGAAGAATCTAGGGATGAGGCTCCTGGGGTATAGTGACTGGACTCTGGGAGAGATTAGCCATCTTACTAGGGTCAATGACGCATTATGTCAGTACGTAGCTAAGGACGTCTACGTCACCAGAGAGCTGATGCGCTATCAGCAGCGTCAGCTCAAGCGTCACCAACCACCGGGAGGTAGTGCTGAATGGGTCATGACCAATATCATGATTCCAGCGATCCGACCGCTCACCCAGATGGAGGATAACCGTCTACCCATACGGATGGACCGACTGGGTGTGGTCTCAGCAGAGATCACGGAGCAACTCCAAGCCATAGACCACACCCTAGATGCCTCCATCCCTCCCAGGGAGCAGTGGCCTGACTACCTGCAAAAATCTACCCCCAAGTGGGGCAATACCAACTGGACCCGATGGTGGCTATTTGACCATATGGGGGCTCCTATAGTATCCCGGGGGAAGTCTAGCAAGTATTGGCCAGAGGGGAGTCCGTCCCTGTCGCAGTCTGCCTTGGCAAAGCTCACACATCCGGCGGCTAAGCTCCTCCGGGATCGCAGCACGCTACATAAGTTGCATACTGGATTCATAGTCCCTCTACGGGACCGTTCTGTAGATGGACGCATCCCTACGAGCTTCCGCCTGACAGGGACTGTCACAGGTAGGCTCAGCAGCGCTAGCCCTGCTCCGGACAATCCTGGGATTAATGCTCAGCAGATTCCCCGGGATCCCCAGATCCGGACCTTATTCGGTGATCCTACAGACCTCTGGATCGAAGCTGATTACTCCCAGCTGGAGCTGAGGGTAGCTGCTGTCCTGGCCAATGAGCCCACCATGCAGCGACTATTCCATGAGGGTGTGGACATCCACACTTATATAGCTCAACGCCTAACTGGTGAGAAGGAAGTGACCAAAACTCAGCGGACCTTAGCAAAGGGCGTGAACTTCGGATTCCTCTATGGTATGCAATCTAAGCATTTTGCCAACTACCTACAGGAGAATTATGGCCTTATCATTTCTCCCACAGAGGCAGAAGAATTCCGCAGGGAGTACTTCCGGACCTTCAACCGATTGCCAGAGTGGTACCGTGAACAGCGACGATTCGCCATAAATCATGGCTGTGTGGTCAATGCATTTGGACGGGTGCGTCATCTACCCAAGGTCTACAGTCCTGACTTTTGGGTCCAAGAAAATGCCTTCCGTCAAGCCATCAATTCACCCGTGCAATCCACCGGGAGTGACCTAATGCTAGTAAGTTTAGCTCGTTTATCTGGGGATTTGCGTTTGCGGCGTTTTGGCGCTAAGCTTATTACTACCGTACACGACAGCGTATGCCTCACCGCTCCACGTAAGCACGCACGGAAGGTAGCCCAAATTGTCAAGTCTACTATGGAAAAGGCAGATGATCTTTGTGAAACGAAATTCCAGCTCAAAGCGGACGTCACGGTCTCCCGCTTCTGGGGAGGTGACCCCCTTGCCACCTACTAAGCGGGGGGTGTGTGGTTGGTGGCCTACTACAGCGCAAGGCGTCCCCGTGGTCACCCAGAGTATGGTTAGCAGCTTTGTGGGCTGTCCTAGGGAGGTATACTACAGCACTGTGCTTGGGCTACGTCCAAGAATCACTAGTAAGCCCCTTACTAGGGGTACATGGATCCATTCCCTGCTTGAAGAGCGCGCTAATGGTCGAGATTGGCGTACAAAGCATGCTGAGCTGACGGAGCAGCTCCGATCAGAATCTTTTGACGAGGTGGTTATGGATTTAGCTACCGAGTGTGAGAATATCATGCTCAGCTACGAGTATGTGTACCATGATGATGAGCTGGAGCCAGTCACAGCGGAGATCACGGTGGAGCGACCTTTATTCCATGGCAAAGCCCTATACCGAGGACGGATAGACCTAGTGGTGCGGGATTCTGTAGGTGATGTATGGCTTCTGGACCATAAAACCCATGCTCAGCTCCCTGAATGGCGATACCGAGAGCTATCATTCCAGAATTACAGCTATCTGTGGGCATGTCGCAAATCCCCAGAATATCTGAAGCTGGGAATTCCCCAACCGAAGGGATTCATCTATGACTATTGCAAGACTGGGGCCATCCGCACGCCTACACTGACAAAGACAGGTCGACTCTCTCGGACTCTGAAGCCCATTGGCACCACCTATCCGGTATTCCGCAAATGGCTGCTAGATAATAATATGCTCTCCGTAATCCAGGGGGAGGATATGCTTAGCATTCCAGACCCTACGGAGCGTCAGTACGTAGCAGACTTTCTGGAGGAACTACAGAATCGCACTTATACCGACCTATTCCGTCGTGACTATATGTGCTTTACTAAGGAGCAGGCTACACGTCAGCTCAAGTCATTCTTCACATCTACTAAGCGTATGCTCAATTACCACTGGGATGATCCTGACCGTGTGGAGCGCAATCTGGCACAATGTAGCGGGTATATGTGCAGGTTCAAGGACTTGACTGTGGCAGACCTGATCCACGGATCTAGCACCCTAGAGCAGCAAACCCGGTACACGACCACACATGATCCCCTAGACTACTACCCTAACCAAAGAAAGGATGAGACTAATCAATGATCTACACTATCTATGGTAAGCCTAAGGTAGGCAAGACCACATTCTCCCTGAAGGGAGCTCCCCGAGGGAAGACGGCTATCATCAATGCGGACGATGGCCTTATTGGCACCGACACTTCAGGATTCACCGTAATAAATGACGTAAGCGTGTCCAATCTGAATCGTGAGGTGCTTAGCCCAGCATTCCTCAAGAGTCACACACATGTGGTCGTAGACACAGCTACTGCCCTGCATGAGCATATGCTCCATGCTATGAGCGGAGGTAAAACCCCTACCCTCAGCATGTGGGGGGCTGCTAACCAAGCTCTGGCGACTCTGATCCGAGGATTGAAGGGAGAAGGCCGTAAGGTCGTCATCCTCTGCCAGGAGAAGTTGGTGGCTCCTACTGAAGACTGGGTCAGTGAAGATGATGATGAGGAGGTGATTGCGTCTGTTACTCTTGATCTGCCTCAAGGGGCTGCACGATCCTTGATTACGATGTCCGATTGCATTGGTCGTCTGTATATCGCCAATGTCAATGGCAAATACCGTCGGCGGCTCTGGCTCACACCCACGCCTGGTGTGGTCGCAGGAGCACGATCTGCCGAATATAAGGGGCGTCCGCCCTTCTTGCCCAATCCCAGCGTAGAGCGTCTGGATTCTCTGCTCGGCTGGACCAAATCCTAAGAAAGGAAGCCATCATGGCTAAAAAGATCACTATTGACTTCTCCAAGACTGAGGAACGCTCCTCATGGAATACTCGCAAGATGCCCATTGGTCTCTACCGGATGCGCATCGCATCTGTCCAACAGACTGAAGCTAAGGACGGCACTCCGATGATTGTCTATGGTCTTCAGCCGACTAGTCAGCAATTCCGGACTCGTCTGCTTCCCTTCTACTGCAAGCTCCAGCCTAACCAGCTCTGGAAGCTTCGGGACATCCTGGTAGCAGCTGGTCAAAAGGTCCCACAGCGTGCTATCAAGCTGGATCCGGAAGCTATCGTGGGGGCTGTGATCTCTGCAGAGGTGGAGGATGACCTTTATAATGGGGTCGAGCGGTCAACCCTCACTGGAGTATATAGTGCAGAATTCACCGCCGATGCGGAAGATCCCACTCAGGGACCTGACTCTGAAGAGGATTCTGGCTCTTCATCTGAAGACCCTAGCAGCTATGATGAGTCTGAGTCAGACGAATACGAAGATGACGAATATGACGAGGAGGACTATGATGACTCTGATGATTTTGATGACGAAGAATCTGATCTCGATGACGAATTCCCTGAAGACGATGAACCCACCACATCCGGTAATGATGGCGATACTGAGGGCGATGATTTTGATGACGAAGATGATGATTTCGCTGATGAAGGAGAGGATGAAGATCCAGAGCCTGCTACCCGACGCGTCACCAAAGCCCCTGCTAAGCGCCGGACTATTAAGCGATCGCCCCGTAAAGCTGCTAAATAGCTATTAATCATAATGAAGGAAGCAGACATCGTCCGCAAGATGCTGACCACACTCAATAGCATCCCAGGCGTGTTTGCCCTCCGCACCCACGGGAGTGCTATGCAGCTGCGAGGCACTCCCGATATTTTAGGCTGCGCATATGGGAAATTCTTCGCTATAGAGGCCAAGAGGGACCCATATGCACAGCCTAGTGCAGCACAACGTTATGTGCTGGACCAATTTGACCAGGCAGGAGCCAAGACATTTGTATCCTGCGACCCATCTGCACAGGAGGTAGTCCAATGGATAAACAGTATCAAGCCATCATGAAGCGAGTATGGCGTCACTCAGGAGTGACCGGGTATGCATGGACTCCGCACATCCACCACATTGGGAGGCCTACGGAGAAATTCATTGATGGTGGCCACCACCGTGTGGTCAGCTTCACTCCTAAAATCACTAGTGGTGATGACTGGTATTGGACTCCTGCTGTAGCTACGGAGCCTACACGCCGTAGGCATGGATTTGGTCCTCAGCGTGTGGTCTGGGTCGATTGTGATGATAATTTCAATGATGACTTGCTCATGCAGCTAAAGCCCTCCTACGTGTGGGAGACGTCTCCAGGGCATAAGCAAGCTATCTGGCTGCTGAAAGACCAAATCTCTAGTGGGGAATTTCACCGGGATCGGTTAATGGGGGTCCTAGCTCATGCGATTGGCGCTGACCGGTCTGGGGTAGATGTAGGGCAATTACTACGCATACCAGGGAGCATCCACCATAAGAAGAAGGCTTTCCGTGGGAAGATTCTAGTCTCCCACGGAAAGCCCGTCTCAAGCGGTAGCTTGATTGCAAGGATTTCCCACTATCTGGGGCTTTCCAGGGATATGTCTATGGTCATGGGGAGGAATAATCCTACAGGTGACCGTAGTAAGATCTTATGGAAGCTTGCGAGATCATTTGCGGAGCTTGGTGTAGAGCAAGAGCTAGCATTTAAGCTATTGAATTCATGCAAATGGAATAAATGGCGGGAATCTCCAGATCGGCTTCGTGATGATGTAGCTAAAGCTTACCGGTCCAGCGGAAGGCAGACCACACCTGCTACAGCTGCACAGCCCCTATCTGGTCCGGGAAGCCCCCGAGAGCCTAGAAGGGTGGCTAATAAAGCAGCCTTTAGCTATACCGAGGACGGTTGGCCTGCGAGGTACGGCATGGCATACCCTCCAGAGATGTCATGGAGGGATATCCGCTTCCCTCCAGATGCGGTACGTGCTATCAATAGCGAGGTGCTAGATTGGGACCAGATGGGGGAAATCTCTCAGACGCCTATGCGGTGGGTGGTCCCAGGGCTGATACCAGAGGGTGGCTGTGGCATGCTAGTAGCTCCACCAAAAGTGGGCAAGACTAGGCTCTCCCTGGAGCTAGCTCTGGGGATAAGCACTGGGACCAATGCCCTCGGTATTGAAATCCCTAGGTCACTCCCCGTAGGCTTATTCGCTCTGGAGGATGGTAAACCCTTGCTCATGTCACGGCTAGACCATATGCTCAGCAAGGATGATCATCGCCAATGCTATAATTGGAGGGGCTATATCACTCCGGACCTGATATGGCATCCCCCTAAGAAGACTAAGCTCAAGATCAGTTTTAGCCCTATGAATTTGTCTGTCCAGCTGGATAAGACCCGACTTAGAAAGATCATCCAGGAGAATCGCCTTAAGCTCGCCATCATTGACACACTCAGCATGGCCATTGGCGGTGCTGACGTAAATAACTCCGCCGATATGTACAGTGTGCTCAGCGACGTGAAGGAGGTAGCCACAGAGACCAAATGCGCTATTATCTTTGTACACCACACACGTAAGAGTGTGACGGGGAAGATAGAATCTATGCAAGACCGCATCCTTGGGTCCACAGCCCTCCATGCTTGGTGCGACTTCATCATCAGTCTTCAGTCTCCTACTAAGGACCGACCAACCCTCCGCATGGATGTGCAGAGCAAGACAGGATCTGGCACCTTCTACCTAGATGACGACATGAAAATCTGTCCCTCCTACGATGAAGAATCCGGGCAAGCCCACACCTCTGTGAGCCTGAAGGGATTACGATCTTCTGGTTGGAGGGACAGTGACTAGGGGATAGGTATGTGGTCGTATTAGACTTGCTTGTCCTTGCCGATGAGCTTAGAGCCATCGTACAGACCAGATGCACTTAGACCCAGAATCATACCACTAGTGATCAACCCATACACATTGTGTGTGGTGATGCCCTCTCCCATGCCAAGTGTGTGCAGCAGGGTTAGTACCACACCTAGCACTAGGGCTAGTACAGGTGCTAGGCGGGAGGGCATGCCTAGGTCTTTAGCTAGGGTTACTAGCGCTAGCACCGCTGGTACAGTGGCAATAGCCGTTACGGGTTCCATGAGGTTAGACGTCCTTTCTTACTTGTAGCTCTATGCTGTCCAGACGCATACTGACCAGCTGGAGCTGAGATTCTATATGCTCTAGGGAATTGAGCACATCAGGATGGTCATGGTTTATTTGATTTATCTGACCCCTGATCTGATCTACAGATTCCCCTAGATTTTTAGTGCTGGATTCGGTGGATATTTCCTTTTGAATCCGACCGATCCTAGCTACGACCACACTACTATATGCAGCTACAATCGCGACCAGGACCGGGGATAGAGCTTGGATTAGCTCTGGGTATGTGGTCATATAGGTAGTATCACTCCTTCTTTTGGGTCTTGTCAGCGAGGGTATCGTAGGTGTGGGGGATGGATTGCTTCTCCGCAATGGCAGAGGTCAGATCATACAACGTACGACGACCTCCCTGTGGCCAACCACCCGGCTGACCGAGCTGACGGAGGACCTCTCGCAGAGTGGTCTGGACCTCATTGAGCTTAGCGAGAATTTCATCATTAGACATAGAGTCTTCTCCTGAGAAAGAGTCGGGATCATTGACAATTTGCTGAGCACGGCTAAGCACCACATCATGGGGGAATCCTGCGCCGGGATCTGTGTGGTCTACCTCATGCCATGCTGCTGAGATCTGGGCATGTCCAGTGAAGCCTTCCTTGCCTGCTCGCAGGTCAGCAGCACTCAACCACACCAGAGGGAATCCATATTGAGTATGCAGATGTGCAGTCCACTGAGCCATTGCCTCAATCTGTGCAGGATGAGCGAGCCAGTCCTCCCGGGTGCGAGCAGCCCGTCCAATCGCCGACAGGTGAATGCCCCTCATATTGCCAGTATAACCTGCTGACCAAGGAATATAGTCGTCATCGTTGGACCGTACTGTAGTGCCATCGGTACCTACTAGTACGTTGTAGCTAGAACCATTAGCAGGGTTCTGTTGCCACATAGCAATGTCTAGAGCGCGGACGGAATCACCATTCTCGGTGGTGTGAAATACACCGAATTGACATTGATAAGGGTCCCGTGGACCACTGTCTGCGGTAGTGTAGCAATCTACCGTGCATTGGAATTGATCCATTGCCTGTCCTTTCTGTAGAGTAATAAGTATTATACCACCCGCTGTGTGGTGGCGCAACCTTGGCTAGCTAGCACGGTATAAATGTGGCGTTGGGTATCCGGTAGCCAACCTCGTAGTCCTGAGCGCCGTTCGCACTGAATATCAGCTCTAACATAGCAGACGATTCCCCATCAGGCACTGTGATGATTGCTGGAGGGAACATATAGTTAGATGCTAGAGCCAGATTAGATATTGGATTGCCTCGTTGATCTGGAGAACTACGGCTGAAAATCTTCACCGGTCGGGAGGTATTCCACCTGTAGGAGGCTTGGACGGTTTCCGCAGGATACTTGCCTGTAGCTATAGGATCTACCGATACTACTGGCAGAGGCCACAGCACTAGCAACTTCCCTGGCCTGGTAGGGGCACCTACTAGGCTGCTTAGGTCCCACTGAGCACGGATTAGATTTAGATCCCGTCGTGATTCTTGTTCTCCATACAGTGAGGTCACTATTAGTGGTCTGGCAGAGGTGCTTCCCATGAGCTTTGTGGTCACGTCTACCAACTTACCTAGCTCAGGATGACGAACCTTCAGAGTCTCCTGGACCAAGGATTTATTCCGCACGAATGCAGAGACGTTGACAATCACAGTATTACTGGGGAGTCCCGCTGGTAGTAGCAGCGACCACACCAGGTTCCGCTCATCTGGTATGGGGAGAGTGCATGTGGTCGTGTATATGTTATTACCCTGGGACTTCCACGTGAGGGATTGCCTCTTGGGGACCTTACGGCTGTTTTGCAGCACCACCTGTGTGTTACCCACTCTGGGAGCATATTCACTCTTGATGGTGATACCACATGTCACCTCCTTATTATATGGAGGCTCGCCAGATTCTTGCATCACCTCTGTGAGAGGGAGCCGCGTACGATGACCCGGCTCCGGCTCGAAGCCTCCAGGGACTACAGTACCACTATACTGCTTGATGTTGGGATAGTCGGCTCCATACCACTGCTGGTATGAGTTATAGATGGGGTCTAGATACTCGCAATCTCCTGTGGTGAGCATGGACCACATCATCTCATTAGTCAGGTCTACGCTGATGTCAATCATGCTGGGATCACCAAACAATCATTAGACCATACGTATATCTCTTTGTGGGATGCTGGAGTATTCTTATTGTAGAACCAAATCACAGGATATGCCGTTGTGCCAGACCAGGACACATACTCGTTGAGTATGAAGAACTCACTATTGCGGAATAGTACGTCTTCCCAGTTCTCGGCATTACGCCCTGCATACAGCAGCCCATCAGTAGGGCTGCTAGGCATAGCCTTGCTGTGCACATTCAGCACCACTTGCATAGAATTCGTCTCCAAGGAGTTTGCCTTAGTAGCCACACCACAATAGCATACTACATTCGCCCGCTTGGTGGGGGATTGTAGTGCACTACCATACTGCCCTACCCTACGCCATGGCTGGGATTGATTACCGGTAGGTGCCATGCCTAGCCATGTGTTACGGTAGGAGTCTATCCGGGCAATGGAGTTCGCACCGAAGATCATCCCGCTAGCCTCAATCATGCTACCGGTCTTCGGATCAGCAATCGCCAGACCGGTAGCATAGTTAAAACCCAACCTCACCTGGGACTGTCCCTGAGCGTTGAATACCTCTATTCCTTGGGAATTGAGTACGGTACGTCTGCCACTAGCAGAGGATTGCACGGTAGCTCCTGTGATAGTCTTACCATCAATGGCATTAGCATTCAGGTAGGAGGATTGAATGCGACCAGCCATCAGCTCCGGAGTCATCAGCTTGGAGACCAGGGCACTGTCTGCTACGATCTTGGTGGAGGTCACAGCGCCGTCTTGTATGGTGGTGGAGCCTACACTCCCGGGTACCAGCACACTACTAGCCACCATATTGCGGCGATTCCATGCCACTTCCGTCCCCTGCTGAGCGGCTACTAGTACCTCTGTGATGTTACCGCTAGCATCCAGCTTATACCATAGATCGCCCGCTTTAGCGTCACTTTGTGGTCGGCTGGTCTGTACGTAGATGCGGCTCTTCCCATCTGCTGTGGTCTTAGCACCCTTGGCTTCTGCTAGAGCATTCTTAGCATCAGTCATGGCCTGGTTGATGCTAGATTGAGCGGCATTGACCACACGTACTGTGGTCTTAGTACTGGTGCCCCCCACCTGTCCACTGGTATCTACAGAGATGAATCGGTATTCTAAGTCCTTACCCACAGCATCATTCCTGGGGATGACCATCTCTCCACTAGCGCTCAGAGCTCCCCGGGCCTCCCAGTGGTCGGTGACCCACTCCTCCACAACTACGTGCTTTAGGTGCAGTGGAGCAGGGGCTAAACCTCCACCCTGGGACCGGAGCTTGCCATCCCAAGCCACAACTACCATACCCTCCCTGCTGGAGAGGGATGGAGCCGTGGGGGGGTCTAGTAGTGTGGTCGGAGCGCTAGTGGCCACAGCTACACCCGGGCTCCAGCCAGATTCCAATCCGCTCTCTGCTATCGCACGGACCCGTACATTCACGGTAGTCCTGATACGGATGCCGTCTATCTCTACCTCCGTAGCGGAGGTGTTGCTAGCTGCTAGTTTACCACCACTGGTCTCTACCAGGTAGTAAGCAATCTTCACCGGAGCGTTATTGACGTCACGCTCTACTGGATCCCATGTCACACGGATGCTGGACCATGCTTGGTCCCCATACCAATAACCGCTAGAGGCTACACGTACCCTGGTAGGTGGTTGGGGGCGTGCTGCTACCTGAGCAGGATTAGTCTTGCCATCCTTATAGACGGATATTGGACTTGCATTTATGCCTCCAGGCTCGTTGTCACCTCCACCCGACAAGGAGGCTAGTTTAGAGTCCAGGGTGATCTTACTCTCTCCCAGATCTAGCCAATCGATCTGTAGGCCTTCTACCCGAGCCTTGACCGAGCTACCAAAGTCCTCATCCAGGATAAAGACCTCATCAAAGATCTCGAATCGTTGCAATTCCTCTGTGCGAGATTCTAAATCCCTGAGGGTGTATTCATAGCTGAACCGAGGACGAGACCTCCTCTTGATATAAGATTGACAATAGTTCAACATCGCCTGAGGACTCGTCGCTCCTTGGAAGTCATAAGTGGCCTCACGGACTTCATTAGTATAGGTGAAGTCCTCCACATAGGGCTTACCTCCATTAATGTCAGCGAATGTAGCTCCCTCGGCATTTTGTCCATAGATACGCGTCACTAGGCTAGAGGAGTCTACGCGTCTGGTAGCGCTAGCAATCCCCTGGTAGTAGGTGAAGAATGTGCCTCGCTGTCTGCCAGGATTAGCCACCATGTCTATGGTCTTGGACTCATCATGGAAGACCACACTCATACTATACATCTTGGCGATCTTGTGAATGGATCCTAAGACGGTGCCCTTCTCCATAGTCCAATTGAGGACGTCTTGAGTGTCGTATCTGCCTATGGACCAGCCACTGTTGCCTAGGACCAGAGCAGACGTCTCTATGATGTTAGCGCCAGAGAATTCATGCTGTTCTACCTGACCAGCATAATTCAGGTTGTACCGGAGGCGCTCACAGTAGACGTCAGTCTTAGTATATCCGGTGATATAGTCCTTGGAATGGGTGATCCCTCGGATGCGGTATTCCTTGCCCTTAAATCGGACCTGAGCCTCAGGGGTAATAGCAGACATGTGGCTATCGTCACTTGGCAAGGTGAAGTCCAGGGTAGACTCTCCAGAGGTAGAATCATACGTAACGCATTTGCGTAGGCTATCTAGCAGGAATACTCCTCCAGCATCGTTCTTGACAAAGATCGGCTCCATAGTATATGCAGGTACACTAACCATGGTTAATACCTCCGTGAGTAGATTAATACACGTGTGGTCTCTATGGTCCCAGGACCGCGGAGAGTAGGCGTCCAGCTGATGGACTTGCCTACGACCACACTGGGTCGGTTGAACTCAGTGAACCGGTGTGCCACATTAGCAATTCTAGCTCCGTTACGGATGATGAAGAAGTCCATGTGGTCAAAATCCCAGATCATCTCATCATCCTTAGTCATAGGACCTTGAATGGTGCATCCAGCCAGAGAGTATGTGGTCTGTGCACCGAATTCCGCATGGACGCTCACCCTAGGATATGTAGGCAGATTGCCCCACTTCCGGGTGAATTGAATAGGCGCTCCTGCCTGGGTGGATGTATCTACCTCCCGCGTGGTGGCGTAGGGTATGGGTGTAAGTATGGTGGCACTAGCAGTAGCCACATGTAGGCCTTGCCTACCAGTCCACAAGACCTTATCCCGCGTCCACTCCAGGGGAGCATTGAGTATGCCCTCGTACTTCCAGCGGTCCTCCATGTGGGACATATGGAATGCCTGCAATCCCTCCGATAGGTAGGGATTGAGCTTATCACTGACGTCTTGAATCAGAAGTACTAAGCTCTCCGCACTGTGGGCAGTCGCAGTCAGCTGGAATTTCCAGTTCTTAGGACGTACACGCATATTACGGTACAGGGAGCCTACATCCCGGAGGACATCCGTCCGGATGTCCACGTCTACAGTGGGCATAGCGTCTAAAGCAGCGTATAAAGTCCCATGTGGTGACTGATAGGTATCGGTATTCATTGCCCCTAGGTAGAATCCCATTAGTCAATCTCCCCTCGTGCTCGGCGTTCACGGTCAATGTCTTGCTTGAGCTGCTTGCTTAAGTCCCGGATGTCTTGGTCATTACGCACCTCCATGTGCTCTACGTGTACCAGTGGGGCGTTGTAGCTGGTACTGTGCGTAGCATGGCTAGTAGTAGCAGCTACCGGAGCCACAGGCGTGCTGGTGTATACAGGTACGGGCTGTGGTGGCTGTACCCACACGGGGTGTGGTTGTGGCATGGCTACCTGTAGGGTATGCTGCATACCCGTGGTCACCATACGGTCACTCAGGTGCTGGATGCTCAGCAGGGCTGTGGGGGTAGCAGCCTGTATGCCCTCCGCAATGCCAGAGGGGATGTGCTTACCTACCTCATCCCTGAATACCCTAGACGGCGAATAAATCCCCAGCTCACGTTGAGTATTGCGGACAATATCGTCTGCCCAGCTGCGCATTTGATCCTGGAACCAGCCAGATTGTGATTCTACACCCCGCCACATGCCTTCTACCAGATTGATGCCACTGGTAGCCATACCTCCTGTAGCGTCATCTACAGTCTGGATGATGCCTTGGAGCAGATTACCCACATCCCTGCGGACGTCAGCCTCAGCATTCTGGGCTTCCCTGGTGATAGACTGTAGCAGACGTTCACCCTCAGCAGCAATGGGGTCTATGTATGCACGAACTTTCTCCTGGATAGCATCAGTGATGACAGCTACGCGCTCAGTGATGTAGCTCTTAGCTTGGTCTACCCTAGCAGCTAGGGAGTTCCATAGCTGTAAACCAGCCTGCTCCATGCGAGCTTGGAATCCACTCACATGCCCGACCACACGGCTCAGCATTGCTTGGCCATCTGCTGCTACGCGGTCGTACGTGCGCTGGAGGGATTGCGTCCAATCATTCAACTGGGACGTAGCAGCACGGTAATGCTCACCCATAGTGCTGGTTACGTCTAGCAACCAGGTGCCTCCGCGTTCGCCAAAGAATCGCTGAGTCTCAGCCATGCCGAAGTCATCCCCGTCCCATGCAGCACGGACCTCCTGCCACATAACGTTGATGCTATCTACCAAGCGGTCAGACTCTTTACGTGTGGTCTTGACTGCTTGATCTGTCGTGGAGACCACACTGTGTGCTACTGTGCGGGGCACCTGCTTGGCATCCTCCTGCAGATTCTTAGCCCACTCAGCAAAGAATGATTGTGTGCTGCTGATCTGTTGGCCTAGACCTCCAGCCACATTTGTGACCCACCTAGCAGCATCATCGCCTACATACTTGGCGATGGTCCCATAGCCCCAATCGCCTCCGTGGTAGGCTGCATCTAGCTCGTCCCAGATGTCTTGCAGGTCGGTAGTGGTACTGCGTGCTACCCGGGTGAGCTCGGTGCGTCCAGATTCTGCTGTACGTACCAGGCCTGTATTAACGTGCTGCATGGCTGCTTGTGCCTCGCCCTCAGCACGCTCAATCCCTACGGCGATGCCCTGCACAATTGGCTCACCAATGCGGTCCCGGAATACCCGTGATGGGGAGTGAATTCCTAGGTATTCCATGGCACCATCTACCAGGTCACCCAGGAATTCCTGAATCTTACGGATAGCATAACTCCCTAGCTTGAGGAAGCCCTCCACCAAGCCCTTGAGGAGCTCACCACCCATCTCCGCGAACTCGCCAGAGCTGTCCTGCATAGCATCTAGGGTATGGCTAAGGATATTACCAATGCCATCAATCAAAGCATCCAGAATCTGTGGGGCATTGTCTAGTAGAGCAATCAGCAGCTTAAGGCCTGCAGAGGCTAACTCTGGGCCATACTCCACTATCACATCAATCAGAGCATTGATCATAGGAGGGATAGCCTCCAGCAAGCGGGGGATATTATCGATAATGCCCTCACCTAGAGCCATGATCATCTTGATACCAGCCTCAATGAATGCAGGGAGATTATCAATGATCGCCCAGATGAGCTTCTCTACCAGGTCAATGATCATAGGAATGAGCTCAGGGATCATTTGTGTGATACCATTCATCAACATCACGATCACCTGAATGCCTGCATCCAGAATCGGAGGCAAATTGTCCACAATGAATTGTGCCAGATTAAGCAGGATGTCTACAGCCACAGGAATCATAGATGGTAATACCTGGATGATGCCATCTAGCAACGCCTGGATGATCTCTCCAGCGGCTTGTAGGATGATGGGGAGGTTCTGTGTAATGGCCTCACCTAGCTTTTGCACTGTGGTAACGATAGCATCTACAGTCCTGCCACCGTCCTGGCTGAGGCCCTCGGCTAGCTCTACGATGAGCTGAGCACCCATCTCCAGGAATTGAGGGAGGAACTCCCCTGCAATCTGGATTAGTTGAATGATAGCTGTAGAGATAGCCGAAAATATCTGGTCGCTATGGTCTAGCACGCCTTGGGCAATATTCAATATGATGGTAGCACCAGCCTCCACTAGGGAGGGGATCGCCATGGCAATCAGCTCCACCATGGCAGGAATCAAGTCTCCAATCACCTGACCAATCTGCGGAGCACTCTCCGTGAGCCCCTGTACTAGACCAGCAATCATATTGATACCAGCTTCTAATAGTACAGGTATGGCCTCTACTAAGAGGCCTACTACCTCACTGATCATCTCACTGATCAGAGGACCCAGAGTCTTCATATTCTCGCCGATGTGTTGGATCACCGGAGTAATGTTCTGGATCACCGTCTCCAGTGAATCCAGAGTTTGACCTAGTAGAGCAGCAATGTCAGCATCATCCCTACCGAGTCCTACCAGGAAGTTCGCCCACGAGGCCTTAAGGGAGTCAATGGAGCCAGAGATCGTCTCACTAGCCTCCTTAGCTGTGGTACCGGCGATGCCCATCCTATCCTGCACGGTGTGGATAGCCTCAATGATCTTATCAAACGATACCTGATTCACATTCTCAGCAGTGACAGTCATAGTATCACCAAGAACGCCCGAATCGTTAATGAGCCGAGCCATCTCTGCTTGAGTGCCACCGTAGCCAAGCTTTAGGTTATCCAGCATGGTGTAGTTTTGCTTAGCAAACCCCTGGTAGGCGTGTTGAATGTCTCCAATGTTGGTGCCGAACTTCGCAGCGTTGTCAGACATATCCACCATGGCGAGGTTCGCCAGATCAGCAGCTTTATCGGTATCGCCACCCAGACCCTGGAGTAGAGCTGCAGAGAAGGACGTCACCTGGGACATATATTCATTAGCACTGAGTCCAGCGGTCTTATAAGCATCAGCCGCGAAGGCCTTCATCTTATCAGCAGAGGAGCCAAACATCGTCTCAATGCCACCGATGTTCTGCTCATACTGTGCGTAGTTGCTGACCACACTAGTAGTCAGCAGACCTACTGCATGGGATGCCTCAGACGTAAAGGTTTGCAAGCCCCTAGCTGCTGTGGCTAGGCCTTGTGTGGCCATGGCGGTGAGCTGTCCGCTAGCACTGGTAGCAGCACTAGCCACACTACCTAGCCCCTGTACTACACCGCCTACGCCATCCAGGCTCAGGCGAATCCTTACGTCATTAGACATCTTTCACTCTCTATATCACTCTACACCAGGTGGAAGAGGCTCTCCTGGTCCTCTGGACATCCAGAACACTCCCTGGTGAGGATCAGGACCCTCACCCTTATTATATGCATCTATCTGTGACTTATTAGCATCCCTCCATGCCCTCTGGCTCACACGCAGTGCCACCTGGGAGGGGCACTCGTAACTGTATGCTGTGTAATCCTCGTAAGTTTCCTCCCGATTGAGGAGGTCACTGTGCAAGTGCTGAGCTAGAGGACGACCACACCCCGGACACTTCACCCCCTGCATGTGGCGCCACCACAGCAGTAGGTCCATCTGTAGGGGGTCGATCTCTTGCTCTATGCAGCTGGGAGCTACACCCCGCTTGTCAGCATAGTCCAAGACTAAGGCAAGTCTTGGACCGATGCTTCCGGGGGGATGCGGACACCACTAGCACCATCCTGCCATTGGAACACCTCCGTAGGCACAGTAGACGTATACCGACCAGTGAGTAAGGTCTTGTCAGACGTGCTGCTGATCAGCTTATAGTCATCAGAGATGAGGTGATCATCATCAGCCTCTGGGGTGCTATAAATCCCCAGGAACATCTTGGGGAGAGCATGCTCATATTGCTGGAGAGCAGTGAGCTTCTTCTCATTGATACGCTTGTCCAGAGCAGACCGCTCCCGAGCACTCAACCGCTTAAAGGCCACATAGACCGTCTTCACACTCTGTGGTCGTAGCTTTTCCACCTGATCCCGGAGGTAATCAATGTCCTCACTCTTGGAGGAGATGAAGGCATTATCCAAGGCGAGCTGACGTCCTTGCATAGCCTCAGCCTCAGTCAATCGCTTGAGAGCCTTAGCGTACTCAGCACTGTACCGAGTGATATCTAGCTCCAGAATCAGACGCTCAGCTTGCTGCTCATCAATGAGAGCGATGAGCTCGTCCAAGGAATTAACCGTGTTAGACATCACGCCACCACCTTCACTGGGGTCTTAGTACGTGCACGTACGTTTACATGCGCTGTAACACCCACAAAGGCGTTTGTAGCCTCGGTAGGATCCACAGAGGTCACCACGGCTTTCCACACCCACACTACCTGACCTACAGCCAGAGCAGCACTGCTCTCTACACCATCCCGACGGACGATGTAAATCACATCACCAATCTTCATGGCGGTGATCAAGTCATCATCCTGTTGACCAGTGACCTTGATGGTCAGATCGTCGATGGAGTGTGTGGTCGTACTTGCGAGCTCTTCAGATTCAGTACGGCAGATCCAGTCCACCTTCTCACTGTCTACAGAGCTAGTAGCGTTGAAGTTGGTCACAGAGCAACCGATTGCCTTAGAAGCATCCAACTCCGTGAGCTTAGGCGCAGTGATATCCGCTATGGTAGGGACGATGTACACATTAATATTACCACGGCTTACAATGGTCGCCGGGTCCCATTGAGTGACAGGCATTGTTACTTCTCCTCCTTCTTGGGATTAGGGCTACCAGAGGGAGGACTGACCACACTCTGGGCTTTTGCTACAGGCTTATCTGGGTAGTTGAGGGGGTTCTCTGTGGGAGAGAGCTCCCGGATGACCTCCTCTGTGGTTGGATCCACATTCTCAGCTCGGACCACATAGTGATTACCGACCTGCTTATGTCGTACGACCTTATATGTTACAGTCATAGTGTGTTATACCTCCATCTTTTGGATCGTTACTAAGGACTCATACAGCCCCTGTACAGGGCTACCTGTATAGCTCATGCTAGCGGTAAGGGTGGTACCATCAATGTACACTCCGTCCAGGAGCTTCTTAACATCCATGGCCAGATTGGCAGAGCCCCACACGGTATCTGCCACACAGTACACAGCATACTCGCCTGACCACACCATAGTGCTCTCCAGGCTTTGGGCCTCAGCAGTGCTGCTGAGAGGCCTCACCACGATGTAAGGGGGCCTAACTGTGGTGTGGGGGTAACCCCTGCATATGGGGGCTCCTAACACCTGGATGTGGCTTTCTACATCTTCAATCATCAGTCTAGTCCTAGCGTGGTAGCACTCATGTCCAGATCCCCGATGCGGGAGCGGAGCTGCTCAGCAGCCTTAGTATGGAATGGCCTAGCAGCCATACGGCTAGTCCCCAGAGCGATAAAAGGAGCGTACTTCACAGTAGGGCCTATCAGGTAGGTAGCCTCACCTACCTTCTCCGCCGTAGTAGAATTGAGCATAGTCCCGGTGTCTACAGCGTGGAAGTCTTGGATAGAACGCTTAACATACCCCACACCCACCTGAGCAAATCGGGCTACTTGCTGAGCGGATTTAGCATCCACACGTCCAGCGGCCTTAGCAAACTTCCCGGCGAGCTCTCCCATATCCATAGCGTCACACTCCTTGGTGGTCTACCGTAGAATAGGCATGAGCTATGCATTTGCGGATGATGGATAGTCCATCTTCACTAATGCTATCAACCATCAGCTCCACACCTACCAGGCTAGGCTCCCTAGTACACTGAGTAATCACCAGCAACATACCAGGGCTCAAGCCTGTACCCGTAGGGACCTTGACGCTGTAGGCAATATCGCTTAAGCCGTCTACTACATCAGTACTAGTAGCCTGCACTAGGCATTTAATCTCCCGGCTCACCAGCTCCCGAGCACGCCTGCTAGCATAGCCCACCACCGCAGGAGGTTGCAACTTATAGGCATCAGCACGGTCTACCAGGAGAGTATCCGTCATCAAGGCAGATGCCCTAGGAGTAATCTGCGTCATATCCACGGTAGGATTCTCCTTCCATATAGACTTTAGTGATGTAATCAGCATAGGTGATGGGGATGGTGGTTAGGGCGTCCTGGTTACGGCAGATCACACTCTGGCTACGCAACCAGGCCTCCAAAGAGGGCCAGTCTGGTGTGGTAGCGCTAATACTAGTAGACTCGCTAGATGCTGTGGTCACAGCAGGTTGGGCACGGACCACACCTAGCAGGGTGAGGGCTGCATAGAATGCATCATGCGTGGGGGTGTACCCCTGCTCCCCTGGGAGGTGGCCATCGCTATCTGGAATCAGGCTCTTTGCCAGAGCAGACTCCCTCATAGCCTGGGAGACTACGTCACCTCCAGGGATCAGGGCGAGTACATCATCTAGCGTAGGCATGCTGATTAATTGTCCTTGCCGATGCCCTTACCCGGGATGCCATCAGCACCCGGCTTAATGATAGCAAACGGGAATGTCTTGGTCGGATTCTTAGCTCCCGGAGCAGAGAACGCGACAGCAAAACCTACACGGAACTTGAATCGCAGAGCCACCATGTCGCGCTCTGCCAGATTGATGCCACCAACGGTAGCTTGGTCTAGCAGCTTGACCTGCATATCCTGCCGAATGCCCAGCACAGCCGCATTAGCATCACCTACAAGGGCTGTAGCAGCGGCTTTATCCCACACGCGGTTGCCCACGTAGTACAGGTCCTGGCCGTAAACCATGGAGGTCACTCCATCGGAGCGCAAAGAATCCAGGTAGATGGGCTGACCATTCTTATCACGCAGACCTCGGAGCTCCGCCCGGAGGAAGCGACCAGTAAAAGCCGCATTCACGTCAAAGTCATCATTCTCTACATAAGCGAATGCAGAGTTGAAGTCGTCTGCCAAATCACCATCGTCAGATTCGGTGATCACGTTACCAGCTGCAACGGCTCCCGGTACTAATGCAGGGGAGGTCCATGTAGCCGGCTTATTGGTGCCGAACAGCACAGCAGCATCCAGCACCCTAGCAAACTCCGTAGCTACCAGGGGGCGGACCTCTGCCCAGATGTCGAACCGAGAGTCATCCAACACATTCTCCGGGATGGGGACGATGCATGCCATCTCCTCAGCGACGAGCTCTTTGTCCTCCCAGCGGAGGCCTGTAGTAGGCTTGGCTCCCTCGGGATCGGTAGCGGACTCTTTGACCCAACCTGCTGTAGGGATTGCGCTTAGGACGGGCATACGAGCAGTACCTGCTGTCATAGTGATCTTACGGAATGCACTGAGAGCAGCGGACTTCTCGGTAGCGGGTTTGATAATTTCATTGACGTCTTGCCGTGCGAGGAGCGCTAGCGCATCCGCACGAGTGATGCTAGCCATTGTTAGGGCTCACTTCCTTAGGTTTTGCTAGCTGCTCGGAGAATCTCATTGAAGGTGGGCTTAGCCTCAGCAGAGCCCGATCCACCCAGAGCGCTAGATGTCTTAGTAGGGTTATGCTTCTTCCACTCACTGACAAGATCTTCTACAGAGGTGTCACTCTCAAAGAGCTTCTGTGTAAAGGTGCGACTATCCAGAATCTTAGATACGTCGCCACCACACTGTAGTAGGAATTGCTCTAGCCGATCATACCGATGCTGTGTGGTCTGCAGAGTGGTCTCTACCTCGGTGAGGGAGGAGAGCTTAGTCTCTAGAGCTGCACACTTGTCACGTAGCTGCTTACGCATACTACGCTCCTTGTGGAGGTCAGCTAGCAAACCTTCCTTATTGAAAGTGGGCTCTTCCTTAGAAGATGTGTGAGCTTCAGTTTTAGACTCAGTGACCCTCTCGGTCTCTGCGGTGTTAGTGGGGGTCGTAGTGCCCTCAGCTGTGGATGCAGCCTGCTCAGCTGCGGATGTGGGATTAGATTCTGTGGTGCCCATCTCGGGTCCTTCCCGTTATTATAGCATGTAAGTGGGTTGTACGCAAACATCTAGTAAACTCTATGGTCATAGGATTATGGAGGCCTCCGCCGGGACATTATGGCATGCTCTACTAGTAGTAGCTCGGTGGGGGCATCCAGCATGGCCTCTACCTGAGTACCTGTAGAATCCACCTTACGGGGCATACCTAACACCACGTACTCCTGCTGAGTGGGGTTTGCCCCTCGTAGCGAATATGCATGCAACCCCACTGGTGTGGTAGCACGCCACACCCTACCGCCATTACGCATAGCATATAACCCTGCTGTAGTAGGGCTTGTAGTCCAGCTGCTAATGCCTATAGGGCTAGGGTCACCCCCATGGTAGAGCTCATCAGGGACGTCATCAGGGCTCAAACCATCATACAAATCCTGAGCGTAAGACTCCAGAGCACGGAGGAGCAAGGAGTAGTCCTCCCTGGAGAGGGAAGAACCCATCCCCGGGAATGTACGTAGGTACCTAGCAGCATCACCACTAGTCCATCCCTGGGAGACCATACCCCCTACCGCTCCGGCCACAGCGCGGGACTGTACCAGTGCACGGTCCAACCCACCACGGAGAGCCTGACGCAGAGCTTTGTCTGTGGGGAGGGGGTATCCCCCTGGTTTATGGTCCCTAGTAAACCGCGGGTTATGCCCCGCTGTGCTACGAACAGGCACATCAGAGGGCAAGGTGGGGCGTAGGGTGCAACGACCGTTAGGATGATCCCGGATGGATTTGTCCTTTACAACCACACCATCTTTGGCTAGGCACCATGGACACGTCCGTCTACCAGATTCTGCTGACCACACCATCACCAGGTCCAGGCCAGAAGCTTGATCCCACTGATGAGCCCAATATGCAGAGACTACCTCCGTACGAGCTAGACGCTCTAGCTTGTAGAACTCAGCATCCATACCAGCATCAAACATATGCTTAGCAATTGACCGAGCATTCAAGCCCTGACCAATCCCTGCACGGATAGCAGCGATCT
>ERZ773042.340-NODE-340-length-33859-cov-7.531890_pt1 | contig 33859 bp, 30 predicted proteins | sample MGYA00511664_ERZ773042 | MGnify/ENA primary metagenome ERZ773042 (study PRJEB29015, sample SAMEA2737984) | human oral metagenome | biome: human oral; feature: human-associated habitat; material: dental | place: China | collected 2036 ... | reverse complement strand
GGCGATGGTCACCTTGCCGGCCGCGTGTGCGGGAGCGACGAAGCCGATCAGCGGAAAGAGCGTGGCGAGCAGGACGGCCATGACGGCCGGCGCTCGGCGACGCCCGGAAATGACGCTGGAGGTCACAGTATTCCTTTCATACGCGTGAAATATGGCGCAGGTACGCCATGAAGAAAGGTGCCGCCCCGCTGCGTGACGGCGAGGCGACGTTTTAGCGTGATGAGATTACCATCGGGATGTCGACGTGGCAAAACGCTGCGGCGCGACAACGCCGCGGGAGGATGCGCGTACCGCTTTCCATGACATGCCGTGCACTGCGCCGAGGCGGCGATCGCGAATGCCCGCGGCAATCTTCAGTTCCGGGTGGATGCGCCTGCGCGGGCTGCGCCCGCCTGCCTCCGGCACCGGACGATTCCGTCGCGGCCGGGCCGGTCTGCCGCTGCGGCAGATTCGTTGAGGCCGCCGGCTGCCCGCTCGCACATGCGTCCGCAGGCATGGCGATGGGGTGGCGATTCGTGCGAATCGCCACCCCATTCGGCCGATGCAGGATTACTTCATCTTCGTGCCTACGGAGCCGAGGCGCTGGCAGGCCTCGACAACGCGGGCAGCCATACCGGCCTCGGCCGACTTGCCCCACGAGCGCGGGTCGTACATCTTCTTGTTGCCGACCTCGCCGTCAATCTTCAGCACACCGTCGTAGTTGCGGAACATGTGCTCCACGACGGGACGGGTGAAGGCGTACTGGGTGTCGGTGTCAACGTTCATCTTGATGACGCCGTTAGCGACCGCGAGGGCGATCTCATCGGCGGTGGATCCGGAGCCGCCATGCATGACCAGGTCGAAGGGACGGTTATCCTTCCAACCAATCTTCGCGGCGACCTCTTCCTGGATGGTGCCGAGGATCTCCGGACGCAGCTTCACGTGGCCGGGCTTATACACGCCGTGCACATTGCCGAAGGTGAGGGCGGTCAGGTAGCGGCCCTTCTCACCCATGCCGAGAGCCTCAACGGTCTTGAGGGCATCCTCGGTGGTGGTGTAGAGCTTCTCGTTGATCTCCCCGACAACACCATCTTCTTCGCCGCCGACGACACCGATCTCAACCTCGAGGATCGTGTTCGCCTTCACGGAGAGCTCAAGCATCTCCTTGGCGATTTCAAGGTTCTCATCAAGCGGCACGGCCGAACCGTCCCACATGTGCGACTGGAAGGTCGGGAGGCCACCCTTGGCGACCTGCTCGGCCTCAATCTCCATGAGGGGACGGATCCACGAGTCGATGTTCTGCTTGGCGCAGTGGTCCGTGTGCAGGGCGATGGTGACACCGTAGTTCTTCGCAACCTCAGTTGCGTAGGCGGCGAGAGCGAGGGAGCCGGTGACGCGGTTCTTGATCGTCGAGCCAGAGGCGTACTCGGCGCCACCGACGGAGATCTGGATGATGCCATCGGACTCGGCCTCAGCGAAGCCCTGGATTGCTGCGGTAACGGTCTGCGAAGAGGTGACGTTGATCGCGGGGTAGGCGAACTTGCCTGCCTTCGCGCGATTCAGCATTTCGGCGTAGACCTCAGGGGTTGCGATGGGCACAGGAGCCTCCTTATCAAATGACAGTTTCGTCACTGTCAATCCTCCCACATTCGACGAAGTTGGCGCGAGGAAGGAAGTCCCGACTACGTGCACATTTGACACTCGAGCCCTGCAAGAGTGGCCAGCTCAGGGGCCCTACGGACTCACTCCTGTTCAGCGCTCAATTTCCGAGCGTGCTCCCACATGACGATCGCCGCCGCATGCCCCACATTCATCGAACGAGTCGAGCCACGCTGCGAGATCTTCACCACGCACTCACACAAGTCGATCATCTCCTCGCTGAGCCCATTCGACTCCTCCCCGAACACCAGGCACGCCCTTAGCGGCAACTCAGTCGACTCCAAGGGAAGGGAACCTGGCACATTATCCACACCCACGAGGACGAGGCCGCGACTCGTACACGAATCCGCGAGCGCCTGCGCACTATCCACATGGTCAACCTCGAGGTAGCGGTCCGTGACCATCGCTCCTCGACGATTCCAGCGGCGACGGCCGACAATGTGCACGCGAGCGGCCCCGAGCGCATTCGCGGTGCGCACAATCGACCCGATGTTGAAGTCATGCCCAAGGTTCTCGATCGCCACCTCGAAAGGCAAAGAACGCCGCTTGAGGTCCTCCCGGATCGCGTCCATCGTCCAGTAACGGTAGTGGTCCTCCACGTTTCGCCGATCGCCGAGGGCGAGGAGCTCCGGGTCGTATCGAGGGTCCTCGGGCACTGGCCCCTCCCAGGGGCCCACTCCACAAGATGCCCCGCCCTCGTTAATCGGACCCAAGGGGATGGTCTCGTCACTCATATCGCTCACCGCGCCCACGATAGTGCCAGTGAGCGGAAGAAGATGACAGGATGGGGGCATGGCTCAGCTCCTGTCCAAGGACGAAATCATCGTCCGTCATATGCGAACCCACATTAAAGCGGTCCTCGGCAATATCATCGCCGAGATCCTTCTCCTGGCTGGTGGCATCCTCGCCACCGTCTACATGCCGCCCGAATGGGAGCCTTTCAGTCTCGCTTTCGTGTGGGCGATCGTTCTCGTCGCGACGCTCCCCCTGTTCCTCGTGCCTGTTCTTCGTTGGGCGTCCTCCACTTACACGCTCACTTCGAAGCGTGTCATCACCCGCCATGGCATCCTCAACCGTCGTGGCCATGATCTTCCACTGTCGCGCATCTCCGATGTCGCCAGTGAGCGCGACCTCGTCGACCGGCTCTTCGGATGCGGGACCCTCACCCTGCAAACCTCCTCCGACGACCCGCTGGTCCTGCATGACATCCCGAAGATCGACTATGTGCAGCTCGAGGTCTCTAACCTCTTGTTCAACGATGTGCAAGGCGCGGTGGATGCCGACCCGGAGTAGGCCTGACTGAAACACGAGTAGGCCTGACTGAAGCACGTGAAGCGAAGGGCGGGCCCGCTGGCGTTTCAGTGTCACAAGCTCATCAGTTCTGCGTGAGAAGCTCATCAGTTCTGCCGAATGGGCGAGTCGCCTCGGAACCGTCAGTTCCTTCATTATGGCGGGAACACAGATCGCTTCCAGCTCATCGCCTGGAACGGCGGGCCCCGGCCTTCTCGGCGCCGAGGCAGGAGGATTCATCACAGGCGCACTCGAATCAGCGGGCTGATGAGGTTCTGGCGCCGCATTGCCGCTGGACGCTACGGTGGCATTGTGTCGGCGGAGCACTGCCTGTCGCGGTAGAGCAGTGACTGTCGGCGGAGCAGTAGTTGCGAAAGAAGGATATGAATCCCTGATTCCGCGACACATGAGACGCAAGTTCATTGACGAGCCAACCCCATGACCTCGTTGATCTTCTGCGCCTAGGGAATCGTCGACAGCAAATCCCAGGCTCTGAATACCGGTCACCCGACCCTGCGCATTCATTCCTTCACAATCGAAGAAGAGCTACGAGAATCAGGCGAAGGCCACGCTCATGGACACGCGAAGAAGCAGGACCCGCCGAGTCCTCGAGTTGTGCCACAACCCCCGGATAACCATTCGCAGTGCCAAAACCGAGGCCGCTTTGCTTCACAGCCACGAGATTCACCACCCCGCCAGGAGCTTCACTGACCCGCCCTCGTCACCGAAAATGCCCCGCCCTCGCTCCCGAAAAGACATGACGAATGCCCGTGTTTTCGCCCACGAGCCGGTGACCGCGCATGACCCGAGGCCTACGATGAAGATATGACGATAATGAACAACGCACCCAAGCCCCTCGCCGAAATGCCTCCCGTGGCAGCCTGGCTGTCGGACATGGACGGCGTCCTCGTGAAGGAGAATCGCGCACTACCAGGAGCAAACGAGTTCCTCGACGCGCTTCGCCGCACGAACACCCCTTTCCTCGTTCTCACGAACAACTCGATCTTCACGAACCGGGACCTTTCCGCACGCCTGGCGAACTCCGGCCTCGACGTTCCTGAAGAGAGCATCTGGACCTCCGCGAACGCAACCGCCGCTTTCCTCGCCCAACAGTCCCCCAGATCTACCGCCTACGTCATCGGCGAGGCCGGCCTGACCACCGCCCTTCACGGCGCGGGCTACGTCATGACCGAACAAGACCCTGAATACGTCGTCCTCGGTGAGACCCGCACCTACGACTTCAACTCCCTGACCCGCGCGATCCGACTGATCGAAGGCGGAGCGAAGTTCATCGCGACGAACCCCGATGTGACCGGCCCTTCAGATGAGGGAACATTGCCTGCGACCGGTTCAATCGCGGCAATGATCACCGCGGCCACCGGCAAACGCCCCTACTTCGTCGGCAAGCCGAACCCGGTGATGATCCGCGCCGGACTCAACAAGATCGGCGCGCACTCCGAGCACACCGCAATGGTCGGTGACCGTATGGACACCGACGTTCAGGCCGGAGTGGAAGCGGGCCTGCGCACTCACCTCGTTTTGTCCGGGTCCACGTCTCGCGAACAGATCAAGGACTACCCGTACCGTCCCTTCGGCGTCCACGAAGGGATCGGGGAGCTCGTCGAACTGGTCAAAGCGCACGTCGGCTAAGCGCACATCGGCTGAGCGCCCGCCTGCGCCGGGCGGGTCTGTGTTTGACTCGTTGAGGAGTTTTGCTGGCGTGGATCACCCTGCCTGCGCCGGGTGGATCTGCTCGTAGCCTCCACCCGGCAAATGCGCCCGCTAGGCTGGGAACCATGACGAACGACTCTCATAAAGCACGCTTGTCCGCCCTCGTGAAGGACCTCGCGGTCATCCACGAAAAGGTGACCCTCGCCTCTGGACGCGAATCTGATTTCTACGTCGACATGCGCCGGGCGACCCTCCACCACGAGGCCGCTCCTCTTATCGGCCACGTCATGCTCGACCTTCTCGAAGAGGCCGGTTTCGCTCCCGGGGACGACTACGTCGCCGTCGGCGGGCTCACAATGGGCGCTGACCCGGTCGCCGCAGCGATGCTGCACGCCGCCGCTTCACGCGGACTCAACCTCGACGCTTTCGTCGTGCGCAAGGCCGCGAAGGACCACGGGATGAAGCGCCGCATTGAAGGCCCCGACGTGAAAGGCAAGCGCGTCGTCGTCCTCGAAGACACCTCCACGACCGGCGGCTCTCCCCTTGAAGCCGCAAAAGCCCTCCAAGAAGCCGGGGCCGAGGTCGTCGCCGTCGCAGTCATCGTTGATCGTTCCACCGGAGCGAAAGAACGCATTGAAGCCGAGGGCTTCCCCTACTTGCACGCGCTCGGCCTCGAGGATCTCGATCTGGCGTGAATCTGGTCTTGGCCCGAAGTGAGTCTGGCTCCCAGGCGGAGGCAAGCCTGACTCTCAAGCCTGAGTCTGGCTCCGGGGGGATTTCTGAGCACAAAGGTCCTCGGCCCGCATAAAACGGGCCGAGGACCTGCACTCAGACGCTTAGCCGACCCACTTGCCGTCGGGCATAAAAGTATGCGGCTGACCGTCGATCACCTGTGTCGTCCCCGCGAGCATCACACCTGATCCGGGCTGCAGATAGTACCAGGAATATCCCCACTGAATCCACCCGGTTCTCTTCACACCCGAGAGGTCATAGAAGCGCCATCCATCGGAGTGTTGAACCCATCCGGTCGCCATCTCACCAGTGGGCTGAAGGTAGTAGTCGGCCCCGTCAACCGTGATGGAGCCCGTCTGCATCACGCCGGTTTGCGGATCCAGGTAGTACCACATACCACGGTCTGAAACCCAACCGCGCACTCCGGCACCCGAAGCTGAATAGAAATGCCACCTATAAGCGTGGTGCGCCCATCCGGTTGCCATCACACCATTGGGGTGAAGATAGTACTCTGCGCCGCCAGACATGATGGGTCCGGTGATCATTTCACCAGAGTCAGGATCCAAGTAGTACCAGATCCCCTCCTCGGTATGCCATCCTCCTAGGCGCTGCCCTGTCGCCGCTAGGCGGTACCAGCTCCCGTCCTCCTTGTACCAGCCTGTGCGGATGAAGCCAGAAGCGTCGAAGCAATACACATCGGCATCAATGGTGGCCCAGCGAGAGGTCAGGAATGTGCCATCCTGATTCCGGTACTTCCAACGCCCGTTGTCGACAACCCAGGTTCCATCCTCGACTTCCATCGGGTGTTGCGCGCTGCCCTGCTGCGGCCCAGCCTGCACTTCTTCTCCGACTACAGCATCATCAGCTACATCGTCATTAGCGGGGTTCGCGTTTTCCGGACCGTTGACTGGAGCGAACGAGGATCTCGGCGCGTACTCGGCCTGGTGATCAGAAGACTGGGTACGGTCCTCAGTCACTTCATCATCAGGATCCACAAGAGAGGACTTGCCTGAGGGTTCAAGGGAGCTCTGCGTCCATTCGCCCTCTGGTGTTGAAGAATCCGCTAAAGGTGAGGCCATCGCCGTTCCAGCAAAAGAGGTAAGGGAGAATAGGGCAGTGCAGAGAACGGCGCCGGTAAAGGCGGAGTTCGGGAGGAGTTTCATCTACAGTCCTAGGGTCCTTGTCGTTGGAGATGCGTGAATTACCTGCCCGACTGTACCAGTATTGAAACATCTCGCGCTGTGTAAGTGAGCCGAGCCTCACTGCCATGAATGGCACTCAATTAACAATGTCGACACTTCGATTTGAGACAGCTTCTCCGCCTCAGCGTTTCAGAATGTTCCTCGAAGGTGACATTTATAAAGATTCGTGAGTGACACCCTATGGAAGATCGAGGGCGCTCGATACCACTCACCCAAGCGAGCCGCCACCGGCGATCATCCATCCCTTCAGGGATTCACCCTTGACTCGTCGATATCCTAATACGCCCTCCCCAGAAAGAGCAGGTGATTCGGGATTGTGAAAATACGTGCCATTGGACGCAGAGTCACGTCACCCAAATGTTGAGGATGACCATTGCAAAACTACACCACCCCAAGAAAGAAGCCCTCGCACAGAATTACTCCACCCCCGGGAAAGAGCTGACACTAATCCTCACCCTGGAGCTACACGGGGATTGTTCATCGCGCGCGACACGCACCGCGACCACTATTCTTCTCCCGGCGACTGCGCCTCCTTGTATAAGGGTGGCGGCGCCATATCCGAGGATATGGCGCCGCCACACAAAGGCTCTGACGAAAGCGATGATCCGCGCTGCCGCGACCTTAGTAGAGCCAGGCTCCTGAAGTGCTGAAGTAGTACCAGGTACCGCCGATTTTCACCCATCCGGTCGCCATCGCACCACTGCCATGGAAGTAGTACCAGGTACCACCAATCCACGCCCACCCGGTCGCCATCGCACCACTGCCATGGAAGTAGTACCAGGAACCGCCAATCCACGCCCACCCGGTCGCCATCGCACCATTGGAGCCGAGATAATACCACGTTCCGTCATACTCCTGGTGCCACCCGATGTGCATTCGAGTTGTTCCTTCTTCGAAGAAGTACCACTTGCCCCAGATGAGATGCCATCCTCGAGCGAGACTGGCATCGCCTGTCGTCCAGTACCAATATCCATCAACAAAGTGCCAGCCGGTGTAGGCGTTCCAGTTGTTATCTGTGAAGATCCAGTCGTGCACCGATTGGATCCATCGCCCTGTGCCATCCGCTGAGGGCACGCCGTTGGGATAGCTGTAATACATATTGATGGCGTCCTGAGGAACGTTCACCGCAACAGTGGCCTCAGGCTGCGGCTCCAAATCAATGATCTGTGCCTCTTGCCAGTAGAACATCGTTCCCGGGTAGTAGATCAGCACTGAGCTCGTTGAAAACCAGTTGCCGTCGAGCGTGATGTCCTTTCTAAAGTCAATGGCCAAGCGGTATTGCCCCGAGGGGATTCCAGTCATTGTGACGTGCCCCGTAGACGGGTTGATCTTCTTCGAAGGGTGAGGAGCGCCCGGATACGAATGAACCGGGATGAGACTCGCATAGGCGTTTGCGAGCCACTGAGGGTTCGTCCCACTTGGGAGGTTCACCTTGACGTTCAGCGTTCTGGTAGCCCTGTCACCTTGCACATCGGGCGACGCAACCTCTGACGGTTCCACCGAAGGCTCCTCAGATTCCACTGAAGGGTCCTCAGATTCCACCGATTGTGCACCAGACTGATCCTCCACATCCAAAGGCGGCGTCGGCCCACCCGGCGTTGCGTTCGCCTGACTGGGAATGACCATGGCGACGACGACGAACAACAGCATGACGACTCGAAGGAGCGAGCGCCCAAACGAACGAGTAACAGCAGACATGACCACCCCTCACGCAAAAGCAGATCCCTTTATCACAGTATGCACTTACCAAGCAACTTACTAGATGCATCTCACATCCAGGAATGCGAAGAGTGTGTACCTTCGTGCTGTACACTCCGCGACGAACAGCTCGGAAGCGTCCAGTAGTACCTGTGAGGAGCGGAAACGGTTACATATGCGGGACGGTTCGCATGAAGCGGCGCGTCGCCCAGCGCGGGGCGATTTTCATCGCTGCCATCGCAACCTTGAAAACCGGGGTTGGCGTGACGATGACCCTGGCACGGCGCACCGCGTCGAGAGCCTCTGCGCAGACCTGCTCGGGTGTTGCCATTGCCGATGCGGGCGCGTGGGATACGTCGACCCCCGCGTTCTCAAAGAAAGCAGTCTTCACCGGTCCCGGACACACAACCGTGGCAGTGACGCCCGTACCTCGAAGCTCCTCCGACAAGCCCTCCGTGAAAGCCACAACCCAGGCCTTGTGCGCCGAGTAGGTGCCCGCCCCCGTCCTCGATGCGACCGAAGCGACATTGAGGATCGCACCTCGCCCGCGAGCACGCATCGCCCGAGCCGCATGGTGGCTGAGAATCATGACAGCGCGAACCATCACATCTAATCCGCCCAGCTCAGTAGCAAGATCATTGTCTGGGAAGGGCTTACCGAGTCCGAAACCTGCGTTGTTCACGAGTAACCCGACCGGGGCTGTTTCTTGGTCAATACGCGCCGCAACACGCTCGCAGTCTTCAAGCTTCGACAGGTCAGCGACGATCACTTCGGCTTTGACGTTCGCTATCTGGCGGAGGCGATCAGCGAGCGCGTTGAGCAGCTTCTCTCGTCTCGCAACGAGGACGAGGTCGTGGCCTGCAGCGGCGAGTTGCCAGCAAAACTCCTCGCCGAGGCCGGAGGTCGCACCAGTAACAAGAGCAGTTCCCATGCAAGAAGGGTACGTCGCGCCCCCCTTATGCGCCCTCCGATATGCGTCGGTAGTTCCCAATGCGAGAAGGGTGCGTCTCTCGCGGTTTTAGGACGTAACAAGGTCCTCTTGGCGGAGGATGGAAAAGCAGCGAAACGGGCGAAGCTAGTAGGGACGGATCTCAAGAGGCTAAGAATTGGAACGCCAAGTGGAGTACCAAGTGGAGTGCCGGCCGGGGAAGCGAGTGTGACATGCAGGCTAGCGCGTTTGCAATCCACAGACTGCGGATATCCACAATTCTGGGACAGTGGTTTCCCTCGATACAGCACGCCGACTACATTGACACGAGGAGATCCTGACACCAGGTGATCCGTAAATGGAAGGGGAAAGGCAATGGCCAATGGCGAGGACACCTCTCCCGAGAGGATTCAATCGCTTGAAGAACGGGTCGAAGCTCTTGTGACCCGAGTCGACGCCCTGCTGTGCCATCTGGAAGGCTCAGGAGCTACACTCTCGATTCCCAGCAGCGCGCGAGTTGATGTCCCCTCCTCTGCTTCTCGCTGCGCGATGAGCCCTGCTGTTCCTCAGCCTTCAGTCCAAGCTCCAATTACCCCACAGCCCTCAACTTCGACTCACACTCAAGCTCCTGTTGCGGCCACTCCAGCTCAAGTCCCAGTCCCTGCGACTCCGCTTCAAGCCCAGGCTCCACTTCCGGCCACCGCGCCAACTCCGGCTCCTGCGCCGGTCCACACTCAATCTCCCCCTATCCCACAATCTCCAGTAGCTCCTCGGGGACAGGGATCGCACCTCCCCAAGGGCCAAGTACCCCCGGCCGTCAAGGGCACGATGATGCCTTCACTGAAGGATGCGAGTTCCTCGCGCCTCATCGTCCTCCTCCTCTCAGGCCTCGCCGCGCTTCTCGTCATCCTCGCGGCAACCAGTTTGATCGCCCTCCTCTGGGACTCCATTCCGAACTGGGTGAAGGTCTTGACTCTTGGACTCGTTGCGATCGCTATGACCGCATCGGGGGCTCTTTGGCACAAACGGGAAGCGCACCCCAGCATTCCGCCGGCAACTCTGACGGGAATTGGCACCGGACTCGGTTATCTCACAGGAATTGGAGCGGCACTTCTCGAGGTTCTGCCGCCAATCGGGGCATTCCTTGTGCTGCTCGTCTGGACGATCGCAACCACCGCTTTGGCAACCCTCAGCAAGATGCCCTTCACCCTGATCGCAACCGCGATCGGCGGAGTTTTGACCCTATCCCTCCTGTACTCGCATGCACTCGGACATCCTTCCCAGGCGCTCCTCGTCGAGGGGCTCATCCTCGCCTATTCCGCAGCTTGCCTCGTATCCTCGACGATCGCGTCCCGGCCACTCCACGGTGCTTTCAAGCGGTGGACCATTGCTTCTTCAGCGGCTGCCACCGTACCCGCGTTGCTCTTCGTTCCGGTCGAAGCCGCCTCCAAGCAGTCCTCCCTAGGCACATACATCATGAGCATCGCGTTGGCCGTCCTCGCCCTTGTAACCGTCGCCTTCCTCGTGCGCGAACCTGAACAGCGCGAATGGCAATGGGTATGGACCCTCGCCCCGCTCGTCGTCATCATCTCCTACCTTTCACTGACGAGCATTGCGGCAACTGAAGAAGAACGACTCTTCCTCTCCCTCGTTCATTTCCTTCTCTGCCTTGGTCTTATCGGCTTTGCCGCTACACCTAAACTCTCCGGCCCCGTCAAGGGGCTCGCCGAATACGCGCTGCTCGCCCCGCCGATCTTCCTTCCCCTCCTCGACGAGGTCGGTGTCGCGCCCATCACGACCGCTTCCTACAAGACGCTAGTGGACTGCGCGGCCTGGTTCGTGATTCTTGCCTGCGCAGCACTTGCCACTCAACAGCGTTCTTCCTCTTTCCTCGTGATTCTCCCGATTGTTGCGCTCTATCGGGGCTTCGACTTCACGATGGAGACCTTCTCCGTAATCTTCATCATCCTCACCCTACTCATTGCGACGGTCCTCATCGACCGCGCCCTTAAAGCTCTCCCATGGCAGCGCGCCTTCGCCATGTGGCTCGGCATCTTCGGCCTCATCTTCAAGGTTCCTTGGGAGATCGTGTCTCAGATCCCCAAACACAGCACCTACAGGAATGCCCTCGAAGTCTCCGTCATCTTCCTTGTCTTCCTCGTGGTTGCTCTTCTCTTGATCCTCGGATTGGCGACCCCGAACATCGGTCCGGCCGATCTGTGGATGGGGCGACGACTCATCTTCTCCTCCACAGCTGGAGACAGTGCTGCGACTTCACGCACCACGAGCTTCTCCCCAGCTTCTCCTGCGCCCATGTCGGCGGCTCCTGCCACAGGATTCGGGCAACCTCCAGGGATGCCGAGACGCGAATCCGGGGGAGTTTTCGCTCCACTCAGCGTACTGATGACTCTGTTCTTCGTTTCGAGCGTGACATACATACTGCCTTTGATGCTTCTTAGTTCCGTCTGGAATTTCTTTTTCGGACTGCCCTCAGCATCCTCCACTCCGCTTGACCTCGTGGTTTCCCTCGGCATGCTGATTCTCGCGCTCGCCTTCGTCCTAGCGATGAAGTCCTACGCTACCCACTCGCTCTACGGGATCCTCATTCCCTTAGTCCTTGTCTCTGTCGTCTGGCAAGCATTCAATGTGATTCGAGCCCTCGACAATGCGCCGTGGGTCGCGACTCTCATGGTTCTGCTTGTTGGCGCTGCAGCCATCGTGTTGGGCTTCAGGTGGAAAGCACCGAATATGCGGCTCACTTCTCTGGTGATCGTCATCATTGCGGTCTTCAAACTCTCACTCATTGACACGGGCTTCAACGATTCGATTTCACGAGTCCTCTCCCTGCTCATTGCTGGCCTGATCTGTTTCGCCCTTTCCGTTCTCTATTCGAAGCTCAGCGCTAAGGCTCGGGCGAAAGAGACTCTCCCCTCAACAGATTTCGTTACGCCAGGTTTTTAGGCCGTAGCGAGCGCTGCGGTCCCGCTAGGTGCAGCGAGTATCCCGGGCGCTGCGGGCATGCCAGGCGGAGCCGCAGTACCAGGCGCTGTGAGCATGCCGGGGACTGCACCAGTAGCAGGTGCAATGCATACGCCACCTCCCGTTCCTTCGTCCACGACTGTAAATACGATGCTCGGTGCACCTGCACCGGGTGCTACCCACGCCAGGTTCCACACCCACACCAATTACCACTAGAACCTAGCCCTTACAACCTAGCCACATCGGCACCAGTACTCGCCCCAGATACTTCGAACACACCAGGTGTCACACCCACGCCAGACGCACACCCACGCCAACCACCACCAGAATCTAGCCCTAGCAATCTAGCCACATCGGCACCCTTACTGACCCCAGGTGGTTCGAATACACCAAGTTCCACGCCCACGTCAGATAATGCGAGCTCCCTCGAAGATCATGCGAACTCCCCCGGCGCGCCGATAGACGGTGAGGGTCGATAGGGTTGAGGGATGAAGTTCGCAACCTGGAACGTTAACTCGATCCGTACTCGCGTCGACCGTGTCATTGCCTTCCTCGAACGCTCCGAGGTCGATGTGCTCGCAATGCAGGAAATCAAGTGCACACCCGAACAGTTCCCGATCGAACCCTTCACCGCCGCCGGGTACGAAGTCGCAATCCACGGCCTCAATCAGTGGAATGGCGTGGCCATTGCCTCGCGACTGCCGATCGTGAAAGTCCAGGATCATTTCGCAGATCAACCAGGATTCGGCGAACCCAAAGTCGTGGAAGCGCGCGCCCTCGGCGTCACACTTCGAGGCGAGAACGAAAAGGAAACCTGCATCTGGAGCCTGTACGTGCCCAATGGGCGCGAACTTGACCACCCGCACTACGCGTACAAGCTCGACTGGTTGCGCAAGCTTCGAAGCGACGCGCAATCCTGGCTCGCCGCCGACCCGAAAGCCCGCATCGCAATGGTGGGCGATTGGAACGTCGCCCCCTTCGACGAGGACGTCTGGGATATGAGCGCATTCGATGGAGCGACCCACGTCTCCGAACCCGAACGACAAGCCTTCTTCGCCTTCGCTGAAGACGGGTGGACTGAAGTGACTCGTGATCGCGTCACGAACTACACCTTCTGGGACTACCAGCGCCTGCGTTTCCCGAAGAACGAGGGAATGCGCATCGACTTCGTGTACGCCTCCCCCGCCCTCGCTCCCTCAGTTTCTGCCGCGCAGATCGACCGTAACGAACGCAAAGGCAAGGGAGCTTCCGATCACGTTCCTGTGATCATCACCCTCAAGGATTGACCGTGATTCAAAGGCTGTGACTGTTGAGGCAGCTCCAGGCCCAGGAAATGTGGCCCCGGTCCAGGAAATGCACCCCGCCCCTGGACATGCGCCCGCGCCACCATGGCTGAAGGTGTCGATGGTCTTCAGCGCCCCGCCCCTGGATATGGGTCCGCACCCTTGGACATGCGCCCCACCCTCGTCGAATCATCGATCAGAACTCCGGTTCCCACGTCAAACATGCCTGCGCGCCCGATCTTCAAACAGGCCCTCGACCTCGGCCAGGCCAGGCCCGGCCCAACCCAGGACATACGCCCCGTCCTCGTTCATGTACAAGGCTCGACGCAGGGCTCTTCCTTAGCGAAGGATGAGGGCGAGGAGCTCTTCGTTCATAGCGCTCCAATGCTCCTTATGCCAGGCACCGAATTTCTCTGTTCCGAGGAACGCGCAGGTCGCGCGGTGAGTACGGTCAACCCAGAGGAATGAGCCCGAGACTCCGAAATGTCCGACGGTGCCCGCGGGGAAGCTCGGCCCGGTCCAATGGGGGCTTTTGTTCCCCCTGATCTCGATGCCCAGTCCCCAGGGGCACGGAGCGTGACGCCCATAGCCGGGCACCACGCCGACGAGCTCCGGGAATTGAGGAGTCATGGCCTCTTGCGCGAGCTCGGGCGAAATCAGGGTCGGTTCCAGCATTTCGCGGCCGAGGATCAACAAGTCCTCGACAGATGCCACGCCCGCCCACGCGGGTGAGCCCACGAGTTCGGCGGTCGTCATTCCCAGGGGTTCGAACACCGCTTCTTCGATCCAACGCTCGATCGGAGAACCGCTCGCCTCCTCGAGTACCTCTCCAAGGACCTCGAATCCCGCATTCGAATACACCCTGCGTTTAGCGACGCTGAACTGGGGTTCGCGCGATTCGTAGGGCAGGCCCGAGGCGTGTGCGAGCAGATGCCGGATTGTCGAGCCTTCCGGTCCAGCCGGATCATCGAGTGAGCACAATCCGCGTTCAACGGCCACCAGAGCCGACCATGCGGTACACAGTTTCGTCACTGACGCCAAAGGGTAGCGCTTCGAAAGATCTCCCTGCTCGTGAACGATTTTACCTCCTGCCCACAGGGCGAGTGCGTGAGGGAAGGGAATATCGATTGAGAGCGCCACTGTGGCTCCTTCCATGGGGCGTTGGCTCCATTCACGATAGCCGAGCGACCCGGCGAGTCCACGACAGGCGCCCCCGTGCCCGACGCTCCTGCCCGACAGATCCCGCACCCTTGTCCATCAGGCCCCCACGCTCGCCTGACCACGCACCCCCTCGCCCATCAAGCCCACACCCCTGTCCGCCAGGCCCCACACCCTCGCAAAAGGAGGCGATCACGACAAGTGGAGGGGATATAACCCCTCCACACACCGCCAAACCCTCCACTCACGATGAAGGAACGCGGAATGGGCCCAGCGAGGCGCGGGTGACGCGCCTGACTGGGCCCGAGAGCACTACCCATCGGCCTCACTCAGCCCAAGGACTCCCCATCGGCCTCACTCAGCCCAAGGACTCCCCATCGGCCTCACTCAGCCCGAGCACTGCTCATTGGCCTCGTTCAGCCCAGGCATTCCTCTTCAACCTCGCCCAGAGCAGCCTGCTCGGCAGCCTCGGCGGACTCGAAAACCTTCATGCACAGGCTATCGAGCTCGTCCGAAACATCGACGCGCACGGTCCTCCCATCCGCGATCTCCCCCGCGAGGAGCATCTTCGCGAGCCTGTCGCCGATCTCCTTTTGGATGACTCGACGCAGCGGACGCGCGCCGTAAGCCGGGTCGTAGCCGATCCGGGTGAGCCAACCGCGTGCGGGTTCGGAAACGAGCAGCCCGATCCTGCGGTCTTCGAGACGACGAGCAAGATCGGCGACCATGAGGTCGACGATCCCGGACAGATCATCCGCAGACAAGGGGTCGAACATGACTGTCTCATCGAGTCGGTTGAGGAACTCCGGTTTGAAGGAGCGGCGCACGGCCTCCATCACGGCCCCTCGCCTCTCTTCCTCGTTCATCGTCTGATCGGCGAGGAACTGGGAGCCGAGATTCGAAGTGAGGATGAGGATCGTGTTCCTGAAGTCCACGGTGCGCCCCTGCCCATCGGTCAGTCGCCCATCGTCGAGGACCTGGAGGAGCACATCGAAAACCTCGGGGTCCGCCTTCTCAACCTCGTCCAGGAGGATCGCACAGTACGGACGACGCCGAACGGCCTCCGTGAGTTGGCCGCCCTGCTCATAGCCGACGTATCCCGGAGGGGCGCCGACGAGGCGAGCGACCGAGTGCTTCTCGGAGTACTCGGACATGTCGATGCGGACCATGGCCCGCTCATCGTCGAAGAGGAACTCCGCGAGAGCCTTCGCCAGTTCCGTCTTACCGACGCCGGTCGGACCGAGGAAGAGGAAGGAACCGGTCGGACGATTCGGGTCGGAGATTCCGGCGCGCGAACGGCGCACAGCATCCGAAACGGCCTGAACCGCCTTCTTCTGGCCGATGAGTCGTTTCCCGATCTCCTCTTCCATGCGCAAGAGCTTGTCGGTCTCCGTTTGGAGGAGCTTACCCGTGGGGATCCCCGTCCAGGATTCGACGACCTCCGCGATCTCCGTCGGACCGACTTTCTCGGCGATCATCGGCTCAGCGGAATCCGTGTCAGCTTGTTCGGATGCAGCCTCGGCCTCGCTGATCTGGCGTTCAACTGCGGGGATCTCGCCGTTTTGGAGGCGCCCCGCCTCCTCCCAGCGGTTCTCACGGATCGCGAGTTCAAGCTGAGTGCGAAGCTCGTCAAGTTGGACGCGCAGCTCGCCGACGCGGTTGTGCCCGGCTTTTTCCGCCTCCCAACGGCCGGTGAGAGCCGTCAGAGTCTCCTGCTTGTCGGCAAGATCAGCGCGAAGCTTGTCGAGGCGCTCCTGCGTGGACTCGTCCTCGTGCTCGGGATCGGATTCTTCGAGGTAGGACTCTTCCATGCGCAGACGGTCGACCGCGCGGCGCAGCTCGTCGATCTCAACGGGGCTCGAATCGAGTTCCATGCGGAGCCTAGATGCTGCCTCGTCAATGAGGTCAATCGCCTTGTCGGGCAGTTGACGCCCGGTGATATAGCGGTCGGACAGGCTGGCAGCGGCGACGAGGGCGCCATCGGAGATCGTCACCTTGTGGTGGGCCTCGTACTTCGGGGCGATGCCGCGAAGGATCGCGACCGTGTCTTCAACGCTCGGTTCGCCCACGAAGACCTGCTGGAAGCGCCGCTCGAGGGCGGGGTCCTTCTCAATGTTCTCCCGGTACTCGTCGAGGGTGGTGGCGCCGACCATGCGGAGCTCTCCTCGGGCGAGCATCGGCTTGAGCATGTTCCCCGCATCCATCGCTCCCTCGGAGCCGGCGCCTGCGCCGACGACCGTGTGGAGTTCGTCAATGAAGGTGATGATCTGCCCGTCAGAGCGCTGGATCTCCGCGAGGACTGCTTTGAGGCGCTCTTCGAATTCGCCCCGGTACTTCGCGCCGGCAACCATTGCGGGCAGGTCGAGGGCGATGAGGATCTTGTCCCGGAGGGATTCAGGGACGTCGCCTGCGACGATGCGCTGCGCGAGGCCTTCCACGACTGCGGTCTTGCCGACACCGGGCTCGCCGATGAGAACAGGGTTGTTCTTCGTGCGGCGGCTCAGGACCTGGACGACTCGGCGAATCTCCGCATCACGGCCGATCACGGGGTCGAGCTTGCCCTCGCGCGCCACCTCCGTCAGGTCGCGGCCGTACTTCTTGAGAGCCTCGAAGGAACTCTCGGGGTCGGCGGAGGTGATTGCTTCGGGGCGAAGACGTGCGAGGGCTTCGCTGAGCGCCTCCGGGGTTGCGCCTGCGCTTGAGAGGATCCTCCCGGCCTCGTCCTTCGAAGCGGCGAGGGCGATGAGGAGATGCTCTGTCGACACGTAGGCGTCCCCGCCTTTATCTGCGAGGCTGCGCGCCTGGTTCACGACATCAAGGAGGGCGCGTGCGGTCTGAGCTTGGGATGCGCTCGCTCCACTCGCCGAGGGGAGGGCGACGAGGGCGTTGCGGGTCCTCGCTCCGATTGCGCTTCGGTCTGCGCCGACGGCGTCAACGAGTGCGGTGGCGATGCCTTCCTTTTGTTCGAGGAGAGCTTCGAGCAGGTGAATTGGCATCACCTGGGGGTTACCTGCGGCTTGGGCGGATTGGAGCGCGGAGGCGATCGCCTCCTGCGCCTTCGTGGTGAATTCCTTGGTCATGTGTCCTCCTTCGACGCGTGGCGTCGGGATGTTCTTAGCGGCCGAGAAGTCCTCGATCACGCTCTGCACTTCTCAACGCCTCCATAGTTGAGTCTATTCCACTCAACTTTGTGGCTCGTGTCTAGGGACCTTGTACCGGACCTCGGAACCACGTATCGAAAAGGCTCGTACCACACCGCCACGGAGCAAAGGACCTTGAGCCGAAATCAGGTACGAGAAAGGCGGGGAAGCGAAAGAATCGCCACCCCGCCTCACCGATAGGAAAGACCTTCCCTCAGGGATCAAAACTCCCTCAAGGATCAGGACTCCGAGGAGTCTCGGCCCTCATCATCCGATTCGGGCACACCAAGATGCTCGTTCAGTTCATCGAAGAACTCAAGGGTCGTTCCCAAAGCACAGCGGCACTGGGTGTAAAGCTGCTGATCAGTCATGCCCATCTCAACATCGAGATTCAACTCGGCGAGAGACTCAAGTTCCCCATTGACCTCGCGGAGGGCGCATGTTGGCCATAGATGGGTACGATGCCATTCCTCAATCCGGAACATGACCTCTTCGCGCTGGTCCTCACGCGGCGTTCCCTTCCAGAAACCCACGACGGACAAGACATCATGATGAGCGCCGACCATGCGGAAGTAGAAGTTGTGCCCGTTCCAGCGGCTCGCAATGTCCCCATCATCGTCAAGACTCCACTTCCACCCGAAAGAATCGAAGAGTAGGCCGAGGCGCTCAATGGTGACCGGGCGAACCGTGAAGTCGGTGAAGGTCGGGGCCTTGGGTTCCTCCTCAGAAGAGGCTGCTTCTCCCTCAGGGGCCTCGGGCTGCTGCTCCCCCACAGGGGCAGAGGAGTGCTCCGCGCCCATTGGGGCCTCGGGGTGTTGCTCCCCCACAGGGGCAGGGGAATGCTCCGCGCCCATTGGGGTCGCGGGCTGCTCGCGATGCTCATCGCCATCGCGTGAACGATCTCCTTCGCCAAAGCGATCGGAGAGCCAGGAGAAGATACCCATCAGAGTCCGAGCCTTTCGATCATTTTGTCAAAGAAATCTGTTGTCGTCGCGATCCCGCAATTGATCTGCTGCAAAAGCTGCGCGTCCGTCGCCCCGTACTCCCAGTGCACAGAGTTCTCCGCCTGAACGCGGATCTGACCGTCGTCTGTGATGCGGTATTCGCACTTGGGCCAGAACTTCCTCAGGTGCCAATCCATGAGGAAAGCACGAACCTCTTCCAAGCGATCAATCGAGATCTCGCGGTTCAAAACGCCGTAGACCTGGAAAACGTCCTTCTCGGGGCTGAGGAAGCGGAAGTAGAAGGTATGGAGATTCCACATTCCCCCCAGGTCTCCCTCGTTGTCGACAAACCAGCGCCAGCCTTGTGAGTCGAAGATTTTCTTCACGCGATCCTGCGTGATAGGGGTCGGATTCTGTTCCAGAACAGGATCCGACTGGGGTACGTCAACACCCGACACGTCGCTCATGAGCCCTCCGATCAGTTTTTCTAAGCATAGCGAGGCGGGCAGGTATTTCCGACCTGCCCAACCGGAGCAGAGCCTGAAGCTCCCACTCCGATCTCATCCTCAATAGCGTGCAAGTGCTGTCAGAATCACTTTCCTCTTCTGGTTCACCACGATGAGCCAGACGATACCTCCGACGGTGAGGAAGAGGCTGAGAACACCGACTCCCGTTCCCCAAGCGAAGCCGGAGAAGCCAGCGTTCATAATCGAATCCGCGTCAAGGCCCGAGAACGCCAGGAGATTGGAACTGCCCGATCCCACGCACTCGAGAACGTAATCACCCCGTTCGAGTTTCTGAGCAAAGAAGGCGTCATTTCCGACGAGCTCCATCCGATGCGTGCCGCCGCTGCCCTCGAGTGAGCAGGAAGTGACATTGCCGGCCTGACTGACAACCATGAGCGCACCGGAGTCGTCAACTGTGACCGTGTCTCCAGAGGCGACGGGGCTCATCCGGTCCATCATCGAAGTGAAGTCAATCCCACCGAGGATCCCTCCAACGAAAGCCAAGGGCGCGATGATTACGGCGCTGAGGATCCCGAAGACAATCAGGAGGATCGGGCCCACGCGACTGGGAACCTTGAGCACGGGGGCACCCGTATTCGGGAAGTAGCCGTTCTGGTGCGGGGCGGGCGCAGTAGAGGGAAATTGTTGGCCATAGGAGGACCCCATTGCGCGCACGGCATCATCAGCGAGGAAGCGAAGGGGCAGGTCCGCACCCGACTGGGTTGCCTGAGAAGCGTTGTGTTCTGCGCCCTGATAGGTGCCGTGAGGCTGATGAGTGCCATAAGAGGGACCTTGCTCGGCCGGGATCTGGCCGTACTGGGGCCATGGAGTCGATGCCTGCGATGGGGCTTGCGAAGGTGTTCCCTGTGAGTGTTCAGACGAGCGCTGTCCGTATCGAGGCTCGTCATTCATCTGTGATGCCATGGTTCCTCCACATCGTGTTCAGTATCTTCAGGTTATCGAATAGCAGTGCCCAAGACCGCAGGGCTTTCCCCTACTCCCCCCTGATTCCCCTCAGGGCGAAGCCCCACGCCAGCAGGCGAAGCCCCACGCCAGCACCACGAGGCGCGTTTATCCCCGAATCGACGAAGGCGAGCAGCTTGCACCCTTCGTCATCGCCGAGAGCGAGCCCACGTGGCGTGCAGGCTTGCTTGGATACGTGTCGCCCAAGGGAACGCGGGTGGTGTACGTGCTGGGCGGGCAGCACGAACGGTGCACGAGCCAGCTGAGCGAGCGCGGGTGAGACGGTCATGCCGAGGACTTGCACGACAGCGACAACGATCCACCCGATGGAGCGCGTTCGGTGAACGAGCCACTAGGAGCGCAGATCGCGCATGATCCGCCCACAGGAACGCAGAAGCTGTAGGAGCCTTGTTGCGAGCGAGCAGCTCGAGAGCACGAGAGGACCTCTCAGACTCCGAGCGTCCCGAGGCGCTCGGCGCGAAGCGCGCCAACTCCCGGCACCTCCAAGGGCTCCAGCTCGAGGCCCGTCGCACGCGAAATCAGCAGGTCCGCAAGCTCAGGATTACGCGCAAGGCAAGGGCCATGCATATAGGTCGCAATAATCGATCCTTGAACAACCCCGTCGTAGGCGACGGGCGCAGGCTCGCAGCCTTCGGGCGTGCCATTGCCCGTGCCCTTCACAACGCGACCAAGTGGCTTTGCCTCCGAGCCGAGAACGGTTCCTCCGCCGTGGTTTTCAAAACCCGTCAATGTCTCTGTCAGCCCCTCGAGCATCGGCTCACTCACGAGTTCACCGATGGAACGCGAGCCCTGAGGGTCGGTCGTAATATCCAAGACCCCAAGGCCTGCGACGCGTTGATCTCGCGCATCTCGATACCAATGGCCCAAGACCTGCAAGGAAGCGCAAATCGCGAGCAGAGGGCGCCCCGCATCGAGGGCGCGCATGAGGCCGGGGTCTTCGCGCAACTTCTGCGCCGCGAGAGACTGGGCGGTGTCCTCGCCACCCCCAAGAGCGTAGATATCAAGGCTTTCGGGGATCGCGTCGAGCAGGCCGACCTTGACGACTTCGGCTGCGATGCCGCGCCGACGCGCCCGCTCCTTGAGCACGATCGCATTGCCCGTATCTCCGTAGGTGCCCAGGACCTCGGGCATGAGGACCCCGATCCGCAGGGTGGATTCGCTCATCACTTCCTCGCCTCCCTGGCATCGAGGATCGTCTTGAAATCTCGCAGAGCCGTGTAGTTGAGGAGCATCTCGACTCGTCCGGGCTCGCATGCGGCAAGCGCCTCCATCGGCGTCTTCACGAAGCTCGTGTGGATGTTCGCATATTCGAGGCGCACCGCCAGGTCGGCGCCGCGTTCACCGCAAGCCACGACACGAATAGGCTCCCCGTCCTCGTCACTCGTTCGCGCGAGGGCACCGAAGTCGACATCCCAGAGCCAGGACAGGTCCTGTCCATCAGGGATCTGGCCATTGACCCCGATGACGACCTGCTTCACCTCCGGGTCGATCATCGTCATCGTTTCCTGCCAACCCGCGGGGTTCTTCGCCAGCATAATGCGAGCCTGACGCCCATCGACCTCGTAAATGGAATACCGGCCCGCGACCTCGTGAACAGAGCAGATCGCATCGGCGGCGGCCTGCGGGGAGACTCCCAGGACCGCAGCGGCCGCGACCGCCTGCGCGGCGTTGGAAAGATTCGCTCGACCGGGCAGGGCAAGTGCAAGCTCGACACTCACTCCATCAGGACCATTGAGGCGAGCCTTCGGGGTGGAAGCGGAAAGATCAATGTCGTCGAGCCACCAGTCGGGGCGGGGGCGCTCGCACAATTCCGGCAGGGCGCCACCAGACTGGGCAGGGACGAGACGCCAGGTACCGTTCTCCCACAGCACTCGTCCACCGCGAGGATAGGCGATGGAATCCGCGCCCCAACCCGCTCCCGCCGCAACCCACACGACCTTGGAGGAGGAGCAGGCCGCCGACACGATGAGCGGATCATCGCAGTTCGCGATGATGATGGCGTTCGGATGCTCTTCGACGGCCTGACGCAGGCGCAGCTCCACCGAGGAGATCTCGCCGACGCGATCAAGCTGGTCGCGAGACAGATTGAGCAGGACAAGGACCTCAGGATTCACCTCCCCCGCGACTGCGGGAAGATGCATCTCATCGACTTCAAGAGCCGCGAAGGGCGCGCGCGGGGCGTTCATCAAAGCGGTGATGACGCCGGAGGCCATATTGTCGCCGTTCGTGTTCGAAGCGACAGGACCGCGGGTTTCGAGGGCGGCGCGCACCATCCGGGTCGTCGTGGACTTCCCGTTCGTCCCGGAGACGATGACCGTATCCATTGGGGCGGCCAAATCGGCCATGATCCTCGGTGAGACGCGCATCGCGACCTCTCCGCCGATCATCCCTCCCGATCCTCGACCGAGGGCTCGGGAGGCCGCTCTCGCCGTTCGCCCTGCGGCGACAGCGAGTGCACTCCTCGGGGAGAGTCGAGGTCCAGGTCTTTGCGAAGTCATGCGGTAACACTAGCGCGAGCCGCAGCCCGTGACCGCAATGGCGCAGGTAGAAGCCGTGGGCAAGCCCCCATATTCTGCGCGGCGGAGGCATTGCGAGCATTCAGCGTGAAAATGCGAGAAGTCGATGCTGCTCTGCCAGGCTTGCAAGAGAAGTTGCGCGACGGAAGGAGCTCGTTCCGCCCGGGGCTGATCCGCAGCTTGGCGAGCAGCGGATCAGGAATCCTTGCGCCGCCGGGCAAAGCGGTTTCCCGCGAACCGACACGCCAACCAGGCGACTCACCTCCGATTACACCCGACTCCAACAGCACACAAGGGCAGTGCGACACAGCAAAACCAGTCACAGATCAGGTGACCCCGTCAGGAGTCGCAACTCCCTATGGGTCGGCAGAGAGAAGAACGAGCAGCAACCAACACACCGTACAAGGCGAACAGCGAGGCGCAGCCGAAAAAGAGCGCTTGTATGGTGACACGCACTAAGAGCATTCCCCAGACCGCGTAAGAAATGAAGATCGCACCATACGAAATCAACGAGAGAAGACTGAAATACGCTGGCTCGTCCGACTCTTTTGCACGCGAAATGATTTGATCGGTCAGGAAGGGGGCGATTAACGAACCAGCCAACCCTAACATGAAGAACGCCAGGAAATAGGAGCACAACGATACTTGAGCCAGAAGAATAAAAGCGAATGCCAAAAGCAGAAGAACACCAGGATGAAACACCTTCACCTTCGACATTCTCGGAACCCTATAGAGACAGGCCGCACCCAGGGTGCCGCCCACCACAAACAATGCGACAGCAATACTGAAATTAATTGAGCCAAATCCATTCGCCGCAAAACTGCTCGGCAAAACGACATTTAAAACACCCGATAGAACCAACTCGATTATCACTATCTGCAGAATCGGAGTAATCGTCGAAAAACTGCCAAACAGACGACGAATCACCGGTCCAATCTCCAACTTCTCACGAACCGAAGAGACGTCCGCCGCACCGATTTCACAGAACGTCATCTTGAAGTATAGGCAGGTGGCAAGAGACGCTGTGAACAACAGGAGAGCGACCGCATTCTTCGACAGGTACGCCAGAGCAAATCCACCTGAAAGCGCCGCCAAGGCTAGCGACAAGTTGAGCGCCACCTGCATCAAAGCAAGGGCACTCAGATAGTTGTTATCCTGCGACAGACGGCGCAAAATCAGTGCCGAAGCGGGGATGAAGACCCCATCACTCAACGCAAATATTCCTAGCGCACCAAGCACAACATACGAGGGCGCTCGGAATTGCGCAGTAATGAGAATCAGTGAGAACGCTAGAAGCCGACCAAGGAGTCCAACATGAGCAGCACCTATCGGGTTGCAGTGATGACTGACCATAGGAGAGAGCAGCAGCCCAAGAAGCCGGAGCAACGAGATGAAGGTCAATACAAGAGAAGCTGTCTCACCATTGAGATCGGAGAATAACAGCCAGCTGAGGCACACGAACAGAAATTGATCTACTGAAGTAACGGCGAGCCCGAAGGCGACCCACTTCCTAATCAACCGTCGCGCCACAACCTTCTCCCCACAGACGTTCCAATCCACATCACTGAAACTCAAATCCCGCCATTTTCCGTCTTTTAACTGGCCCCGACGCCCACTCCCCTCCTCCCTCCCTCCCAAAAAATCACGGAACAGCGAGGAATATTCGCACCCTCAGAGCCTCCGCAACTGTTTCAGCACACGATGCTGACGTCACACGTCGCAGCATTTCACGCTTGCAAGTCATCGAAACTGCAAATGGCTCCCTCAAACATGACACTCGCCGTCCGCCTGCGGGAATGCGCATAAGGTGCACCAGCGCCAAGGCGGGGCGGAATTTCCTGCTTCCACGTGTAAGAGTAACGCACAAGGATGAGGCGATGATCGTCATCTCCAGCTTCGAGATCATCGGTGTCTTGTTTGCCGAATACGCTTCCAAGGATGCGGATGGAGAGCCTCTGAGCCCAGTCCTATTGGGTGTCGCCCCAGAGCTAACACCCTTCACCTAAGAGCCACGAGCCACGAGCCAATGGTGCGCGTGCGGGGAGTGTTTCCGGATCGCGATCTCGAAGACGATAGTGCGAAGCGAGAAGCTATCGACACCTAGTCCGCTTAGTGAGGTCAACGTTCCTTACATCGCTGAAGGGTGGGATGACGAGGGTTGAATGACATGGGCACTCGATCGGGGTTGAAGATCTGTTTCCCCTTGGAGGGGTAATGGGCCAGCCACTGAACCAACACTGATCGCAACAGTGACACGTCAGCGGGGCACTCTGATCGGGCACGCGGATCACGATGGGGTTTCGATCTGCGGGGTCACAAGAGCATTCGGGGAAGCCGCAACGGTGCTCCCCTTATCAAGTCCGATCCGTCAACGAACACCACCCATCCTCGCCTGAGCAGAGTCCCCACCCTGACTTGAGCAGAATCCAGTGGGCCCTTCACCCCGGGGGTCAGAGAGCATAACTGCCAACAGCTAGTCGACCAACGCCAACAGCTAGTCGATGACCGCGACGCTTCCTTCGATCACTCGCACGCCTGCGGGTCCGGCTTCAATCACTGCGCGCACGCGCTGTTCAGGACGAAAGTGGAAAGGCGGGCGGAACGGCCTCCAAAGAGCGAGTTCCCCTCCCCCACTCCAAGAACGCTTCGGAGCCCAGCTCCGCTCACCACGCCTCACCGGCAAGACTTCACCGCTGGGCGTCGCAGCGAAGACCCGGTCGCGCCGTTCCATGAGCTCCGCCAATCGCTCTTTCAGGGCAAGGTTCTCCTCCTCGAGACGTTCGACTGAGCGCTCAAGTTCGAGAATCCTCTGGATCCCCGCGAGGTTGATCCCCTCCTCCTGGCTCATGCGTTGAACATCGCGCAGACGCTGAATATCGCGCTTAGAGTAGCGCCGCCCTCGGCCCTTCGCCCTCGCAGGGATGACGAGGCCGAGGCGGTCGTACTGGCGCAGCGTCTGCGGGTGCATGCCCGCAAGCTCGGCCGCGACCGAAATGACGAAGGTCAAAGCCTCCTCAGCCCCGTTTCCCTGCGCCGCCATCGTCTAGGCCTTCGCCTTCGCGAGGAGCTCCGCCCTCGGGTCCGAGTCCTCAAGAGTCGCGATAAAGCCTTCGAGCGCTGCCTTTTGAGTGTCGGAAAGGTCTTTGGGGACGGCGACTCGCACCTCGATGAGGAGGTCACCCTTCGTCTTCGAGGTTTCGACGCCGCGGCCCCGGACACGAAGGACAGCGCCCGATTGGGTTCCGGCGGGAACCTTCACCGTGACAGAAGAACCATCGAGGAGGGGAACCTCAATCTTCGCTCCGAGGGTCGCTTCGGCGAAGGTCACGGGCAAGACGATGCGCAGATTGTCGTGGTCTCGAGTGAACACGGGATGGGTACCCACGTGGATCGTGATGACGAGATCGCCCGGTGCTCCGCCGTTGACGCCGGGACGGCCTTTCTTGCGCAGACGGATCTTTTGGCCATCCTTCACACCCTTGGGCAGACGAACCTTCTGCTTGGAACCGTCGATCGACATGATGACCTCGGTTCCGGCGAGGGCTTCGCGGAAAGTGATGCTCGTTGAAGCGTGACGATCCTCGCCCTTACGAGGACGTGGCGTCTGCGCGCCCCCGAAAGGAGAGCCGGCAAAGCCGCTTCGACCGGGATCGAAGCCTCCCCCTCCGAACCCCTGAGCTCCGGCGAAAGGCTGGCCCGCTCCGAAGAGCCCACCGAGAATGTCACCGAAATCGGCTCCGCCGCCGAAGTTCACGCGAGTGCCCCCACCTGTGAAAGCACCACCGAAAAGGTCGGAAAGGTCGGGGCCACCGGCACCACCCGCACTGAAACGAGCCCCGCCGCTGGCCATGGAACGAATAGCGTCGTATTTGCGACGCTGTTCCTTATTCGACAGCACCGAATAGGCTTCGCCGATCTCTTTGAAGCGTGTTTCGGCCTTCTCGTCGCCGGGGTTCTTGTCTGGATGCCACGTGCGGGCAAGCTTGCGGTAGGCCTTCTTAATGGCCGCGTCGTCAGCGTCCTTCGAGACGCCGAGGACCTTGTAGAAGTCCTTGTTGAACCATTCTTGTTCACTCACCGCACGTCACCTCCTTCTCGGTTTTTGCCCGGGCGTTCCGGGCGTTCGCGGGCGGGTAATTATTGGGGTGGTCACTCAGGGTTGTCCACCATGACCTTGGCCGCGCGCAGGACCCTCTCAGCGCGGCGGTAGCCGGGCTGGAGGACCTTCGCAATGATGGGGCGGTCGACCTCGGGATTCGTATTCGCGAGGAGTGCCTCATGGAACGCGGGATCGAAGTCCTCATCTTCTTGGCCGAAACGCTCCAGAGAGAAACGCTGGCCGAGAACAGATTCGAGCTTGCTCGCGATGGAAGCGAAGGGACCGTCATCGAGGTCGCCGTGAGCGCGCGCGGCATCAATGTCATCAAGGACACCGATGAGCGCTTCAAGGACCTCAGATTGACCGGATTCTCGGTGTCCGGACGCCGCTTCCTTAGAGCGGCGCACGTAGTTCGAGTACTCCTGATTGAGGTTGTACAGATCCGCATGCGCGCGAGCGAGCTGATCTTCCAATTCGGCGATCTTCGCGAGGGCCTTCACAAGGTCCGAGTCTCCGAGATCATCTTCGAAGGCGCTCATGTCGAGCTCTTCGCCCGGAGCGTTCACGCTTGAGGTGTCGGCCTCGGCGGCGGCGTCAGAGTCGGTGGAGACTGACTCAGCGGCCTGCGGCTCGTCGCTCTGGGCTGAGGACTCGGCGGCGGGTTCAGCGTTCGGCGCGCCGGGCTTGGCGCTCGTGGCGCCCTCGCCCTGGCCCGCAGGGGCCGACGTCATCTCGTCGGCCCCTGCAGCCTCGTCCTTCGAATCGGGCTCTTCGCCCAGGTTCTGAGGATCGATCACTTGGACTCGTCCTCGTCCACGATCTCCGCGTCGATGACATCGTCATCGCCCGCCGAGGACGCCTCAGCCTGCTCGCCCTTCGCCTCAGCGGCCTGCTGGGCGGCGTAGACCTCTTCGCCGATCTTCATGGCCGAGGCGTTGAGCGTGTCGAGCGCGGACTTCACGGCCTCGATGTCTTCACCCTTCAGGGCCTCTTTCACGGCGTCGACATCAGCCTGGACTGCAGTGCGCGTACCCTCAGTCACCTTGTCCGCTTCATCCTTGAGGAGCTTTTCGATCGAGTAGACGACCTGCTCAGCCTGGTTGCGGGTGTCAGCCTCCTCGCGGCGCTTCTTGTCCTCAGCGGCGTGCTCCTCCGCTTCCTTCACCATGCGGTCGATGTCCTCCTTGGGCAGGGCCGAGCCGCCTGTGATGGTGACGGACTGCTCCTTGCCGGTGCCACGGTCCTTCGCCGAGACGTGAACAATGCCGTTCGCGTCAATGTCGAAGGTGACCTCGATCTGCGGGACGCCTCGGGGGGCCGGGGCGATGCCGGACAGCTCGAAGGTACCCAGGAGCTTGTTGTCATGGGCGAACTCGCGCTCACCCTGGTAGACCTGGATGAGTACGGAGGGCTGGCCGTCCTCTGCGGTCGAGAAGACCTCGGAGGCCTTCGTCGGGATCGCGGTGTTGCGGTCGATGAGCTTGGTCATGATGCCGCCCTTGGTCTCAATGCCAAGAGAGAGCGGAGTGACGTCGATGAGGAGGACGTCCTTACGGTCACCCTGGATGACACCGGCCTGGAGGGCAGCACCAATGGCGACGACCTCATCGGGGTTCACACCCTTGTTCGGTTCGCGACCACCAGTGAGTTCCTTGACAACCTCGGTCACGGCCGGCATACGGGTCGAGCCGCCGACGAGGACGACGTGGTCGATTTCGGATGTGGAGATCGAGGCGTCACGGATGACGTCCTTGAAGGGCTTCTTCGTGCGCTCAAGCAGGTCGGAGGTCATTTCCTCAAACTTCGCGCGGGTGAGGGTCTCATCGAGGTGAATCGGACCATCGGCCGTCATCGACAGGTACTGCAGGGAGATGTTCGTCGAGGTCGAGGAGGAGAGTTCCTTCTTCGCCTGCTCGGCGGCCTCCTTCAGGCGCTGCAAAGCGACGGCGTCCTTCGACAGGTCGGCACCGGTCTTGGCCTTGACCTGGGCGATGAGCCAGTCGACGATGCGCTGATCCCAGTCATCGCCACCGAGTCGGTTATCGCCAGCGGTGGCGCGAACCTGAATGGTGGAGAAGCCGTCCTCGTCCTTGCCGATCTCGAGGAGGGAGACGTCGAAGGTGCCGCCACCAAGGTCGAACACGAGGATGAGCTCGTCTTCTTTGCCCTTTTCGAGGCCGTAGGCGAGGGCCGCCGCCGTCGGCTCGTTGACGATGCGCTGGACGTTAAGGCCCGCGATCTGACCGGCATCCTTCGTGGCCTGGCGCTGGGCGTCGTTGAAGTAGGCGGGGACGGTGATGACCGCGTCGGTGACGGGCTCGCCGAGGAAGGCCTCTGCATCGGCCTTGAGCTTGGAGAGGATGCGGGCCGAGATCTCCTGGGCCGTGTAGTCCTTGTCGTCGATGGTGATCTTCCAGTCGGTGCCCATGTGGCGCTTGACGGAGGAGATCGTGCGGTCGACGTTCGTGACGGCCTGGCGCTTGGCGATTCCGCCGACGAGAACTTCGCCGGTCTTGGAGAAGGCGACGACGGAGGGCGTGGTGCGCACACCTTCCGCGTTGGCGATGATGGTGGGTTCGCCGCCTTCAAGGACGGCGATTGCAGAGTTCGTGGTGCCGAGGTCAATGCCGACTGCTCGTGCCATGGTGTTTCCTTCCTTCCGGTCGGAGCGAGTGTCCCGACCTAGGGGTTTCTGACGTTCTACAGACTCACTTGAGTCCCTTGGGCTCAACTCTAAAACAGGAACTTCCGGGCCGCAAGAGAAGTGGAGCAAAATTGAGTCACCTACACTCAACTCTCGTGTCGGCACACACAACGGCCCAACAACGTCATAGACGCATCACGGATCACCGCCAGAACACGCTCCGCTCGACGCCCAGCAGCGGCTGACTCGTGCGGAGCACGCCGTCGTACGCCCCGACTGGATCGCGCCGTTATCCGCCTGCAACGACACGGTCTATCCGCGTGACCATTCGTGCACCCCCTCCACCTCCTTGAGTAGGCACGTCCGTCACGAGCAATGACAACACCCGGGGCGCCCACAGCCCACATGACATCACCCACACCTTCACTGCAGTCGTCCAAGGCAACGAACGCCGTCTTATCGTCGTTCCATCAGACACCGCCCCCCGCTGTTGCTTCGCCATCACGGGGAGCGGTTTTCTTTCTGTATCGTGGGGAGATGACCGCGCCATCGTTCCCCAAACACTCTCGCACTGACGCTGAGTTGTTGGATCTGATGATCGCTCGCGGACTGCTCATTATTGACCGTTCACGCGCCCTGCAAGACCTCCAGACCTACGGCTATCACCGTCTCGGCGGTTACAGATACCCCTTCCGCCTTCTTCCGACAAGTGAACAGGATCCTCGTCAGCGCAAGTACCGTTCCGATGATTTCATCAAGGGCGCCGCGCACGAGGGCATGCTTAAGGACAGGGTCCGTTCCTCCGGCCCTCGACCAGACGATCGCCCCCAACGAGACGCGCACATCCAGCAGACGCGTTGTTCGACGCATCCAGGACGAAGCGTGTTTCGCACTGGTCGCACCGAAGTCAGTGGACGGCTCAAGGCGCTGAGCCTTGGCACCGGGCGGGGCGTCGTTGCCTCTCCCAGCGTCAGATAACCCCAACGACAGTAGTCGATACGTCTCTTTCGATTTCGATTTTCCTGATCATCCCTTCGATCATCGGACGAGCCACGTGCATCTGTGGCGGCCTCATGAGACGATCGGGCCATGCAGTGCGAACACTGGGACCGGGGCGCATGCCGCTCCTGCCGTTACCTCGACGTCCCCTACGGCGAACAAGTCGCCGCCAAGTCTGAAACGGCGGCCGAGGCCCTCGCCCTCGTCCCCACCGCCGCGGGCGTCCATTGGCTCTCACCGAGGCGATCCGCGCCCACGGCATTCCGCACCAGTGCGAAACTCGTCGTCGGTGGGACCCGTCGGCGCCCCACCCTCGGCATCCTCGGGCCGGATCGGCGCGGCGTCGACCTTCCGGGCTGTCCCATCCAGCATCCTGCGATCAACCGGGCCACGCCCGCACTCAAGCGCTTCATCCGCTCGCTCGACCTCATCCCCTACGATGTTCCGACCAAGAACGGGGAGCTCAAGTACATCCTCCTCACCGTCGGAGCCGATGACGCACTCATGTGCCGCTTCGTACTGCGCACCCGCGACCGCGTCACCGACATCCGCCTCGCCCTGCCCGACCTCGTAGCCCTCGTCCCGAACCTCGCCCTCGTCACGGCGAATATCCACCCCGCTCATGAGGCGCTCATCGAGGGCCCCGATGAGATCATCCTGTCCAAGCGCCGGATGCTGCCGATCCGCGCGGGCGACCTCGATCTCGCCCTCGGGCCGGGCTCCTTCATCCAGACGAACGCCGCCGTGGCCGGCGATCTGTACCGCCAGGCCGCCGACTGGGCGGCTCTCCCCCTCGCATCGGGCGATGCGCCGCAGACACTGTGGGACCTGTACTGCGGCATTGGAGGGTTCGCCCTTCACGCCGCGAACGCTGGCATCCCCCGAGTCACCGGCGTCGAGGTGTCGGAACGGGCGATCGCCTCTGCGATCCGCTCGGCATCACAGGCGGGACTGTCCCGCACCGCTGCGCGCTTCATCGCAGCGGATGCAACCGCGTGGGCTGCTCAGCAAGACCCCGCCACGGCGCCCGACGTCCTCATCGTCAATCCGCCCAGGCGCGGGATCGGGGACGCCCTCGCCCAGTGGGTCAACGAGCACGCAGGCGAGCGCGTCATCTACTCGTCGTGCAATCCGACAAGCCTCGCCCGGGATCTGGAGGCCATGCCCGCCTACCGGTGCGTCGAAGCGCGCCTATTCGACATGTTCCCCCATACCGACCACGTCGAGGTCGCGGTGCTGTTGCGCCGCACCCCCTCCTGAGCCGTGCGGCCGCTGCGCGTCGGCCCCGACCGCCCCTTCATGAGTCGCGCTCTTTGAGTCGGCGCATGCGCTCCCACTGTGCGAGGCGGTCGCGCACCGCATGCTCATACCCGTTGTCCGTCGGCTCGTAGAGGCGGCGCCGCGCGACGCCGTCGGGGAAGTAATCCGCGCCCGAGAAGCCGTCCTCAAGGTCGGGATCGTATTGGTATCCCGCACCGTACCCGAGGTCCTTCATAAGGCGGGTCGGCGCGTTGAGGATGTGCGCGGGCGGCATGAGCGACCCGGTCTCCTTCGCCAGTTTCCACGCCCTGTTGAATCCCCGGTACACGCTGATTGACTTGGGTGCACTCGCCAGATAGACGACGGCCTGGGCGATGGCGATCTCCCCCTCGGGGGAGCCGAGCCTCTCATAGGACTCCCAGGCGGACAGCGCCACGGACAGCGCATTCGGATCCGCCATGCCCACATCCTCACAGGCGAAACGGATGAGTCGGCGCGCCACGTACAAGGGGTCCTCACCTCCCAGCAGCATTCGCGACAGCCAATAGAGGGAGGCGTCCGTGTCCAATCCCCGCATCGACTTGTGGAGCGCCGAAATGAGGTTGTAATGCTCGTCGCTCGACTTGTCGTACAGGGGCGCCCGCGAGGCGACCAGATGGGCGAGGCCCTCCGCGTCGAGGGGTTCGCCCCTCGGTCCCAGTGCATCGACCTGTTCGACGAGGCCGAGCAGGTAGCGCCCATCCCCGTCACTCATGGCGATCATGGCGGCGCGTGCTCCCTCGGTCAGCGGCAGTGGCCGTCCGATGAGGCCCTCCGCCCTGTCCATGAGCTCTGCGAGAGCGGCGCCGTCGAGGCAGTGGAGCACCATGACGTGGCAGCGCGACAAGAGCGCGCCGACGAGTTCGAAGGAGGGGTTCTCGGTGGTCGCGCCGACGAGGACGACCGTGCCGTCCTCGACATAGGGCAGGAAAGAATCCTGTTGGGCGCGGTTGAAGCGGTGGATTTCGTCGACGAAGAGCAGCGTGCCCTGACCGATCTGCCTGCGCTTGGAGGCAGCAGCAAAGACCCTGCGCAGGTCCGCCACCCCAGAGAAGGTGGCGGAGACCTGTTCGAAGACGAGGCCGGTCTTGCCGGCGAGCAGTCGGGCGATCGTCGTCTTGCCGCATCCGGGCGGCCCCCACAAGATGATCGACGAGATCCGCCCCGCGTGAACCATTCGCCCGAGCGGGGCGTCGGCTGAAAGCAGGTGGTCCTGCCCGACGACCTCGTCGAGGCTGCGCGGACGCAACCGGTCCGCGAGGGGACGGGTCGTGTCGTCGAATCCGCCGTCCTCAGCCGCCGAATCGAAAAGGGAGGGACCCTCCGGAATCGTCATGGCGCCCGCACCTCCGTCGAGAACGGCGGTCGGGTCGCGCGCCGCATCATCCGAATGCGCACACGGCGGCGCAATCCCTGGTGGTGCGCGAGGGCGCCTCGATACATGCGTCCATCTTATGCGTGGGATCTGCGAGCCGCACGCGACGGCGGGCGCCCGCATTGAGGCGTCATCGGACGATCGCGGGACGGCCGCCGAGGGGCGCCCATCCTCGAAATGTCACAGCTCGTCCATAGGTCCGCCACACGGCGGCGACAGCGCAGCACGCTTACCTGAAGACATGACCATGATGCGACGCTCTGCCTCTCCCGCTCCGCTACTCGCCCGGGAGACCGGCCTCATGAGGCGTTTGGGCACCCAGGTCCGCTACATCGCGTCGTCTCTGTCCTCCACCAGAGTCGACTACCTCATGCTCCTCATCCTCAATGCGACGATCGGCGGCCTCTTCGCCCCTGTCATCATTGCGAGAACCGCATCCTGCACGATGAACTACCTCATCAACCGGCGTGTCTTCAGGGCGCGCGGCGGCCTCATCGCGACCGCGGCGCGCTACTACGCATGGGGGGCGGTGATCATGCTGCTCGCCTACGCCTCACTCACGACCCTCACGAACACGGGAGTGCCCCTGTGAGCCGCATCGATCGGGGCGAACTCGTCCCTCTTCGCACTCAACTACCTCGGCCAGTCCTACCTGGTCTTCGGCACCGTCGAGGCGCTGCGCTGCGATGCTTCCCGCCTCGGCTCGCGCGTCGCCGGTCTGCTCGCCTCCGGGCGCGCGCGCCTCGCGGCCGCGGCATGAAGCGGGCGGCGGCG
>ERZ773042.336-NODE-336-length-34042-cov-3.607438_pt1 | contig 34042 bp, 32 predicted proteins | sample MGYA00511664_ERZ773042 | MGnify/ENA primary metagenome ERZ773042 (study PRJEB29015, sample SAMEA2737984) | human oral metagenome | biome: human oral; feature: human-associated habitat; material: dental | place: China | collected 2036 ... | reverse complement strand
GCCGAGATGGTTGGATAAAAGAAATCTTTATCTTTAAAGTTACTAGTATTCATATGCCTCCTTTTTTAAGGAATATAGCAGCTTACTTACAAAAAAATAATTTCAAATCCACCAGCGGCTATAAAACGTCGGTGAAAAAATCTACTACAAACTGACTTAGATTATGTATATAAGTCAGACATAGGGGTATAAGCAAAACCGTAAAGCAGAAACACAGTATGTGTTCACGGTTAGCTTGTGCCCCTTTTCAGGTCATTTACCTGTGGGGTTTCTCGCCAAACGGAACACGTACATAGGAAAGGATGATTCACAATGAGTAAGATTCTTGGAATTGACCTGGGTACTACAAACTCAGCTATGGCTGTCCTCGAGGGTGGAGAGCCAACTATTATCGTTAACGCAGAGGGAGACCGTACAACTCCTTCCGTCGTCGGCTTCCGCGCTGACGGTGACCGCATTGTTGGTAAGGCAGCAAAGAACCAGGCTGTTACTAACCCTGTGAACACGGTATTCTCCATCAAGCGTTTCATGGGTCGCAAGTTTGACGAGGTCCAGTCCGAGATGAAGACCGTTCCGTACAAGGTCAAGTCCGGCACCGACGGTCGCGCCGTTGTGGAGATTGAGGGCACCGATTACACGCCTGAGCAGATCAGCGCCATGATTCTCTCTAAGATGAAGGCTGACGCCGAGAAGTACCTCGGTGAGAAAGTAACCGACGCCGTCATTACCGTCCCTGCATACTTTAACGACTCTCAGCGTCAGGCAACCAAAGACGCCGGCAAGATCGCAGGCCTCAATGTCCAGCGTATCGTTAACGAGCCGACGGCGGCCGCCCTTGCCTACGGTCTTGATAAGAAAGACAAGGATCAGAAAGTCCTCGTCTTCGACCTCGGCGGCGGCACCTTTGACGTCTCGCTTCTTGACCTTGCCGACGGCGTTGTTGAGGTTCTTGCCACTAACGGCGACAACCACCTGGGTGGCGATGACTGGGACCAGCGCGTGATTGACTGGCTTGCCGATAAGTTCAACTCCGACAACGGCATTGACCTGCGCAAGGATCCTATGGCGCTTCAGCGTCTGAAGGAGGCTGCGGAGAACGCCAAGAAGGAACTCTCCAGCGCTCAGCAAGCACAGATTAATCTGCCGTTTATTACCGCTGACGCAACCGGTCCTAAGCACCTTGACTACACGCTGACCCGCGCCGAGTTTGAGCGCATCACGCGTGATTTGCTCGACCGCTGCAAGACCCCGGTAACCAAGGCACTCCAGGACGCCGGTCTTCAGATTTCCAACGTTGACGAGGTTATTCTCGTCGGCGGTTCCACCCGTATGCCTGCCGTTCAGGATCTTGTGAAAACCATGACCGGCAAGCAGCCCAACATGTCCGTGAACCCGGACGAGGTCGTTGCTGACGGTGCGGCCGTCCAGGGCGGCGTTCTGACCGGCGACGTTTCCGGCATCCTGCTTCTGGACGTTACCCCGCTTTCCCTTGGCGTTGAGACCATGGGCGGCGTGATGACCAAGATGATCGACCGTAACACCACCATCCCAACGTCCAAGACGGAGATCTACTCCACGGCCGCCGACAACCAGACGTCCGTTGAGATCAACGTCCTTCAAGGCGAGCGTGAGATGGCTGCGGACAACAAGTCGCTCGGCAAGTTCAACCTGACCGGCATTCCTGCAGCTCGTCGTGGCACTCCTCAGATTGAGGTTACCTTCGACATCGACGCCAACGGCATCGTGAAGGTTACTGCAAAGGATAAGGCAACGGGTAAGTCCCAGGAGATTACTATCTCCGGCTCCACCGCGCTTTCCGACGACGAAGTCGATCGCATGGTCAAGGACGCGGAGTCCCACGCCGAGGAAGACAAGAAGCGCAAGGATGAGATTGAGGTCCGCAACCAGACCGACTCTCTTGCGTACGGTACCGAGCAGACGCTGAAGGATCTTGGCGACAAGGTCCCCGAGGATCAGAAGAAGGCTACCGAGGAGGCCGTTGCCGAGGCTCGTAAGGCACTTGAAGGCACCGATATTGAGGCTATCAAGGCAGCCGGCGAGAAGCTCCAGGAAGTCGGACACAAACTCGCCGAAGTAGCGTACGCTGACGCCCAGGCTCAGACCGCGGGCACGGACGGCGCCTCTGCCAGCAACTCTTCCGACGGCGATGTTGAAGATGCTGATTACGAGGTTGTTGACGACGACAAGTCTCAGAACTAAGGTGCGAGCGGAAGGGCTTCTCGCCATTGCCGTGCGCTAGGGGCAAACGGAAGTCAGAGAAGCAAGACGTTCGCATTGGGGAGGTGGCCGGCTTTGACCGGCTGCCTCCCTCGTACATAGAAGGAGGGTGACGTGAACGTGCCAATTGATGAGGGCAAAGACGCCGCTTTTGAAAATGAGAATAACGGAGGCGCACAGGTGGGCGCCGCCGGTGTAGACGGAGATGACGCTGCCGGTGCCGCAGGTGCGGCTGCCGCTGATGACCTTGACGAGCAGGCCATGGTTGAAGAGGCTATTCGTCGGGGAGAAGAGCAGGCGGAGCGTGAGATTGCGGAGGATGCCAATAAGGCTCGCTCCGAGCGCGATGCTCTGCAGGCTCAGCTTGATTCCGTAGCGGATCAGATTGAGGCCGCCAAAAAGGAAGCCGCAGAGGCTACGGATAGATTTGTGCGTCTGCAAGCAGACTGGGATAATTACCGTCGTCGCACGGCTCAGGAGCGCCTGGACGAGCGTGAGCGTGCAACGGAGAAGCTGGTAATTGAGCTTCTGCCGGTCATTGACGACTTGGAGCGTGCGATTGAGCACGCCGATAATCTCACGGATTCGCAGTCGGTACAGTTTGTCGAAGGCGTTTCGGCGGTAAAGAACAAGCTCGTAGGCGTACTGAACAAAGAAGGCGTCAATGTGATTGATCCTGCCGGTGAGGCGTTTGATCCGCTGTCGCATCAGGCGGTCGGCCGGGTTGAGGATGCCGAGGCATACGATGAAAGCGTTGCGCAGGTATATCAGAAGGGCTATCGCATGGGCGGCAAGGTCATCCGCACCGCCATGGTGACGGTGACGCACGGCGGACCCAAGCGTCCCGAAGAGAGCGATAAAGATACGGATGCCGGCAAGGATGCCGACATTGCTGATGATGCGAGCAACGGCAGTACTGCTGATGCAGGCGGTGACAAGGACGCCAAGTAAGTAAAACTTTTATGAGAGGAGGTCGTGCTTAGTCATGGCTGGTAAGAAAACATTTTATGACGTGTTAGGTGTGAAGCGCGACGCCTCGAAGAGCGACATCCAGAAAGCTTTCCGCAAGCTCGCTGCTAAATATCATCCTGATGCGGGCGGCGATGAGAATAAGTTCAAGGAGATTTCCGAGGCGTACAACACACTTTCAGATGAATCCAAGCGCAAGGAATACGACCAGATTCTCATGTTCGGCGGCATTCCGGGCTCGGGTTTTGGAGGTCGCGGCACGCAGGGTGGCTACACCTATACCACCAATGTTGACGGCGCTGATTTTGCCGATATCTTTGGCGGTATGGGAGGTATGGGTGGTTTCGACTTCTCATCCATTTTCGGTGGCGGTCGAGCGGCGGCAAACAGGCCGTCTGCCGGCGGAGATTTGACGATGTCCGTTGAGGTGAGCTTTGATGAGGCGCTTAAAGGCACTTCTCGCAAAGCAACCTACCGCATTCCTTCGACGGGTGATGAACAAACGCTGACTATCAAGATACCTGCAGGTGCGTACGACGGCATGAAGCTCAGGTACAAGAAGCGTGGCGAATACGGAATTAACGGCGGACAGCGCGGTAACCTGGTGGTTTCCATCAAAGTTGATCCGCATCCGGTGTTCAAGCGTGATGGTGCTGACGTGAGGATGGAGCTGCCCATCAGTATGTATGAGGCCGCTCTTGGTGCAACGGTTGAAGTTCCTACACCCGACGGCACGACGGTTCGTCTGAAGGTTCCCGCCGGTACGCAGAACGGCAAGACGTTTCGCTTCCGTGAGCTCGGTGCGCCGCGCGTAAAAAATCCGGATTCTCGCGGAGCTTTGTATGTGTCGGTTGACGTGAAGGTTCCTACAAGACTGACCAAGAAGGAGCGCGAGGCGTTGGAGTCTCTGAAGGACGACGACGCTCGCAGCTACCGAAAGGATGTGTAAACGATGGCGCGCAAGAGCGACGAAAATCGCAAAAGTCGGGAGAGTCGCAATAAACCGCTCTACATGATTAGCGTTGCGGCTGAGCTTACGGGCATGCATCCACAGACCCTTCGCGTCTACGAACAGAAGGGTCTGGTCAATCCTGGACGGTCCCGCGGTAATACGCGTTTGTATTCGCGTGCAGATATCGACCGGCTGAACCTTGTGGCCAAGCTGACGGACGAGGGTATCAACCTTGCCGGTGTCGTGCGTATTCTCGACATGCGCGAGCGTGCTGTCGAGAAGGACGATGAAATCGATGAACTCCGTGCCCGCGTTCGCGAGCTTGAGGACGAGTTGCACGAGTACAAGATGCGTGAGCGTATTACCTCGCTTGCCCGCTACGAGGAGTCGAGTCCTGAGCAGATCATGCAGCGCCTTTTGGGTATGTCGTCAGATGCTGAAGATACCGAAGACGATGCCGAGAAAGACGCGTAAAGAGGTAGACTATACAAATAACATCTAAGGCATCTAAGAGGGAGAACACATGCTTAGGTATTTGTATTTCAATCAAAAAGGCAAACTAATCCTATTTATTGTCTTCTCCCTCTTAAGCAGTCTGTTTGAAATTGCGCTTTCATACGTGATGCTTCAGTCTATTGATCTTGCCATGAGTGGCAAACTCTCGGATGCCTTGAACTATGGACTTTGGTTTGGCTTGTATATTTTCTGCTACTTCTTCGTGGACCTGGTATGCAGGCGCCTGCGGTGGTCCGTGCTTCGTGGCAGTCAGTCACACTTGCGTGATGATTTGATGAGTCAGATTCTTGGCCAGTCGATTCCTGAGTTTCATACGCACAACACGAGTCATTGGCTCTCGATACTTACCAATGACCTTGATTTGCTTGATGAAACGTATTTCCGTGTTTTTATGGATACGCTGGTAGACATCTTCTCTGGCATAGTCAGTTTAGTGGTGCTTCTGTTTATCTCACCATGGCTTGTTTTATTCATTTTTGCCATGATTGCCATTCAGATGCTGATTCCCAAAGCCATGGCTCCGCGTATTTCCAAAAGGCGAGCAGAACAGTCCAAGTCTGCAGAACGTTTTACGGCTACTGCCAACGAGCACCTTGAAGGTTTTGATCTTCTCAGGAGTTTCCATCTTACGGAAGCTTCGCGAGAAGCAATGAGTAAAGCAAACCAAAGCTGGGAAGAGAGTAAATTCCAAGCGCGTTATTTTGGTTCGTTGGCGCGTCTGCTTTCGTTTACCGTTGGCCAGATTATCTATATCGGTATCTATTTTATTGGTGCCATCCTGACCCTTCAGGGTTTGATGACGGTTGGCATGATGGTGGCTGCTTCTCAGCTTGTGGTCTATATTGCAAATCCTATTCAAAATGTAAGCGACGCCATTACCGATATGCGCGGTGCCGAAGAGATTATCAAAAAGTTCCGTGCTCTTCTCGATAAGAAAAGTGCTGTTGAAGATGGAACAAAAGATATTCCTCAGCGGTTTTCAAACCTTACCGTGGATCATGTGTCGTATAGCTATGACAAAGAACGTCCTATTCTGTCAGATGTGTGCCTCAGGTTAGAGCACGGTGGCAAGTATCTTCTTGAAGGCGATTCGGGAAGCGGTAAAACTACGTTGATACAGTTGCTTACCGATGCGATGAAGCCGGATGCAGGACAGATTCTTTTGGATGGACAGCCTATTGAGCGGTATAAAGCCGAACAGTATGCGCGTTTTATCATCCCATGTTCTCAGCAGACCTTCATTTTTAACGCGAGCATCAGGGATAATATCACGTTGTTCTGCAAAGACTTTACTGACGATGATGTAATTGTCGCCCTCAAGAAATCAGGTTTTGAAGAAATCCTTACTCGCTATTCTGACGGGCTTGATCACAAGATTGATCAGTCGGGGAGTAGTTTGTCCGGTGGAGAGCGACAAAGGCTGGCGCTGGCTCGGATTTTTCTGTTTGAACCCCAGATTGTGATTTATGACGAAAGCTTTGCGCATTTGGATGCCACATCAGTGGAGAGCCTGATTGATGCGGTTATGGAGGATGCGGACAGAACCGTCATCATGACATCCCATCAAGTAACCCCAGCAATACGCAATCGGTTCCAATCCCTTGTACTGAAAGACGGAAGCGTTCAGACGTGTGGTGGAAACGTACAGGCATCGGTTTCGGCATCTGCTCTCACGTCATTTTGGGATGAGTTGGGCGATCGCACGTATAAAGAAGCAATTAGTGAGTGGAAAATGAGAGACTACGAGGCTCTTGATTAGTCTTACGTTTTCGACGTCTCTTGTGAGAATTCCATACTAATAAAGCTGTTTATAGTAAATTGAGTATCCATAAGTTAGAAAATCTACTATTAACAGACTTAGATGTTGTATAAAAACCACGCTAGAGGGAATACTACTCACGATTAAAAATGATTTCCGGCACGTCTGTTGCTGTGCTTGGCGATGGATCAAAGTCCAAGAGTTCAAGCTTGTGGAAACGCAAGATTCTTCCAATCGTCATGGCCAGGCGTGCCCGGAGAGGAAGGAATGATGCTATGAGAATTGATAAATGGGCGGTGACTGCCCAAGAAGCGCTGCAGGGAGCGCTCGGTATTGCCGGGGACGCAGAGGCCGCAGAGATTGCTCCTCTTCATTTACTTAAGGCGCTGCTTGACAGCAATGAGCGTAATCTGCGCTCTATTTTGGAGAAGGTCGGTGCCGATGTCGAGGCCATTGAAGCTCAGGTAGATGATGCCATCGGTCGTGCGCCTCACGTAAGCGGAGGCGCTCAGATCGGCCTTGGGAATGACCTGATCAAGGTAACCAATGAAGCTGAGAAACTTGCTACAAAGCTGGGGGATTCCTATGTCACCTCCGAGCACCTGCTGACGGCACTTGCCAACGACAAGTCCGAAGCCGGTCGTATTCTGCGCGATGCCGGCGTGACAGCCAAGCGCGTGGAGGAAGTGTACAACGATCTTCGTGGTGATGAGCGCGTGACCTCGCAGGATGCAAAGCCTGAGTTTGAAGCGCTGGAGCATTACGGACGCAACGTCACTGATCTGGCGCGCCAAGGCAAGCTTGACCCGGTTATCGGTCGCGTTGAGGAAATCCGTCGTACCATTCAGGTACTCAGCCGTCGTACCAAAAACAATCCCGTGCTTATCGGCGAGCCGGGCGTCGGCAAGACCGCCATCGTGGAAGGTTTGGCGGAGCGTATGGTCTCCGGCGACGTCCCTTCAACACTGCGTGACAAGGAGCTTATTGAGCTTGACATGTCCGCGCTGGTGGCGGGCGCAAAATATCGCGGCGAATTTGAGGATCGTCTCAAGAGCGTCGTAAAGGAAGTCAGCAAGGCCAACGGTCGCATCATCCTCTTCATCGACGAGCTGCATACCATTGTGGGCGCCGGTGCCACCGAGGGCTCCATGGATGCGGGCAACATTTTGAAACCCGCACTTGCCCGCGGTGAGCTGCGTGCCATTGGTGCAACAACCCTGGATGAGTACCGCAAATATATCGAGAAGGACGCGGCGCTTGCCCGTCGTTTCCAAACCGTGTTGGTTTCCGAGCCGTCCGTTGAGGACACCATCTCCATTTTGCGTGGTCTGAAAGAGAAGTATGAGCAGCACCACCGCGTTCGTATCACGGACTCCGCGCTGGTAGCCGCTGCCGACCTTTCCAATCGCTACATCTCCGATCGCTTCATGCCTGATAAGGCCATTGACTTGGTAGATGAAGCTGCTTCTCGCCTTCGCATGGAGCTTGACTCAATGCCGTCAGACATTGATGCGGTGGATCGCCAGCTCACTCAGATGCAGATTGAAGAGCAGGCGCTCATGAAGGAAGAGGATGCCGCATCAAAGGAGCGTCTTGCGGCTCTGCGTGAGGAAATTGCCACAACGCGAGAAAAGCTTGACGGCATGAAAGCAAACTGGCAAAACGAGCGCAGCGCCATCGATAAGGTCCAGGAGCTTAAAGCGCAAATGGAAGACGCTCGTACGCAGATGGATCGAGCTACGCGCGACGGAGATCTTGCGCGTGCGTCTGAGCTTCGCTACAGCACAATTCCTGAGCTTCAGCGTCAATACGATGAAGCCGAGAAAGCACTTCTCGCCAAACAGGAAGACGGGGGACTTCTGAAAGAGGAAGTTACCACGGATGAGATTGCCGAGGTGGTTTCTTCGTGGACCGGCGTACCCGTGTCCAAGATGATGCAGGGCGAGATGGACAAGCTCAAGAACCTTGAGAGCCAGCTTCACCTGCGCGTTATTGGTCAAGACGAAGCCGTGTCTGCGGTTGCTGCGGCAGTCCGCAGGAGCCGCGCGGGGCTGGCCGATCCCAACCGTCCGCTGGGCAGTTTCTTCTTCCTGGGGCCCACCGGCGTCGGTAAGACCGAGCTGGCAAAGGCGCTGGCCGAGCTCCTCTTTGACGATGAGCGTTCGTTGGTTCGTATCGACATGTCCGAGTACATGGAGAAGTTTTCGGTGCAGCGTTTGATCGGTGCTCCTCCCGGATATGTGGGATATGACGAGGGTGGCCAGCTGACCGAGGCCGTGCGCCGTCATCCGTACTCCGTGGTGCTCCTGGATGAGATGGAAAAGGCCCATCCGGATGTATTCAACGTGCTCTTGCAGGTGCTCGATGACGGCCGCCTGACGGACGGACAAGGTCGCGTGGTCAGCTTCAAGAATACGATCATCATCATGACCAGCAACGTCGGCTCTCAGTTCATTGCCGGCGCGGGTGCTTCCGGTTTGAACGAGGAGGCTCGCAAGCAGGTTATGGATGCGCTGCGAGGCGCGTTCCGTCCGGAGTTCCTGAACCGTATCGACGACGTGGTCATCTTCCAGCCGCTTGGTCTTTCCGATATCGAGAAGATCGTGGATATCCAGCTCAAAGATGTGCGTGCACGTTTGGCTCGTGAGCGCATGACCTTGGAGCTTTCCGATGCTGCGGTGCAGTCGCTAGCACTGGACGGTTTGGATCCCGTGTACGGCGCGCGTCCCTTGAAGCGCCTGATTCAGCGGCGCGTTGTTGACCAGGTGGCAAACCTCATCATTGCCGGTGAGCTCCACGAGGGCGACACCGTCCTTATCGACACCGACGATAACGGTAACCTGGTGACACGTCGTGCTCAGGGCGCTGCGGCAAGTGCTGCAAGCACCGTGAGCTAAGCGTTATCGCGCCGAGAAAAACGCCGTTGATTGCTGGTTGCTGGTTACCGGCGGCAAGGCGAGGTAATGTTGCCGGCACCAATCACGACAGTTCCGTAACGGTATACAGCTGAGGCGGGGTGGCATAGAGTTCATCCCGCTTTGCTTGTGCCGCCGTATCCTTTCGGTTCACGCTGAGAGCCACACTGGAGTCTACGAATGACTCAAGCCAGGCAAAGTAGAGCCGGTCAAAGTCTTGCGCAGGTTTTACGAGGTACGACTTTGATTGGACGCTTTCGTCCGTAAAGGTCGCCTCTATAACGATTTCTGTTTTCGCGAGAATTGCCGAGAAGTGCTTCTCGGCAATAAGCAGCATTTTGTTGGTAAGGTGCTCTTGCTGCCTCAGAAGATCTTCCGAGACCTCGCTTTCAGGGGGGTCGGTAATATGAAGATCGTTTATTTGATTGCTCAGCGCTTGTAGCTCTCCATTGTCGTGAAAATGAACGGTAAGATTGCGCGTTATATCGTTTCTATCGGCGGAGTCAGTATCTGTTGTGCCGCTCTTCTCGCGTGCGTTTTTATCGGAAAGAGTGACTGAAAATTCTGTAGAAGGTGCCCCTGCGTTTTCATTTTCAGAAGGGCCATCTGTCAGTAAGTCAAAGAAGATTTTTTCCTCCGTAACATCTTCACTGTTGGGCTTTACGTACTCTCCTCTGAGCGAATAATTCAGCTGTTTGACCCCCACCGTAGTGCACGACAGATTCATGGCGTGACTTATTGACCACATGGACGGATCGTCTCCACGGCTGAACGAGCTCCAATTTCCAATTGTTTTTATCGGCATGAGAGCCGTGCGATTTTCTTCAGGTTTGGAATCGTTCTCCCTCATTCCTTCGGCATAGGCTTTCAAAACGAATGAGTTTTCTTCGGAAATTTTTTCAAATGAGCCGCTAAAAGCTCTCAATCCTATGAATATCACACCTGCTGTCGCCGCAATGCCACTGGCATATATAAATCTGCGTCGAGTGATTGCCTGCGAGAACGCGTGTCGGTGATCTGTTTGCTGGGGAGAGTTCTCCGCTTTTGTTAGCACCGCTTCTTTTACATGGCTGGGAAGTTTGATTTCTGCAGCGATTGATCTGAGTTCTTCAAGGGCGTCCTTAGACATGAGTATCCTCCCAGTCTACGTGAAGTAATGGTTTCATTTCTTGAAGAGCGCGACGAAGGCGTGTGCGAATGGTTGCAGACGGACAGTTGAAAATGCGGGCAATCTCCTTTGTTGAGTAATTTTCCACATACCGAAGAAGCACGATTGCCCGGAGCTGTTCCGGTAGCGTCCCAATGGCCTGCCAAATTTCGTTTTCTGCAAGCTTTTTGATGATTGCATCCGAGGGGTCGGGTGTTGAGAGGGGGTCCGTGCCGGAAGCTGTTCTGTCTGAGGTATCAATAAGCTCGACTTTCTTTGCCCAAGGATGCCGATATAAATCATGGCATTTGTTGAGGGTTACACGAATGAGCCAAGCTTTAAGGTGTTGCTCGTCTGCAAATGCAGCGGATGAGTTTAAAAGCTGCATAAACACGTCTTGGGAGATATCTTCAGCATCGGCGGGAGAGCGAGTTTGGTTAAGGGCGACGAGATAAACCGTGTCACCGTAGTCTTCCAAAACTTTGCCGATACGTTTTGCGTCGAAGCCTGTGTCGTCGCGAGACGTTTGTTTTTGATGGCTCACCGTAGCACCTCCTTATCTGTAATACGTTTGAGACCTTGAAAGTGTTTCATCTTTGGGCGCATTGCTATACTTGAGCTTATAACGTATCAGGCGAGAAGAGCGGTGAAATTGGAGCTCGGAGGCAGCGTATGGGCAATGATGGTACGAAAGACGATTCGATAAAAGATGATGCTACACCTAGGGAAGCTCCTCTTAGTGCTGTTGTAATTGGCAATGGCGAAGAGCGTACAAGCTTCTCGACACATGCTCCGATACAACCGATACAAGATAAAAGCCCTTTGGAAAAGACGAAATTATCACAAACGTCTACCAAAAAGAAGCTCGTCAAAAAATCAGCTCCCAAAAAGCCCGCTGCCAAAAAGCTCGCTCCTAAAAAATCAGCTCCCAAACAGTCGGAATTCATTCGTGCGGAAAACGAAGATGACGACGGCTATGACCCGTATTCCGATCGACGCCCGGAAGTTGAGCCGTTGTTTCAGCGCGATCCTTGGATGTAGAAATATGTGCTATAAAAATACCTACGTTACAGGGAGTGTTCCTTTCCGAGCAGCATTTATGAAGGGCTATCAAGAGGCCATTAAGGGTAATGTTGTTCCTGCTGTTCCGTCACTTTCGGCGTTGCATAGCGAGTTTTTTGATGCTTGAGTACAGTCTTCAGAGGGCGCTCGAGAGTTCGTTTAGACAGAAATGATGGTTTTGTGAATGTAGGCTCTGTACCATAATTATGGTACAGAGCCTACAGAGCAATTATTGGATTGATTCTCAGACATAGTTACTTTAGGAGGCCAACAAGAAATCATTAGGAGACTTTGAAGGCTTCGTACTATCAAAGCTCTATGAATGAGAGCATAAAGAATGTAACGGTGTACGCAGCTGCTTACCTGACAGCAGAACCCCAGGTAGCCGACATCCATGTCCAAAGGAAATAGGCAACAACGGCGATAATTGCAAGTACTACAACGGCTGCAATCAGAGAACCTGCGTGCATGCGGCGCTCTTTCTTTACAAAGATGTCACGCTGCCCCTTGGGAACCTGCAAGTACTGACCATAATGAAGATCTTTTTTGAGCTGTGCGATCTCGGCTTTTGATCGACGCCAACTGCGACTGCCATGACCGTGATGCGCCCTGCTAAGCGTAAATTCGGAGTCATGCGAGACGGCGGCTTCATCTTCCTCATCGCGAGCAAAATCGTTGATGGGGGCTACGGTTTTATGCGCGCGACGCTCACGGACGTACGGTGTATGCGTATGTCCATCACCCATGTGGCGCTCGTGATAAACGTGCTTATGAGATGATGCAACGTCATTCTCAAGATCTCCCTCAAAGGAGGTTTCGCCAGAGAACGCCTCAACAGTCTCATACTCGCCTTCAACTGCCTGTGCGACCGCATCTGAATCTTTCATTTTGAGATGATTGCTTGAGGAGCTTGAGGAAGTTTCGCGAGCAATGTCCGTTGCAGCCGACTCATCGGCAGATACCTGATCTGATGTATGGTCTGCTTCGAGGGGGAACTTCTCGTCAGAATATGTCGTCTGATCCACGTTAACCTCCGCGGTTGAGCGATTATTCGTTACATATTTTAGTCCATGTACGCATATCTGTCGCGTTGCGATGTGGATTGCTTGGAAAGAAAGTCTCAGTTGATGAACTTTGAAAGAATAAGCACATAGTATTCGCAGGAATATATGAGTCATAGACGCTTAGATAACATAAGTCCATAAAGCTAAGAAAATTTGAAAATAATGATTAAAATCAGATTGGGTGGGCATATACAACATCGAACAACGGAATGCCAGAAATGGCATACAAACAGTGAAGGAGTGGTTTTTATGAACAGCATGGTTCCTTTTGATCGTTACGCACGTGGCCTGAGCAATTGGCCTTTTGGCGGCAGCCTAGAGAGCTTCTTTGATTCACCTTTTTCATCCACAAGTTCTGAGGCGTTTCCGGTAAACGTTGAGGACGCTGGCGAGAAGTACGTGGTAACTGCAGAGCTCCCGGGTCTTTCTCGCGAAGACATTGATGTTGAGCTCAATGAGGGTCGTCTTTCTATTACAGCGGAGCGCAAAGAGTCCGATGAGGAGAAGGGCAAGAATTACCTGCATAAGGAATCCTCTGAGTGGCGCGCAACTCGTGGCGTGTATCTGAAAGATGCAGCTACACAGGGTTTGAGCGCAAAGCTCGACAATGGTGTACTGACTATTTCCGTTCCAAAGCAGGACGAAAAGGCAAACGTTACCAAGATCTCCATCGACTAAGCTGCGCATAAACCGGTTGAACCGTTATACAAGCCGGTACGCGCGAAGATTGGGAAAGAGGGCGAGAAAAGAGGTTGCGAAAAGCGCTTGCGTTCCTCAAAATCCACGTATTCCTTTCCCGTAAGTGAGAAAAAGCAGTTCGGAGTTTTACTCCGGGCTGCTTTTTTTAGAGAACGCTCATGGGCCAATCTTGGCTGGCGACAAGAACTTGCAAACCACCGGACGTTTTTGCTTGGGTACAGGTATCGTTTACCGGTTCTGCACCCAGTGCGGCGGCAAGGGTATGCACGGCAAGACTGGGGCGGTTGTTTTCACGCGAAAGATGCATGCCAACGATCGTCCTTGTGTTAGGGCGTATCAGTTCCGCAAGCGCAGAAGCTGCTTGCTCATTTGAGAGATGTCCATAAGGTCCGCCAACGCGCTCTTTAAGTACCTGCGGATACGGACCTGTGGCAAGCATATGCTCATCGTGGTTTGATTCAAGTGCCAAGATGCGGGCACCTGCAAGCTCCGTAAGAGCATCGTCGGTCAGGATTCCCGTATCGGTACAGTATCCGATGCTGTCTATCTCAAGGTTCTTCTCGCCAAGGAGGCTGAAACGAAAGCCTACGGGTTCGGCTACGTCGTGCGACGTGGAAAATGCTTGAACCGATATCTCTCCGACACGCTTCTGCACATCCGTTGAAATCAGAGAAAATTCAACCCCATCCATGCTGCTACGGCCGGAAAGGATGCGCGCGGTCCCTGAGGTGGCAAATATGGGGCCGTCGAAGTGCTTTGCGAACACACGGAGTCCGCCTACATGGTCCGAATGTTCATGCGTTATAAAAACCGCAGCTATACGATCCGTATCAATATCAAGTTCCTGGGAGCGACGGAGCAATTCTCGCCGGGAAAGTCCGCAGTCTATTAAAATACTCGTTTGAGGTCCTTCAACAATGGCCGCATTTCCGCTTGAACCACTGGCAAGAATGTGAAGATGAATCCGTGGTGTCATAAGAGCCTTTCATGATTTACACTCAAAGTATCATAGTAGCTTGTTTGTGAGGTGCCGTGCCAACTGTTTCACACCGATATCACCCGTCTGTTCCAACGGCCGTGCCTGACGGAGCGCCTGTGGTGCTGATGGTTTCGGGAGGCGCCGATTCTACGGCGCTTTTGGTTATGGCCGCAACGGATGTTTTGGATGTGCAAGACGGTCGAGGCCGTGCCAAGATAGCGCAAGATCGCCTGTGTGTGCTTCATATCAACCATCAGCTTCGCGGCGCAGATGCCGAGAAGGACGAGCAGTTTGTTCGCACACTTTCCGCCGAATATGGCATCACGTGCGTGGTGCGCTCGCTCGAAATTGCGTCCATTGCTGCGGCCGACCACTTAAACGTGGAGGATGCCGGTCGGCGCGTTCGGTATGAAGCGGCAAATCAGCTGGCAAATGAATTGTGTGAACAGGCCGGCGTGCCGCGCGCTTCTGCCCGCATTGTAACGGCACACAACGCCAACGATCGCGCGGAAACCTTCCTTATGAACGTAACGCGTGGTACGGGCACCTCAGGGCTCGCATCCATTCCGCGCCGCCGTAATCGCATCGTGCGTCCGCTTTTGGGGTTTACCCATCTTGAGCTGTGCAACTACCTTGTTGAACGGGGCATTTCTTGGCGAGAAGACCTTACCAATGCCGATACATATTATCTGCGCTCATATATTCGCCATGAGATACTTCCACGCCTTGAAGTGAAAAACCCTCAGGTACTCTCTGCAATTTCAGGTGCCTGCGACATTGTGTCGGATGAAGACGCCTACGTAAGTGGTGTTGCTGCGCGCTGTTTGAGAAAGCTTACGGTTCGAGAGTACGATGGATATATGGTGCTTGATGCGGCACGCCTTGCGGCAACCGATGTGGTGATTGCTCGCCGCGTTATACGTTTGGCCGTAAAGCACCTGACAGACGACCCGCGCCTTGAGGCACGTCATGTTGAGAGCGTTCTTATGGCAGTGGCAAACGGAAGAGGCGCGGTTAATTTGCCTCAGGATGTTCAGGCGCGTATCGAGTTTGGAACGCTCACCCTTGCCAAGGTATATCGTAAGGAACGCGCAGGTAATATTCCTGCAGGTGTTCATGATGCTCACACTCACATGTCAGAGACTTCGTTTTCGGCGTGGCTCAGCGTGCCGGGAGAGCAGCGACTTACTCAAAATCGAAGACTTCGAGCGCGGCTTATCCCAGTGGAACACGGCCTTGATGTGGTGTCGTTCGCACGTGCGCATGGTCGCGAATGGTTGGGGGAGTCGGTGCTGTTGGATGCCGAAGCCGCGGGAATAGATGCCACGCACGGCGGAAGGCTTTGGATAGAGCCTCCCTGTGCGGGAGACGTTCTTTGTCCGTTGGGGATGCACGGACAGTCAAAAAAGCTTTCCGACCTGCTGAGTGCTTCTCGCCTCCCTGTGGCCGAACGTAGAGGCGTGCCTGTTGTGCGCACATCCCCAAACGGTCGAATCGTGTGGGTTGCGGGAATTCGAGCGGACGAACGATCAAAATGCACACAAGATACAAAAGTGCTGCTAGAATTAAGCATCCACGAGAGTTTGATAACGGTGTCAGACAGCTACGGTGGCTGAGAGGAGCCAATATGGCAGAAGCGCATCCTGATATTGAAAGCATTTTACTATCTGAAGAAGAAATCAAAGAAATCGTTGCGCGTATGGGCAAAGAGATTACACGCGATTACGCCGATAAGAACCCGCTGGTTATTGCAGTACTTCGCGGTGCCGTTGTGTTTATGGCGGACGTCATGCGAGCTATTACCTGCCCTATGTCCGTTGATTTTATGGCGGTTTCAAGCTATGCCGATGGGGTTAAAAGCTCCGGCGTCGTTCGCATCGTGAAAGATCTGGATACCAAAATTGAGGGTCGCAACGTATTGATTGTTGAGGACATTTTGGACTCCGGCCTTACGCTCTCATACCTTATGCGTATGCTGCAATCGCGCAACCCCGCGTCTATTGAGATTGCGGCCTTTGTGGTAAAGGATATTGAGGGAAAAAAGCCGGCGGTAGAGCCTCGCTATGTGGGAGCGCATGTACCCAATGCGTTTGTGGTCGGTTACGGCCTTGATTATGCTGAACGGTATCGTAATTTACCGTATTTGGGCATTTTGAAGCCATCGGTATACGAGTAGGTATATCCTGCAAAGAAGGCAGTAGGTTTTATGGGCGTTTACGGACGTCCTGAGGTTCAATACAAGGAGTTGCCATGGGTATCAATCAAAAGAATCTAAATTACGGACAAGCAAAATCTGCCATTCGAGAAATCGCAGGATTTGCGGCTCGTCGCCGTGCTGAGATTGGTGCCGACAACGTCTTTGACTTCTCTATCGGAAACCCCTCCGTGCCTGCACCGTCTGCGGTGAAGGCATCCATCGAACATGCTTTGACGCTTCCGCCACAGGCAGTCCACTCCTATACGGCAGCCATCGGAACTCCTGCCACACGTGAGGCGGTGGCCGCATCACTGTGCCGTCGCTTTGGAGAAGGTACCGCAACGGCGTCCGATGTCATCATGACCTGCGGAGCCGCCGCTTCCGTTTCAATGGCGCTTCAGGCAGTTATTAACCCGGGCGATGAGGTCATCGTTATCGCTCCGTATTTTCCTGAGTATAAAGTGTGGATTGAGCACGCCGGTGCCGTCTGTGTTGAGGTTTTGGCTGACGAGAAGACCTTCCAAATCGATGCCGAACGTCTTTCTGCGGCCATAACTTCTCGCACGAAAGCCGTCATAGTAAATTCGCCCAACAATCCCGTGGGTGCGGTATATACACGAGAAACCCTCACGGCACTTGCGGATGTTTTGCATGTGCGCGGAACCGAGTTGAGAGAGCGCATCTACCTCATTTCCGATGAGCCGTATCGAGAAATTGTGTACGGGGGCGTGGAGGTTCCTTGGATACCTGAGGTATATGACCGTACAATCGTGTGTTACTCCTACTCCAAGTCACTGTCTCTACCGGGTGAGCGTATCGGTTGGGTGCTTATTCCACCAACCAATCCCGAGCACGATGATCTATATGCGGCCTCTGCCGGTGCGGCTCGTGCTTTGGGCTTTGTATGCGCCCCGTCCCTGTTCCAGCTTGTATTGATTGACTGCGTTGATGAACCTGCCGATATTGAGGCATACGCAAAGAATCGCGACGTGCTCACTCGTGGACTTTCGGATTTGGGTTACGAGTACATTCAGCCTGACGGAGCGTTCTATTTGTGGGTGAAAGCTCCCGGTGGTGATGCACAGGAGTTCTGCACGAGAGCCCGAGCGTATGAGCTGCTGCCGGTTCCTTCTGATTCGTTTGGGTGTCCCGGTTGGCTTCGCGTGAGCTATTGCGTGCCTTACGATATCTGCGTCAATTCCCTTGACGCGTGGAAAAAGGTTGTCTCTTAATGCGCATTCTGTGTGACGTTCATACGCATACCATGTACTCGCGCCATGCGTATTCCACGATGGAGGAAAATGTCCGTGAGGCAGCATCTCAAGGGTTTGAACTCTTGGGATTAACGGATCATTTTTCTTCGATGTTGTACGAAGAGCAGATACTCAAGAACTTCCAGTTTTTTCTCAACCTGAATGTCATTCCGGAAGTTTGGCACGGTGTCCGCGTTTTGCATGGCTGCGAGGTAGACATCGTTGACCTTGAAGGTAACCTTTTTGGACACGATATTGTTGTGGATACGTCAATCAACGGCGACAAGCTCGCGCACCCGCGATACCTTGGTAATCTTGTTCTGTCTCGCTGCGATTATGCGGTGGCAAGCATCCATGGAAAAGACTGGGCGAGAAGTGCGACGCCAGCACAGGTGACACGGATGTATGTGAATGTGCTGGATAATCCTCACGTTCTTATCTTGGGGCATCTTGGAAGAAGCTTTCTTGACTTTGATGTGGATGCGCTGGTTCGTGAATGCCGTGACCGCGGTAAGCTCATCGAGATAAATGAAGCAACGTATGCGGAAGGACATGCGACAGAGCAACAGGACAGATGCCGTAGGATTGCGGAGCGCTGTGCTGAGCTGGGATGCATGGTTTCATTTGGATCTGATGCGCACATTGCAACGCGTATCGCGCATGCCGATTGCGTATCCCGTCTGCTTGATGAAATTCACTTTCCGGAAGAGCTTATGGCATGTCGCGATGCCGCAACGTTTCTGAAGGTAAAAGAAGCGGCCGGGGTAGGTATACCTCACTGAGGTGCACTATACCACCGGATAAGCACTGCGCCATACCACCGGATAAGTATGCACGCGCAAGAAAACTACAGCTCTATGGTGAGTTCAACGGGACAATGATCGCTGCCGTAGACTTCATTCAAGATGGCCGCACCGGTAATCTGTTGTGCAATGCGATTACTGACAAGGAAGTAGTCAATGCGCCAGCCTGCGTTGTTTTTGCGGGCGTTAAAGCGATAGCTCCACCAGCTATAAGCGCCGGTCACATCGGGGTGCCGATAGCGGAACGTATCGGTAAATCCCGCGTCAAGAAGTTTCGTGAAGCTCTCGCGTTCTTCATTGGAAAATCCGGCGTTTTTGTGATTGCTACTGGGATTTTTGAGGTCAATTTCAGTGTGGGCAACATTGAAGTCTCCACAGGTAATGAGTGGTTTTTGTGCAGAAAGCTCTGCAATGAAATCTCGATAGCGCTCATCCCAAACCAGGCGCTCGTCAAGCCGTGCAAGCTGCTCTTTTGAGTTGGGCGTATACACGTCAACAAACCAGAACCGATCAAATTCCAAGGCACAGACGCGACCTTCATTATCGGCAACCGGAGATCCAATTTGACGTATAACCTGCAGAGGTTCTTCTCGCGAGAAAACCGCCGTGCCCGAGTAACCCTTGCGCTCAGCATAGTTCCATGTTTGAAAATAACCGGGTATATCAAGGTCAACTTGGCCTTCCTGCAGTTTGGTTTCTTGAAGAGCAAAGATGTCGGCATCGATTGTTTCAAGAATTTCGGTAAACGAAGGATCTTTTTTTAAGACGGCTCGCAGTCCGTTGACGTTCCACGAGGCGAACTTGTATTCTTTGGTATCTGCAGTGTTTGAGCTGCAGGAAGTTTGAAAGACGGCGGTGTCGGACTTTTGTGTGTTATTTGTAGCACTCATGGTTTCTCACTTTCTCGGATGGTCATAGACCATGGTAAACGAGTAAGCGCGCAAAAACCTCTACAATAGATACGTTCACGACAAGCGCAATGAAGTTACATCGTGCTCGCGCAAGGAGGCCTTCATGCTGAGGCAGAGCTATACGACATGGCAATGTGGTACCCATACCCTTTCTCTTGCTCGTCCGCGAATCATGGGCATCTTAAACGTCACGCCCGATTCGTTTTCTGACGGAGGCAAGAATTTTGATGCGAAAGCAGCAATCAAGCGAGGTCTTCAGATGCTTGATGAGGGTGCGGACATTATAGACGTTGGTGGCGAGTCAACCAGACCCGGACATACGCCGGTAGATCCAAAAGAAGAGGCCGAGCGTGTGGTTCCCGTAGTCCGTGAGCTCCTTAAGGCCGGAGCGCTTGTTTCCATCGATACGCGTCATGCCGAGGTGGCGCGCATGTGCGTCCGTTTGGGAGTGCAGATTATCAATGACGTTTCGGGCTTTACCGATCCTGAAATGGTGAAGGTGGCCGCGGATTCTAAGTGCGGCTGCATCGTGATGCACTGGAACAAGGAGGGCTTGGGAGCGCATGTTGAGCGCAAGCGCGTTGCCCTTGACGACAGTAGGCCGGCCCGTCCGGAAACCGCCCGTTCTCTCACGTCACAGCGCCGCTTTACCCTGCCTGAAGAAGCGCCTATCATGCGTCAAATTATGGGTTTTTTGGGCGATCAAGCGCGTATTCTTATGCGAGCCGGCGTTTCTCATGATCGTATTTGCATCGATCCCGGTCCGGGCTTTGATAAGTTTTCCGATGAGGACATTGTTATTCAGCGGGCCACACGCTCCATGGTTTCCATGGGCTACCCGCTCATGTGTGCGGTATCGCGTAAACGCTTTGTGGGTGCGGTGTCGGGTGTGAGTACGGCGGGGGATCGGGATGCGGCAACGCAGGCCATTTGTATTGCCGCCATCACTAACGGGGCCAGAATTCTTCGTGTGCATAATGTTGCGGGCGCCGCACAAGCCATTAATTCATTTTGGGCTATGACCGAAAAAGATTCGCGTCAGGGATTTGTGGCACTTGGCTCAAACGTGGGTGATCGCGTGGCGTATTTGGCTCGTGCAACACAGCTTATAGATGAGATTCCTTTGACGTGCGTGGTGTCTGTGAGCCATGCGTATGAGACGGAACCGGCCTACGGTATTGCAACGCCGGTTGCCAATGCGGTGGCTGAAATCCGAACCGAACTCCATCCGCTCGTGCTTCTCGGCGAGTTGCTTAAAGTCGAAGACACGCTCGGCCGTATCCGCAAGCCGGGTGAGGAAGGCCATGGCCCGCGTACCATCGACTGCGATTTGCTTTGGGTTGAGGGAGAAGAGCATGCCGGCAGGCGCCTGACGCTTCCACACCCGCTCCTCGGTGAGCGCGACTATGTGCTGGTTCCCATGGAAGACCTGATGCACGATCCCGTTCGTTTTCTGACTCACAGCGGAGTTGAAGTTGTCCCTTCCGATCAGCGTGTTGGTCATGTTACGGCCGACCTCGGCGAAGTTGTTTGGGAGTAGCTCCGTGAGTGTGTTTGATACGGTAGTTAAGCTGGCGCAAACCGGTGAGCAAGCAGGAGTTTTTCTTGCGGAAGACGGCAATGGAAAAAGCATCGGCCAAGGCGAGAAGCACGTTGAATGTGCACTCATTCTGCGTCCCGATGTTCCCATGCAACAGGTAATGGGCATTCCGTACGTTGTTGCGTACGGTTTGGCGGAGGCTCTTGAAGATGCCGTACCGAACATTGGCATTGCGTGGCCCTATGGGATTGTTATTGGGGGTACGCCTGTCGCTTCCATACGAGCCCATGCGGGATATGCGGACGGTATGTTTGTCGTGTGCGGGTTGACATTTGATTTTGAGGAGTTTCCTGAAGTTGAGGAGCTTCTCGCCACAGGGGCATTGAGTCTTACAAATTTGGCACAAAGGGCCATGGCTACGGTAGGTAGTTGGGCTGAAAATGTTAAGGTGGGTCGCGCGGCTGCAGGACCGCTTGCACCCATCCTGAATGAGTACTTTGAGCGTGTAACGTTGCTTGGTCAGACGGTTGATGTGGTGTATCCCAATGGTAACGTGGCGTATACGGCACATTTTGGTGGCGTTGACGTGTGGGGCCGTGCGATTATTGTGGATGATGAGGGAAAAGAGACCGCCATCACACCTGAACAGGCATCTATCCGCGCTTCCAGATGAGATAAATACCACGCAAGGTGAGTTCTGGATCCACGACATCAAATACGTCTGTTGCAACGCTCACAGTCTTTGCAAGGCCACCTGTGGCAATGATTTTTGCGCCACCAATACCAGGCTCTTGCAAAATGCGAGCTACAAGACCTTCTGCCTGTGCCGCCGCACCAATGACCAAACCCGATTGAACGGCACTTTCGGTGTCGTCACCCAAAGCCGATGCGGGAGCTTCTATGGGAATACTGGAAAGCTTGGCTGCGCGCTCAAAAAGTGCGTTTGCAGACAGCATAAGACCGGGAGAAATAGCGCCACCGCGATATGCACCCGAATCATCAACAACGTCGATATTGGTGGCCGTGCCAAAGTCAACTACCACCACGGGAGACCCATATCGATCGCGAGCAGCCACGGCATTGGCAATGCGGTCAGCGCCAACACGCTCCGGATGTGGCATGTGTACGGGTACCCCGGTATTGGAAGCAGCGCTGATTGCAACCAGCGGTCGCTTCAGAAGCACTTCAAAACAACGCTTCCAAGCTCGGGAGATGGCAGGAACAACGCAAGCAATTCCTCCGGCGGAAATGTCGTCAAGCAAAAGCCCGTCTTTCATGAAGAACGTAAACAGGCGTCCATGCAGCATGTCTGCCGTGTCAACGGAGTTTGTCGACATGCGCCAGCCGTGAAGCATCTGGCCCTTCTCGTCAAAAAGTCCAAGGGTCGTTTGAGTATTGCCTACATCAATAGCTAAAAACATGTCGCCTCCGTGTAAAGCGGGGAATAGTTCGTTCTATCCTAGCGAAACCGTGCAGACTCTGCTATACTCATTCGGCTATTCCCTTGCTCTGGTCGGAAACCAGAGCCGATGTAAGGAGTCCTGTATGAAGCAAGGAATTCATCCTGAGTACGTTGAGTGCACCGTTCGCTGCACTTGTGGCAACACGTGGACCACACGCGCAACTGTTCCGGAAATGCGTGTTGACCTCTGCGATAAGTGCCACCCATTCTATACCGGTCAGCAGAAGCTCGTTGATACGGGCGGTCGTGTCCAGCGCTTCTCCAATAAGTTCGGTGAAGCTGCTTCCGCTCGTCTTGATGCCGCAAAGGCTGCCAAAGAGGCAAAGGCCGCAAAGGCCGCAGAGCAGGAAGCTGCTCGTAAGGCCGCTGCTGAGGCAAAGGCTGCCGAGAAGGCAAAGCGTGCCGCAGAGTTTGCCAAGAACGCTCCCGTTGAGGAGCCTACCGCTCCGGCTGCGCCTGAAGCTCCGGCGGAGGAGTCAGCTGCTACCGAGACTCCGGCCGAGTAGTAGTTCGGCTTTTGGCATACAAAGCATAGTGATAAGGGAGCGGCTTCGGCTGCTCCTTTTTTCGTGAGGTTACATCCTGGCGAGAAGAACATAAGCCTGACGGGTATACTTAAATGCGTTCACTCGAGTGCGTCGGAGGACGTATGGAATCGTTATACACAAAGTATCGGCCGCAAACATTCGAGCAGGTTGTCGGTCAGAAGCATGTTGTCGGAACTTTGAAGCGCGCAGTGCTTGAAGGTAGGGTGAGTCATGCCTACCTGTTTTGCGGGCCCAGAGGAACCGGCAAGACAACCATGGCTCGTCTGTTGGCAAAAGCATTGCTTTGTCGTAAAGCTCCCGGACAGCTTCCGGATGGAACTTGCGAAGAATGCCAGCTTATTGCGGCGGGTAATCATCCCGATGTGGTGGAGATAGACGCCGCATCCAATACCGGCGTTGATAATGTCCGAGAAGAGATTATTTCTCGCGCAAATTATGCGCCGGTACGGGGTAAAGGCAAGGTTTATATCATTGACGAAGTGCATATGTTGACCACTGCAGCCTTCAATGCCTTGCTCAAAACTCTTGAAGAACCGCCAGCTCATGTAACATTTATTTTATGTACGACAGATCCGCAAAAAGTATTGGGGACCGTTCTTTCGCGTGTGCAGCGCTTTGACTTTCACGCTATTGGCAACGAAGAAATGCTGAGTCACCTACAGCAGGTTTGCGAAGCCGAGAGTTTCCAGTATGACGCTCGTGCGCTTGAGCTGATTGTTCGTCATGCTCGCGGAGGCATGCGTGACGCACTGACTTCTTTGGAGCAGCTGTCCGTGTTTGGCGATGGGGTGGTGTCGCTTGCCATTGCTCAGGACTTTTTGGGTGAAGCATCAGGGTCACTTCTCGCGCACGTCTCGACAGCCATTGCAAAGCGCGACGTCTCAACGCTTTTTGAGCAGGTTAACACGCTCGTTGATGAGGGCCGCGACGTACTGCAGTTTACGCGAGAGCTTGCGGCTCATATACGTAATGCTTATGTGATGGCAGCGGTTGGTCCCGATACGTCTGCGCTTACGATAACCGATGACGAAAGGACACAGCTTGCACAGGAGGTGCGTGAGTATCGTTCGGCTGACAGGCTTGCCCGAGCGCTCACGATACTGGGGGATGCTTCAAACCAGATGCGCACGGCATCCAATCAGCGATTGGTTCTTGAGATTGCCTTTACGCGCCTTGCTCGTCCCACGTCCGATTTAACACTTGAATCTCTTGCTGAACGCATAGCGGATTTGGAGTATCAGCTGGCAGATGGCGTGTCGAGAAGTACATCTGATGTGGATACTTCTTCGGTAACCGAAGTAGCCAAACCACCGGTTGAAACTGCACCTACGCCAGTGGTTGAGGTACCTGCTCAAATGACACATGCGCCGGTGGTTGAGGTACCCATTCAGCCGATGCCCACGCCAGTGGTCGAGATGCCTGCTCAACCGACACCGCTTACGCCACCTGTATCTGAACCTATCCCGGAGGTACCTTCCCAGGCCGAAACGTCCTCACATGATGCTTCCGCTCGTACTCCGGGTAATGCTGATGAGGCAACTCTTACACGGCGTTGGAAGCAGATTGTAAAGCAGTACCGAGAGAAAGCACCTGCACACGGTTCACTTCTCATGAATTCAACGCTTGCTTCAGATGATGGCTCCAACCTGCTGGTTTTGCTGCCCAAGGGATCCGAGTTTGCCTCGGCGATGCTTGGACGAGAAGAGATTAAAAAGGAACTCCTTACGTTCATTGAACCTGTTTTGGGTATGCGAACCGTTACATACGGGGAGTCATCGCTTCAAAATAAGGCCATTGCTGATGCGGAACGTGCGCTCAAACCGCAAGAGCCTCCGCGCATACGCAAGAGAGACGCACAGCCGCAAGGTTCAACGGAGTCCGCAGTGAGCGCGGCACCAGTGCCGGTTGCAGCACCGGCGACGGTACCAGCGCCAGTATCGAAACCAGTACCAGCATCGATGCCGACACCAGTATCAGCACCGGCACCAATGCCAGCACCGGCACCAACACCAACGCCTGCTCCCGATATGGTGCCGACACCGACACCGATACCAGAGCCGGTACCGGAATCGGAACAAACGCCAAAGACACGGCAGGCACCAAAAGCAGCTCCCGGTTCGCCTGAGGATGTAGCTGCTCAGTCGGCGCTTCCAAAAGAACTTGCGAGTGTTGCGGCAATGCTTGAAGATGTATTTGGACCCGCACTATCTGTTTCATTTGAGTCAAAAAAGGACCAACCTAAGGATCAACCTGTCGAGAACAAGGAGAGCTAATGGCTAAAGGTGGATTTAACAGAGGCGGTATGAACCGCAATCAAATGATGGCGCAGGCTCGTAAAATGCAGGAGCAGCTTTTGGCGGCTCAAGAAAAGGCTGCCCTTACCCTGCATACGGCAAGCGCTGGTGGTGGAGCCGTGAAGGTAACGGTTTCGGGCGATTTGCGCCTTACGGATCTCAAAATTGATCCAGAGGTTTTAGATCCCGAAGACGTTGAAATGCTTCAAGACATGATCATTGCGGCCACCAATGATGCGCTTGAGTCCGCTGAGAAAGCAGCAAGTCAAGCAATGAGTTCCGTTACGGGCGGCTTGAACATTCCGGGACTGTTTTAATGGCATTTGATCCAACAAATGACGGGCGAGCTCTTCAGCGTCTTCTCGATGAGCTTGGACGTCTTCCGGGCATCGGCCCTAAATCAGCGCAGCGTATTGCGTATTATCTGCTTGAAGCCGATTCCGAGGAAGCCCAGCGGCTATCTCGTGCGATTCTTGAGGTAAAGCAGCAGGTTCATTTTTGCCCCATTTGCTTCAATTATGCAACACGTGATGAGTGCGACGTATGCATGGATGCATCGCGGAACCGAGCGGAAATTTGTGTAGTCTCTGAGCCGCGCGACGTGTCTGCCATTGAGCGCACCGGGGTTTACCATGGTCTCTATCACGTTCTTGGTGGTGTTATTTCACCGATGGATAAGATAGGTCCGGAGCAGCTTCATGTAAGAGAGTTACTTTCTCGCTTGGCAGACGGTACGGTACAAGAGGTTCTTCTCGCCACGAATCCTGATGTGGAGGGAGAGACCACGGCAACGTATCTCGCGCGGACGATTGCGCCTTTAGGGGTAAAAGTTTCGCGGCTCGCAAGTGGTTTGCCAGTGGGCGGCGATTTGGAGTACGCTGATGAGGTGACACTTGGTCGTGCTATTGAAGCGCGCCGTGAGGTATAGGTAACAAAGGAGCTATGATGGCAAATCACATGTCGCATCATATGGATATTGAGCCGGATGACGAGAAGACCCCGCGTTCTTCCCCGATTAAATCGAGCGATATTTCTACCATCCATGCCGGTCAGGGTGTTCACATGGCCCGAGAGAAGATCACCGACGGACTGGAAGAACAAAATCCACATACCCGGCGCAATATGATTGTGCTGGTTATTATTACCCTTATTGCGCTTGTTGCTCTCTTTTGTATCGTTCGCTGTGTTGCGTCTTCGCATGAAGCCGCTCCGGAAAAAGAAACAAAACAAACCGAGTCTGCCTATTCCTCTGAGAAACAGCAGGATGAACAGGATGCGCAGGGTAAAATTACCTATCAGGGCTCGACGTATGCCATCGAAAAGCAAGATGACGGTAAATATGGCATTACGCGTGATGGCGGATCAGGCAATAAAACGATTGTCTTTGAGGTTGACGGAACTCCAACCAACTTGGTGCTTTATAACGGAACCATTCTTGTTCCCGAGAACAACAATGGTAAGTGGGACGTTGTGGCCTATACCATCGGAGACGGTGCGCTTCCGGTACTTGTAGCAGACAAGAGCGGAAATACCGTTGGCGGAGAAGGAACCATTGCATCGGCGGTACTTGATGGAACTTCTTTGAAGGTAACTGACTCCAGTGGCAATGTTACAAACGTTGCGCTTGAATAGGTTTACCAGCGGTTTTTATGTGCGTTGCGTGCGTCTTTTGGAAAAACTATAAATTCATGGGAAATCTTGCTAGACACGGACGGATTTTCCCTGTAAACTTTCAATTCGCGCAAAGGCGTCCGGGGTATTAGCTCAGCTGGTTAGAGCGCCGGCCTGTCACGTCGGAGGTCGCGGGTTCGAGCCCCGCATATCCCGCCATGTGCAATTACAACCTCCTTCGGGAGGTTTTTTTATGGCGCAAGTTACAGGTATAATTTCTTGTCGGTAATGGGGACTTGCAGTATATGTGACGGATGAAGCGTTTTGAGGGTATACATATGCACGTCTGCAAGAGGTGGTGAGGAAGTATGGAGCACGCAAACCAAGACACAACGGCTGCCGCGCAAGTGGTTGTTTTTGACTTTGATGGAACCGTTATTGCAGGTCAGTCGGGTTTTCTATTTGCTGCGTATCTTTACCGCCAGCATATCTCATCCCTTATGCGCACAATTCGTCTTGCATGGTGGGGAATACGCTATAAGTTCCATCTTCCGCAACGCCAAGAAGAGGCTCGTGAGCTTGTTATGGGTGCGCTGACCGAGATGGACGTTGCGCAGGCAAACCAAGTCATGCAGGCATTTTACCAGGACGTCATTGCATCGCGGTTTCGCCCCGAGGCACTTCTCGCTGCAAAACAGCATCATGATATGGGTCGCGTGGTACTTTTGGTTTCGGCAACGTTTGTCCCCATAGCGGAGCGTGCCGCAGAGTATTTGGGCGCCGATGACTTTATGGCCACACAAATGCAGGTTGCAGACGGTCACTATACCACGCGAGTGCTGGGATCCGTTGTTGAAGGTGTCGAGAAACCCCGCGCCGTTGAAAACTGGTGCAACGAGCATCTTGGTACTGGGGCATGGGAGATTGTCGACGCGTACGGAGATCACTATTCTGATGTGCCTCTATTGGGAATGGCGCAGAATGCTCATGCGGTTTGCCCCGGTCCAACGCTCGTAAAGATTGCTCGGCAGCGTGGATGGGAGATATTGAATTGGTCTTCAGCCGAGGCGCCAAAACAACCGTCGGCTGGCTCTGTGTCGCAGCAACCAATGGATTCACTGGTAGATGAGTCATCCGAGTTGCCAAAGAAGTGTAATTAATAAGAAGCGTTTGAGCTGAGTTTGATATGTGTGGCCTGTGAGAGGGCTGTCCTTATAGAAGGACTGAGGAGGGCAAATACATGGAGGTTTCAAGAAAGACAGACTACGCTCTGCGTATTTTGAGTATTTTGGTCAAGAACCCCGATAAGGTCATTTCCGTGAGGGATGCGGCGCAGGCAAGCGATGTTCCCTACTCATTTGCACGCGTTATTCAACACGATCTTGTCCGTTCACATATCGTCTCGTCTATGCGGGGTGCGCAGGGCGGCATGAGTTTGGCGGTCAATCCAAAACAGATTACGCTGCTTGATGTAGTGGAAGCCATACAAGGTCCTATTTTAATCGCAGGGTGTGAATCTGCCGGTCCTGACAATACGCCATGTCCCCGTAAAGCATCCTGTTCCTTTAATCCCGTATGGTGTAATGCCGAGAAAATCCTCCGGTCGTATTTTGCATCCGTGACGTTAAGTCAGATTGTTGAAGAGGGTTTGGTACCCGAGTTATCCGGTAGCTTTCGGGTGGTAAAGAGCGAGAAGTCCCTTCGCACCGATAAGCTTCAAAAACAAGTGGCTGATACTCTCGGGAATGCTCACACTCAGACGGCAGGTCAATGTGAATAGTCGGCACCATGACCTTCTCGCGAGCAATGTGTCTGCAAACAAAAGCGATGCTGCATTGAGGTCGCACTCCGCTTCGATGGATCTTGAAGCATTTTGCGACTTGGTGCGAACCCGTGGTTGCGAACTGTATCGCGATTTGCCTTGGCGCAGAACATATGACCCGTATGCCATTTGGATCTCTGAAGTTATGCTTCAGCAGACACAGGTCAGTCGTGTCATGGATCGCTGGCAGCGATGGCTTGAGCGTTTTCCTACGGTAGATGCACTTGCGGCGGCTGCTCCCGCTGACGTGCTTGAAGAATGGCAGGGGCTTGGATACAACCGCCGCGCTCTTTTGGTACATAAAGCCTCTCAGCTTATTTCTGAGTCGGGCGGAGTGTTTCCTCATGAGGTAAAAGAGCTTGTTTCCCTTCCTGGTATCGGACCTGCTACCGCAGCGGGTATCCGCGCCTTTTCTTGGAATCTGCATGGTGTGTACTTGGAGACCAATGTGCGGGCGGTATTTCTGCATGAGCTTTATCCTGACGCAGAGGGAGTGCCGGATTCCGAGTTGATTCCTCTTGTGGAAAAAACGTGCCCTTCCGATGATCCTTTCCGTGAGCGTCCGAATGACAATCCGCGCAGCTGGTATTACGCACTTTTGGACTATGGAGCGCAGCTTAAGAAGACCCTGCCCAATCCCGGCAGAAGGTCCAAGACTCATGTGCGCCAGTCAAAGTTTGAAGGATCGCACCGGCAGAAGAGGGCAACGCTTTTGCGACTTCTTTTGGCGCATAGAGACGCAGGAGGCACAACCGCCGAAACGCTTGCAAAAGAGCTTAATTCCGTTGAGGTTGCGGCAGGGCGAGAAGCTCTGCATATGGGTGCTGTACTGGGGTTACTTGAAGAATTAGCAAAAGAAGGATTTTGTTACCTGCGCGGTGACATTTGGTGCGCATAGTGGGTATAATGAGCGACGTTGGTGAGGATTACCATACGGTAAGAACTCCGATGTTACGTAAAACCAAATAGGGGATGGTTTTGCTACAATGCAGGTACGTTTTGATCATCCGGTCAAAACAGGAGAGGAGAAAAAATGGCTGTTGATTTTGAGAACTCACAGACAAAGAAGAACCTTGAGGCCGCCTTTGCCGGTGAGTCCCAGGCATGCGTCAAGTATGGCTTCTATGCCAAGCAGGCTTCAAAAGACGGATATCAGCAAATTGCCGACATCTTCAATGAGACATCCGGCAATGAGAACGTTCACGCCAAGCTGTGGTTTAAGTATTTGCATGATGGCAAGGTTCCTGCGACTCCCGAGGCTCTGAAGGATGCCGCTGCAGGTGAGAACTACGAGTGGACCACCATGTATGCTGATTTTGCCAAGACCGCCGAGGAAGAGGGCTTCAAAGAGATCGCCGCTAAGATGCGTCTTGTTGGCGAGATTGAGAAGGCTCATGACGAGCGCTATAACAAGCTTCTTGAGCGCGTTGAGTCCGGCGAAGTCTTTGAGCGTCCCGGTGTCAAGGTCTGGCAGTGCCTCAAGTGCGGCCACCTGCATGTTGGCCCAACCGCACCAAAGGTATGCCCCGTATGTGGTCACCCACAGTCCTATTTCCAGGAGCGTGCTCTTAACTACTAGAGTGTCGTTGCACGGTTCTTCTCAACAAGAACCCATTCATTGCTTACAAAAAGAGGTGTCTCCTGTGGAGGCACTTCTTTTGTATTAACGGAGCAAACACATAATCAAGGGCGAGAAGAACCTCGATACTTACGCGCCAAGTTTTTCCTGGTGGCCCCTCATCAAAACTCTAACGTTTAGCGCTTTTCTTGCCGCTGCCTTTGAACCAGCGATTGGGCTGTCCGCAAGAAGGACAAATGTCCGAAAGGGGACAGGCGCTACACGTGGGATTTCGGGCGGTGCAGATATCACGACCAAAGTGAATCCACTCTTCGTTCACGTCTTTCCAAAGTTCATGAGGTAAAAGAGAAAGAAGATCTTGTTCGGCAGCAAGCGGCGTGGCGGCAGAGGTAAGGCGCAAGCGGCTGGCAATGCGGTAGACGTGCGTGTCAACGGCGATACCGTCAACCGTGTTAAACATTTTATTGAGCACGATGTTTGCGGTTTTGCGTCCAACTCCGGGAAGTTTTACCAGCTCTTCCATGGTCTGAGGAACTTCTCCGCCATAATCAGCCATAAGTATTTGCGCCATCTCGGTGCAGTGGGCAGCCTTTGCGCGCCAAAAGCCGATGGTCCGTATGCATTCACCAACCTCGTCTGAACGTGCGGATGCCATTGCCTCTGGGTTGGGCCAGCGTCTGAACAGTTCGGGCGTTACCTTGTTAACGGCGGCATCTGTGGTCTGCGCCGAAAGCATTACGGCTACAAGCAGCGTATATGCATTGTGATACTCAAGCGCACTTTCTACATGGGGATACAATGTATGTAAGCGCCGACACGTTTCGATGCCGCGTTCCTGTTTCAGTTTTTTACTTTCCCTGGGCATATCCTCTCCTTGGTGCAATCAAACTATGCGCTTTAGGTGCACCTTATCATAGCGGAATCGGATTTGAAATCGGATTCTTCGTTGCGTATAGGAGAGAAAATCTGTTGATGTGTAGACATAGCCAATTTGGTTAATGTTATCCACCGAGGTAATACGACCGTTCACCTCGTTTATTGTTAACTCTTTTAAATAAATTAGTATGCTGTAATAAATACGCTGATACTGGCTTAGAATAAGAGTGCGTGACTTTTGGGGAAGTAGCGGTGCCTCTTGGGGGCTGGAGGTCTCTATGAACGTGAAGGACAGTTCGCTGTATGTGACAAAAGATGACATTTACCTTTTTTGTAAGGGTGAATGGTATCAAAGTTACGAGAAGCTCGGAGCTCATCCTGCGGTGGCGGATGATGGTACAGAGGGTTATCACTTTGCCGTTTGGGCACCAAACGCGTTGTCCGTCTCCGTGGTAGGAGATTTTAACGATTGGAATGATCAAACCAATCAGATGACCCGTACAAAGACGGGAGGCATTTGGGAAACCTTTGTCCCGGGTGTGCCGGCGGAAGCGCTCTATAAGTATGCGGTTGAGTCATCCGGCGGAGAAATGACCCTCAAGGCAGATCCGTATGCATTCTATGCCGAGATACCTTCGGGAACTGCATCGCGGACGGCTGACCTTGCAGGATATACCTGGAATGATAAAAAGTGGCTGAACGCTCGTAAAAAGTCAGACTTCCTTGCAAGCCCCTTGAATATCTTTGAGGTACATCTTGGAAGCTGGAAGCGCCATGATGACGGACTCGACGGTAACGGTCCTGCAGGCGATACGCCGGAATCCAGTGGCGGTAGTTTCCTTACATACGACGAGCTTTCCGATGAGCTTGTATCATACGTTTCAAAGATGGGCTATACCCACATTGAGCTCTTGCCTGTTATGGAGCATCCCTACGACGGTTCATGGGGCTATCAGGTAACGGGGTACTATGCACCCACCTCTCGCTATGGAACTCCCCAGCAGTTCATGCACTTTATTGATACCTGTCATGAGGCGGGCATCGGCGTTATTCTCGACTGGGTTCCCGGCGGATTTTGTCGTGACGCGCACGGACTTGCCCGCTTTGACGGCGAGAAGCTCTACGAGCGAGAAGAGCATCCCAACTGGGGCACATATAAGTTTGACTATGGACGCGGGGAAGTGCGAAGCTTCCTCATCTCCAATCTCTTATGGTGGCTTTCAAGCTACCATGCGGATGGCATTCGCATGGATGGCGTTACCAGTATGCTGTACTTGAACTTTGGTATCGATGATCCTGCGCGTAAGCGTTTTAATGAAGAGGGTACCGAAGAAGACAAGCAGGCGATCGAATTTGTTCGCAGCTGCAACGTTACCGCACAAAAAAGGCATCCTGACGTGCTGATGATTGCGGAGGAGTCAACGGCGTGGCCGCTGGTAACCTATCCGCCTTCCGTGGGCGGTCTCGGGTTCCATCTGAAGTGGGATATGGGATGGATGAATGACACGCTGCATTATTGCCAGACGGACTTCCCCTTCCGCCCCGGTAACCATCGCCTTCTGACGTTTTCCACCATGTATCAGTTCAACGAGAACTTTGTGCTTCCGCTGAGCCATGATGAGGTGGTTCATGGTAAGTGCAGCCTCATTACCCGTATGCCGGGCGATTGGTGGCGCCAGTTTGCCGGCATGCGTGCCCTTGCGCTCTATCAGATGACACACTCGGGCGCTAAGCTCAACTTCATGGGCGATGAGATTGCACAGTTCATAGAGTGGCGTTATTACGAAGGCATTCAGTATTTCCTTACTGAGCAATACCATACGCACGCTGATCAACAGCACTTTATTGCCGCGCTTAACCATTTCTATACCAAGCATCCGGCGCTTTGGCAACATGCGTACGACGAGCTTGGTTTTGAGTGGATCGACGCCGACAACAACGAGCAGTCTCTCATTACCTTTATTCGCCGTGGCGAGAAGCCAAAGGATGACCTTGTGATTCTTTTGAACTTTGATGTTGCAGCACACGAAGATTTCCGTCTTGGCATGCCACGTGCCGGACAATGGAGCGAAGTCTTCAACTCTGATGCGGAAGAGTTTGGCGGCTCCGGGGTCATCAATACCGCTACACTTACAACGGAGGATGAGCCGTGGAACGGTCGGGACCAATCGGTAGTGGTTCGTGTTCCCCCGCTCGGAGGTATGATTTTAGGGTATAGCGGTCCTCTTCCCAAAAAGACCGGTCGAGGAAAGAAGGTTACGAGTTCAACTCACCGAAAAGTAACCAGCACTTCTCGCCGTAAGCCGAAAAAGAGAAAGTAAAGCGCGCATTTTTAGCCAAGGAGTGATACAACTAAAGATACATAACGTATTTGTTTGATAGTTATTTTTAGGAGTGGCATGGCACGAGATAAGATTTTTAAGGATACGCAAGATTTTAAGGAGCAATATCGCGCCTTGTGTGTGTCGGTATTGGGTAGGGAATTTGATAAATGTACCGATAAAGAGCGGTATTCTATGTTGGCGCGGCTCATTGCCGCTAAGTCTCGTGCTATTGAAGCGGAGTGCCATCCCAAAGAAGCCAAAAAGGTATATTACTTCTCGCTTGAGTTTTTGCTCGGACCGCTTTTGGATAACTACCTTCTGAATTACGGGCTTCGAGATCTTGTTGCCGATGGCATAAGCGAGATGGGATCTTCGCTTGACACCCTCATTAAACAGGAAGTCGATCCCGGTCTTGGTAACGGTGGACTTGGCCGTTTGGCGGCGTGTTTTTTGGATTCCATGGCGCATGAAGGAATGGCCGGTTTTGGCAATGGTATGCGTTACCGGTATGGCTTGTTCCGG
>ERZ773042.323-NODE-323-length-35234-cov-7.257767_pt1 | contig 35234 bp, 44 predicted proteins | sample MGYA00511664_ERZ773042 | MGnify/ENA primary metagenome ERZ773042 (study PRJEB29015, sample SAMEA2737984) | human oral metagenome | biome: human oral; feature: human-associated habitat; material: dental | place: China | collected 2036 ... | reverse complement strand
TTTGTTATATAAAAACAGAGTTCAGACAGCAAGAAACACACGGTCGTCGCCGTGTTAGAGAAGAGAATCAAACAGCTCTATAGTAGTAAATTACCAGCTGTAGACTTACGCTGCTTTTTAAGTTCAGTCAGCTTCAATAATCCAGCTGGATTTATCCGCTTCAACTGTTTAGCCACTTTGGCGTCATGAACCTCCTTAGCGTGTTCAGCTATTCGCCGTGCGATGTATTTAGCCAGCATCTTCACAGAGGCTATCATGTTTTCGCACGACCATACTTTAGCTAGCCATCGCTTTGGGTCTTTTTTGCGTGCAGCTTGAATCAGGCTCTCTTCGAACTCTTTAGGATAGCGTATCTGCCGGTTTCGAAACATAGGTAGGTACGCGTCGTTTGTTATTAAATCTGATGCTTTGCCAAGTCTCTTGCGCAGGGTCTTGACACGAGGATCAGAATCCTTATTACCGTCCACTAATTACCCTCAAAACTTTTACTATTTTAGTGTCGGGACAAATGAAAACCCCGCACCAAAATACGGTGGCGAGGTTCAACTAATGGGTTTAGCTTACTACCACCATAGCAGACGATTGCGAGAATAATCAACATTTTGTGAAAAAATGTCAAAAAACCGCCCCGGAGCTTATCGGGGCGGTTTCAGTTGTTCAGGATTTCCGAACAGTTCAGTCCGTAAACAATTCTTACTATCTCAACTATAAAGAATTACTTTATAGTTCAACGTTTCTCAGTGCCATACACACCGCGAGCTTCACGCTCAGCTTTGCGATTAGCCAGCCACATAATAGCTTCCTCGATTTTTGTAAGAGCCACACTGTTTTCGCGGCACGGCAACTCTCGATTGTAGCCTGCTAATTTTGCGTAAGCGACAATAAGCAAGTCCTCGATAAATACACCGTTGCGTTCTGTAGTAGCTGTGCCGCCAGTTTGAAACTTGATTCTCAGCACCTCTTTGCCACCGATATTAAGAGAAACTTCATCGCCTGGTGTGCCGCGATTCAGTTCATTGTGTAATTCTTCTAGTGCGTTATATTTGGTAGTTTCCATTATTTTGACTCCTTCTTTACTTATTTATAACTTGTCCTGGATAAATCAACCCGCGATTAACAATCCCATTTCGCTCAGCTAGCCGTTGTGTATAGCCAGAATTACCGAACAGTCCACTCGTGCCATGCCAGCCATTCCTCAACGCGATGTCGCCGAGCGTATCGCCGCGACGTACGACGTAACCACTCGTGCTGTTAGTTGCATAATTATGACGCGGTGTAACTACTCGCGGTGTCTGTGCTGCAACCCGTGAATTAACGGCTGCTTGTACTTCGGCTGGATTGTAGCCAGCAGCCTGTAATCGTGCTACACGGTCGTTACCGCTGCCGTACACACCACGTAAGACATCTGCCACAACCTGGTCATTTACTGCTTTTGAATTGGCTGTTGGAGCGGCTGGCGCGCTAGTAGCGCTACCATTTGCCCAGATGTTCGGTCGGTAGTAGCCGATAATCGAGTTGCGGTATCCGCCAAGATCCATCAGATTAAAGGCGTTGCCAACATAAATATTGCCTGAGCCTTGGTTTTGACCGAAGAACTTGCCCTGGTAGTACATGGCGACGTGCCCATACTGTCCACCACCGAATATTGCCCAGTCGCCATCCTTCATACTGGCTTGCCCAGCGTGCCAGGTAAAGCCAAGCGCCTGGATTTCACCTATCTGATTAGCATAGCCGCTGGCTCCGCCTGTGCGCGTCGCTATGACACGTCCACTCAAGTTGAACATAAACTGCTTAAATCCAGCTACACACTGTAGTCCGTATCCCTCGTTAAAGCCTCGCCCGTTCATAGCGTTTACGAAAGCAGTAGGGCTCGACATGTCAGTCTTGTAGTAAACGCCCGAGCCAAGCTGCGCTAATTCTTTGTCCTTTGGTTCGCAGCCTGAGCCTTTATCTTGCGGTGCGTCAAAGCCAAGCATACTTGCGATAGCCGCGTCGGTCGAAGCTTTGACCTTACAGTGCGCTTGTTCAATCGCTTCGCTGTATTTTGGTGCTTTTCTGTCAAACGTGCGCGTGCCGTCGTCGTTCTGATGTGCTAGTGTTGCCATCGTGCCAATCACAGCAATCACCGCGAGAACAATGACCGACGCCAAATGACGCTTAATAAATGCTATTACTCGTTTCATTTTTCGCTCCTTTCGTTCTTGATTTTTTCAGCTGTACTACCGAAGAAATACATATTTACCAAAGAAATCGTTCCCGTGATTGACGAGAAGATTTGCTTTGCTAAAGGGGAGAATCCCCATGTATCTCCTTGAAACAGCACGAACGCTGCGAAGAATGACAATATGCCCATTGCCAGTGATATTTTTTGATTGGTGGATTTGTCGAACTTCATTGTAGTCCTCCTTTGTCGTTATTGTTACTTCGAAAAATCAGGTAGAGAATAAGCGAGATTGTGGTTAGTGATATCAGTGTGGCGATTACGGTCATTTCTTTGCCTCCGCCTCTAGCCGCGAATTGACGTAGTGATTAGTTTTATTGATCTCGTCTTGGGTCTTCTGTATTTGAGTAGTTATCTGGCTATTGTAAAGGTGGAATAATATTGCTGCGATTATAATCTTACCGATTTCCTGGACCATTGCGTCATTGAACCATTTACCGAGCTTTCCGGTGAACGTAGCAGCATTGACGTTATTCTGTCCTTCCAGAGTATTTAGACGATTATCGTAACTCTCTTTCATAGCGGAGACGAGAGTGGCTAGTTCATGGTGTTCAGAACGGCTAACATTATCTTGGCTGGCAAGCGTGCGTTTTATCTCGTCAACAGCCTCTTTGACATGCTTTACGTCTGATTTCATTTCGCCAAATTCTGTTAAGTCTATTTCTTTCATTTGCTATCCTTTTGCCAAAATAAAAGACTGCCGCTGATCACCATTAGATCAAATTGGCAGTCTCTACATTGTAGCTAACTGATTGTATTATATATCGTGAGGCGTGATTTTATCAATAAAATAGACAAAATCGTACAACATCGATTTTAAGACACTATTCGCGAGTAAAACAAATGGTGATATTGTTACCGTTGGTAATCTTATGATTCAGGCAGGCTGGACGCAGTTTTTAGGCAATAACCGGAATACTATAGAGGTGCCGATTGCGTTTCCTAAGCAATTCAAAAAAATATTTTCAATCACCGCATCGTTCAATGGATATAAGAATGGAGAGAGAGCCGATAATATAGCAGAGTTAAATATCCCCGTGCGCACCGGTAATGCAATTGAGCCAACCAGCATAACAAATGATGGATGTAAGCTGATGGCAACTTCTCAAGGAAATTTTGGTTCAGCCTGGCACGGTGTTTCGTGGATAGCTGTAGGCGAAATCTAGAAAAGTGCAACCAGCCGCATCGAGAATCTACTGTGTGTTGATGGCCCGCCATAGTCGCGGTTTTCAGAACAATGCGCCCGCACATCAATGATATCGCCCTTTTTAAGAAGCACATCAAATGTATGAGACAAGCGCAATAAGGTCAAGCCGTTGCCGCTACCAGCCACTCGTGTCATTTCCTCTAACAGTTTACCGTTCTTATACACCATAACAGTAGCGGTAGTTGCCGAGTTATATCCAGCTGATGTTACAGCTGCTTTAGCAGAGATTGTATAAATACCGTCTACTGGCACAGTGGATTGATGAGTGCTCTTATCAAACATCTTCACAGTATCGTACTCTACTTCATTATAGTTCACTATTGAGACGCCTCCCCCTGGGAGGCTATCCCACTTTGAGGTGGTAGCGGCAAACATAGGCATAGTCTTAAAATCGATGTTGTCTGATGCAACCTTACTTACCGAAGTTTTGCCTTCTTCTCCCACCATAAGCACACCCTTTTTAGTACCTCCGTTGATAGAATCAAGAGGTATAGATTTTTCTTTTGGCTTGCCTTCGGGCGTTAAGATCGATGACATGCCATCAATCAAATCGTTATGCAGAACCGACGTCGAGATATTGTACTCAACCACAGCACCTTGCTCGTGCGGCATAGCCGGGGCAGTACGCCCTCGAACAGCGTTAGTGCCATTGTTTCCAGATATCAGGACCGTGACGACTTCCATTTTGTCAGGAGTCTTTTCACCAGCGGCGTCAATTCTATCGATGACAATATCAATACACGTACTGGTTTCCGCACCTACGGTAGAGGATAGCGGAATCGTCGTATCTGTATCGCTAATTGACGCACTTAATGTTGTAGGCGGTATGTTTGAAGTTTTTCGTAGTTTATCCATTTCATTTTTCCTTTAGTTATTTACTTCTTCCAGCTGGCAGGGTCTGGTACTTTCTTTGGTATGACAACGGATGTGATCGTGGCTATACCATAGGAGGCGTTGCTCGATCTGCCATCTACTCGGTAGTTATTGACCACCTTATTTATTTTCAGTGATTTTTTAGTACTTGGGTCGCTAAAAGTTACGTGTCCTCCTTCTGTATCGTTAAATGCAAAATCGTTGAATTTATCGCTGTTAAATCCGGTCGTTACCATGGCACTAGAGACCGTAATGTCTTTCAGAGTGTGCAAAACACGTTTCTTGCCGGTGCCGCTCACCGTAATGGACAATGATCCGCTCACACGTAGTAGCTCGATGTAGGTCTTCTTCATCTTTGCCCAGCTCATATGCCCTTTATCGAAGTGGAGTAGCCCTGTCCGGAACGTAGACACAAAAGGCTCGCCGTCATCGGTTATGTACTTTTCGCTAAACTCGACAATTCGATATTTGCCGTTGTTGTCCGGTGTTGATCGAAGTCCCATCAATCGCTCGCGTCCGTCACTCGGAGTAAAGGTAATAAGCTTCTTGATACCAATAGTCCACGGACGTATCCATGCCTTCAGCTGCAAGTCCAGTATCCAGATTTCATTATTGACCTTGGATTGGGCGGCTGGTACAGCATCAAATATTTTTCCATCAAAGTGTACACTCGATATTCCGCGTCCATATAGCGGGTTGATACCATCAAAATCTGGGCGAATAGCTAGACTGACCTCTTCAGTACTCAATACGTTCAGCAGGTCAGGTTTAGCGCCAGTGGTATTTTTGCCTCTGGAGCAGGTAAAGAATAGGTTGTTGTCTGCCTCAGTAACTGAGCCAGCGGCGTATGTACCGTAAGAACCGACAACCCGGGCAATATTAGGTACAATGAACGATGTATTACCAACAGTCATCGAGGTGAGTGTAAGCTGGTTTTGAGAGCCCTCACCAGATGCGGTTGTCATAAATACTACGTTTACTGGTTCACCACGCCCATCACGATAGCTGCGGACGGTGATTGGTATTTCACCAGTGCCTTTGTTTATCTCGACCCAGCCGCCGCCATAGAATGCATTGAATGCACTGATGTATTTACCGACACCGCCCCAGTAGACTTTATCGTCTACACCAACGCCAAATATACGGTAGCTCGATCCAGTGATATCACGAAGAACGGGACCGGACGTAGTGTCGGCTACAGGAGCCTCCACGGCTACGTTTTGTGCGGTACGCCCCAAATCTCGATACGAGTTAGTCGATACCGAGTCAATATACGTTTCGTCATTCGACATGTCGCTGTAGTAGATGTTGTAGCGGGTGGCTTTTGGTACGGCATCCCAGGTTAATTCCAGGTAGTCCTCAACTTCGCCTGTCTGGCGCCACTGGTTGCGGATACGGCTGGTTTTTACGGAGATTTCAGCTGATGCCATTGTTTCGCCAACCTCATTGACCGCCGAGACTTTATAAAAGTTGGAATAGCTGCCGGTTGCTAGATTCTTAGAATTGGTAACCTTGAGGTTTTTTGGCGTGTCGATACCTTCAAACTTCTTCACCTTATTGTTGGCGATGTCGTAGAACGCCAGAACATCCTTACCATTGACGATGTATACGCAATCGTCCACTTGATAGAACTTTGCTTCATATCCAGGTGTGAGCTTTTCTCCGGTTGCTTCCTGCCATGCTCCGCCGTTTGATCGCTTGACGACGCCGTCTTCCACGATGATCGCCCATTCTTCTAGCCCGCTGGCCGTTGCTAGCATTTTTACGGTGAACTTGTCAAAGCCGTCGGGCATTTTGTCTAGAACAGGGAAAAATGTTTTTGTGCCCCAACGCGGATACAGCACGCCATCCTGTCTTAGCATGTAATTTACGGCAGAACGGAGTGTGTTATTCGGTAGGCGTGCTTCGTCTAGATAGCTGTTAACACCACCGCTAAAATTCGGGATGATAATGTTCTGTATTTTAGCGCTGCCGCCTGTCATACGTGGGGGAGTTTGTACTGCCATTACCAATCTCCTCCTATCCCAATGTCGCCCTCAAGTCCGCTAAACTGTCCATCAGGAGCTAGCTCATTGCGCTGTCGCATATTTGCTAGGAGTATCATGGCGTCACTGTTATATTTCGTGTATAGGTTGGCATCGTCATTTACGAACAGTTCTGCTGTTACGTAGGCTATGGCGAAGTTTGGGTCGCTCATTTCTAGTACATCATCTAGTTTTGTTGGAATAAACGGTTCACGGTAGTATTTAACGATGATAGTTTTGTCAATTTCCTGATCGCTAGATTTTGGTATCCAACCCAGCCGAAGTTTGTGTCCGATTTGTGGATTTCCCAGGATAGTAACAAACTTGCCATCTTCGCCAGTTAGCTGGCTAGGGGACTTTACATATAAAGGTTCTGAGCTGCCCTGTAGGTAGAATCCGCTAGATAGCGAATATCCTTCCGGCAGGTCATACTCGCGCTGCCCAGGTTGAATAGGACCGATATCGCCTACGCTAAACAGTTCATTCCATTTAGTAACGTTATCCGTTGACCAGCGGCGCACAGCCTTCTGTAGCAGATTTAGTCGTATCTGCCCGTCCTCATCATTGAGTGCAGGCGCATCCGCTGCTTGTTCGTATGCTACGTGGACACTCTTTAGTATCTCGTTGACTTTCATTCTGAACTCCTTATCTTACGCGCGGCGTTGGTAGCGCCGACTTACTAATTTTGAACTGTGACGGGGCTTTAATACCGGTAACGATGTTCTTGTTTGAACCGACGTTGCCGAGGCTCACATTTGGATCTTTCGCAAAGCCGTATGGACTGGAGAGCTTCATCATCTTGACGTTGTAGTCTGGCACTGAAATTCCACTGACAGTGCCGGCTCGTCGTCCACCGCCACCGCCTGAGCCGCGTCTAGCACCTCCACCACCATTTCTGGATTGCGAAGTGACATTACCGTTTTCGTCCATGATTAGGGACCGCAGGGCTTGGTACTGATCTTTGGATATACGTCCGTCGTTGTAGAAGCTCTTCAGCATAGAATCTTCTACGAAACACTTGTCGGCAATCGACTTCCTGCGTCCAGCGTATAGAGTGTTAACCAGCTGCTCATTCGACATATCCTTGGTTGCCTCTTTGAGGTATTGTAGTTTAACATCTGCTTTATAACTTGCCTGCGTTGCATAGGTTAGCTGTTCCTTGTCAATGCCATTTTCTGCAGCGTAGCGTTCTTTAACCCAGGCTGGCATATCGGCGTACTTCTTATTCTTGTTTAGGTCGATAGCTTGATGGACTATTGCTTTATCGTTTGATTGAGCGGCGAGGGCAGATAGTTTATCGGTAATGTCGTTTCCAGTATTGCTGTTTGTTTTACTCGAACATCTTTGCTTTAATCCGTAGCCTAGTACGTAGTTGCGGTACGTAGCGTCTGATTCATCTTTTGAATCTTTAGCAAGTCTCTTATGAACTTCTCGAGCAACTTCGCCGCCTTTTGTTCTGATCGTCCCATCACCGTCTTGTGTGTAGTCGCCGCGAGCAATCTTGGCTTTTAGCGCCACGGGCAGTCCGTCTGAGCCAGTTGCCTGAGACATTTTGCTGAGTTTATCCATTGCTGCGGTGTCGCCATTTTTAGCATGCTTCTCCAGAATATCCATCTTCCTTGAGTCCTGAACGAGGTTATAATACTGCTTAGCCTCTTCGGGATTGTTGGATAGCATCTCTCTAAACGCAGCACTGTCTTTATCGCTGAGCGCATGCTGCTTGGTGTCGTAGAACTGCTTCTGCTCATCAAGGGCATTCTTGCCGAAGAGCATTCCTTTAACGATATTTGTCGGCGAGCGGTCAACAGGTGTCTGAATGTTACCTTTGCTATCCTGTGTATAGCCATCTTTTAGGGCAGTAGCCCCTTGAATTGTGCGCTTTATCTGTGCACCGGTTGGGGCTATATCAAGCATTGCGGTGCCGATCTTACCAGCATCACCACTCGATAGACCCTCACCAGCAGTAAGTCCAGCCTTAATCAACTTTGATACAGCGGGCGTGCCGTAACGGGAAATGTCTGAATCTTCGCCAAAGATGGTTTTCTTAGTTTTGTCGTCTATAAATGCTCCAACAAGTGCGGGACCACCCGGAACAAACTTGGAGGCTTCGCCTAGAAAACGCTGACCCGCTTGTGCGGTATTATCCAGAAGGTTGTCATTAGCATCATCTTCGCCATTAGTAAAATCTTTGTAGGTTTCTATCGTCGCCTTCAGGAAGTCTGGCAGTTGTTCTTGTCCGGTTACCATCTTCAGCCCGTAGTTAGCAGCGGCCGCTGCGATGATGAATTTGGCTTTCTGGGCGGGCGTAAAGTCCTTAAAGAACTGTAGTCTCATGTTATTTACCTCTAATCCAAACTGCGTGAAAACGCCGAGTGCTTTCGAGTTCATGACCAATGGTCGGTCGCCAATGCCGCGCCCAGCTAGAGTAGCCTTGGTGGCTAGGTCAGCCTGCCTAATGGCTGCGTCTCCAGTTAGTCCTTTGCTGAGCGCCTCGTTGTATGCACTGCGCCAGCTCAGTTCTCCAGTGAACTTCTCGATAGCTTCCATCGGAATGGAGGCAGCATCAGTGTATTTTCGGATGATGCCGCGCCGCTGCGATGAGGCATCGGTATAGCGAGCTTTCATGAATGAAGATTTATTCAGCGGATCGCTTGCTTCGTCAAAGCCAGAATGGATCATCTGCTTGACAGCTTTCATGAACGATAGTAGTCCATCTCGGGCAATCGTCTGCGGAACGCTTAGGACCTGCGCTACGGCTGCCGTGGCTGAGCCTGGTATAGTGTTGGCGCCGACGATACCTTGCGCTTTGATTGAGACATCTACAGTTCTACCAAAGCCTTTATCAACAGCCAATCGGTCAATAGCGTTCGTTTTTCCGGCAAGGATATTGCCGTATTCCTGCCATGCGGCGATGAGCGGGGAGCGCTCGCCTTCTTTGAAGTTCTTGTGTTTTGGCTTGCCAGTCTCGACTTGTGCCATCGCTTCGTTAAATCCGAGCTCTTCGATAGCTTTGTCTAGCTTAATCTCCTTAGCTTTCTGGAACGTGCGGAACGCATTTTCGATCACTCGCACGCGTGAAGCAGCAGGAGTCATATACTGGTTATAGAGCATTGCCTCGTAGTACCTGTCGATAGCACCGAAGAAGTCCTTGTTAGCTAGTTCGCCGCGACGTGTCTGTGCAAATGGATTCCACTTGCGACGCGCACCAGTGTTTTCAGTATTTCCGACTATCTCGTCAGGGACACCCCCGCGTACTCCACCGGGGATTGTTTCGCCGCTTACCGAGCCATTCATTCCGGTAATATCTCTAATCTTTAGTCCGACTTTCTCAAAGAATGACGGGTCGCTCATGATGTGCGAGATGTAGTTCTTGCGGCGCGGTATTGGGTCATAGCCGTTTGCTTCCAGTACACGGTTAGTGTTGTTGAGGATATCGTCTGCGTGAGTACGCCACCAGTCCACTGCCGGCTTCATATATGTGTCTACATAGTCTTTGCCGTATTTGGCGTTCAGGTCGGTAACATCGACTTTCTTTTCTACGAGGTCGAACATATCTTCGGTCAGGTCTTTTCGTAGCTGGCGAGAGGGGAGGTTATCCAACATCTTGCTTTCTAGCTTCGTTAGTCCATCGCGGCGAGATTTCAGCTCGACTTTCATGGCTGCTTCTTGGCTGTCTTTGAATACGGAGGTAAATTCCTTGGTAGCTGCGGCCGTTGCGGCATCTGGAGCGTTTGCGTCGATGATACGGTCAATGTCTGCAAGCGGGTTATTCCTGTTACCCCAGCGGTCAATGTCTCCGATGATTTTACCTAGGTTTACTGGTTTGCCTTCAATGTAAGCGTGCTGATTGCCGTTCTCATCGATACCGACGTAGCTGCCAACACTCTTGCCGTCTTTGTCAACTACCATACCAGTACTGCTGATAGTATGTTTATTGCCGTCAAGCGGGACCAGATCGAATATTGGCTTGCCTTGCTCATCCACGCCTTTCGCTAGAGCAAACTCTGTTAGGTCAGGTTTGCGATTAGATTCCGTGCCCTTGACATGGATTTTTTTGCTAGCGTCAATCCACTCCTGGCTGCCGACGACGCGGTTATATGCTGACTGTACGATGGTTGGATACTGTTTCATGCCTCGTATATCGTGAACGTCATAGCCGGTTTGTTTGCGGATCTCATCGCGAACTAGGCGGCGCTGTGCTGGAGTACCGGCGTTGAGTTTGTCGATAACATTATCAACAGTCGCTTGGGGGTAGGGGTTGGTGTCTGCGGCTTGGCTTTGTGACGTAATATCATCGATTCTGTACCCGTCGGCTACATCGGTGGCGCTTCGGGCTGCCGCTACCGCCTGTAGGTCTGCTGCGTTGTCAGGAGCGATGCGTTCGGTTGTTGTGACGCCGGTGTCTCCGTTAGTGGTGGACGTTAGCTTTGAGCCGTCGCCGAGGTCTAACTCTTCTTTAACTTTCGGTACGGTGCCCTCAACCTCGTATGTTCTCGCCGGCTGGTTTGGACCGTCGAGGCGGGCGTCACTCTCGCGTAGCACTCCCTTAATACCATACTTACCCCGCGTTATATCGTGGCTATCCATATGCTCGGCTGGCTTAATCTCCCAGTCATACTCTGGGCGGGTTGTCTGTAGCTTCTTTAGCTCAATCTCAGCCGCTCGTTCAGTGAATCCGTTGTAGCCTTTTCCGGTTTCTTCGACTTGGATTGGTTTTTCTAGTCCTTCAGCTAATCTCTGTGCTTCACGGCGAGCAATAGCAATGTCTGAATGCGTCGAATATCTCTGTGATGGACTGCCGTCAGCATACTCTTCAATGATTGCGTATTTGCCGCGTGGTGTCTGCTCGATTCGGTAGCGGTAATCTTCAGGAGCTGTACCAAAAAAGCCTGGTTTTGTTGGCTTGTAGATGTCCTCGCCATTGACATTTTGGGTGTTGTTTGCTAGACTACCTGTAGTCGTAGCGTCTGTAAAGTTGTCAGCGAGCTGCCTATCGACAACTCCAACTCCGTTGTTTGACGCTAAACCGGTGGTTCGTCTACTAGCTAGAGGCGAATCACTGGAAACCAGGCTATCACCGCTTTTAGCGGTATTTTTTAATTCTGGACTAAGTGTGTTTTCGCCTAGCTTTTGTACACTTTTTAGACTCAAGCCATTGTTAAACTCACCCATAACCGCACGGCTAGGGTTTACTGGATTTTCATATAGTACATTTTGCTGTCCGCGCTCGGAGCGACTTCCCAGCAGCTGTCTGTCTGCTCCATAGATGGCGTTATCTGCGGCCGTAATGTACTCATCAGGGGTTAACCCCTCCTGAATAATCCGCTTCTCAACATGTGCATTATGCGCACCCGGATATACTGTTACGTCTCTGTTGGTTACGAAGTCTTGTCCAGTTTGTTCCTGGATCGCGTTGTGTTGGTCTAGAGTGTTCTGGCTAACGCGCCCGTAATTAAACGGTTCATCGATAGGATAGTTCTCAATGGCTGTGCGCATTCGCTCATTTCGCCCGGCATTCGGTGTGATTTCCGTACGGGGAATACGTAGGTCGCCATCGACATACGCTTGGCGAAGCGCTGTAGCACCGCGTCCGATAGCCGCACCAGCTCCTGCCATTCCAGCACCAAATGCTGCGCCAGTAGCCGCTTCCTGTAGGGCGTCTTCAGGCTTCCAATCAGTACCAGCTCGAAGCGACCCGCCTACGCCTAGAGCGGCGTTCGTGGCTGCCTCATGAGCAATCAGTTGGGGAACGGTTTTCTCGGCTACTTGGCTGATAATACCTTTCTCCAGTGCATCTTTAGCTAGGGTTGGGGCAACTCCCTTGACAACTCCCTTGGCAAGAGATCCTACAGGAGCAACAGAAGAAGCGACATCAACAGCTGTACCAGCTGCGCGAAGTATGCGGTCTAGAGTTCCTTTGTCTTGCATGCCTCCAGTTATGCCGTTTATTTCTTGGTCTATAGCGTTGTATCTGCGAGCATATTCTTCCTCTGAAAGCTTGCCTGCTTTGTATTCCGCAGTGAGTGCATCAAGCGGGCTATGATTAACTAAAGCCTCACCTGAACGATAGACCGCTTTGAATGGTTGTGCCATGCCACCAATCATATTGCTGCCGATACTAACAGCATCCTTGCCGATAGTCTCCAGGTTAGGACCTTTCTTTACTGCTCGGTCGTCAATCAGGTTGCGTAGCAGCTCCGATTCGGCGACGATACGCTCGAACTTCGCGCGCTGTTCGGGGTTAGTAAATCCGTACGGGACCTTGGCGTAATCTGTCAAATTTTTGGATATTTGCTCGATAGCCTCACGTTGCCTGCCGGCGTCCATATTATTAAAGTCTTCTAGGAATTGTGTCGGTGTCCTGCCGCCGTAATTTATCATGGGCGATTGTCCGTATTCGCCCAGGGCAGCGTCAGCGGTTTTTTGGCGATACTGAACATTCTTTATCTTCTCGATGGTGTTTTTCAGCTGCTCGTCAGAGGTGATGCCTTGCTGTGCTTCATCGAGTAATTTCCGTTCGTTTGTCCAGTTGCCGCGGGTGCCATTAAGCAGCGTCGTTAATTCGTCTCGACGCTTTCGGTAGTCCTCAGAGTTTAGGTTGTTGCGGCGTACCGTCTCATTCAGCTGCTGCATCTGCGGTGATTGCTGTGCTGGCTGCTGAAAAGGGGAGGGTTGCTGCGGATGTGGTAATTGTAGCTGCGACTGGTTATTTATCGAGAAGTTTGGCTGCTTATCTTGCTGCTGTACTTTCGACTGGTTTTGTTCAATGTACTTTTTGGCGTTCTCGTCGCCCAGTGCGGCATACTTTTTGGCTTTCTCCAGCTGCGATTCAATTGTCTCTACGAAGTTTGGCTGAAACATTGGCGTTTTGGGCTTCTCTGGCGAGAAGTTTTGCTGCTGCTCCTGCTGGCGCGGCTGCTGAATAGTGGACAGGCGTGTTGCATCAAACCCCTGAAACTGCTTTGGCTGGCTTAGCGGATTATCGTTGTGCTGCTGGATTGGTTCGCGGTGGTTTTGCTGTTCGCGGCGTTTTTCTTCTTCGTCGTCTCTCCATCCGAAGAAGCTGCGTATCATTTTTCCAAAGTCAAACATTGGTATTTAGCTCCTTTCGGCTATTAGAATTGGACGTCGTCTGCGGAACGCCGTGGACGCATAAAGTAGCTGTCGTCATCGTCAGAGCGTCGGCCAAGAACTGATTCTGTTGCTTGTCCTGCGCTCAGGCTAGGCGAATTAATATTTGAGCTGTCTACTGTGCCTTGAGTGATATTCTTCGCCTGGTATGCCGGAACGCTCGCCAGCGACGCTTGCGGAGCGGTGATATTTTGGTAGGTTTGTACGATTTGACCTAGCCGTCCGTTGATAGCCCTATCGACGTCCTGAATTTGGGCTGTCGATATTGCGCCCGCTTGAGCGAGGGCTTGGGCGCGCTGGTTGTCGTTCATGTTCATCTTGTTGAGGATTTCGTTGCGCTGCTCGTTGAAGGTGTCGTGGATTTCTTGGTACTTGCTCTGGCGGAAGTCATTCAGCTTGCGTACTTCGTCTTCCAGCTTCCTCTGTACTTGTTGACGGTTGACTTCAATGTCGGTCTTCTGCTCATTCAGGTCGTCTAACATCTTGCCTTGTTCGCTGTTTTGCAGGTCAGCCACGCCAACACCCAGCATACCGATGGCGCTTGAGTTGCCGCCGCCCAGCATGCCGATGTTGTTTGATTCGCCCTGCAGAGTGTTGCGGACCATCTCGCCCAACGACTGCTTACCGCGGGCATAGCTTTTTTCTAGCTTTTGGTCTTGACGGTCGAGGTTCTGGAAGGCACTGTCGCGTTCGCCCTTCAGTGAGTTGATGGATGTATCTACCTGCCTGTCAACAGCTGCTCGTGCTGCGTTGCGTCGCGGATCGATAGAGCCGAGCATATCGTTGTAGTAGCGGTTATTCTGCGCCCACTGCTTGTCGATGGCTTGGCGCTGTACTGCTGACATACCGCCTCCGCTGCCGCTACCGCCTCTGCTATAGCCCCAGCCGCCAATGCCATTCTGCTGTTGAGGAGTATTTCCGCGATTATTATTCTGCCAGGATTGGTACTGTCGATGCAGTCCGTCTATGTACTGCTGGACCTTGCCAGCTTGCCCTTTGTTGTAACTGATCATTCTTGTGTCGGCACCGTTGTTATTGACCTTGTTCCAGTCAATCCTGCCGTCGTTGCCGGTGTAGGCGAGCGTGTACGGATCGTGTACCGCCAGCCACCCGCGGAAGTCTTTGTTTCCTTGATATTCTGCCATAAAAATAGCCCTTTCTTGCGCTTCGCAAAAGGGCTGTTGTTTCGCTTGGACTATCCAGTTGCGAAGACACACTTAATACAAGTTTGTCTTTCGCCTCTGGAGTCCTGATGTCCGCCGTACGACCGGTCGTCCAAAGCCGTTGCCGAGCTTGCGGCTCACGGAGCGGTGCTTCTCGTAGTCTACTACAGGAAATACCACATGCTTATTTATAAGTTATCATGCGTTTTTTCAAATCATCAATATTTTGGCAAATTTTGTGAAAGTTTTTCGATTTTTTAGATTCTAGGATGTTGGGCTGTAGAAATGTTCGACAAAATACCACTTACCCCACTCGCCATGATCGTTTCTAGTACACTTGCCGAAGCCGGTTAGCGTATATCGGGGGTCGAGGATAGCCTTGGCGTGTGGCTCGCTTTTCATCCAGCCGCGATCACCATTGAATACCGTTCGCTCATCTAACCTGTCTCCATTAACATCATCCGCACCCTTATCAGAGCCGTAAGTGATATTTAGGTTCTCGCTATAATATCCGTAGACATTGTTTAGATTTCTCATAGCAATCTCATAGCCCTCCAACTTTGTCGTCGGGTTTTGATGATCGTAATAGTTATTGGTAGCCATGTCATCGCACTTTTCTTGCGCAGATTTATTTAACGCTGGGCTGAGCTGCATCGGCGCGACGCCGTGCTCGGCGCGTATCTTGTTCACCTCGGCCAGCATAGTCTCTGGTGTGATGTCGTAGACAGTGTGCTTGCTACGCGAAGCAGACTTATTCTGGCTCTGATTTTTGACTGGAGTTAACCCTTGCAGGTATTTTAGTTCTTGTATTTTAGGTTCCAGTGTAGCCTCGACGTTTTTTCTATCAGCTTCTAGCCTGTTGTGGTATAAGATGGGGTACGCCGTGTGGCAGACGAAAAAACCGAGGAAAAAGCATACAGTACCGACAATCGCGACGTCGGTAAGACACTTCTTCTCGCTGAACATCATAATGCGTTTTTCTTTTTTACCACCTTTTTTCATGGCGTCATTATAGCAAATATGGTATGATTTGTCCATATGATGAAGAAGTTGTTTCGCAATGCGAAAGAGCACTCTGGGGCGCTTCTTATGTCTGCTTGCGCGATTATTTTTCCGATAGGAAACAATAATATAAGCTGGGGTACTGCGGTTATTATTGTAATTATAGCTATTTGCGCAACTGTAGTGCTTCATATTCTTGATGATACAGAAGCAATATTTAGGAGCGACCTGCATATGTGGTTAATTGCTATATGGCTGGCCACTGGCGTCATAATAGGAAAATGTCTGCCATGACAAAGACACCCTTGCGAGTCGGGGTGTCCTTGCGTTCTCCGTAGCGTCCAGTAGATTGCGTGTCATACCTGCGCTATCAGTGGAGGTTTTATGTTTTGTGTGTATTTTTTGGTTTGTCTTAGTTTTTGTTAAACCTTCAGCTCGGCCGCCGGGGCAGAGACCTGGTTGTTTGCACGGAGCAGATCTGCTTCGTACTCCAGGTTAGTCTCCTCAATACGGTAGAGTTCGTCGGCAATTTCTTTCGGTACCGTCAGGTCTTTGCCTGCTGGATAGCCCTTGCCGTTAATCATCACCGTACGTCGCAGCTTGACGTGGACATACACTGGTTTTGTGTCTGGCTCGTACTGTGCGACTTTTGGATCCGATTGCTCAAGCACTGGCTCCGCTGGAGCTTCTGGCTCTGGTTGCGGTACTGGTGCTGGCGAGACGGCCGGTGTTGTGTCCGGTGCTGCTTGCGCGGCATACTCAGCCTGCGGCGTGCGGGGCTGGGGAGTCGGCACATTGGTCATAGTAGGACCTAGAGTATTTGGTGCGTTACCTTCCATGATTATCCTTCCATGGCGTGGGCGGCGGCCTGTATAAGCTACCGCCCGGTTAGTTTAGTATAGAGAGCCGGATTCCAAACGACACATAAAGTTGTTGTTTAGAATGGCAGCCTTGGCGGCAAACTTCCAACCAAGCGTCATCTTCTGATGAAGTGGGTCGGACACGCCGCCTGGACCTTCCTTGTACACTTTCAGGTGCTGCAGGTCGGTGTTGCCGTAGGCGTCTTCGCCAAAGAGCAAGCTAATGTGCACTTTCGCGTTTGATGCGCCCTTGTCGGTGATTAGGTTATTGCTTCGAACAACCGTTACACCAGCAAACGAGACCAATTCACCCTTGTATAGCTCGTTGGATTTCTCCTTCGATGCTTGGCGGTAAACCGTCTGGCGGAATGCCTCGTCATCCATCAAGTCTTGCTCGACGGCTGGATCGACAACTAGGACATAGTTGCCGTCCTTAAAGGTTGGTGCGCCTGCAGTACGCAAGCGGGAAACCTCTTTGCGAACATCTGCCCAGGTCAGCTTGTCTGCGTCAGCCAGCAAGTTGCGTGCGGTCTTTGAATTGGCGTAGCGTACAGCAGTACCGGCGATGATGACCTTGTTGATAGCACGGTCATAACTCTTCGATGACTGCTCGCTGAGCTTCTTCAGAGCGTTTTGAACAGATGAGTGTTTTGGTGTTAATTTTGCGAGGTCAGTAAGCGTCACAAAGTCACCATACTGGTCAACAACCGCATTGATAGCAGAAGTTGTCAGCTGGCTGCCGGCTGGGGCTTGCCCCTCCGTCAGAGGGTTGGTAACGATATCCAAGTCCGAGTAACGGGTAAATTGGATAGTCTTGCTTGATGCCTCTGGCAATGTTTCTTTGTGACCGAACTGGTCAAGCACAGTCTGAAACTCCGCTCCGCGAAGGACTTTCTTCGCAAAATAGGTTTGCAGATCGTGCTGAAGCTGCGCAGTAGTAGTGTCAGCCATGTTAAACAGCCCTTTCTGTAACCACTACCACCCAAATGGATTACGATAAACTAATGTTTCCGATCCTTGCCTCTAGTTCCTCTATGGAATCTCCGCCGCCACCTGAGCCTGCTGCCGACGAAAACATGCCAGAGCTTTGTCCGTTCAGGTTCTGTAGACTTTGCTGGGCACGCTCGCGCTCGGCTTGCGCTACAGACATGATAGGCTCTAAGTACTCATCGGCTAGCTTCCGAATCGATAGCTTCTTAAGAGCTCCGACGTTCCTTGCTAAAATGTGCGGCTCAATACGTCCTCGGACATAGCTGTCAACCGCCTTAGCTAAGGTTTCGTTGTAGCAGTTCGGATCCGTTGGATCTAACGAAGCATTGTTTGGGTCAAGCATAGGATATGCTTTTAGTATTTCTGCCTCTTCGCGGTCAAAGCGCGACGCCACCTGTTCACCGTCCAAGCGTTCCTGCATTGCCTCTACTGCAGTATTGGCAGCTTGCTGGGCTTGTTTTTGGTTATAGTCCATGATGTCGCTGGCGCTGTAATTACCATCTTCATCAGGAGTAGGGGGCTTAAGCTGGTCTTGCTGGTTTTTTCGTGCCATCTCCTGCTTAAGAGACTCGATATACTCGTCCTTCTCGTGCAACTGGCTGGTCAATGCAGCGAAACGCTGATTGAGGCGCGATTGCTTGTCTGGACGCCCGTTTTGTGTGTCTGTACCGACTTCTGCTTCAGCTTTGGAATCACCATTGGACTGCTGTTGACCGTCGCCATCAGCACCCTCCGCACCAGTCGCTGTCGTTTCGTTCGTAGTTTGATTCTCACCAGCCGGCGTCTCTGGTGTGGCGGTTACTTCTCCGCCGTCTGTTAGCGCCATATTTTCTACCGCCTCGACCTGTTCGGCCGATAGTCCGGTATCGCTAGAAGTAGACATGCTACATCCTTTCGTTTAATTTAGCCAAGACACTTACGCAGTCCGCGGCGGGAGATACGCTCCGTTTCCGGCTAGTAGGGTGGTAAAAGACCAGCCGGAAACGCAACCTACCTCAGAACCTCTTCTCAACGATAGGCATTCCTTTCTCGTCAGTTTTGCCAGTGTAGAAAGTCCCCGGCGGCAAAAATATACCGTGTTCATTCTGGCAACTTATGCACCTTAGGCTTGTGCCGTTTTGTCGCCATTCACTGTCTGGTTTGTGTTGTGGCGCGATACTACTCATATCCAGTTCGGCATAATGCGGTTTTTCGACTAGCTCTGACTCCGTGTTTGACGTCTCATACGGGTTAGGATTGCTGTTCATCTTCAGCCTCCTTGGTCATTACTTCAACAGCTAATACCGCACCCTCAATTCTCTCGATATACTTCTCGATCCATTGCGCCATTAGCAGTCTAGACCGCACCTCTTTACCAACTTTTTCATCAGAATCATTAGGACCAAACTCTAGGTCTCTGTGGAGCCTCAGATTTAACGCGTCCTGCTTCATCTGCTCCTTGATGCGCGGCCAGCCCGGGATTGAAGCAATGTCGGCTACCTCGGCACGCTGGCGAGCTTCTGCCACTTTTGCCTCTAGGCTTAGCTCCTCGGCCACTGGTGTGAGTGGCAGGGAATTGATATCACTGTCTAAAATGTTTTCCATATTATGCCGCCTCCATCGGCTGAAGTTGTTGGACTTCTTGGGCTTGCTGCATTTCCTGCGGTGCTTGCGGCTGCTCCTCGACTTGTCCTTGAAGCTGCTGTTGAAGCATACTCATCATTTGAGGATCATTGAGCATCTCTGGGGTAAATGGCTTCGTCTTGTCGTTTTCCTGAGTGTACGGGTCAAAGATTTTGTCTTTGTTTTTGATGCCGCTAGCTGCGATAAGCTGGTCAAGTAGCTCTGTTCTGTTGACCTTGCGTCCATCTTCTTGCGCACCGTCCATTAGCCACGCACCAGCCTGAGATGACAGTAGCTCAACGAGATTGTAGACGCGCTCATACTCATCTTTCTGGTCATTGGCAGCGGTCGTGCCAGCATCTATTCGATACATCCACTTACCAGACAGCTTGGTGTGGTCAATCTTCATTTCGGCTGTACCGTGGGCGTTAATGTACTCAATCATACCGTTTTCGCCAGTCTCTGGGTCGGTACCTATTCGGTAACTCTTGGCTGAATCGAAGATGTCTAGCAGATCCTTGTGTCCAGATTTGATGATATCCAGGATCTCGTCATCAAAGACATGAAACTTTATCGGAACAGATTGTTTGGTGCCAATTAGGTTTATCATGCCATCGACTAGCTCTTCATAAGCTTCCTCGAACATATTTCTATCCCACTGATCGCGGGCGTTTTCGCGCTTTTCAAGTTTACTCAAAGCTTCTGGCGTTCGACCAAAGCCCGGCAGACCGTCGCTTGCGGATATCGTGGTGTCAGTCGTACCGTTTTGATTGAGCAACGCACCCTTCAGGAACTGATAGGTTGCTTGGAACTCATTCGATGGGCTAGCGCCTGGATTGACGAAGCCAAAGTCAGATTGTCCATTAGCAGTACGGATTTTGCCACCTGGCTCATAACGCATTAGAGATGGATCAACAGCATCACCCTTATACCACATTGGCGGGAATATCTTAAACTTGGAGAAGTCGAGATTTAGGTTTACGGTCGTGTCGATTGCTCGCTGTAATGAAGCGCCACGCTCAACATCGCCCATACCCCACAGCGAGTCAATCAATGGTATAGCGTACTTAAATACAACAGGTATACGCCCAGATTCGTGCGGATTCTTAATGTTTCGAACGATGGCATTTTCAAAGTCTGGTGCGAACGTAATCCAGCGCCCATTCTTGCCGCGTTCATAGCGAGTAACTAGGGCGATATGTCCCTGATGTAGGGTAGTTGCTTCGCCGCGCTCCTGTTGCAGGTTAGTAGTCGTTTCCTTAGCGTCTGATGGCTGATGCTTCTCGGTTGCTTTATTGAGGATAGTCTGGATAGAGGCTCTATTCCAATCCTTAAACTTCATGCGGCTTTGCAGATAGCGTTTGCTATGGTAGGTAACGATATAGACAGCGTCGCAATCATTCAAACTAGTATTGCCAACCTGCGGAAAGCATTCCGTCGGATTTATCACTCTAAAATCAGGACCGACATAATCCTCGTCAACTCGGTAATCGTACTGAACTGGCATAGCACCGTAGATAAGGGAATAGTAATCCCACATACGGAGCTTCGTCATGAATGACCACTGACTTTTGGCGTTGGGGATAACGTACTTAGTCCAAACTAAGTCCATCAGCATTGCTTTGCCTTGGTCTCGGCGGCTAAGTGAGCGGATGCGTCCGGTTGGCAGCTGCGCCACCACGCGGGAGGATCGTTCTAATATCAGCGAACTCAGGCTACCCTCACGAACACGAGACTTAAAGCCCTTCTCAGTAGACAGCTTGGCATAGGCAATATCGAGTAAGACACGCCATGTCTCGTGCGTGTGGATCATATTTGTCCTTGATTCTTGATAGTCTTTACCTAAATCGCTTGCTCTCATAATTTCTTTTCCAAAATAAAAAGCCCCCAGATTTCTCTGCGAGCCTCCTGCGGACCTTCCCGCTAGTAGCTATTACATAATTACCATATCATGAGGTTTTTAGATTCTCAAATAAAAATGGATATTTTGTCTAAGAAAATAGAAAACCGCTCTAACCTTGTGGTTTGATCTTGGATTTTATAGACTGATATTCTGGATTTATGCGGCATGTTTTGACTGAGTTGCAATCTATTCTGGTTTGTGTTGTTTCAATTTTGTATGCCATGTTACTTACTTTCCTTCCACTTAAACGTAAGAGGACCAAAAGTGAACTCACCCTTCTCGTTAACACCGAGTCCTACTTCTTCAATTTTATACAAAATATCGTTTCTATCTGTATAAATAATTTTTGGGGGAGCGTATCCGAATAATTTTTGGGTAGATTGCATCAGATCGATTATGTCTGGTGGTCTATTTTCTGTTATCTTTTTCTCAAGCTCAGTAAACATGTCCGACGCAGAATTAATACCACGGACATACTCTTTTTCTAACAGTTTCTGAATTTGTTTCTTCGCTTCAGCGATTTCACCGCCAACCTTGCGCTTCTCACCACGTTGAGCTATGGCTTCATGTTCTCGTCCGAGTTGATATTGCGCGAATAGAATGTCATCTAGTGTCATTACCTTTCCTCCTTTTTCATAAATTACATAACCACCTGGCAAATTCATATATTGAATCTCGTCAAATGGTATTTTTATGACTTCACACCACGATTGTGGTGGACGGGTCGGCTTCATACTCTTAGCAATCTCTCTCGCGTCTTCTATGTCAGCAAAAGCGACAACCCGACCAGCATTATCTTTGTAAGGTTCGACCTTACGCTCTTTATTACTGAGTTTTCTTACAAGATATAGCACCTTCATTAGCTTAATCTTTCTACTTCCTTAAACTTTTCAGCAATGCCCTTGACGTACTCATTTGTCATATTCATCTTTTACTCCTTTTTTATAATGTCCTCAAGTATAGTCCGCGCCTTAAAATACAGCTCATATTTTGCCTCATCTGGCGCGCTAGACAGGTCGATTAGCAAATCCATACCGCACAGTTCGCCAATTTTTGGTGTAGAGCTTTTGTCCTTGGAGCTGCTTAATTTAGCAATCGCAGCGTTATCTAGTTTGCTCGCTAAATCTAAAGTTGCAGTGATTCGGGTGAGCTCTTCTGGAGTGGGGAGGCTTGTTATGGTTTTCTTCATTTCAATGTTCTTTCTTAATGATTTACTAGATTCCGGGTCATATCTCACGTCCACAAAAGACATGTCCCTAATGAGGCGCGTCATTTCATAGTTTCGCATGCTATCGTCTCGTATAAGGCTTATAGCGTGCCTACGCACTTCTTCAAGCTCACAAATATCTCTTGCGTGCTTACTGCAGAAATGCTTATAGCCATAGTGTTTGTTGTATTTTATCCACTTATGACATTTGTCGCACTGGATAGATGGTTTCGATTCACTCTTCGTCATTTCTCTTATTTAACTCCTTAAAAACGTTGCGAATGAATCGCCCTACGTGTATTCTGGCGCATGTTTCGGCGTTGTTTTTGCTCATCTTAGTTTTCTTCTGTAGCACCTTTTGTATATCGAAGAATATGGGAGCAATAACGTCGGCAAAGTATTGTCCTATGGCTGCTTCTACCGCATGCTGGTTGATTGCCATTTGACAGTAATTCTTATCATCGAAGTTGCTCAGTAACAGGTCTACATACTCGGCAGATTCCATACTTGAACGTTTTGCTATTGAAATACCTTCTTCTGACAGTTTATTTATTTCGTCTAGCCATTTTTGGTCTTGGTCGGATATTTTAGTACTCATTCTCGATTCCTTTCACAAAAAACAGCCATCGCGTCATTCCAGATTTGTCACCGAAAGCTGGTTTTTGAGGTAATATTTTTAGTAATTCTGTGGTTTTAATATCGCGCTCACTCCATTTCATGGCGACAACACAGCCAGGCTTTACGACACGCAAACACTCACTCAAGCCTTTGCTCAGGGTTTCTTGCCAGGTGTCTTTGTCTAATTTGCCGTACTTTTTAGCGAGCCAGCTGTTTTTACCGCAGTTGATGAGGTGAGGCGGATCGAAAACGACAAAATTAAAGCACTCATCAGGAAACTTCATGTCTGTAAAATCTATGACTAGGTCTGGGTTGATCTCGAGTGTTCTGATTTTGCCTCTATCTTTCATCTCGACAGTTTCACGACGGCGATCTATGTACAGTATATTTGGGTGGTCTTTGTCGAAATAAAACATACGTCCACCACAGCAAGCGTCAAGTATGGTTGTTGGGGTAGTTTTCATATCCCCCCGTTTTTATAGCACTTGCCATTTCCGATCTGCCCACCCATAGACCTACAACGAGCCGACAGCTCAGATTGCTTGTCAAAATCGTAGCTGCTCACACTAGAGCTTAAGCCAAGCAGTAGAGCAAAGGCTAGCAGACTCAGGAAAGCAATAATAGTATCTTTGGAGATCGACTTTCGTTGATTGTTGGTTGATTTATTACTACTTTTCATTGCCCTCGCCTCTGTTATCTTTGTTGACCGCTGGTTGATCGTCTTGACCAATAAGCTTAATGTCGTTGACGTTTACAAACTCCGCTCCACAAGCTGCGGCTACTTGACGGTATCTGTCTTCAAAGACGCCGTCACCAAGTCTTATAGTTTCTAGTATTACATCGGCGTATTCGTCTGGCGAAGATACTAGTATTGCTTTGGTGTTATAGCCACCATTACTAACGTAAATCAGCTTTTTAGGATAGTACCCATTGTTTGTCATAGCACATCCTCCGCCTTGACAATTTTATTATTCGCTCTATCAACAGTACACTCACCGTTATAGATCTCATCAGCATAATACTCGATAACATCTGCAAAATCTGTCTTCGATACAACGCTGTCACTCGTGGCAGCCTTTTTGGCTTCATCTTGAGTTTCAGCTTCGACAAAAACAGTACCTTCTTGCACTACTCGAACTTTGACTTCGTAAATCATTGACGTCTCCTCTCTATGTCCACAAAATTAGTGGTTTAGTTGACATTATTTTAACTACCTCTTAGAATAATCTTTTTGCCATCTTTAAGCCTGTAGCCACTTTTAGTGTTATCATCAAATTCCAGGCAACCTTGTCTGAGCAGATAATCGAATACTCTGCCTAGTACTAGAGCGTAACAACCGTCATTATGTAGCAACTGAAGCCTTACGTACTGTTGTGGGTCTTGACTGTACAGCGCATCAGGCTTTAAGTTCCACACCCTGTCACCAATCACTTCTTCGGCTATTTGCTGAGTTTCGGCTAATGCATCTGCAAGGTCATCCACGTTATCTATCTCCACTTTGAAAGAATCCTCATCATAGGTACCAGTGTGTCGATATTTACGAGCCAATTTATCAAAAGGACCAACCGAGAAATCTCCGTAGCCGTTTGATAGGTACATACTAGAATTTTCATCTACTTGTATTGTTATACTAAAACCCATAACCTTCTTTCCTTATCTACACGATTTCGTGTAGTTTAGTCGTGTTCTTATGTCAAATATATGTAAAGTATGTGTATGTTGTTTACATATTTTATCCGTAGAGCGTGTTTTTTAGATAAAACGTTCTACGGGGCTACTATTTTTCCTCCTTCGCGGCATAAAATCCAAACGTGTTAATGAAAAATAGTATTAAATAGAATATTGATCCAGTGTATTGCTTAGCCATAGCAGCAAATATCATTGAAACTGCACTAGATATCATACCGATAATACAGATTGTCATGAGTATTTTACGTTCCATTATTGAGTCTCCTAGGAAAAGATTAATATCAAATTATCGTTTAATTTATAGGGCACGACTCTAGTATCTCTGTCGTTCCAACTGATAGCCCTTCTGGATTCTAGCCAGCCAATCAAACCGGCAATTCTATCTCCCTCGTAATTTCTATTTACAAGCACACTTCGGAGAATACCTCGGTCTCTCGCGTCCCGCCACTCCTTTACTCGTGTGTTTTCGTAGAAAGATTCAAGCCTCTCTTCTCTATACTTATGAGTGTCGAGGATAGCTTCTATTAACATATCCAACTTTTTAACAACAACTTTAACTAAACCATCGGGACGGTCAATATAAATCGGACGTTCTTCTAAGCCGTAATACAGGCTGCAAGCCGATTCTATGTCTTTGCTGTATAACTCATAACCATCCTCCATTCCCTCTATATATACAAGTACTTCACCTTTCATATCGTGTCCTTTCTATTAGCTAATCTTTACCTCATCTTTAATAACCGGCGTGCCCAGCTGAACTCTGAGCCTTGGGTTATTCCTGATGTCCATATCGCACATTGGATAGGTCTCTCGACGGGTGATTTTAATGGTTTTATGAAACTCTACTTTCTTATATAGGTACTTGATAGGAAACTTCTTGATAAACCACTTTGGCATGTAGTCGTTCTTGAAGTGTTGCCACGGAGTTTTCGGGAAAAGAAGCGTCTGAGAGTCTGATACGCTGTATGAATCCTCGCATAATTTGTTAGACAGCACGTCAGAGCAAAATGCAATTGCCAAATCATCTATGGCGGCGCAAGGATTTTGAAACTCTCGCAATTCTAGATTCCGTAGCATATGTTTTCCGAGCCTATGTTCCATAGCCACTCGGCATCTTTCTAGCAGCAGGTCGCGAAAAGTAGTCGTCTCTGACATATCCAAAAGTCCCATTTAACAATCCTCCACATTAAGGTAGACTAGCCATTCTTTCTTATGATTTTTGATGGATTTTTTAATGCTGTCATATGTGTCGAAGTAAATAGCTGAAGGATATTGCAGAAAGGCAGTCGCTTCAATCAACAACTCTTTATCATTATGGTTGTAATAAACTGTCCACTTATTCTGATCGTTATTGCTCCAATCAGGCTCAAAGTTTGAATCGCGCATAAGCGTGGTGATAGCGATTTGACGTTCGAGAGCCCTTTCGGCATCAGTTTCGGCGTAGTAGATAGCGCCCGCCATATAACGACGATTGTCTACGCGGGAATCTATCCAGACGCCGGAAAACACATACCCGTCATCAGTATAAAAATATTTTTGGCCTATTTTCGGCTTCCAGTGGATACTGTCTGTTGACTCTTCCTGAATTTCCTCAAACCATTCAGTTAAAATATTTGGAAACATGTCAAGAGTCTGTCGAGCGTAAGCCATAACGCCACCATCGCCGCCATCATAAACCAAAGCACCATATTCAGATATATAGAATAAATCTCCAGCTTTGAATGTCGGTAAATCTTTAAGTAGTTTGTATCGTTTCATAACACCTCCCATTAAAATATTCCGTTATCTTTCTTATTTCGCTTGCGAGACTTGATGATTTTGTCTTTGTACTGTCTGACCTCGCGTTCGCGTTGCCATTCTTTGTCTTCTTGCGCCACCGCAATCTCTGTAACGACGATGAATGCGACGAACACCACGATTGTCATAATCCAGAACATTATTTATCCTCCTTCGGCTCAAGTTCTTTCTTATTTTTAGCGATATAAGCAGTGCCGTTGGTGCCGCGAACGAAGTTATCCTCGACAATATCTAGCAGTTTCTTAGCATCGTTAGCGTCCATGATGATGAGTTTGTCGTTGGTGGCGTCGGTCATTAGATCTACGTTGTAATCACGAATTATCTCCTCAACAACATCGCGGGTCATATTGACGGGGTCAAGCTTAGCGAGCCGTTTGACTAGTGTACGGTTATCTTTACAGAGAAACTCAATACCTTGACCAATCGTTGGCGTGGCTATAGACAACCTCTCGTCAAGTATCTTGCCATTCTTGCGAGCTTCAGCGACTGACACTGGGTCGTATTGAAACATCGATTCAAACTTGGACTTATTGAACACAAACATCACATCGTCAAATACTAAAACTTGATTCGACGGGTCTATCTTGAGTGCGCATTCTGACTTCAGCTCCTCCATGAGTCCGCTCGAGACAGTGTAAGACACCGTATTGCCGACAAGTATGCTAGATGGGCGAAGATGCTTGAATATACAGAAGCTTTCGCCAGTCTCTTTATCAGTGAATCGTGCACAAAGTGCCAGTAGCTTCTTTGCCTCGATTTGATTTAAGTCGAGTAGGTCGATGTCATTTGTATACTCCAGATATTCCATGATCGTTTCAGCAACCGGCACGTCATTCACCTTGATGGCGGGTAGGGTATTCTGACAGTCCTCAGATGCCGCATAATCGACAACCCTTACGCCGGTAATACTGTCAACTTGCACTCCGCTAATGATGTCGTACAAAAACAGCGCGAACAGCTGATGATTGATTGCCTCGTTATGGTCAATGCGAAATATTTCAGACGATTTGGTGATTGCAAATAGCTCAATGTCTAATTTATCCTTACGTCCGTCCGTTTTGTTTGCCCAGAGAAATACGTCTGGCAATTCTGTTTCTTTAGTCATTTTTACCTCCCTTTATTTCGTTAGTTATCGCTCGCTGTTTACGCTTTCGGCGTTGCTTCTTTCGTAAAGCCTTCTTCGTCATAGTTTGCCATCCGTTTTCAGTCGATGATGATTACGGCACAAGTACTGCAAGTTGTTGACGTCATAACGCAAATGTGGGTGAGAGCCGCGCCCCTTAATGTGATCAACGTCTAGGTTTTTAGTCTCGGTACATCCAGCGACTGCACACACATGCCCAAATTTCATGTCGAGGTACGGCTTCGCAACCTTATCTCGGAACGCTGCCCACGCTTTTGCGTGTTTGCCGCACTGCGATATTTTCTGTCGTTTTTTGAATGGACAGAACGTCTGATAGTGTCTTGTACTGCCGCAGTTCTTACATAGCACCTTAGCTTTATTTGTCGTCATCTGCTTTATCCTCGATTATCGTTGTGATGTCTGATGTTGTAGTAATCTGTTTGACCCTACCGTTGGTGAATTTAACGGCAAAAACAATATCTCCAGACTTGTCGGTCGGCAAAGTCTTGATGTAATCCACCAGATATATAACTGCTTCTGCCGTGGTTTTAAATCGGATAATCTCCGACGTTTGCCCGCGTATACCCACGGTCTCGCCTTTGTGTCTCATGAGATAGAACGGACCAACTTCACCAAACGGTGTATCGCGTGCGGCTCGCTCTAGGTTAATGATGTATTGTGGTAAATCTAAGCTTTCCAAAATATACCCTCCTTTAATTTTTTATCGGCAAACTACCCATAATACCCTCCATCGCTGAACAGTCCCGGATCAGACTGAGGCATAGAATCCTCAACTGTCGCCTTACGCTCATTGACAAGCCCGTAGCGCAGTGCATCGTAGAGATGGTCTTCACCTGTTGTATCAACGTCCTCGGGTCGTTTAGTGTCAACCACGAGGCTCGGTAGGGTGCGGATAAAATGAACACAGTTACTGAATACCTGCAGGTATGGCAATCCGTCTGGCGCTAGAGACAGCGCTTCATGAACAGCAGTGACTCCTTGAAGTCGGTCGTTATTGGCGGGCGTGAAGTTGATGCCTTCTTCGGTAAATCGATCAGCGATAGTTTTTCCGTCGTCAGCATTAGCGATATGCTTCCATAGCGACGGGTCGGCTAGCCTAACAGGCAGTTGCTCGTTTGATTGTTCAAGCTGCTTCATCTCGCGTGCCTGGATCCTTGGACCTTTGCCGCTAACATAATATTCGCGGTAAAGATATATCCGTTGACTAATCGGGTCACGTGCTAGCCAAACAGCACCCGCATACGTACCTCGTCCATAGTCATATGCCATCCATCTCGGCCAGTGGTCTGGTATGTTAAACGGCTCGACGACGTGTAGATGTCGCCGCCACTCGCTAAACGCCTGACCAGCAAACAGATCCCAGTTGCCATACAGATATGCTTCGCGCTTCTTTGGGTCTGCCATTGTCAGTAGACTACGCATGTATGACTGTCTGAATGACGCGCTCGGGTGGTCTTCTAGAGTGGCAGGGATAAACATACGCGTTGTCTGGATGTAGTCAATTGAGCCGTCTCGCTTGACGTACGGACGCTTGTCGTAAATTATCTGCTCAGGTGGTGCGGCATCAATGAATCGAGTCTTAACCCAACCATGACCGACGCCACCTGGGTTGCCAGCTGCGAAGACGGTAAGTGGTTTGTCTGGATCGTCAGAACGAACGCGCCCAACGAGGTTGTCGTACCAGCTTTCGTAGAACTGAGTTAACTCGTCGATACCCAACATGTGTATTTCTGAACCCTGATAGTGATTAAAATCATCTTCGTGGTTGTAGTAGCACAAGTAAATCCACGATTCAGTGGCGGTGAAGTAGTAGCCCTTTTCTTGCGACCTAAATATCATGTTGCCGTCCTTGATATATGCACGGCACTGTTTATCTATTTCTCGCATGAGGGTCTTTTTTGTGTCCTCGTACGTTCGCCGAAATAGATACGCTGCGTAGTGATCATATTCAAGGCAGCGTGTTACTGCCTCAGCAACTAGTGCGGCAGTCTTTCCTCCGCCGGCAGCACCACCGTAGAATCGCTCAAAAGCTGTCGATGTATGAAACAATGTCTGACGAGGCGAAGCAGTGTAATCCGGTACTTTGACTATCTCTGTCATGATTCTGGCGTCCTCGGAACAGTGTTAATGAACTTAACCTCGCGGTTAGTGTTCTCGGTCTCATATTTGTCTTTGAATCCCCAGTTATTCTTCAAGCTGAATATTACGCCAGCAGTATTAGTGCCGAACAGAGACTCCTCCGCATAGGCTTTAATCTGTTCTTTCGCTTCTTTTATCGTGTTGGAAAATTCTGGATATTTCTCTGAATATGTGGTCTCATAGTCTAATAACACATCACGTGATGTGCCTAGTGCAACAGCTAAACCAGTAACGGTGAGTGGTTTCTGTTTGGTTTTAACTTTGCGGATCACTTTGTCCTGGACGACCTTTCCGTCTTCAATGACAATCTCTCCAGATTTAGGGTCGCGGCGGTCAATATACTCAGTTTGTTCTTCCCAGTGGGGCGCTGCATTCTTAAAGTATTCAAGTATCATGGCGCGCAGTTCGTCGATATCCTGAAACTTCATCGGACGACCGGGCGAGTACTCATATACAGGCTTTGGCGGCTCAGGCGCAGGCTCGGCTTTGCGGACCACCACATCTACAATACGCTGAGCATGCGCCTCAATCGCCACTCTGTTATTTTTCTGAGTCATCGCCATCATCTTCCTTTCCGTGTTTAACTCTTACCGCCACAATCCTCGACTCTGGATCGGCGCTTTCTTCTACGCGGCGCATATGAGAAGGCGAGGAATAACTTCGAATAGTTTGCGGGCGTAACCCAAGCTGGCGAGATAGCTCGTCAGCCGTACCTATTCCTACTATCTCTTCTCCCTTGTACAGGACATACTCGACCGCCATAAACCTAGCCCTCACTCCGTAGTCTCTTTAGTTCTTTGCGAAGTTCAACAATGGCGCGTTCAGCACGTCTTAGTGCACTCTCAACCCGCTTGATCATTTCGTCTCTTGTCATAGCAGCGATACCTGTTCGTCTTTCTTGATAGCATCCGGATTATGCTCCATCAGCCACGCATAAGCTTTCTCGCGAGCATCTTTCTTTAGGTCGCCAGCATATAGCTGTTTAGACAGAATATCGACCTTCGCTTTGAGATAAGCATCATTACGGTTGTTAGTAATTAACGTGTCAATTTCCGCGACCGTATTGCATCTATGGCAAATAAGCTTATCTGCTCGGAGACACTCCCATTTGTGTACGTGCTTGCTATCGTTCATATTTTTACCTGTCTCTGGCTGCTGCTTGGCAAGGGTGGGCATCGCCAAGCCATTTAACCGCTTCCGGCACCAGTGTGTGATTAGCTAACTTCCTTTTCTTCTCGGATGAATCCGCCTTGCCAATCCCGGCGAATGATTTTTGAATGGATATGGTAAAAGCTTTTCGCCAGCAACCTTTTATAATCGCGCGCATCAGATCGGGACCGAAAGGTTAATGACAAGTCTCTTGCTTCAAAATCTGGCTTGACGTGCCACTCGGTATAGTCTTCGTCCTCACTGCGAATTTCAAGCTCAGGCTCGTCATCTTTCTTTCTGGATAAAAGCTGTAAGATTCCCATTCTCGGATTCCTCCTTAAGTTTCGATAGTTATTCCGCCGTGTTCCGCCCATATCTTGGATGCACACACCTTCCAGACGTACGAATCATCCTCGCAGAGATGATCCAGAAACGCCTTGACCAGATTGTCTATATCCGGTTTCTGCTGGTGTGGACGTCCATTCATGGCTTTACGCTTCTTGTTTGACCAACTTTTTGGCATGGGCAGAGCAAATTCAATCGTAAACGTTTCAGGCGGCTCATATCCTGGCAGTTTCAGCCTTAGTTCGTCGCCGTATGCTCGATAGCTCATTACTGACGGACGCTCATTCCATTTATCGCTCCTCGTCATGCGAGGTTTGCTAACTGGTGTAATACTGATATGTTTTTTCATCTCTTCTTTTCACTTTGCGAGCGAAGCAGAGAATAAACAAAGACAGTCACATCAGTAATGAGAATTGCTCCGAGGATTTGTGCAATCGGTAAAGTCCCAATTGTGGTTTCCATATACTGGACTCCAAAGAGCTTTATTCCCGCTACTATCTCTGCGGCGCGGACCATGATAGTCCAGGCATTGTCTAAAAAGACAATTACGTTGTTGATTGCTGTTTTAAGTTTGCCCATAGAGTTGATCTCCTTTCCGGCTGTTTTTGTTGTTTATTACCACCAATGTCCCGGGTAGGGGCGCGGGTCGGTACGTTTCCAGAACGCGGCGGCTGCCTGCCAACTACCATATCGGCTGATGGCATAATTGTGACACCAGCGTAGCTGCGTAACGGGATTTGTCATGTAGTCATCTCCCGCAGATGCCATCTTGGTCGCTGGCAGGCTCTGGCACAATCCGTATGCACCAGAGCCGCCTTTGTTCCAAACATTGTGCCGCCAAGAACTTTCGTGTTCGATGATGTAGTCTACTGATATCCAATCACTTTCGGGAATACCAGCGGCACGCATCAAGTCGTACTTAGTGCTTGGCGGTTTTGCTTCGGACACCGCCAAAACTGTCTGGGGCTTTGGTGATATCGTCTGCTGAGGTTTTTCAGCAGGCTTGATAGTCTGCTGTTTCTGAATCTCGTTATTGTGTGATAGCGGTGCTGCCATCTCTTCCTGGGGACGTTTAGCCGCTGGCATGAGTAGTGCTACTATTGCTACCACGAGGACCATGCGTATGATACGAACGGTTTGTACCTCCATTTCTTGTTATTATCAACCTTCCGGTATTGAGCTCTCTGTCGCCGCTTGTGATTATTATTTCGGCCGTTCGCTTAAATACGGGAGGGTGATTGTTGTTTGCAAAAGTCAAATTGTTAACGTTCTCAACATTTCCATCAGGAGTTTTGCTAACCCTGCGGAACAGCTAAACCCGTTAGTTGTCCCGGTTGGAATAACAAAAGAGAGGCATGCCTTGCGGTGCATGCCTCTCTTTTACGAAAAATAACCCGCAAGGCGAGCTTAAAAACAAACAAAAAAGACGCCTAAACGTCTATTTAACAAAAAACACGAATTGTTTACGGTACCAAATTTATTGGTGGCAATTTACGCCAAAGCTCGAACCTATTTCGAGTGTAAAAGCTGAGCTGCGCAGGCTCAGCCCCAACGCCTGCGGGCACACGCGCCCGCTCGCCCCACCAGAAAAACCCTTTGAATTATCTTTTTGAAATTTACCCTGCCGATCTTTTTATTTTTTAGTTGAAAAGGGTGTTTTCTGGGTGGGGACGACTACTGCCATTTCGGTAGAGGCATTGGGGCTTCGCCAAGGCGGCAGAGCCGCCGCGCTACACGCGCCCTCGATCCCTAGCTTTTCATTTCGTCAAAGTGGTATTTGTTAATATCCTTTAGTCTATTCATCAAAAAGCGCGCACTAGCATGTATCTCGCTTACGCTCCTACTGCGAGGTGTTCCATGTGAGAGAATATTGCAAACAGATAGTAGTGTTTTGATCTTTGCCTCATTGTTAGCACTGATATTCACTACTTCTTGCTCAAGTAGAACTCTAGCAATCTCGTTGTACTTCGCCTGTGTAGCAAACTCGATGTCGATATTAAAGCGTAGATACTCCTCAAGTACACGCCGCATGGTGTTGGGCATGTGTAGCGATTCTTCGGAGCTCACGTCGGCAAGTTGCTTTTGTGAAAAATCATAGACTTCCTTGAATAGCTTACGATAGGGTGTCATAACACTATTAGATATCTCGACCGTGCTGACACCTTTAACTTTTCGTATTTCAAATTTCTTTACGCCTTGATTTGCGTCTTTGCCATAGCAAAGATCGCAATAATCGCGCCACGAATGCGTAAATACAAATGACTGTATATTGGGGCTACTTATAATACTTTTTATAAGCTCAAGAATGTAAAAACGATTTTCATCGTCCATACTGGACGTTGGGTCATCGACAATGACAAGCTCTATATTATTCTTCAGATTACTCTTATCGTCGCTCAACATTTCGTAGTAAAAGTAAACAAGCGACAACAGGTTTCTTTCGCCCTCACTTATGTCCTCGAGTGATAGCTCGCTGTCGTTGATTGAGTGTTTAAGTAGATAAGATTTGCTATTAAGGGTTAGTTTGAAACCAGCACCAACATCATCGAGTACCCCATTGACGTAATCGGCAAAGTCAGCAAGATCAGACTTGCTATCTCGTAGTCTTTGTATCTCAGCGTTCTTCGCTTTAACTTTCGACTCTAATTCTCGAATTGTATCGTTATTGTTTTTGTATTGATCGCAATTATTAGCTATGAGGGTGCTGTTTTTGATTTCATAGCCTATCGAGCCTTTGACAAGTATTTCAAGCCTATTTATCTTTTCTTCAAAGAGTTGCTTTTGGCTGTCTTTTGCTTTTTGAATAGCCGCAAATGATGTTTTACATGCCGCCACGGCCTGTTGAATCGCAGGTGCGTCTATTGTGAATGCACTAGGCATATCATCTATCTTGCTTTTGAGAGTAGACAAATATGTCTCGAGTATGTCGGTCTGTTTAACGAGCTCATTGAGCACACTATTAGTATTCTCGTTATTACCTAACGCCGCGATTAGCACCTCATGATCATCGGTCACTGCTTTTGCATATCCTATGAGTTGAGCAATCTGGCTGGAAAGCGTTTCAAGTTTTCGGCGATCAACGCTTTGCTCATTCTTGAGGTAGGAGTTTACACGTTCCTGTATTTCAGTTGCGTCAAGAGCGCCAAGGCAAAATTCACAAGTATCCTTACCTTGATGTATGCCTAAACCTGCTTCAAGCCAACTTACGACATTACCACTTGGTATACTTACCTTATCGTATGTTTTACCAACGATGACCTCAGATTGATCTATTTCATAGTCAAGGGGAGTAGTAATTGACGGCACAGTGATAGCATTGATGATGTCAAGGTCTTCACTGAAATCTTTTTCGCCATCAATCTCATTGTATTTTTCGTCAGGAAAGCGTTTCAATGCGGAATTATAGTCGGCAACCCAGAGCGAAACTACTTTCTCATGCACGCCATCCCTATGAGTCTTCTTTTGAATATTGGCCTTACCTTTTCGCCTCTTGAATATATCCTCGATAGCTGTTTCTGTGGCGCTTATTAGTTTTGAGTTGTCGACGCTAAGTCTGTCTATTTCTGATTTGAAATAATCACGCTCCTTCACAAGAGGTTTTATCTTTTTCTCAATATCAACATTCTGTCCGCCAAAATTAGCGACCACTCCTCTAATACCCGATCTATCCTCAAGTAGTAGATGATTTTCGATGTAGTTCTTATTGTAAATCCTATAATTTGAGCTGTCGTAACTCTTTAGATATTCAGCCTCTACGCCCAGCGCAAAAGACGACTTTCCTTGTCCATTTGACGCGAAAAATATGTTGGATTTATCGAAAAGCGAAGTCGGTCCGGTATATTGGTTGAACGATTTACAAGAATAGTCGTTTATCTTATCAATTTTATTAACACCCATATCTGTTATTCTACTACAATAACAGAGGTATTTACAGTAAGCCAAACCGCGTAGTCTATAGCGAGTGAGGTGATGACTGTAAATAAGTGCGTATTGAGTTGGCTATTTTACTTGCTACTATTATGTTCTGCGTTCGTAGATGTGGCTCAAGTATCGCAAGCGTCGCACCAGTCGGGAACAACACAGGCAATATCTGGCTTACAATTCGCTCATCATCAAAGAGTTTGCGGAATATGCGGAGCGGTAGGTCTTTTATTTCTTCGGCGGATTCTT
>ERZ773042.322-NODE-322-length-35243-cov-8.987041_pt1 | contig 35243 bp, 50 predicted proteins | sample MGYA00511664_ERZ773042 | MGnify/ENA primary metagenome ERZ773042 (study PRJEB29015, sample SAMEA2737984) | human oral metagenome | biome: human oral; feature: human-associated habitat; material: dental | place: China | collected 2036 ... | reverse complement strand
TACGGGGGGAAGGGGGAACCATGGGCAGCACGGACGCCAGAGAGCCTGTAGACATCCTGGTGACACCCAGAGAGATCCGACTCACCTCAGGATCGGCCCAGGCCCACACGATTGAGTGCGACGTCAGCGACTTCTAGCTTTCGGCTGACGCTCCCCCTCAGGTACACGCTGGCGCATGCTACGGCGCATGTGCTGAGACGCCCGAGGTTCTATTCTGACGGCCTAACATGGCTCGGGCCATACTCTTGTACCCCCCGGCTCTGCTAGGCCGTCAGAATCGTTTCTAAGCCCATACAGCGAAGTGATCAGTTTAAAGTGTTCATTTGTTTACATCCGGACCAGATGTGCGACAGGGTGGTGGCCATGGAAGATATCTACGACGAAGCAGCCGAAGGTTTTGAGGTCGGCTCGTCCACACATCGCAGGATCCAGGCCCTGATCCGGGACGCGTGGGGCCTCGAAATCGCGATCTCCGGGCTCGGGGCCTTTGTGGAGGGCCGCCCCCAGCCGCCATACGGGGCCCGCCAGACCCTCGGAAGTTTCAACACCATGCTGGAGGCCCAGAATTTCGAGGCTCACCGGACCATACGGAGTAGTCAGGGACGTCCGGTTCACCGAGCTCCGCCCCAGTCTTTTCGGTATTGATTTTGAAGCCCTCATCCAGGGTATCCGGGAATACTTGAAAAGAATGGGAAATGCCTGTTAAAGAGCTAATTAGACTGCTCTCAGAGTTGGGGCAGCAATCTTGGGCCGAGGGGGAATGGTCCATCGTTCACGGCCCCCGAGGGGCGGAAAGCGTGAACATAAAGATGAGCATCAGATTGGAGGTATGCAATGAGTATTAAAGCCGTATTGAGGTACTTGCCAAGAGTGTCGGAGAGCCAGAGATCGCCGAGTATCTTGATGGTTGCAGCCAAGGGGCTCTGACAATCCTGTATATGCAGACTACATCGGTTGCATATATTAGGTAGTAGAAGTAAGAACTAACAATGGAGAGGTGATTCTTGATGTCGTCTAAAGTAAAGTACCCGGATGACTACATCCGTGAAAAGCGGAGTATTATTGCAGCTGCGGAGCTCACTTACGTACGTAAGTCTGGGGATGATTGTTTCAGCGTTGTTACTGGGGAGGGCGAGTACGCAATGCTGGATCTTGGGGAGGCTATCAACTTTGCTGCTAGTCATATTCTGGGAGACGGACCACTAGACAGTGTGCAGTTTTCTGCGCATGCTGACGACGAGTGGCACCCGGACATGCACATACTGTGCAGGGAGCTGGAGGAGGCCGGTAGGCGCCATAAGAGGTGAACATTCCAAACTGTTCATTTCTTTTATACGCCCTGAGGTTGAAGTAAAGTATTACTCATGAGTTACTTCGAAGACGCAACCACTGGATACGAACTCACGCCATACCTGAATTGTAGGATCGCCAGGTTTTTCCGTGACGCGGAGTCTACTAGAATTTACCGTGACTATATGGGCTACCATACCAGAATCGGCACGCAGGAGTACCCTCTTGAGTACTCCCTGTTCGATGCTATCGAACAACTTCAGAGCCTCCTCGTGAGCTATAAGGTTGAGGACTGTCTCCCACTTGCAGTAGTAGTCAAGTATGAGTCCGAGGTTTCTTGGACCGTCGATATGGGCGCTGCTGTTAGAGACACCCAGTACGCGCTTTCAGAGACACTGAAGAACTAACATAAGGAGCCTAAGATGACATTTGCAGTAACAGCGTTGATCGTTGCAGCAACCCTGGGTATTGCCGCACTCTTGTCAAGTCCGCTAGCAGAAAAGTACCCCGCAGGTGAGGTGGGGATGTTCGTCGCGATTTATTTGGCTCTTATCGCCCTAGTGGTCGGGACAATCATGTCGGTGTTCGGCGCTACTCTGGGGGTACTGTGAAGCCGGCAGAAGCCGCCAAGCGGCTCGGTGTGGGTATCGACCGTATCCGGACGTACTGCCGTATCGCCGGGGTAGAAAAGCGAGGGTGTACATACGACATCTCTGAGGAGACTCTCGATAGGTGGCGTAGGCACCCCCCTGGTACCGCTCTGGACTATAGCAGCACTGTAGCTGGGCGCGCGCTGAAAGGTCAGCCTATCGCCGGTGAGAACTATTCTCCCGAGAATGATGATGTGAGACTTGCTAGAGCATACCGACAGCTGAAGCTGGATTTGATGGCAGCTAATGCTGAGCTGGTGGAAGCTAAGCGCACTCTCACTAACATAAGGAGGTTTGCCAAAAAAGTGGTGTATGACTGCTCTATTGACTACTACACGCAGAACCCGAAAGAGCGGGCGATACGCGATGCTCTAACGGCTGTACTGACAGATATCGGGGCCGTGTAATGAGCATCTATAAGGCAAAAACTCGCCCCTACAGCCATCAGCGCATGGCAATTAAGAAGCTGCTGAGTAATGGTTACGGAGGGGCGCTCCTTATGGAGCCCCGGACAGGAAAGACCAAAACATGTATCGACTGGGCTGGGATTTTGAGGTCCCTACCTAGTAGAGATCTAGATGTAGTGGTGGTATTTGCGCCCGCGCCAGTTCTTCCCGTTTGGGAACAGGAGCTTAAAGTTCATTGCGGGGTACCATATGATGTGATTCTATGGGATGCTAAAGCGCGCTCCAAGAAGGTCGTTCCCACGCCGAGGGATAAACTGCTATGGGTCCTAGTAAATTATGAGGCCCTGTCAGCTGGCGGGCGCACGACAAGGTCTGGAAATGAGTCCGTTAAAGCTGGCCGCGGCTGGGTAAAGAATACTATCAGAAAGCTCTGTGAAAAGCATCATGTGGCGCTGGTTCTAGATGAGAGCCATCGTATTAAATCATGCTCCAGTAAGGCGGCTATGGCCCTATTTACGCTGGGATCAAAAGCTGATTACCGGGTTATTATGTCAGGTACCCCGATAACTAAGCATAATCGCCCAGACGACATCTACAGTCAGTGGAAGTTCCTGAACCCTAGAAGGTTCTTGGACGTCCCAACTAAGGCAGATTTCATGCGCAGGTATTCCAACGCGATACCTGATGGCTATGGGTACACCCAGTTCGAGGGTGTCCGTAATGAGGACGAGCTCAGGGAGCGTATGATGGAGGACTCCTACACTGTCACCCGTGATGAGTGTTATGACCTGCCAGAGCGCGCCTATAGGAGTATCCCAGTGGCCCTGTCGCCCAAGTCCCGGGAGGCCTATGACGCTATCGAATCCTCCGGTGTGTGGGGGGAGACCACTGCCACACATGTACTCTCAAAGCTCACTGAGCTAACTAAGATCACTGGAGGCCACACGGGAGAGGACTGGAAGCCCCTCGGGTCAGAGAAGCTCGATGTCTTGCGAGGCATCATCGAGGACCATCTTGACGAGGGCACACCCCTGGTTGTGGCTGCCCGCTACAGGGCAGAAATAGTCTGGATCCAAGAACTCTGCCGCTCGCTTGGGGCCCCATTCATGGCTGTTCAAGGCGGTTCCGACACAGCCGCAGAGCTGGAGCGGTGGCGCTCTCTGGACGGATGCCGCGTGATGATTCTCCAGCCGCAGTCCGGATCGTTGGGGATTGACCTGAGGGAAGCAGATCATCTGGTGTGGTACTCACTGGTGTACCAATGGACGGACTACTCCCAGACATGCGACCGAATCGCGCTCTGCGGCCGTCCGACAACAATCACGCATCTACTGGCACAAGACACTGTGGATTGGGACATTGCCAGAATCCTTCAGGAGGATGGCGATGTCGTAGAGACTATCATGAGGGGTAAAAATGACTGAGAGACAATACCTGAACGCGCTCGAATATGTGCGTAATGTCGGGGATGACGTTATTGACCGCACAGGGGTCGGCACTAGATGGGCTCATGGTGTCTCCATGAAATTTTGGCTCTCTAGAATGCATGTCCCGCTCCTGCAGACGAAGAGGATCGATTGGCGTGTACCCATTGATGAACTCCTGTGGTTTATCAGAGGCGGGAATAATACTAAGGGACTTAACTCTAATATATGGGATGCATGGGCTGACTCTGAAGGAAACCTCGGGCCGATATATGGCGTTCAGTGGCGAGGTATGGGGTCCTCCACTACGGACCAGTTGAGTAGTGCCATAAAAAGTCTGGCGGAGTCCCCGCACTCCCGCAGGAATGTAGTGTCTGCGTGGATCCCCGACGATATTAGCAGCATGGCGCTACCTCCGTGCCACACCCTGTTTCAGTTCAACATGGATTCCAGGCGTAGGCTCTACACCTCTCTGTACATGCGGAGCGGTGACATGTTCCTTGGAGTACCGTTTAACATTTTTGAGTACGCCGTTCTTACTCATATGGTAGCAAAATTGATTGGTGCAGAAGCTCGACAGCTTAGCGTGTATATTTCTAACGCGCATATATACCATAACCATATGGAACAAGTTAAAGAACAGCTTAGTAGGGACGTTAAGCGCGGTTTCCCGAGGCTGGTCATTACAGGAAATCAGCGGTGTATCGATGATTTTAGAGAATATGATTTTGGCATTGTTGGGTATGACCCAATGCCTCGTATAAGCGCACCGGTAGCTGTTTAAGGAGATTTCATGGAAGAGATTTTTAGGCGACAGACGTACTTGATGGAAGATGTTTATAAGCTAGGTCATGACAGGAAGTCCCAGATTGAGTGCTACCGCACAACCACGTTGGCGACTATAGATGAGCTTATGGAGGCCCTTCACCATGTCCCATGGAAGCCTTGGTCTAAGCGCGAGCTGTGGGACTGGGATGCTCTCCACGAAGAGCTTGTAGATGTCTTTACGTTCTTCATCCAGCTCTGTATTTTGGCGGGACTGGATGCAGAGAATCTTGAGCGCGGGTATTTTACCAAATCTAATGTTAACAAGTTCCGCCAGGATTCCGGGACGTACGGCATAGACTCACCCGGCCCAGATATCACACAGCACCAGCTTGAGGAGCTGTATCTTATTGCTGAAAATGGCGAGTGCACCACGTCAAAAGTCGGTTGCCTGCTAGTGTCAGTAGATGGCGACGAGACGTATGCGTGGAATACAGCCGTCGACGGGACTCCATGCACCCATAAAGCCTCTGACGGGTGCCCCGGAGGTACTATTCATGCGGAGGTCTCAGCTTTGGCAAAGGCTGCATCAGGCGGAGTCAAAGTTCCCGGGAGTAAGGCGTTTATAACACAGGATCCGTGTGACCGGTGCTACGCCACCCTTCAAGCTGCAGGAATCAAAGATATCTGGGTGGTGTAATAATGCTAGTAATCGAGGGCCCCGATGGGGCAGGAAAATCCACGCTAATCCGGCAACTGAAAGATGCCTACCCCAGACTCAAGCTAGCCCCCCGTGCGTGCACATCTCTGGCAGGCCCACTATCTGGTACTGAACTGGTTCACTGGCTGCGTACCTATGGCGTGATGCCGGGGTACGTGTATGACAGGCACCCCTGTATCTCTGGCCCAGTCTATGACGTGGTCTATGCTGACCCCGTGGAGGCTTGGGTCGGGGAGTGGGTGCAGGGCGCACTGTACGAGCTACGCGAGAACGCTCGAGTGGTCTACTGCCGACCTCCGCGTCGCGAAATCATCAAGTCGGTCAACGAAAGTGCCCAAATGGATGGAGTTGGTCGAAAGATCCACCGAATTATTGATACCTACGATGCCATCATGGGTAGTATGATCCCTCATGAGCGATATGACTGGACGAGGGATGAGTTGCCGAGTCTGTGACGGCCACTACGGAGTGGCGGGAGACCACTACGCACCCCCTAGTGGTCTCCCCCACACAGTGCTTGTCACTGACGTCGCGAGAGACCCGTCGTGGGTCAAGGACGTGTGGGAGCTGCCCGAGGAGCCGGCCATAGTGCCGGCCCTCGGGGTCCCCACATGGAGACACCCGTCTATGGAGGACGCTGCCAGATGCGGGAGGCATAGGCTACGCGGTCTAGCGGCGGGCAGGACGGTGGTGGCCTCGGGACCTGTGGCTACAGCCGCTTTGCTTGGTCTAGGTCGCCACGCCGTTGGGAAGTGGCATGGCAATGTCATGCCAGTGCCCGTAATCTCTACAGCGTCTCGCCGTGAGCGTCTTACAGGGGCGTATATGGCCAGGTCTGGGTTGCACCAAGGTGCCATAGACCCCAGGCACCACGGTAAGGTTGACGCGTGGGAGGTAGTAACTCTTATGGACCGCGCCGCTGGAGCTTCGTGGGACCTAGAGACTGACGGCCTAGACCCACGCAGCGGCGGGGACATACTCTGCCTGTCTATCACCCTCTGGGACGGCTCAGGGATCATTGGCACTTTCACTATCACCGGCACTGACATTCAGCTCATGGCTAGCTACCAGTACTGGCCAAAAGACACCGCCGCCCACAACGGCAAGTACGACCAGTTGTGGTGCCTCGAGAAGTATGGTGTATGTCCGCCAGTAACGTGGGACACCATGCTGGCTGAGCACTTGATTGACCCAGAAGGACCAAAAGGCCTAAAGGTCCTTGGTGCAAAGTACCTGGGGGTACCGGACTGGTCTGTGGACGTTGGAAAGGCTTCGGCGCTACCTAAGGAGGCTCTGTACAAGTATGCTGCCATGGACACAGCTGTGACAGCAGAAATTCGTCGTCGCCAGCGCTGTGATGAGCGGCTGCTGAATGACCTCCTGATGCCAGCCAGCAAAGCGCTCATTTCCGTTGAGCACTCTGGGGTTGGGTTGGACAGGCAGGGGGCCAAGTCCCTTAAGGTAGATCTTATGAAAAGAGCTGATGAGATCACTAAGGAGGTATCGGTCTATGGACCGTGCAAGACCCCCAGAGAGATTTCTACCCTGCTCCACGATACTCTTGACCTGCCTGTCTTGGAGCGTACCGACACCGGACGGCCTAGAGTTACCGGATCGATATTAAAGCGTCTCAATAACCCTGTAGCGGCAATGCTTGCAGAACGCCAGAAGATTCAGAAGGGCGTTAGTGCGTTCCTCAACCCGTGGCTGGCTGCCACAGAGGGGCTCGAGGATCCTCGCTTGTACAGCACATTCCGGCTCGCAGGAACTGCCACGGGACGGCTGTCCAGCGGAGGTGCCGAAGGTGCCTCAGGAATAAATCTGCAGCAAATACCTAGGGATAAGAGGTTCAAGCGTCTCATCGTGGCTCGTGAGGGCTACACTCTGGCCGAGCTGGACTACTCTCAGATTGAACTCCGCGTGGCGGCCCACCTAGCCGGCGAACCTACTATGCTGGAAATCTACCGGACTGGCGGGGACATCCACACAAGGACTGCGCAGGCTGTAACCGGACGGGATAACGTAACAAAGGAAGACCGCACTAGGGCAAAGGCAGTCAACTTCGGGTTTCTGTACGGTATGGGGGCTGCGTCTTTTAAGAACTATGCTCGCGACGGCTATGGCGTGCACCTTACCGATGAAGAAGCCTCTGATTATCGTAGGAAGTTCTTCGAGCTGTACTCGGCGCTCCCGGAGTGGCACAAGCGCACGAAAGAAGCAGCGGTTAAGAACGGTTATGTGGAGACATTGTTCGGTCGTAGGCGTTACCTCGACGGCTTAAAGCACGGAAGTGGGCCCGAGAGAGGAGCCGCTCTTAGGCAGGCCGTAAATACCTCTGTGCAGGGCGTGGCATCCGATATGATGCTCCTTGCACTGGGACTTATTCACAGGCTTATCGTGTGCGGACTATACGATGCAAAAATTGTGGCTACAGTCCACGATAGTGCTCTTCTTGAGATTGCGGAGGATGAGGCTGAAGTAGTTGCACGGAAAGCTAAATACATCATGGAGCATTTGCCGTTGAGTCATTTTAAAGTTAAATTGAGCGTCCCTATTGAGGCCGGACTTTCTATGGGGCCGCGATGGGGTGAGATGGAGGAGCTGTGAAAATATATTCTGAGGGGTCACTTCCTAAGAAGGAGGACGGTACTCCGGTTATCAGCCAATCACTGGTGAACGCGTGGTGTCAGAGCCCGATCAATGTTTATTACAGGTACATTAGAGGGCTGTCTCCTAGAGAAACTCCCGAGCATATCATTAGGGGTCTCTGGGTTCACGAGTGTCTAGAGGCACTCTACAAAGGGGAGACATGGCAGGATACTCATAACAAATGTCTTGGCCGAGGTGTTCCTCAGGAAGTTACTCAGGAGATTTACCGGACGGTGAGGGGGTACGAGTATTACTACGGTGAGGAGGATTGGGAGGTACTGGCTACCGAACTCCCTCTAGAGGCTAAGCTCCCTAACGGGTTTACTTTCGTGGGAAAGCTGGATGCTCTAGTCAAGACTAGAGATGGCCAGCGGATTATTGTGGACCACAAGACTACTAAGCGCATTAAGCCGCTTGAAAAGCAGCTGGTCCAGATTCAAGCGCCAATGTATATGTGGCTGTGCGCTCAAAATGGCCTAGAGGTAGACGGATTCATGTGGGACTATTTGCTGACCCCCGGCCCAAAGCCGCCTAGATTTTTGGCGGGCGGGGCTAGATTGGCGGCTAAGCAGCCTAATACGGACTACCCGACAGCGCTGGAGGAGGTCAAAAGAGCGGAATACGTCTTCGGTGAGGACTTCGTACCTAGCCCCCGTCATCGGGCCGAGGTTGACCGGATGCTGGAGTTCCACAGAGAGGTCCGCAAGGGCGGTAAGCACGAAGGGGCGAGTAACCTCTATCACAGGCGCTTCGTCCCTGTTTCGGACCAATGGGTGGATGCCACTGTACGGCGTGTCACGAAAACAGCTCAGGACATGTGGGACTACGACTGGTCCGACGAGGGCACTATTCAGATGTCCCCTGATGCGTATTTTGCTACTGGAGGAGACTATATTGACTTGATTACAGCGTATCTTATGACTGGAAGCTCTGAAATGGTTGCGCTACAGCGCTATACGAAGTCGGACCCTATGGAGAGGTATAAATGAGTAAGATTATCAAGGCTGGTACATCAGCGCCTAGGATGCCTAGGTATTTGGTGTATGGCCGTAGCAAGCAGGGTAAAACAACATTTGCTTGCACCGCGCCAAATGTACTGGTGCTAGATCCGGAGTCTGGCACCCGAGAAGGGGCTACTCCTGTGGACGTGTACCCAATCGAGAAGTGGCAGGATTGTGACGAGGCGCTGAAGTTCCTACGCGGCTCCGACCATGGGTACAATTGGATTGTCGTGGACGGACTCACACGAATCAATCAGATGTCGCTCAAGCACGTCATGCGCCTCGGAGAGGAGGCTGATCTTTCGAGGGTCCCAGGTATGGTGCAGCTGAAAGACTATGGTAGGGCTGGCGAGCTCATGAAAGGCCTTTTGCTATCACTCCACACCCTGCCCGGCGTTGGTATCGTGTACACAGCTCAGGACCGTATGGAAGCTCCCGACATTAGCGACGACGACCTTTTGGATGAGGACGCGCAAATCCCAGGTGCTAGGTATGTCCCGGACCTGCCAAAATCTGTGCGCGGCGCAGCTACGGCTATGGTAGATTGCATTGGTCGGGTGTACAGTGTGAGCGTCACCGGCCCTCACCCCAAGACAGGCAGGGAGATCACCCAGCGGCAGCACAGGCTGTGGATTGGCCAGGCGGAGCAATATGATACCGGGTACCGTTCCCCTCACAGGGGGATCCCGGACTACCTTCGTAAGCCATCGGTGCCGAGGCTCCAAGAGCTTCTCGAGACCGGCAAAACCAATTGAAACACTAAGGAGCTAAAATGTCCAAGATCACTATCGATTTCTCGAACGTCCGTGAAGGATCGACCTTCTCCCCTCGCCGCCTCCCCGAAGGATCCTACCTTGCCACGGTAGCCAAGGTCGAGCAGAAGGAGTCCAGCAAGGGCAACCCAATGTTGGTGTTCACCGTTATCCCTGTGGAGCACCCAACCGCTGTGTACCCCTACTATGTTGTGCTGGCCGATAACCAGCTGTGGAAGCTGCGTGCTCTGCTTATCGCAGCGGGTAAGGAGGTCCCGAAGCGGAAGGTTACGATCGACCCAGATTCTCTCGTGGGTAAGAATATTATGATTGACCTCGAGGACGACGAGTGGGAAGGCCGGGAGAAGAGCACAATCGCAGGGGTGTTCAAGACTGAGGTTCAGCCATCTGAGTCCTCGTCGTCAGACGAAATTGAGTTCGACGTCGACGAAATCTGAGGTAACCAGTATAAACTAGGGAGGGGCTTCGGCCCCTCCCTCAACAGCAGGGGCCATACATGCAGCCAGAATACCGTATTGTCCAAAACATCAAGAAGCTCATCCGTGCCCGTGGAGGATGGGTGGTTAAGATCCACGGCGGGCCATACCAGGACGCTGGGACACCAGATCTTATTGCCTGCTACAAAGGGAGGTTCATCTCCATTGAGGCTAAAACAGCCCGAGGTGTAGCCAGGCCGGAACAGAAGGTCGCGCAGCGAGCTATCACCGCAGCTGGGGGTTACGCCGTCATCACTCATCTGATTGGAGACGTCGCTGATGTCCTCGACGAAATCGACCAGCTTTGATGTACTAGCCCGTATCTGGGGGGATACGGAGGGCTATGTGTGGCTCCCATGGATCGAGGCCGGCTCATGGTCTAAGCCGGGGGGTCCTAAGTACCACGAAGGGCGGGCGTGGCGCTGGCCTGGGCAGTCTGATGAGATTAAGATTATCATGGCACAGCACGAGGACGATGACCAGTACTTCACCCCAGGCGTTTTCGACGCCCCCCGTCGTGTCACACAGCACGCCATACCAGTCCCATGGCTGTGGGCCGATCTAGACCCAGTGGACCCGACCACTATAAAGGGTCTGACACCAACCATCGCGTGGGAGACGTCTCCCGGGCGCTATCAGTGCGTGTGGGAGATGCCGTACCCACGTGAGGGAGCTACGGAGCACGGAGGCCCTAATCACCGGCTCACACACTATCTGGGGGCGGACCCGTCTGGCTGGGATGCCACCCAGCTGCTCAGGGTACCCGGATCGGCACACACCAAGAACGGCCACCAGAATGGTCGGCTGCTGTGGCACGATGGGCCACGACTGGACTGGCGTCAGACCAACCGGCTGCCGGAGGTGCCCACGCGGGACGATGATGTGGCCATGACGGCCCTGTCAGAGGAGGCCATCCGAGGAGTCGACCGGGATGCCGTGTGGGCTCGTGTGCGCCCGCTCGTGTCCGCGCATACGCGGGAGCTGATGGCTCTCCGGGACGCCTCTGGTATGGATCGGTCTGAGGCTCTCTGGTCTGTGGAACGGGACCTGGCTGATGCTGGGTGCACCACCTTGGAGATCGTAGCCCTGGTGATGGGCTCCCCGCTGGACAAGTACGTAGGTCGTGGAGATCACCTGCGACGCCTGACTATCGAGGCAGCTAGGGCGGTGGCAGAAAAACCCGCGGAGCCCCTGGAGGGCGGTGCGCTCTCCGAGGGATCACCTATGTGGGCGTCGGATCTGGCGTCTGTGCACGTACCTAGACCCCGGTGGCTAATAGACGGAATATGGACTCGGGGAGGGTGTGGATTCGTGTCCGGTGCCCCAAAAAGCTACAAATCATGGCTCTCTCTGGACATGGCTGTGTCCATCGCCACAGGCCAGCCGCTGCTGGGTGAGCGCCGAGTGATGTCGCCTGGCCCAGTACTGTACCTGCAGGAGGAAGATTCACTAGCCACGGTAGTGGATCGTTTGGACGCTATCGTGGATGGGAGAGCTCCTGGATCGCACTGGGGTGGTGTATTGTCGGTAGACAGCGGCGAGATCACGTGGCAGCCCGGCTCCGGGCTGCCAGTAGATATACAGGCCCACACCGGGGTAGTGCTGTCTGATCCTAGATGGATGGCGTGGCTGTCTGAGCGGGTGCGTACGTATGAGTATCGCGCGGTAGTGATCGACACCCTCACCACCGCGGTTGGCGACGTTGACCTGGACAAAGCCGTAGATTTGCAGACCCGTGTCCTGCGACCTCTCCGCGAGATAGCGCAGACATACGACTGCGCTGTAATCGTCGTCCACCACTCACGAAAAAACACCCAGTCTGGCAGACGAGGGTCCAACATGCTCGGCTCCGTGGCTCTGCACGGCTGGGTGGACTGTGCTCTGTATCTTGATCGGGATGAGGAGTCTGGAGTGATCACTGTGTCTCCTGAAGGTAAGCACGACCCAGCTGAGGGGTGGAGCATGCGCGTGCCTCGCGTACACCGGGACTGGGCAACAGGCAACAGGGCAGTGTGGGCGCCGGAGATTGTAGATGACATAGCAGAGCCACCTACTTCGAAGGTGGCCGGCGGCAAAATCGCTGCGGTCATTAGTAGCATGGGCGGCACTGCCAACGCTGTCGACTTGCAGAGCGTGGTAGGCCGCGGGTTTTCGAGGCAGATTACGGCGGCGCTGTCAAACGGCCTCGTGCAAGAGGTCTCACAGGGAGTGTTTGCCGTAGTCAAGCCGAAATGAGCAGTTAAAACTGCTCGTTTATTTACTATGCGGCTTGACGAGGGGTAGTGTCTAAACCATGAAAGACATCAAGTATCTAGAAGATTTGATCCTCGACTACGGCAAGGCCTTTTACGGGTCTGATGGCCCGGAATACGCCGCTAAGAGATGGGTGGAAGCTCTCCCCACCGCCGATCTCTGTGACTTCCATGAGTGGTTTCACCGAGGGTTCTGGTCTCCAGATGTTGCTAGGGCGCTCTCCAGCGCAGGTATCTACCCCTGGGAGGTCACTGCGAGTACTGCCCATGACCTGTGCTGCGGGGACCTCTCGGTCGACCTTTTTCTGCGGACAAGGTAAAAAGTTTCTAGTGCTAGATTCGTAATAACCGCGGCAGCTAAGCACTAATAAATCTTCACACACAGAAGGGGCTAAAATGAGCTACGAAAAAGAGTACATCAAGTCAACCAAAATCTGGTTCACCGACTTGGAGGATCTCGTCACATCGCTGGCAACTCAAGCAGTGGCATCCTGGGATCGGATGGGGCTGCCACATGAGGAGCATGAGTGTGAGGTCACCATCCGTGCCTGGATGACCAAGCGCCGTCAGGTCTACTACACCCTGACCTTGGACTACGACTGCGACACCGAGGTTTTTGTGGCCGAGGGGTACAGCATTCCTGTGCGGTCTGATGATGGTACCGACTGGTCAGAATGCGCCGAGAGCGGAGTGTGGACCCAGGCTTCCGCCCTTGTCGGGGAGGACGCAGCAGACCGGCTCACTGGTTCGGACCTCGTTCGGTGGATGCGGGGGACTTCGCGATGACGTCTATCGGTAGATGTTCATATGAGTTTATGGAGACATTTACCCTCGGTGATATAATGACCGGGAACTCTAGATACTCTAAGTCCGCTCTGGTAGCCCTGAGAAACTTCGGGGTAAGAGACAACCACGAGCATCACTACGCTAAGATCCGTCTGACTGCAGGGCTGAGTAACTCAGTACTAGTGGCCATATCCATTATTCCATATGGCGAGTCTGTGTATGCAGACACAGTATCTCTACAGTGCAAATCCGCGGGGGATCTTGCCACAACTATTTTTGCGTATGTATCTAACGCTCTAGGTGGCCGTGTTGGAGACAAGGTGGTTCACTGGCAGTTCAGGAAGATAGCCGAATGGCTGGGCTCTGTACAAAAACTCGGCCAAGGCGGCGCTAACTAATGTATACAGCAAGAACACCTTTCTACATAGAAGAAATTGTTAATGGCCGGATTAGGGGCCTCTAGGTGCCATCATAGTTCCGGCGAGGTGGCTTGCCCCACATATGCCGGTTGGAAGTTAATATGGCTGACTACTGTCAAGTAGTACTTTATTATTACCATGGAGTGCGCTCTCCGTGATACCTACACGATAGAGGGAGATAAAGTACCCATGAACAAGGCCGGTGGTATAATTAGCGCCAAGGACGTAGAGGACGCCATCCGCTCTACTCTGGGGGGCCTTCTAAGCGTGGACGCTACAGGCAGAGTAGATTGACGGGCCCTTCGTTGTGGCTCACGGCAGTTGCATACATCCAGAATACGCTACCGTTCTAAATGAACAGTTTAGACTGCTCGATATTTTACATGCTGGGCTGCACCTCGTAATGTATACACCATAAGAACAAGACAGAGGACGGAAAGACTCGAAATGGCCACCATCGAAACCATCGCAGCTGAGTACAACATGCAGCCCTACGAACTTGCCGCGTTCCTCGACCTCGAATCGGGGCGCAACCTGAATGCCGAGCTCACCGAGGATCAAGTACAGGAGATCGTCGAGATCATCAGCTACGACTTGGCTCACAATACCCCCCCTGAGTGAGCCAAAAATAACCCCCCGGCCATATGGCCGGGGGTTTTCTCTTACCACCCAAGAAACACCGGGATGTTAATGATGATTCTGCCGTGCTCATTATCAAGCCCGGAGCTCCATACTTCTATGGCATCTCCCGCCGGCGTTTTGTTGACCCACACGCTGCCACCAGTGAGCGTGAGCGTCTCAGAGATGTTTTTGATGCTGTACACTCCTCCGTCAAACGTGGCAAGCTTCTGAGGCCACGTAGATCCCACAGCCTCGTCAATGCGGAGGTCTAGGTGGATATTTCCAGCGCCAGATGCCGAGATAAGGGTCACTCGCCCGTCAGGATTATGATCCCCCGCGCCTGACTTAACTCCGGGGCTGAATTTTCCGGTAAGTTCCACTGAGGGGCCGGACGGCTTCGGGACTACGAGTGTGATCTTGGTCTTATCTTGAACCACGGTGACGCGGGACGAGTATGAATTTCCGTATTCAAAAGCTACTGGCCAAAATTGTGGGTACGGCACTTTAATATCCAGCTCGGTGCCGCCCTCCGCGCGCCTAGGTGTGACACCGCCAACATTTGAGTACCACACGGTTCCACCCGCGATGCTTGCGCCACCAGAGCCAGGAGGCCCCTGTGGCCCGGGGTCGCCCTTCGGACCCTCCGGTCCTTGTTTTCCGGGCGCGCCATCTGTGCCTTTTGGGCCAGCCGGTCCCCTAGGTCCAGGAGGGCCTTGAGGACCGACTTCTCCCCGCTCTCCGGCGGGACCCTTCTCACCGGCTGCGCCGTCTCGGCCCCGCTCTCCAGCAGGTCCCGCCGGTCCTGGCTTTCCGGGTGGGCCTTCAGGTCCTATCTTGCCGGCAGCACCATCCGAGCCTCTCGGACCCTCGGGGCCGGGATCACCCTTAGCACCTTTCTCCCCTGCAGGACCTCTCTCCCCTGGGGGTCCGGCGGGGCCTGCTGGGCCGACAGAGGTCGGGACTTCGTAGGTTTCTGTAGAGTCCTGCCCCACTACTGTGAGTGTAGTGCCGTCCAGCCGGACACTCCGCACACCTGGCACATACGAGCCCGCAACCGGCGGCGGCTGCAGACCCTCCTGAGACGCCATACCGCCGATGTCGTAGGTGCGGTCTGGCTCCACCCGGATCGGTGCGTACGTCCGCGCAGCAGTGCCAGACGACAGCTGCAGGGTCCACGTCACTCCAGCTACTAGATGGACCTCCCCCACATCACCGGTGGGGTATACCCTCCTAGTAACCGGCGATACTCCCACAGAGATACCGCCAAGAGTAGTGACGCGTTCATGCGGGGTGGCGGTTAGCCACCATACAGTGCCGTCGTCCTCGATCTGGGTAACCCGCCCAATGATTTTTCCTGTAGCCATTCACCCTCCATGTAAAATGCCCCCGACCCAGTGGTCGGGGGCTTCAAAAACACCACCTACTAGGACATTTTAGCATGACCAAGCTCAACTGATCATTTATTGCGGAGTCTCCTCGGGAGCGTTACGCTAGTACCCATGAATACAACATACTTGAAGTACATCCTGCCGGCCATCAGCATTGTAGTTGGTATGGCCATGTGTGTCGCCTACTCTCTAGGACAAGACGACCCGTTCATGCTGTGGGGGGGACTCCTGATGACCACGGCGGTGTCTATGGCACTTTACGCCATGTGCGAGTCTTGGGAAGACCAGTGAACAAGAATACTAAAAAGAAGCTTTACAACTGGTGGATCAACGCTGACTTCAGGTGGGTCACTCCATCCGTGCTCGGAGTTTCTGCAGTAGTGCTGGTCATCCTGGACGCCACTGACCCGTACACGTCGGACTATCGGGCGTGGGCAGTAGGCTGCGTAGCTGCCATGCTCTTTTATGCTACCCATGCCGGCCCTAAGCCCTAACGCAGAAAATGCCCCTCTTTTGAGGGGCATTTTCTCTTAGGTCACTTACCGGCGACCCGGTCAGCGTCGGCAATCGACGTCAGAATCGACGCCAGACCCGCAGCAGCTGCCACAGACAGGGTCTGAGCCCAGTCCACAGACAGGATACCGACTGCACCTACGCCCAGAACTGCGACGATACTCTGCGCCACAGTCTTCAGGGCGCGCTCGGCAGTGGCAGCCCAGAACTCGCGAGTAAACATACTCATCCTACCTTTCTCTTCGACTTCCCCATGACGGGGCTCTTCTGCGATGCCCGGGGCGGACACCGGTCGGAACAGGATCTCCTGTTCCCACCAAAAATTCTCGTGCCAGTCATCCATGATGGACGGGTTAACCCCAGCCTGCACCACTAGATGAACCGGTACATCATGCGGGACATGCGGCGAGTCTAGTTCTCGCACTACTGTGCCATCCACTGACCACACGACTCGGTGCTCATCGATCTCCAGACGGTACCTGTGCCACTCAGACACATCCACGTCCACCATAAGCGGGAGATGGCCCGGTTTGCCAGTCCCGGGGTCCGGCCAGTGGAGGTTGGTCAGCGTCTGACCGCTTCCGGCGCGCCCTTCGATGACGTTGATCTCGCCCTTAGGCCAGACCTTGTCGTCCTGCGGCCACAGCATGGCAACAAGCTCCACCCGGTCAGTGGCCGGGGCTTTCAGGTCGAACTCCCACACGCCCCTGGCTGGGGTGTTATAGGTGCCCGACCATGACGGGCAGAGCAGCGAGTCGTCCATAGCACGCTGATGACCCACCATGGCATCCCTGAAAAGCTGGTACTGCGCTCGGTCAAACCTGAACCCGAGCCGGAACGTTCTTCCGTCGGGGAGAGGCTTGGCCATTTCTGGGCTGAAGCGGCCCATAGTCCCATGAGCTGGACGCTGGGGAGACCACCCGCCGTAAGTGGTGTAGCTGAGAAGCTCAGCGCGCATTCTCTACCCTCCTAATTCTCTCCGAGAAATCATCTAGCCTAGACGCGGCTCTGGACATCTCGGAGGTGATGCGCTCGTTCAACAGGATCGTGTGGCGGTTAAAACGCCCAATCTCAGCATCTTGGCGCTTTTGTGCCTCCGTAATTACCAGAATCATCTCGGCGTTCTGTTTGCTAATATTAAGGACCCTCTTGATGTCGTCCCTAAGGGAAGAGCCGCCATTAGTGTACTGCTGGGATAGGACTTCAGCAGTGTCACGCGCAGTCTTATCAGCCTGCTGCCGAAGGTCTCGTATCTCGGCAAATACTTTCATACCGCCGAAAAGAGCCGTTAGAAGAGCAGCCAACCCGGCCAATAGCCCCCCTAGCAGCTCCCATGGGGGAGCTGGAATTGTGATCACTGCCCGATTTTCTCGAGAATACTCTCAACAGCCAGCGAGAGCTTATCTAGCTGTGACTGCATAGAGATAACCATAGATTTCGTGTCCGCAAGCTCTTGGTTAACTGGCACATAACCCTCAGCTCCGCCACGGTGGACGTCTGCGAGGTCCTGGGCCAGCTCACGCACGCGCTTAGCGAGGTCACTAACTACATCGTCAAATCGCCCAGCCCCCGGGATATGGGTCGACCACACGGCGTGGTCAACAATAGCCGCGATCCTATTTGCAGTTTCTTCGTTCATTTCCAAGTCCTCCTGACCGTAGGTATTAAAGTTGAGCGCCGGAATTGATCCGTAAATGTCCTCGAAAAACACATGTATGTGATCCTCGTGGCGGTCGCTAACACCTGACCTACTACCACTAAGCTGCGTCCACGTCCCGTAGCGTGTCTTCCAGATTCGATTCTGCCAAATAATATGGCGAATATGCATTTGTTTGGCATTAGCCATAAGCCATGCCAAGACAGCTTCCCCGGCTTCACGGTATTCCCCAGCGGACCTAACACCAACCTCGGGAGCGCAAATAATATCCAGTGCCCTACCAGTGCCGTGCTCATCCGGCCACTGGCCGGAATCGGGGTAGTCACCAGACATAGTATGGGTATCCCACCCACGCCCAATCCAGATTACCGGGAAAGTCTTTCTCGTACCCCAATAAATAGAGGATGCCAAGGCCTTCACGACAGCCTTAGAGCTGCTGCTCACGTACCTATCCCAGTCAGCGGGAGCACCCATGTAATCACCTCCTAGTCCATCCAGTACATGCCTCCATGTGGCATTCGCTGCACCACATGGAGGCCCCGTCAAAGTACAATTTCGCCCCAATAAATCCGCACTTGAGGCAATCAGCTACAGTAATAAAGTTCACCGCATCCACAGGATCACCGCAGACACTGCTGCAGAACCTCCGGTTAGAGCCCCGCCAGAGGCGAGATACGCCTGTGTGCTCACAGTAAGGTACTGCCCGAGATTTGACATATAGAAAGGCCAGGTAATCCCGGCGGGGACGTCAGCTGAGCCCATCATGGACATCATCTGCGGGCTGTACTGGCCGCCGCACTGCATACGCCCATAGCACCACCCGGCAGCTTGATTAGCGTCATACCGTGGGGCGATAGTGCCACCAGCCATCACTACAGCTCTAGTCGCCCACGGGGCGCACGGTATCCCAACGCTAGCCGCATCGCCCCATGAAGCACTAGGCTGCCATGAGCTGTTGCTGTTCGAGTAGGACTGCGCACTAATCTGCTCACGTAGGGCGTCGGGGCCGATGAGCCCGCGCCCAATTTCCAGCGTCCCGTCGAAAATGGCCGATCCAGATACATGAAGCGTACCTCGGGTCATCTTGATATCTCCCGCCCCAATAGTGGCCGCAAATTCAGCCATTCGAGACTCGAGCATATCCAGGCGGTCTACAACAGCCCTTAGCCCAGCATCGTCACTAGGCCTGTCTATAGTCCTAGGATCAATAGCCACTCGTCACCCCCTGCAAAATCGGTTTGATTTTAAGAATCTGCCCGGAGACTGGGTCTGGGTCCGCTACCCATCCAAGAAGCCTGGCACGCAAGTTCATGTTAACTTCCGGTAGGTCAGAATTTCTCAATTCTACTTCAATCATATCACCAATCTCGAAATCACGGGTAGGAACACAGTCATCTAAAAGAACCTCAATGGCGTAAGATGAAGTCCCGTCCTGCTGATTGGCTCTAGCGGTATCTACGTAGCCCTTAATAATCTCGGGGTTTTTCGACCCTGTATCGGGGCTCCACCGTCGTTCAATACGGAGGAAATTCGCAGCTAGGTAGGTCTCTGCTTGCACAGTGTACATATACCGCTCGTCGCCCTCGCGATTAGCTGTTCCTGTGAAGATTGTCGCGCCTCTGCCATCTGTGTAGTCTTCAGTCTTAGCCCACTCTCCCCGGGTCAAGATGCACGTCACGTCTGAAGACCCAAGATGGTCAGCAACTACAGCGGAAAACTTTAGATCTCCACGCTCGTCTAGATGCCATCTGGTAGTAAATTCGCACCCATTACGAGTGCTCATAAGATTCTGCAACCCCACAAGGCAGGTCATGTCTTGGTCGTTGGTGTAAGTACGGTCACCACTAGCCCCGGGAAGTTCCTCCACAGACCCAGAGAATTCTTGCGCGAGCCGGTCAAGCCCGATTTTACGAGCGATCTCTGTGTACGGTTTACTGCGGTACTCACCGGCGGCTATGTAGTTCCGAGCCAGCCACCCCTCGGCAGGCTGAAGTCCTAACTCGATACTAGGGCCGGAGCCATAGACTCTCCGGTCTACCCACCCCGCCCACACGACATGCTGAGACCCGCGAGACTCAACGATCGCCGCCAGCACAGCCCTTAGCGGCTGCGTAGCTACTTGCCACAGCGGGGGTAGCCGGTCTGTAATAGGAAGCTCGAGAGACACCTGGTCGGCCCGTCCCATAATATGGGAGATACTACCTTTTATGCGCGCGCCAGGGAGCTCCGTAATAGCCCTACCGGTGCGCTCAAAAGACACCCAGCGAATACCCATATCAGCCGTTATCCGTGGCAATCCAGTTGACAGTAACCTGAGCACCTGTATCTACAAACACCGAGAACTCGGTAGCAGTAACATTGTAGACCTTAGGTGTGTTCCACCCGACAGCTCCGGATGCGGAGTTTATGGTAGTAACCACCACTGGCGGGGATTGAAAACGCCCAGCAGGAAAGGGAACAACTTTAGTGTAGTTACCGTACCCTCCAGCAGTAACAGACCCGGCGGCCATCTGAGGCACTCGCGGGAGTTCGTCTTTGTACGACAGCTGCTTCCAAGTAGATCCGGTCCACACCAGAAAAGCATTCTGCCTAGTTACATAAATAGGGGTACCCGGTCTAAGCGCGTACCCGGATGGCGCGTTAGTGCCGACAATTGGAATAACGCCACCAGCAGCAGACGTATACTCCCTAATATCCGAGACTACAACACCGCCAGTATACCTCACACGCGCCTCAGCCAGTGGCAACACACCCGCAGGAGCAGTAGGAGCGGTAGGGGCAGGAGACGCCGTTCCCCCAATTGCCACAGCCACGGTTTGATAGCGGCCAGACGAGTCTACAGATCCGTCCTCTACCTTGATTCCGATCAGATCAATTCGGTCATAGGATGGGTGCTTGGCAGCAAGGGTGACAGTGTTACTTGTGCTGGAGGATACCCAATACGACCCATTAGTACTCTGCGCCGGTGTGACTACCCCGCACCCAGACGACACCAGTACATTTCCACCAGACGCAGACACAGAAAAGCCGGATATGACACCAGCACGGCACGCATTTGTGTGGGTATCGTGGGTCATTGTTGATCCAACAGCTGCTCGCCTAAAATCGGCTGGCTGGATCGGAATGCTATTGCCAATAGGAACAACTGGGTCAAATGCCATTACATAATCTCCTTAACAGTCACGGTTGCTCTACTAACCTGATTATATTCAGAAGCGCTATATCTAATAGTCCAGTAGCCATCACTCAGGCTTTCAGGCCACTCCCTAATAGACGGGATAGCTGGGGATGACCCGCCGAGAAGGGCAGATCTTCTGAGCGGGTCAACTACCAGGGTTTCGCCATATCCAAGAGTAAGCCCGTCCCATGTGAGCACATACCCATCCTGCCCCTGAGTGATCAAAATAGAGGGAGAAGTGACCAGACCCTTGATCTCTATTACTAGGCGAGCTGCGTGCGGCACATAGACCGTCACTTCACCTGTGGTTGTAGTAGTGCCCCATTTAATCGGAAACACCCAGGGGAACGCTAGGCCGCCAGACACCTTATGAAGACCAAGCTCATAAGTCTTCTGACCAGAGGTATCGAGCTCCCCGTCGGGCCCTTGACCGCCTTTGAGCCACACCGGATCTGGGGCGGTTACTTGGGTAGCCCATTTAAACGTTTTGGCATTGTTAGCCCACGTTACCGTGAGCTCTCCGCTGCGCAGGACCTGCATAGACTGCCATCCAGCAGCCGTGAGCACCGAGGCCCAGAAAAGGCCATTCCTAAGGCTCTTCCGAAGCAGCTTAAGGGCGGACTGCGCATCCTCCGGCGTGTCCCCGATGTATGTTCCAGCCAATGCCCCTGACATAGCACCACTATACGGGTTTGTAATCCAGATTCCGTCCATCTGAGTACGCTGGCCAGACTGATACACAGACGCGGGAAGCCCCCACAGTCCAACCTCCGATGCTACCCATTTATCGAGGTCATTAATATCAAGGCCCCGGACTACCACGTTCCTCATGCGAGCCTCCTGAGAGCCTGTGACACGGCCACCGCCGTGGAGTATGGGTCAACATTGTAGGTATTTACATTAATACTACCACTATTTGAGTAGCTGTTATTAATTGAAGCGCCAGAGCTATCGGGGATAATATCCCGTGCTACCTGTGCTACGCCGCGCGCTTTGGACTCAAGATAGCCCTGCTGACCCGCAATAGAGTCAGCAAAATCCGTTACTATCGCCTCCCCAGAGTAAGTAACGTACCCCCTGCCAGAGAAAGGCCCCCACTTAGCTGGTGAGAACGGCCACAGGCCCCGCAGCTTAGACATACCATCCGATACCCAGCTAGTTAGCTTGTTCCAGGAGTTCTGGATACCCCTAAGGAACCCTCCCACCAAGGCTTCGCCAGACCTTAGAAGGAAATTACCCATGTCTCCTAGGGCGCGCATAATACCATCGGGGATTCCCGATACAAAGCTTACTATGCTGTCCCACACGCCCCTAGCGCCCTCGAGGAATCTCCCAGTGCTATCCACTGCGAATTGCCACAGCTGCGGCCCAAGTGAGGAGATAGCCGAGACAATCTTACCCGGAAGCTCAGAAAGCCATCTGACATAGCCTAGAAATGCATCAATCCCGGACTTGACAAAGGCCCCGAACCACTCAACTGCCTTAAGCCAGAGGTCGCCGAGGAAGGCTAGGCCATCAAGAATCATCCCAGGTAGGTTACCGATGAACTCACCTAGAAGACCGAAACCGGCGATAGCCGCATTACTAAAATCTTCGGCCCATTTCATACTTCCGAGGTACTCGACGAATGCGTTAAAGCTGCCAACGATACCCTGCCAGAACTCTCCTACCCACGCTGCGAAAGCATTCCAGGCGTCGCCGACACCGGACCAGCAATTGGTCAGCCAGGCCACGCACTCTGCCCACACCCCGTTAAGCCACGCAGCCACCTGCTCCCAGTTAGTGATGAGCAGGTAGAGGCCGGCAGCAAGTAGCCCGATGGCTGCCACAATCCATGTAATTGGGTTGGCGAGCATTGCGGCTGTTGCACTCCAGATAGCTGCAGTTACGCTGTACAGGCCTACCAGTACGACGCCTGTCAGGAGTGCGCCAAGCACGTTAAACACCCAGGTATTCTTGGACACCCAATCAGCGAGGGCCTGAAACTTTGGTATCAACTCTGCTGTAGTATCGCCCAGCCATGTAAAGACTTGAGAACCTAGAGGCTCGAGTGCCTCCAGAGCCCGGTTCTTCAGTAGTGTCCACTGCTCCGCGAAGTCCATAGTCTCCTCAGCGAGCCCTAGAATACTATCGTCAGTAGACCCAATAGACTTCATCATATCACCAGCAGACAGCTGGCCGGACTTCATGGCTTCGACGAACTGCATAGAGCCGCGAGTACCGAAGATTTTGGACGCCAATTCAAGGGCTGCGGCTTCGTTGCCCTTGTCAAGAAATCCCTGAATCTCTGAGGTAACCCGACTGAAAGCGTTCTTCGGGTCCTCCCCCTTCTTGGCGAGAGTGACAAGGCCCTTACTCAGGGATGCCATAACAGCCGTAGAATTCAACCCGGCTTTATCGAAAGCGCCAACCATAGCGATAGTATCTTCAAAGCTGAAGCCGAGGGTCTTCATCGATGGGGCGGCCTGTTGGGCAGCAGACGCCAGCTCATTCATGCCCACACCGGTGGCCTGGGACACTCTAAAGAGATTATCCATAGCGTCGATAACAGCATCGCCTTGGATACCAAACGCCGAGAAGGCCGCGGTAGTCTTCTGGATATTAACATCCTGGCCCAGAAGCCTACCGGCCTCAAGATACTGAGAAGCTACCTTCTCGAGAGTGTCCCCAGAGAGCCCCAGACGGGTATTAAGGTCAGCTACCGTTGACCCGATTTTGGAGTACTCAACAGGCACAGACCGCCCAATTCTCTTGGCGACTTCTACCATGCCCTCAAGGGCCTCACCAGATGCGCCCGTACCGACACGAATAGTGTCGTTGACATCGTCAAAAACTGACCCTACTTCATACAGCCCCTTACCGAGCCCGGCTAGTAGGCCTCCGGCCAGAGCGGGCATAGCCCAGCCTTGTAGACCTTCAGCAAGACGCTCAGAAAGCTTCTTGCCGCCCTCGGATCCCGCTTTATCAGAAGCCCCGGTAACTGCCTCCGTGATCTCGTCGGTAATTTTTCTTTCAGCACCCTGCATTGAAGGTACAAGCTGAAAATAGCCGGTAGCCAGTTCAACACTACCCATTAGTCCACCACTCCTCGAAAGCCTCTGGAGCTATTGGGTCTGCCCCAAACCGCTTAACTCCCGTATCGTCCTCGCCAGGCCGCTTAATAGGCTTAGGCTTAGGCGAATTCTTGTTGCCCCCGCGCTGCCAGTTACCGGCATTAAGGAGGTCCACAACATTGGCCATCATGTAGTCGGCCACAGCCCACGGAGCGCCCAACGCGGCAGCTAGATGAGACCCAGGGTCAGCTGTGTATATGATGGCTTTGAGGTCGGACCACGTAAAGCGCTCCGACCCCAAATCCCTCACCCTGAGGCCCCTGCGAATAAGCTCACCCTCCACAGCCACGTAGTGAGCCATCACGATAGCCAGGAGCCCTACTATTCCCCCGCAGAGATACCAGAATGGTCGGCCCAGGCTTTCATGAGCTCACCGGCCTGTGCCTCGTCAATCTTATCCAGAATACCCGGGCAGTACCTATCCAAAAGCTTTACCTGAGCCTCAGCCGCAGCGGCCACATCCTCAGGCTTCGGCTCGCGCTTACGCTTCTGAGCCTCGGCCAGCGGCCTAGCAGCCTCAGACAGGCCCATCCGAACCCCTACAGGGAGCCGGTTGAGGTTGGGGACCTCATAAATTTTCTTCTCCCCAGGAAGCTTGAATCTGAATTTTTCGCTCTGCGTAATATCAGAGCTGCTCAGCTCAAAAACGCCACTCATGCTGACACCACACCGTCATCGAGGAAGATGTAGATCGAGTTGCCGCTCTTATCCGGGTAACACGAGAGAGTTACCGGCCATTTAATAGCATCAGTAGCGCTAAAGGTAATCGTATCAGTAGCAGTCACCTGGCCATCCGGGACAAAAATTAGGATACGCGCCGCGCCGTCCTTCATCTTGAAGTACCAGCTCTTGTGCGGAAGTTCGTCGGCCTTGATTTTAACCGTAGTGCGGGTTCCAGTTGAAGAGGTGGCTTTAGTTACCTCGACATTGGACTCACCCGCGAAGTTTTTCAAGCTCTGCTCGTTAGTCTCCAGCTGAGTCCACTTAAGCTCTCCGGAAAAAGTCTCAAGAATCTTCTTTACAACTGTGCCAGACCAGTCTTTGATATCGTTAGTAGACCGGTCCACAGTCAGTTCAAGGCCGTCTTCAGAGACATACCCCGCGTCCACGGCCTCGGACGGGATAGTGTCACCGGCATGGGTTGGAGCTGTCTGCTGAAGCTTTGGAGAAGCCAAGATAGCGCCAGTCACGGCCTGATCAGGCCGGCCAGCGAAGATGTTCAAGTTATTAACAGCCATTTTACACCTTCCTAAATAGTGATACCGGCCACATGAAGCCGAATAGCGAAAGAATATCTAGATACACCGGTCTGCGGGTCTGGGTCCGGGTACGGCGCCACAACAACCTGGCAATTATGGCAGGGGTACTTCCCAACCCAGCCATCTAGCGGGAGCTGCTCAAGCAGCTGCAGCACCCGGGCAGCCAGCCGGTACGCCCCCATATCGTCCTGAGGAGTAGTACCCCAGCATGATATAGATATCTGATGCACAGAGCGCCGAGGGTCGAGAATCTCACCACCTGTGGCGCGGACAACCGCCAAGGGCGATTTACCAATCCTGTCGGCTTTACCAGCGGCACGGATTCCGTCTTTGGAGTTCAAAAACCGAATGACCGCCGTCTCCACGTCAGGGCGAATCGCCACACTCAAGACAGACTCCCAAAAGCCGCAGTAAGGACCTTATCCTCTGCCTCCATTATACGCCCTTTTTTGGTCTTAGCCCTAACTGTAACCCTAGACCTATGCGCGCCGTCGTACTCTGAGTATTCGAAGTCATCATCCCCGGCCTGAGATACCATCTGCTCACCCCAGGATCGGAGCTTATCTTTAACTTCTGGGCTTTTGCGCATAGCGTCAAAAGCCTCATAGTTGAACACCAACTTAGTAATCGCCCCAGCCATGTCAGTCCGCTCCCACCAAGAACACACATGTATGGTCAAGAATCGAGCCTGTATCCCAGACCTGCGGATGAGCGTCAACACGATATTTAGGGACCTCCTCGTCGGCCCAAACCGTGTCAAACTTACCGGCATAGCGCGAGACAACATCAGCCGTCAATACGACAACATAGTCCCACCTAAAAATGGACGTCCCGGCGGGCAGCCACGCCGTGTAGGCGACCTTACCGTCGCCTTGATACGACCCCTCGAGGCCATCCATAAGACCCGGCTGAACTGAGCACCCTGGGACAATTACACGGGTCACAACCTTCCCGTACTCCCACTCGCCGCGGTCGTTCATCTTGCGCTCCGGGGCACCGATGATGATCGTATTAGTCATCATCCTGACGATACTCATGGCCGCTCACTCAATGTGTACGGAGCCAGCACACGCCGCACCCCAGCACTGACATCTAGCTGCCCCCCAGCCGTACCATACGAGGCCGAGATCGAGCCCACAGCCTCCTGAGTCCGTCCCAAAGGGCTAGCCCAGGACGCCAGCACCACAGACATCACAGCACTGGCCACAGCGCCGGGAACCTCGTCATATCCGTGGGTCATAGTGACTTGGACACCCCCAAGACGGCACGGCAGCTCCTCACGGACTTCTACCATGCCTCGGGGGGACCACCCGTCGATAGCCAGCTCACGACCGTCCACTGCCACAGTGGGGCGGCTCACCAGACGAAGAGTCGGGAGCACCAGCAGCCGACCTCCGCGCGTATCCATGATTACCGTGTGGGTTTCTACCCCAGCGATATGCCACCCGCAGACATCTCGCACAGTATCAGAGGCACGATCAATCCAGCCTTGGAGTCCAGGGCTGGACGCAGGGACCCGGCCCAGACTAGCTTCTGCCAGCTGGGCCGGGGTGACAAGAGCACTACTTGGCACTTGACTTAGGTTCCTTCGTGTCGTCTGCTGCCGCATTCTGGTTGGCAACACCAAGGCGCTCAGCGTCCTCAGGGGAAAGCTGGATAGTCACCGGAGCGCCGTGCAGCAGGATTTCATAGATATCCATACTCACTGCAACAGATCCACCTTTGCGAACCCCAGAGGCCTACGCACTGCCAGCAGGGCTCGACGCTCAATACGGGTCGTCACAATGTTGCTGGTAAAGGTCTCTCCGTGAGATACGGTCGACTCTACTCGAATACCACCGCGCCTGTAGAAAGTAGCGCAGGTCTTAAAGGCTCCGACAAGTGCGGTTCCTTTAGGCATAGCAGAGGTGACAACAGTATTCAAGCCCCACACATCCGGGAACAGGTTAATCCCGCCCTGAGAGGCGTAAGCTGGGGCAAAAATACCTCCGCCGTAGTACTGGTCGTTCTTATCCTTTGAGAGACGGAGAGCAGTGTAATCCTCGACGCTAATGATAACTCCATCAGCTGTGTAATCTGCAGCCCTAGCAACTGTCGAGGCCGCCTTAAAGATGGCATCAGCTGTTGTATCAGTCCCCTTAGTAAGAGCCTGAACACCAGACGTGTTCAGAATTCCTCGGATGTTGGCGCCAGATCCGTCACCGTTAACCAAAGCTTTTTCCTCAGCAAGCTCGAGCTCATAAACCCCGCGTCCGTTAATCTCGGAAACGAGGAACGCGAAGTCCTCAAGCATTTCATCCGAATACTGGATGACCCCAGCAATCTTCTTGTAAGCCTCAGTGACCAATTCCGGGTCCGCCATGTGGATCTGGGGCTTCTTCTTGCCCTCTTCCACGGCCCCCACAGAGCCTTCCAGCTGGCCCTCACGGAGCCACGACACAGCCGAGGTGTCAGTAGATCCCTGCTGGAAGAGGTCGCCGACCTGCATCCGGGTACGAACTGTTTCCAGCCCTGGAATGTACTCCGTGGAATATGGCAGAGCGCCGGAGGGAGTAGTATGCGGGTCGGACGCAGTTTTAACGCCCAGCCACTCGGGTGCCGCTGCAGAGCCGGCCCGGCCCTTCATGCCGGCCAGCTGAGCACCGATAGACTTAACCACATGCTCGCCGAGTGACTTAGCGGCAGCCTGAGAGCGGTCCTCAGGGGTCTCCCCGCTGAGGCCTCGGATAGAGTCCATTAGCCCCTTGCTCTCTCGATAGGTCTCGAGGGTAGACTTTGCGTCGCTAAGCTCGGACATCCACCCCTTAACGCGATCGACATTATCGCCAAAACCGCCCTTTTCGAGGGCCTCATCGGCGGCCCTCTCGATCTTTTCGTTCAGGCCCTTGATATGGGCCTTCAGTGCCTCGATGTCCACTGATCCTCCTTAATGCCCAAAAGGGCCAAAACCTCTCCCACAGGGATCCCTGCAGATTTCTCGTTATTACCGGGGTCCTCGTCACCATAGGCGTCCAAAAGCTCCCCAAGGGCCTCATAAGCCCTTCTAATCAAATTCAGATTCTTAGCTGAAATAGCTCGCCCAGCTTTCACCTCAGTAATCATCGCTTCCGGGTTTGCTGGAATTGGGACGACGGAGATCTCATACAGCTCAAGTTCTTTAAGCTCGTAGCCTTTGCCTGACATCTCCGCGTCAAGAACGCTGTACCCGAAACTCAACGAGTCGAGGCGCCCATCCTTAAGCTGCTCATAAACAATTCGGCCATAAGTATCCCCTGAAAGGTCAAGCTTCGCCTTGAAGAACAGGCCGCGTTCGTCCTCGTAAAGCTCAACGGCTAAGCCGATATTAGCTTTTGGGTCCTCCATATTATGGCCGTAGAACACGGGGATAACTTTCCCAGTATTTTTAATCCTATCAAGGAATTTCGAGAAAGCCCCCTTAACAACAATATCGCCATAGGAGTCGACATTACCGAAGACAGAAGCGTGCCCGCTAATTACCCCCTCTTCGAGGTTAACGGACTTGACCTTCAGTTCAACAGACTTAGTTTTCACGACCAATTCACCACCACTTCGCAGTTACAGTTTGCTACCTCGGCAGGGTCCCCAGAGGCAGAGTCGCCGGGCCACCTCAAGCCGTTAGAAAATTCATCCTCTAGACCGACGGTCTCCCCGTTAATAGCGGCGTGCTCGGCCCTAGGGTTAGAGCTTGTAGTAACCCATGTTTTAGTTACAGCCCCATTCTGACGACCAGCCTCCATACGTCCCCACGAATAGTCCCACAGAGCGAGTCCCAGTCCGAACACCTTAGATGCCTCATCACCGTGGTCAGGAGAGTCCTCCCAAGCCTGCTCTACGCCCTCGGCCCGAGCCTCAAGGTAGTCCTCGGTGCGGTCGACGTCGTATTCACCAGAGCCATGCTCCCGCACTACTCCGCGCCCCGCACGAGCCGTGGCATTCATGCTGATAGCCTTCAGCTTCTTAGCCCTACCAGCGTCTTTAGAGCCGCCCGAAAGCACGCCCATATACTCTCGGGCGACCCCAGCGACCCAATCCGGAAGAGTCTTGCCGGATTTAGCCCGTACCCCGGAGCCGGAGGGGACGGAATCTTGTGGACTTGCCTGACCTCCAACCAGTACATTGAGCGGAGTGACGATGTCGTCGCCGTCCTCCACAGCCCTGAGATTCAGCTTGGCACGAGCTTCATTGGCGCTCATGTAGGGTCGGCCCACAGCTGACTGGAGGAACTGGGCCTGAGCCTCAAAATCACCCTGCAACTTCTCAGCTACGTTGAACTCCACATATGTATCAGCAGAGGCACCCATGATAGGTAGGAGCCACGCGTTAAATGCGGACTCAAGCTGCGCGATTACCGGTCCAAGAGTATCTCCGTAAAGCATTTTGCGGAACTCTTTAACGTTAGAGTAGTTCGCGTTATCAAGCACGCCAACCATCGTTGGGTTAATATGGAAAACGCTCGCCACGGTGGTGAAGGACAGCTTGAGGCCCTCGATATACTGCTGCTCATTAGCAGTAAAGTCGACCCGCTTAAGGGTCATACCATCCTCAAGAATGGGAGTTCCGCCAGCCCGCGTGCCATTACCGGCGTATTTGGAGTACCAGTCTTCACGGAAAGCTTCACGGGCCGCGTCAGACCAGCGCGGTGCACCTACCGGGCGTTCCAGCACTGACGACACGCGACCTCCCCGCGCCCACAGCTGCCGACGGTACTTCATGGCCTGGATCTGCTCAGCCAGGACGTCCTTGAGGGCGTCAATAGCAGGACTAACGCCAGTAACGCTTGATGGACTGTATCCCTCAATAGCAACAATCTTTTCGCGAGGAACAGTAGTACCCGCGCCACTACCCCAGCCAATCTGGTACTCAGTAATCCCGAGAGCGTCCTTCTTAGATGGTGTTATCCACGCCGGAGGTACCCGGTATACCTCCCACCCGCTAGGCCCCTCGTACGGGAGCATAAAAGCGCGGTCATAGAGGGCCAAATCCACGACGATACCGAAAACCATATCGTACATGGTCATAGTAGGGTTGGCCCTATTTCCACTTAGCCATGCTCCAACAGGAGAGGTGGTGTCTCGTTCCCGGTCCGTGGAATTCACCCTTTTATATGCATGTAGTCCGAGATGTGCGATGTTCCTGCCGAGGAATGAGACAACAGTTCGGAGATGCGGCTGTGTTTTGTACATCTGAGAAGCACTCATGCCATTAACAGTACGAAGAGCCTCATCAAGATCGTACGAGACGCCGCCAATATAAACAGGTGCAGAAGACCCGCCAAACCGCTTGCGCAGCTTGTCCAGGATTCCCACTAGATGGCCTCCACTCCACCTGCCTCATAAGAAGAACTAGCTTCATTATACATCATCTGGACATAGATGGAAGTGACAAGAGCACTCACTCCATCAATCTTTCCGCGAGACCTCACCTTATCCGGCTTTACATTTCCAGAGGCATCCACATGCGGCACCAAACATGAGATCATCCACCTCAGTACAGGGTCTCCTCCATGGTCTATCAGTGGAGGATCGGACAAAACACGTCGCTTAAGCTCCTTAGTAGGAGACGACAAGGTGACAGCTCCCTGGCGGACTTTCTCCATAGTTAGCCCGTCTTCAGACAGCTGGTTCGTCAGATGGGTACTATTCCACGGATCGAAGCCAATGCTACTAATCCGGTACTTTTCAGCGTCGTCATTTATGTGCTTACGGATAAAGTCATAGTCGGTAACATTACCCGGAGTGACTGTGATCCGGCCTTGACGGACCCAGTCGGTGGCGGCCAGCTCAGTCATGTGGTCCAGACGGTCTAGAGCGGCCTCAGGAAGCCAGTAATGGCCCCACACGCGGCTTGTCCCATCCTCCATAGAACATGTATACATCAGGGCGCACAGGTCGGACACAGCAGCCAGGTCCATGCCACCATACACGACAGACCCGACCATGTCATCGGGAGTCCAGTCGCCCTTACCAGCGCATTTATCCCAGTCCTTGACATTAATGAAGGCCTCTTTCTGGTTTGACCTAATGCCAAGATGGAGCCTTTTGAAGGTGGCCCTATCAGCAGCATTGGCACGAGCCTTATCGGCCTGAGCCCTCATGAAGTCTGGGCTGGGAGTCTCAGGGTAGAGCGGATTAGCCGCATCCCACACCGCCTCGTCATAGATATCAGCGGCATCAGGAGCCGCCCACACCGCCCCGTACATCCTAGGAGCTTTAAAATCGCCCCTAGCGACACCCTCGATCATTGACCTCCGCTTATCATATGGGGTTTGAATACGACCCTCATCGGCCGTTGTGATGATCATAGAGAGTGGCTGTAGACGAGCACCAGAACCAGACTCCAGAGCCTCCAGCAGCACGCCATCCTTATGGACGTGCAGCTCATCGCATATGGACGCATGCGGGTTAGTACCGTGTGCGAGTTCTCCCCTGGATGACACCACCTTAATAACCGATGACGTCTTGGGCTGCCGGATTTCGTTAGTTACTGTCTTAACACCCGCTTTTTGGAGCAGAGGAGAGTATGTGGCAAGGTCGTGAAGCGGCTGGAAGCAGGCCTTAGCCTGGTCACGGGAAGCCGCGCCGATGATTACCTCAGCACCGCCCTCGCCGTCGCCGAACGCCATTGTCATAGCGATTGCGCTGGCCAGTGTTGATTTAGCACCTTTGCGAGGCATCTCGATGAATACCTCGCGGCGCAGACGAATCCAGCGCTCGGCGAGCTTACTCCACACCTGCCAGCCAAACAGTGGGGCAATGATGTAGGCAATCTGCGTGGCAGCCAGCTCGAGTGGTTTTCCTGCCCACCTACCCTTAGTATGTTTAAGACACCCAATAGTCTTGATAACCCTATCCACAGCGGCAGGGTTGAACTTAACTGGCTGCCCGTCAACCGCCTTGGGCGGGTTCGGGGTACGCCAGAGGGGCGGCTTGAGCCGCCCCTCAATACCTCGAGACTCGAGATACCACTGTATCTCCTCCTCGAGTATCGCCGAGAAGTACTTATCAGACAAACGGGTTGAACTCCTCCGAGTCGCCCCGCTTACCCTGGCGTGATTTCGGTGTCAACCTAAGCTCCTTCATGATCGACATAGCCGCCCCTGAATGGAATCTCATTGTACCCTCAGCTGGGCTTTTAGCCAAACGATTATGTCCTCCGTCGTGAACCGACACTGCCCCAGCCTCGATCATCTCATTGCTGGCCATCCTGACCACATGTAGGTGGCGGATGAGCATCTCAAGCGCCCACGAGTCAGCCAGAGTAAGGTTCCCAAGACTCTCCTCAGACAGCGTGTGCATGAACTGTGCCCACAGGTCGGACAGGACAGGACTGGCCTTTACCATAGCCGGCATTTCCGGCCCAGGAATAGCGCTGTCCTTAATACTGCTATTAACTTCTGTCAATTCATCGTCGCCAATAATACGCATTTAAAGGCCCTTTACTCACATAAACGGAATTTTACTCATGTCGTTAACGGCATTGCCCCGGTTCAGGTCTTTCATCCATATTTAGTGATTTTTACGCCCTACCCTTGTGGCATATGTTTTTCTTTTATGGCATTTCTTACAAAGTGTCTGAATTGCATCTGTGTCTAACAACTCATCTAATGTCTTTAATGCGTTCTTCCCTTTTATGTGGTCAACCTCATCGCCCGCGCACCCACACACAGCGCACAAAGGATGCTCAGCTATCCACCCATCCCTAACTCTCCTCCACATCCTTTTCCAGTCGCCCGGGACAGAGGCCCATGGAGACGAGTTCCACCCTTTACGGCTACGCCTCGCCTCCCCGGCCTCACACCCGCACGCCTCCACGCCACGCCCTGAGGGGAGTAGGGCATGGCAGTGGGGGCATCGGGCAGGGGGGGTCATCGGCATGAGGGGGTATCCAGCCCAGACAGGGGGTACTGGGCACACCACCCGGCCTCCACACTAGAGGGGGGCTCCGTCACGAGGGCGGCCACCCAGTCATTCAATCCGTCCATGTCATATGTCCTATCTACTTCTCTACCGTTATAGAATGCAATCAAGACGCTTTCGCAGTCGAGTTCTACGAAGCTAAAGTCAAATCCCTTGTAGTTGGTGGCCGTATAGGCGTCAACGTAAGTAATGGGGGAGTAGCTCCCATACAGAACGAACTTCACCACTCTTCTCCAAGATCGCAATTAACAACCCGTATAGCCACGTCTGTAGGCATCCCTTTATCAATCTCAGAATAAACAGCGCCAATCCACCTAGCTACCCCCTGCTCTGTATTGCGGTATAGGTCTTCATCGTCGGCCAGTAGCCTAACCTCGCCCATGCTCTCAGTTGATAGGTCTTTGGCAAAGGCGCCGCGCTGAGCCTCGTACACGATAACCGGCATCCCATCACATTTAAAGCCTATTGCCGGGAAGTGCGCAGCAAACCTAACACCGCTGCCCTGGAGTACTTGGAGCAAATAACGGACATGGCCCCCCTTGAGTACTGTCACTACGAGGGTTTCACAGTTAGGCACATACTTTTTAACCGTATACGCGGACTGGGCATTGACCTCGCTGTACCACGGGCAGATATCCTCAAGCGCTTTTTCCAGCGCACTCAATTGATCACTCATTTACAACCTCCAGTAGCCGAGCTTTAGTACCCGGACCCCACTGAGTAACCCTAAGCTTCCTCTTGCCGCCCACAATGACATCCATAGTTGGGACACTTTGAATATCGTCCACAAAGCCGTTACTCAGGTCGACCTTGGTGAGTTCAGCGTCCAGCTCAACAGACCATTGCAAAACTTTAGGCCAGTACTGCTTGCACGGGCCACACCATTCAGCAGAGTAGTAAATGAACTTCATGCCAACCTCCCCGCTTCCATGATAGCGGCTCGAAGCCTTGCAGCATGCTCTTTGACATCAAGATACTCAGTATCAACAATCTGCAGGTTCCGACCCTTATAAGATACAACAGCCCTCTCCCCTGAGAACCTCCCCGGCTGCTGCACAGTGACTACCACACCGCCGATGTCGGCAGCCACTTTGAGACCGGCCAAGACGTACTCGCTGTCCATATTCGTTATAGCGTAATAGACATCAATCATTTTGCAACTCCAAACATCCTCATAATTTTAGACATCTCCCCAAGCAACCCAGCGAAGCCGGAGTCCCCCTCTCCAGCAACAGTGATGTAGGCTGGAGTAGCGTCTTTATCAACATGGCGCACACTCGCCCCCACGTCTTCAGCGAAGTGCTTAACGCCAATCATAAGGTTTTCAGGAAGCTCACCGGACACAACAATTCTCATACTCTGCACCATCCCAAGTTTATACACACACTCTCAACATTGTTAGCCCCGGCGGGGCAGGAGACGCTATTATCGCGTGTTTCTACCCGCCGAATAGCTGTCGAGGAAGGTATCTAGCCCTGTCCTCCCCCCGACTACTACACGTACAAAAAGTGCACCGTCACTGGCGCATCCCATGGCTGCGTTTACCCCACGGAACGGCAGCTAGAGGCCTGCGATCCACAGCACCCGCGGCAGCTACGTCCGCATTTGGAACCCCTCCAATCTTTACGATCAATTTACACCTCCAATGGGCATATTCAGGCCCTCCAAGCCCCAATTCGTATGCTCTCATGTTTTTTGATCCCTCTAAGCTGGCTAACAAGATCATCATAATTGCACCATTTTAGGTCATCAAAAACTCTATATCCCGAAGCGTACACTGAGACCTTGTCCTCCCCATACCTTCTTATATGAATTCCATACCCAGTAACGTCAGCTGCAGCCCACAGCTCGGGGGCTGGCTCCCCTTTAACCGATATCAACATGCCTCAGCTAAATGGCATCCAGTTGGCCAGTCTGGTACGAGAAACCTATCCTCATGTTCATCTGGTTTTTTTGACAGGTTA
>ERZ773042.314-NODE-314-length-35534-cov-5.218129_pt1 | contig 35534 bp, 40 predicted proteins | sample MGYA00511664_ERZ773042 | MGnify/ENA primary metagenome ERZ773042 (study PRJEB29015, sample SAMEA2737984) | human oral metagenome | biome: human oral; feature: human-associated habitat; material: dental | place: China | collected 2036 ... | reverse complement strand
ATAAAAATATTAATATTTTTTATATAGGGTGTTGTAAAGTGATTAAAATTGATGTATAATACATTTGGATAGTAAAAAATTTATTTAGCTATTTTGAAAGGAGATTGAATAATGAAAAGGATTTTGATGACAGGAGCACTTGGACAAATTGGTACGGAATTAGCTCTTTATTTGGGGGATATTTATGGAAGAGAAAACATCTTGGCTACAGATTGTTCAGATGCAAATAAAGCAGCTGTTGAAGATATTCGTTTTGAAATGTTAGATGTTACTGATCCAAAAAGAATGTTTGAATTGGCAAAAGAATTTAAGGCTGATACAATAGTAAATTTAGCGGCAATACTTTCTGCAAGAGGAGAAAGCATGCCACAATTAACTTGGAAGGTTAATGTTGACGGAGTTGTAAATACTTTAGAAGTTGCAAGAGAATTAAATGCAAAAGTATTTGTACCTTCATCAATAGCAGCATTTGGAGCAGGAACTCCACTTGACAATACACCACAAGTTACTATTCAAAGACCTAACACTATGTATGGAGTAACAAAAGTTTCAGGAGAACTTTTGTGTGATTACTATTTTAATAAATTTGGAGTTGACGTAAGAGGAGTTCGTTATCCGGGAATTATTTCTTATAAAACACTACCTGGTGCAGGAACTACTGACTATGCAGTTCATATTTATTATGAAGCAATTAAAAACAAAGCTTACACTTCTTATATAGGTAAAGGAACTCAAATGGATATGCTTTATATGCCTGATGCACTTAAAGCAGTTGTTGATTTAATGGAAGCTGATCCTTCAAAACTTAAGGACAGAAATGCTTTCAATATTACAGCTATGAGTTTGACACCTGAAATTTTAGAAGAAAGCATTAAAAAATATATGCCTGAATTTAAACTAAGCTACGATGTAGATCCAATTAGACAAGCTATTGCTGAAAGCTGGCCAAATTCATTGGATGACTCTGCAGCAAGAGAACAATGGGGTTGGAAACCAAGTTTTGATTTAGACAAGATGACAGTTGATATGTTAGAAAATTTAAGAAAAAAATTAAAATAGTGATAGATAGGAGATAAAGATATGAGTATTCATGATTTAAAATTTTTACAAGAAAAAGTTAATAAATTAAAAGAAGATGGAGTTTATCGTGTATTACCTGTATTAAACGGAAAGAATTCATCAACAATTGTTCTTGACGGAAAAGAAATGGTAAACTTATCAGCAAACAACTATTTAGGACTTGCAAATGATCCTGATTTAAAGAAAAGAGCCCAAGAAGCTATTGAAAAATACGGTGTAGGTGCTGGTGCCGTAAGAACTATCATAGGAAATATGGATTTACACGAAGAATTGGAAAAGAAATTGGCAATTTTCAAAAAATCTCCAAGAGCATTTATATTCCAATCAGGTTATGATTGTAATATAGGAACTATCCAAGCAATTACAGAAAAAGGCGATTTAATTATCTCTGATGAATTAAACCACGCTTCAATTATCGATGGTATTAGAATGACTAAAGCTGATAAAGCAGTTTTCAAACACAGTGATATGGAAGACCTTGAAAGAGTTTTAGTTGAAGCTCAAGGAAAATATAAAACAATCTTAATTATTACTGACGGTGTTTTCTCAATGGACGGAGATCTAGCAAAATTACCTGAAATTGTAAAATTAGCTGAAAAATATAATGCTTTAACTTATGTTGATGACGCTCACGGTTCAGGAGTTATGGGAAGTCACGGAAGAGGAACTGTAGATCATTTCGGATTACATGACAAAGTTGACTTTGTTATAGGAACTCTTTCAAAAGCTATCGGAGTTAAAGGTGGATATGTTGCTTGTAACGAAGTTGCTTACGAATGGTTAAACCACAGAGCAAGACCTGTACTATTCAGTACAACTTTATCTCCAGGAGATACTGCAGCTTGTATCGCATCTGTTGAAAAATTGATTGAATCAGATGAATTACAAAAGAAACTTTGGGACAATGCTAAATACTTCAAAGAACAATTAGGAAAATTAGGATTTAACACTGGTCATTCAGAAACTCCAATTACTCCGGTAATTATCGGCGATGAAGCTAAGACTATGGAATTTTCTAAAAAATTAAGAGAATACGGAGTATTCGGTTCAGCTATAGTATTCCCAACTGTACCAAGAGGAACAGGAAGAATTCGTTGCATGATTTCTGCAGCTCACAGCAAAGAAGAATTGGATAAAGCTGTAAAAGCATTTGAATTAGCCGGAAAAGATATGGGAATTCTTTAAGATAAGGCTTAAAAAATAGAGAAAAGAATAAAAAATATTAAAGAGGAGAAAAAAATCTCCTCTTTTTAAGTTCATTTAAGCTCTTAACGATATAATATTAACAGTTGATAGATAATACATGTATTTTACACTAAAATTCAGAGTATTATATTGTTTAATAAGGAAATTTATTTTTTTGATTATATTTTTTAAAAAATTTTTAAAAAAGTTTTTTCTTTAAGTTTTTTTTAAGGTTTATGGTTTAAAATATATTCAAGATAGTAAATGATATTTAAAAATGAGGTGATTTATTATGGACGATAAAAGAGATAATATCTTTGAAGAAAATGAAAATAATATTAAGAATGAAGAACATATAGAAGAAACTTCAAAAAATACTGAAGATGAAATGAAAGAAACATCTGACAGAGAGTCTATGAAAGAAACACAAAAATTATTTAATAATGAAAATATAGATGAAATGAAAGAAACAGTTGATGAAGATTTTGGTGGAGATTATGGTGAACACATTGAAGAGCCATACGACCATTCTATTGAACAAGAAATTTATAATGAACCATATATGGAAGATTCAAAAGCAAAAGATAAAGAATTTGAATCTTATATAGATGGTATTGTTCAAAAAGAATTTGAAAAAAGAAGAAAGGGCAATAGACTTAAATCCGTTTCAAAATTTCTATTGGCAATTGTTTTGGCAAGTTCTATAAGTATAGCGGGAACTAGTGCATATCTAAAGAGTAATAGTGGAAAATCACTTTTAAATCAGTCTTCAACTGACAAAAGTGCGACTACTACAACTATAAATACTTCTGATAAACCGAATGTAGAAAAAGCTGTTGCACAAAAATCAATGCAATCAGTCGTAGGTATAACAACTGTTGGGGTTTCTGAGGATATGTTTTCTACTCAAAAGCAAACAAAGGGACTCGGTTCAGGAGTTATCGTAAGTAAAGAGGGTTATATTTTAACTAATAACCATGTTGTTGACCCTTCAAAGACAAAATCCGTAACAGTAATATTGAGTGACGGAACAAAGAGAAAAGCAAAAGTTTTATGGAGTGACAAAACTTTGGATTTAGCAGTTATCAAGATAGATCCTAAAGGACTTGATTTGAAACCTGTTGAATTTGGAGACAGTTCACAAGTTTCCATTGGCGATAAAGCTATAGCAATCGGTAATCCGCTTGGTATAAATTTAAAATCAACTTTAACTTCCGGATATATTTCAGGAAAAGATAGAGTGATTACACTACAAGACGGTTCTACTATGGAAGGATTATTCCAAACAGATGCGGCAATAAATCCTGGAAATAGTGGTGGTGGATTATTTAATGATAAAGGACAACTTATCGGAATAAATACAGCGAAAGCCGGAAATAGTGACGGAATCGGATTTGCAATTCCTTCTAATCTTGCAAAACCTATTTTGGAACAAATAATTAAAAACGGTAAGTTTGAAAGTGTTTCATTGGGTATAAGAGGTATAGATGTTTCAAGATATAATGTATTGGGACAAGAAAAATTACCTATAGACTCAGGTGTATATATTCATGAAATTTTATCAGGTTCACCTGCAGAATCTGCGGGACTAAAACCTAAAGATATTATTACAAAAGTTGGAGATACTAAAGTTACATCAAACTCAACTTTAAAAGCTGCCCTATTGAATTATAAGATAGGTGATAAGGTTAAGATTGAAGTTTATAGAGATGGAAAGACAACTACAATAGAAGTTACATTCTCACAATTCGATCTAAATAAAGCTGAAAATAAAGCAAATCAAAATCAAAATAATTTTAATCCAAATCGTAACCGTAATCGTAATAATAACAATTATGATAGAAACGAAGATGATTTTGATGGAAATAATGATGATAACGACAATAACGACAACAATAATTAATTAGCATATTAGTAGAGATTTTTTTATAAATCCTCCGTAAAAATAAATAAATGCAAAAAAAGTTATGAAACAATTTCATAACTTTTTTTGTTTTTTAATCTATCTAATGATTATTTGTAAATACTATCTTTTGATAATTTAAATTCATAATTATCGTCTTCATCAAGTATTGTTTCGTCATCAACAAATAAAAGTTTATATTCCAACTTATCTGCTGTTAGATATTTTTTATCTCCTTTTTTTACTATCTTAGGATTTTTAAATGTTGCTGCATTTTCTTTTTTCATTTTATCTTTAGCCTTATTAACATCATCAGGATTGGAATTCGGATTTATTTTACTCGGTTCTCCTGAGTATATCACAACTTTTTCGGTAATAATAATATCTCCGCCGTTTTTACCAACAAATTTTCTTCCGTAATAATTTTTAATTTCATTATTTCCTACACAAGCAGTTAAAAGTAAAATCATAAAACATAATAATATTTTACTAACTTTTTTCATATCTTACCTCCTACTAAAAACATAACACTAATCATTAAAGTTAAAATATTTGATAAATCCCCGTTTTTATACCTACTATAGTTAATGTAAAACATAATATCCTCCCAAAAAATTTTACATCATTAAGGTGAACCGATTTCTTACTACTATAATATCACAAAAAAAAATAAAGTCAAGATATATATAAATTATTTTATTAAAATATTGTTAGTTTAAATTTTTATCCTCTACTTATCCACAATTTTTGTGGATAATTCTAATAAATTGTGGATTTTACTTGAAAATAGATATCTTTTTATGGTATAATATACACTTGAGCAATCAAGGAGTAAATATACTCCTAAATTTTTTGCTCGTAATATGTCGTGATGTTTAATGTGTAGTTTGTTTTTGTCTTTTTCTTTCGGAACTAACGTTAAGGTTCACGAAAAAAGAAAGGAAAAAATATGATAGAAAATTTTAATGATTTTAATTTGTCGAAGGAAGTTTTAAAAGCCGTTGTTGAAATGGGCTTTGAAGAACCTTCTCCAATTCAAAAACAAGCAATTCCGACTATGTTAAACAACGAGGACATTATCGGTCAAGCACAAACGGGAACAGGAAAGACAGCATCTTTCGGTATTCCGATAGTAGAAAAAGTAAATAAAAACAGCAAGACAACTCAGGCAATGGTACTATGTCCAACAAGAGAATTGTCAATTCAAGTTGCAGAAGAAATTTCAAAACTTGCAAAGTATAAGGGAGTAACAGTTGTTCCAATTTATGGAGGGCAACCTATAGAAAGACAAATCCGTTCTCTAAAAATGGGAGTTCAAGTTATTGTCGGAACTCCAGGACGTGTTATAGACCATATTAAGAGAAAAACTTTAAAAACTGAAAATATTAAAACTTTTGTATTGGACGAAGCTGATGAAATGTTTGATATGGGCTTTAGAGAAGATATTGAAAAAATTATAGGCTTTTTGCCTTATGAAAGACAAACAACTTTCTTCTCTGCTACAATGGATCATGAAATGATGGATTTTGCTGCAAGATACCAAAGCGAACCAAGACTTATAAAAGTTGTACCAAAGGAATTAACAGTTCCAAAGGTAACTCAATACTATTTTGCACTTAAACATAATATGAAACTTGAAATTCTATCCCGTATCTTAGATGTTCAAAATCCAAAACTTACTGTTGTTTTTTGTAATACTAAAAAAATGGTTGATGACTTAACTGCAGGACTTCAATCCCGTGGATATTTTGCGGACGGACTTCATGGGGATTTAAAACAAATCCAAAGAGATGGGGTAATGAATAAATTTAGAAATTCTACAATTGATATTCTAGTTGCGACAGATGTTGCAGCCCGTGGTATAGACGTTGACGATGTAGATTTAGTTATAAATTATGATATGCCTCAAGATGTGGAATACTATGTTCATAGAATAGGTAGAACTGCAAGAGCGGGTAGAGAAGGAACTGCAATAAGTTTTGTTTCACCAAGAGAAATGAATACTTTATCTCAAATTCAAAAATACACAAAGACTAAAATAGAAAAAAGAGATATGCCAACTCTTAAAGACTTGATTAAAAGACATGAAGAAAGATTTATGGAAGACATCAAGGAAGAAATCAATAAAAATGAACATACAAAAGAGTTAAATCTTATAAATATTCTAATGAGTGAAGATTATTCTCCGATTGATATTGCCGCTTGTCTTTTAAAGCATTATAATGAAAATAATAAACTTAACAATCACGAAGAGCTTATAGACGTAGATATTAAGAAGAATAAGAAAAAAGGAAATGACAAGACTTCTATTTCAAACAAGGGTGGAAAGTCAAATGTTACTGAAAAAAATTCCGGAAGGATTTATATTAACATTGGTTCAAGAAAAGGAGTTTCTCAAAGACATATAGTTTCTGCACTTTGTAATGATGCGAATATAAACGCAAGAGATATTGGAGATATCGAAATTTTTGAAAAGTTCAGCTTTGTAAATATTCATAAAAATGCACTTAAAGATGCAGTAAATAACCTAAACAATGCTCATATTAAGGGCTTTAAGGTTTTAGTTGAACTTGCCAATAAAAAGGAAGACTCTTCAAAATTTTCTGCAAAGTCTAAAGATAAGAAAAATAAAAAGGATAAAAAAGATAAAAAGGGCGAAAAATCTAAACGTGATAGACAAAAGAGAAGATAATCTAAGGTAAATTTTATGGAATTTTGTAAATATAAAAAAGATTTGAATTTTTCATACACAATGGGAGCTTTTCCAACGATTGAGCTTTTACAGTCAAAAAATTACAAGACTATATCAGTTTTGGTACATTCAAAATATGATGATAAATCAGGTCTTGAAAAAATTTGTGATGAAAAAGGAATTAATTTAATTTATAATGATAAAATTGTAAATAAACTTCAAAACAAAGAAAATACTTTTGTTATTGGAGTTTTTGAAAAAAACTATGCAAAGATAAAAAAAGACAATCACATACTATTATGTGAGCCGAGAGATAAAGGAAATTTAGGGACAATTTTAAGAACTGCATTAGGTTTCGGTTTTAAAAATATCGCGATAATTGATGGTTGTGATGTTTTTGATCCTAAAACTGTTAGAGCCTCAATGGGAGCAATCTTTAAAATGAATGTAGAAATCTTTAAAAATTTTGAAGACTACAAAAAAACTTTTGAAGAAAATAATATTTACTCTTTCATTTTAAATAAGGATTCAGTGTCTCTAAAAAATGTAGAGATTAAAAAGCCTTTTACATTGATGTTCGGAAACGAATCACATGGACTTGAAAATTTTGACTTAAAAGGAACAACGCCGGTATTCATAGAACAAAGCGAAGACATAGACAGCTTTAATTTGCCAATTGCAAGCTCGATAGCAATGTATAAATTTACGGAAAAAGAATAAAAAATATAAGTAAAAAGCAGGGAAAATCCCTGCTTTTTAGTATGTATGAATTTAAACATTAATAAAACTTTTCGTTTTTTTAATATAATTTTTTATAAAAATATTTAAAGCTTATTTACTATTAACGTCTAGCTACTAATCAAAGATATCTCCTCAACACGTCATCTCGACCGGAGTGAAACGAAGTGAATCTAGCCCTAACTTTGTTTACTTGTAAACAAAAGTAGGGCTGACACAAAGATTGTCCGAATTTTTGATTTGATAACAATCGACTATGGAAATTTCATATCAAAAAATTAATAAAATTTGAAGTTTATTTATTACTAACGTTAAGCTACTAATCAAAGATATCTCTCAACACGTCATCTCGACCAGAGTGAATCTAGACCTAACTTTGCTTGTTTACAAGCAATAGTAGGTCTGACGGGGTCGTTGTATCTTTTGATACAATGACTCTGGAGATCTCATACTTTTGCTTTAGCAAAAGTAAATGTATCGAAGATACATCAAAGACACATATTGTTTTACTAAAGTAAAAAAGCAGGGAAGTCCCTGCTTTTTTGTCTTAGTATGGATGCGTTTAAGCATTAATAAAGTTTTCTAACTTTTCTTTTAATTCATCAAATTCAAATCCACCTTTAATAGCAACCATTTCAAGAGTTGCAATATCTTTCATCATTGCAAATAATTCTGGATTATCAAGATTTGAATATTCTGGACTTAAAGTTTTTAAGAAGTCTTTAACTTCCGGATATTGTTCGATTAATTCACCAATTTTTGTACTTTTTTCTAATTTCATTGTATTTCTCCTTTTCTCTAATCAATTTAATTTACTTTATGTATTATTTATGTTAATAATATTATAGCCTTATTTGTATTGAAAATCTGTTGCATTTGAAACAAAAGAAAAATTTCTTTAATTTTTTTTGGATTCTTGAAAAAATATGTAAATATAAATTTTTACATAAAAAAATTCCTATGAGTAAAACTCATAGGAATTGGTCGGGGTGAGAAGATTCGAACTCCCGGCCCCATGGTCCCAAACCACGTGCGCTACCAAACTGCGCTACACCCCGATACGATTACCTACATATTATATAACTTTTATTATATTTTGTCAATACTTTTTTTGAAGTTTTTTCAATTGGCTAACTTATTCTTACAATTTATAATTGTTGTATATTGTTGCAAATTGTATTTATATTACAAAAAAATATTTTAATTTAGTTTAATATCACTTGACAACGCCAAAAAATATATGGTACAATCAAATCGAGGGGAGATGTTGTTATATGTAATTGTTCATTTAATATTAGGAGGATTATTATGAAATTAAAAAAATTTTTATTAGTAAGTTTTTTTTCATTGTCCGTTTTGTGGACTTTCAATTCGCATGCTTCTGAACTTGACGAGAATGTTCGTAATAGAACAAGTGAAGTAAGCGAGAAAGAAAAGTTGTTTTCAGAAGAACTAGATTTTGCAAAAAAAGCGGTGGTTAAGTTTTATAAAAATAAAGATCTTGGAGAAAATAATGAATTGGATTCATATTTTTCAAAAGATGTGCTTAAGTTAATTAACTATAAAGTTATGTATAATAATTACAAAGATAAGGAGTTGAATATATCCTATTCTAAATATAATGTTGTTGTTAAGCCTGTTGAAACTGAGAAATGGATAAAAAAAGGAAATTCTTTTAGTTTTAATTTACAGGTGATTACTAAATTTTATTATCCACAATCAGATGTGGAAAGTGAGAATTCTGTTGTGCTTGAATTTACTGTTACTAAAGATAGAGATGGTAAATTAATAATAACAAGATGTTATCAAGGTCTCTATTCTGAGGTTGATGAATTAAAATATTATGATTTATTATCTAAAAATGCAGATGTTGATAAATGGCTAAGTAGTAATTTTGAAGAATCAAAGGAATATATAGAAAAATCAAAAAATGATAGAGAAGAAGATTATAGACAATACAAATCAGAAAAAGGTTGTAAAGATGAATCTGTTGAAAGATACTCTTCTTTTGATAGGCAATATATAACTGATTGGGCAAGAAATAATTTTTATAAAAGATATCCCTCAAGTAGTAGTTCGTACGTTCCCTATTGTGATTTTTCAACAATCAGCGATAGTTATGATTGTACGAATTTTGTATCACATGCTCTTTTAGCAGGGGGATTTTCAATGAATGACTATGGGTATTCTGGAATACAAGGTAGTAACCAATGGTATTTTAGAAATATATTATAATGGCTCAGGTTGGGGACATAGTGTAGTTGTTACCAAATTTAAAAATGGAAATGTATTAGTTACTGGAAGAACCGCACCCAACTGGTATAATAATAATGAAGATGCTAGGAGAATGGGAAATTATCAAAGATTATTGCATTTGGAAAATAGATAATACAATAAGAGTTATACCTTTTAACGACGCTTTGTATAGGGTAAAGCTTTGAGAAAATTGTTGTTTCGAAATAGAAAAAATCGGGAAGATATCATAAAATATTCTTCCCAATTTTAGTTTATAAACTTTTTTAAAATAGTAAATTTATTTATTTCTTTGATGTAAATTTTTTATATCTTGTTCTGTTGGTTTATCAAACAGAAAAGTTTTTACAACTGCAAAAGTTTCTCTTGCGTATGATGGAACAACTGCACCTGTTGGAGTTTTTGCAGGAACTGTCTTTGCTAAAATTCCAAATCTGTAAAGGATAAGTTTTGCTCTAAATAAATGATAGCCTGATGAGATTACCATGATTTCAGAAGGCTTTTTATCAAGTTTTTCTAATGCGAATTTTATATTCTCATAGGTATTTTTGCTATTTGTTTCAGTGATAAGTCTTTCTTTTGAAATTCCTTTTTCTATTAAATATCTTTGCATATATTCGGCTTGTGAAAGTTCATTATTATTTTCTTTTCCTCCACATAAAATAGCTTTTGCGTTTTTGTGTTTATTTAAGTATTCAACTGTAGTATCCAGTCTATTAATCAAAGTTTTTGAAAGTTTTCCATTGTTTGCTTTAGCTCCAAGTACTAATACATAATTTTCAAAAGTATCTATATCATTTTTTTTAGAATGATAAATTAATGATTGAATTAAGACAACTACACATAAGCATAAGAATATAATAAATTTAAAAAGTTTTTTCATAGTTACCTCCTATATGTGAGTTTCCAGTTGTTTAACAAATGCCTCCAGATAAGTCTCTTCTTCTTTTGAAAATCTATTAAAAATAGGGGAGTCTATATCTAAAACTCCAAAAATTTTATCATTTCTAAAGATTGGAATAACAATCTCTGAATTGCTCTTGCCGTCACAGGCAATATGCCCTTTGAAATTATGAACATTTTCAACATTCAAAGTCTTTTTAAGACTTGCACTCGTTCCACAAACCCCTTCTCCGTTTTGTATTCTAACACAGGCAGGAAGTCCTTGAAAAGGTCCAAGAACTAGAGTATTTGTCTTTTCATCTAAAAGATAAAAGCCGACCCAATTTATTTTTTCTAAAAAGAAGTTTAAAAGAGCAGCTGCATTTGATAAATTAGCTATTGTATTTTCTTCGTTATTGCATAATTCATATAAATCTTTTATTAAATAGGAGTATTGTTCTCCTAAATTTCCTTCGTATTTAATCGGATTAAACATAAAAATCTCCTTTATTAATATAATATTAACATAAAATTTTGTTAAATTCCAGTTTTCTGATAAATTTATTTGAACAAAAAAGCCGACTGCAAAAGTCAGCTTCTTGTTAAATTAAATCTGATAAATTATTCATATTAAATTCGTTTAATAAGTCTTTTATTCCCGTTTTTATTTCATCTCTTTCAAAATCATGTTCATTTAAAAATTTTGAGTCTTTTTCATTTAGATATGAATAAAAAAGGAGACCAATTAACAAGCTGTCTTGAGTTTTGTGTTTCAACATTTCAAATAGAGAATCTTCCGCTTCATTTATATTTCCAATGTCGATTTTTGATTTTAAATCTTTTAAAACTTCCTTACTTTCTTCTAATTTTAATAGTTTTTCAGGTGAAGAATTTTTATCAATTTTAAAGACAAACTCTAAAATCATGCTTATCCATTCTTCAATTTTTCTCATTATATAATCATTTTTTAACATATTATCTCCTAATTAATTACTTCAAGATGGTATAACTGGAAGTAAGTATTTACCGGCTTTTCAATTTATGGGAAAAATTTCAATATTCAATATATAGAGAAATTGATATTAAATTTCTAATAATCGTTACCGTAGTATTATATCAGTTAAAGATTAAATGAAATTAAAAAAATTATATTTATAAAATGGTAAGTTTTTCTTTAGTTTCTTTAAAAATAGATTGAAAATCCAAGTAAAAATAAAGTTATCAGTATACTATTTGCTTTTTTAGAATTTAAAAAAGTTTTTTAAATTCCTCTTGTGCTAAAATAAGCTCGTGAGTCATTGCAGGATCGAAAGAAGTATGACCTGAAATAGGGAAAATCAATTTTGAATTATTTAGTTTTTCATGCAATAAATAAGCCCCAACAGGTCTGCAATCTACATCATATCTGCCATGAACAATTATTGTAGGAATATCTTTTATTTTTTCAACATTATTTAAAATATAATTTTCTTCAAAGAAACAATGATTTACAAAGTAATGGCATTCCATAATCGCCATTGAAATATCTTCATCAGTGATTTCTTCTGAAATAACTCTCGGTTCAAGAGCAACAACTGAATTTTCAAATGCACTGAAAGATTTTCCATATTTTTTCTTTGTTTCATAGTCATCTGAAGTTAAGTATTTGTAATAACTTTGAACATAATCTTTTCTCTCTTTTTCGTTAAAAGGAGATTTAAAGATTTCAAAGGTCTCAGGGAAGAACATTCCTGCTCCACCTTGATACAACCACTTAATATCTTCATCTCTTCCCAAGAAAATACCTCTAAGAATTAAACCTACAACACTTTGTGGATAATTTTCTGCATAGTATAAGGAAAGTGTAGTTCCCCAAGAACCACCATAAACAAGCCATTTATCTATCTTTAAATGTTCTCTTATCTTTTCCATATCCTTTGCAAGATTTTGTGTATTATTGTCTTTTAATTCCAAAAATGGTTTACTTTTACCGCAACCTCTTTGGTCAATTGTTACTATTCTATAAAAAGATGGATCTAAAAATCTTTTAGATTTGTCGCCACAACCACAACCCGGTCCGCCGTGAACGAAAACTACAGGTGCTCCATTTGGATTTCCTGATTGTTCATAATAAATTTCGTGAATATCATCAACCTTTAAATGTCCTTTGTCGAATGATTCAAATTCGGGAAAAAGTGTTTTAAATTCCATATTTACCTCCAAAATAATATATCTATTTAGTTTATACTATATTAAATAAGTTCATTTGTCAAGTTGTATTTTATAGTCAAAATATGGTAAAATCATTGAATGAGATATTAGGAGGTTTTATGATAGGAATAGTAGCAGCTTGCCTTACAACATTTGCGTTTGCACCGCAAGTTATAAAGATAATAAAAGATAAAAACACAAAATCAATTTCTTTGATTATGTGTATTATGCAAACAACGGGAATTTTCCTTTGGCTTGTTCACGGATTAATTATAAAAGATTTTGCACTTATTTTTGCCAATAGCATTTCTTTTGTTCTAGTTTTAATAATACTTTTACATAAAATCAAATATAAATAGATTTATAAGTAAAAATTTGACTTACGTAATCATACGTGTTATAATATGTTACGTAAGGAGGTAGAGTGCACATGCCACTTACTGGGAAAGAAATGCTCAAGCTTCTAAAGAGAAATGGTTGGAAAGAATTAAGGCAAGAAGGTTCGCACCATATTTTAGAAAAAGATGGTGTAATGATTGTTGTGCCGGTTCATGGGAACCAAGATTTAGGTAAGGGTCTTGAGCAGAGAATCTTAAAAGATACAGGACTAAAAAAATAGTCCTGTATCTAAAATTTTAAGGAGTGATTTTATGTTTGTTGTGTATCCATTTGTATTTAAAAAAGAAAGTCCACAAGGTTACTTTATTGAGAGTGTTGATGTAAAAGAAGCCTATACAGGAGTAAATACTGATGATATTTCTTTTGGTATTTCAATGGCAGAAGAAGTATTAGGTCTTGTTTTATCTGAATATGTGGAAAGAGGAATTGAGTTACCAAAAGCCACTCCAATAAAAAATGTAAAGACAAAGAATGATGAATTTGTTACATTAATAAAGATAGATTTAGAAAAATTTCTAAAAGATACATCTTTAGTTAAAAAAACTTTATCAATACCTAAATGGGCGAATGACAAAGGAACAAGATTGGGAATAAATTTTTCAAAAATTTTAACTGAAAGTATATTAAAAATGTAAACAATTTGTATAAAGGCAATTATCAAGATGATGGTTGCTTTTTTATAGAAATTAAGAAAAAATAAATGATTTATGAGTTTGTGAAATTACCTTAAATATGATAAAATATAGCTAGAGTAAAATTTACTTAATAATTTTTAAGGAGCGAAGATATGGATTTACAAAAATTTAACAGAATCAAAAACGATGAAGGTTTTATAGCAGCTTTGGATCAAAGTGGTGGAAGTACACCGAAAGCACTTAGATTATATGGTGTAAATGAAGATGCTTATTCAAATGAAGCTGAAATGTTCGATTTAATTCACGAAATGCGTACAAGAATTGTTACTTCAAAGGCTTTTACTAAAGAACGTATATTAGGAGCAATTTTGTTTGAAATGACAATGGAAAGAAAAGTTAACGGTAAATTCACTCCGGATTATTTATGGAATGAAAAAGGCATTGTTTCATTTTTAAAGGTTGACAAAGGTCTAGCTGAAGAAAAAAATGGTGTTCAACTTATGAAAGAAATTCCAAACTTAGCTGAAACTGTAAAAAAAGGCGTTGAATATGGAGTTTTCGGAACAAAAATGCGTTCTGTAATTAAAAAAGCAAATGAAGAAGCTATCAAAGAAGTTGTAGCACAACAATTTGACTTTGCAAAACAAATTATCGCAGGTGGACTTGTTCCAATTGTTGAACCAGAAGTTGATATAAATTCAGCGGAAAAGGAAAAATGTGAAGAAATTTTAAAAAGAGAAATATTAAAAGAACTTGATAAATTAGAAGAAGGACAAGAAGTAATGTTAAAACTTACATTACCAACTGTTCCTAACTTCTATAAAGAATTAGTTGACCATAAGAGAGTTGTTAGAGTTGTTGCTCTTTCAGGTGGTTACTCAAGAGAAGAATCAAATGAACTTCTTGCTAAAAACCACGGAGTTATAGCAAGTTTCTCAAGAGCTTTAACAGAAGGACTTAATGTAAATCAAACTGAGGAAGAATTTGACAAAATGTTAGACAGCTCAATTCAAAGCATATTTGAAGCATCAAGAAAATAATTTTTTAAAACAGCCGAGAAGTCGGCTGCTTTTTTGTGGGATTTTCTATATTATAACTGATAATAAGTTAAAAATGAATTATTATAGAAAATCGTTATCACAATCAAAAATATTTTTGTTAATCTTATATTAGCTTGGGTATATTTGATTTAATAGATAATAATGAAGATTTAATTTAAAATAAAAATCTTCATTATTATCTTATGAAATTCTTTTCATAGATAAAAATTATCAATTAGAAATAAATTTATGGAGGATTAAGGCTATGGCAATAGTTGAAAGTTTATTTGATGTTACTTATTTATCACTCGTAATCGGTTTAGGAATTAGACTTTTATTAGAAAAAAGTAAAGATGCGAAGTTATTTGGGCTTATGGCAATTTTATTAGGAGCAGGTGATGCTTTCCATTTGCTTCCAAGAATTGTTTCTCATCTTAACCCAAAAGGATTTGAAGGACATAGTTTTGCATTGTCTTGGGGACAATTTATTACAAGTATTACAATGACAATTTTCTATGTATTATATTATTATTTCTATCGCAGACAAAGTGGCGATGCAGATAATAAAAAGAAGATTGTAATTTATGCTTTGGCATTAATTAGAGTAGCTCTAGTTTTAATGCCAATGAATAATTGGGGAACTGCTGAAGGAAATTATATTTTTGGCATTTATAGAAATATTCCTTTTGCGATTATGGGGGTGCTTTTAATTTTCTGGTCATATAAAGAAAGAAAAAAAGATGGTTTACAAAATATGTGGATATTAATTTTGTTGAGCTTTTTATTCTATGTACCAGTTGTGTTGTGGAGCTCAATATATCCAGCTGTTGGCGCATTTATGATGCCAAAGACTGCGGCGTATTTGATGATTGTTGTACTTGGTTATAAATATTTCATTAACAAATTTGCAAGAATTAATTTATTAGGACTTGCCTTTACAAATCTTATAATGGGACTTGTTGGTGGGATATTCTATCGTGAATTTACAAAATTTTATAAATTTACAAATACTACACAATTAGGAAAAATCCATGTTCATGTATTAGTTTTAGGATTTGCTTGTATGCTTATTTTATATCTTTTAACAAGTAAAATGTCTGAAGAACAAATGAAACAACTAAAACGTCCAATCTACATTATGGAAGCTGGAATTGTATTTACTATCGTAAATATGTTTGTTATCGGAGTCTATGAAGTAGTTGGAATGGGAGCAAAGACAATAAATATGTCAGCTATAAACGGAATAAGTGGACTTGGTCATATCACTTTGGCAATAGGTTTAGTTTGGACAATTACAAAACTTTTCAATCTTGAAAAGACAAATATGGCAATATCAAATTAATATTAGAAAAAGGACTGTAAATTTGAGTTTATAGTCCTTTTTTTATTGTGAAACAACAAGGTTCCCGGGCACCCACCCGATGCAAAAAGCATCGTGGAAGGGTGGATTCTTATGTAATTAATTGAAATATTGGCTCATATAATGTAAAATATAAAGTGTAAACTATAATTATAATTTTGTATTAAAATTTTAGGAGGATATATGTATGAAATTATTTTTGTGCTCACATTTTTCTCAAGTTGGGAATTTAATTAAAGAAGAAATTGAAAATAAAAAAGTAGTTTTTATTCCAACTGCTTCTATCAATGAAGGTTATACTGGTTATGTAGGGTCAGCAAGAAAACTATTAAAAAAATGGGAGCAAATCTAACAGAAATTGATATTTCAAAGGAAGATTTTAAAACAATAGAAGCTGTATTTGAAGAAACGGATGTTATCTATTTTACAGGTGGTAATTCATTTTTCCTTATTGACCAATTGCGTAAAACAGGAGTTGATAAATTATTAAAAAAAGAACTAAAAAAAGGTAAACTTATGATTGGAGAATCAGCTGGTTCTGTTATATGTGCACCAAGTATATCTTATATTGAAATAATGGACGAAAAACCAGAAGATTATTCACAAATTGATGATAATGGACTCAATTTAATTGATTTCTATGTTTTACCTCATTATCTTACTTCACCATTCAAGAAAATTACTGCTACTATTTTAAAGAAATTTTCAGATTTGAAGATATGTCCTATTAATAATCATCAAGCTATTATGGTTAATGGTAAAGAATCAAAAATAATTGAAAAGTAATCAAATATAAGTTAAATTACTAAACAGCAAGTCAAATTGACTTGCTGTTTTTTATAAAATAAAATTGAAATATTGCTAAATATAATGTAAAATATAGATTAACAAATGTTTTATATTATATAAGGAAGAGAATTTAAAATGAGAAAAATAAATTTTAGATATAATAAAAATACTCCGATTATGTTATATATTATGCTTATAATTGGAATAGCAGTAGGTTTTTTTCTTTATTATGAGTTCCTTATTTATTCTGGAATTGCAAGTACAAATGAGTTACAGTATTTTAAAGAACATCCTAACCATGCTATTTATTTGATTTTCTTATTAATTCCAGTTACCATGTTTTTATCTACTTGGATTATCTTTAAATTTTGGAGTAGAGAAGATGAAGAAGCAGAGCTTGAATTATACGATGATTATGCAATTTTAAAGATGAAAAATGAAAAAATTAAAATCCAAAAAGGTGAATTGGAGATTAAATTTCCACAACCACAGGCAATTTTATATACTACATATATACTAAAATTACCTGACCAGAAAATTGTCTTTGTAGGCTCTTTAAAAGAAAAGAAAAAATCAAAGCTATCTTTAAACATTGCAATAAAAGAGCTATCTGCTTATAAAAAGAGAAAATATTTAAAGAAGATAAATTTATTTAAACAGTAGAAATTAAAAATCTACTGTTTTTTTGTATTCTAGTTTGCTTTTTAAATTTTAATGTAGTATAATAAGTATGAAAAAACATACTTATTATATGGAGGAAAATATGAAGAGTAAAAAAGATAAAAAACTACATGCATGGACTGCGAAGGTAGGAACTAAAGGACAAATTGTTATTCCAAAAGAGGCAAGAGAAATTTTTTCTATAGAAACTGGAGATAATTTGTTAATACTTGGAGACGAAAGGAGAGGATTGGCAATTCTAAATGGAGATTCAGCAACAAAAATTTTGATGAGTATTCAAGGAGATTTAAGCGATGAAGATTAGAATATTAAAATTTATAGGGATATTGCTTTTAGTTATAGCTGTTTTTGTTGTAATCTATGCAATTTATAATCTAAATTATGACTATTCAGGTGAAAAGTTTAGGAAGAATAAGGCTTCAAGTTTAGGCTTAGAAGAAAAACAATTTAATTTAAAAAATGGAAATGTAATAAATTATGTTGAAGGGCCAAAGAATGGTCCGGCTATTCTATTATTGCATGGACAAATGGTAGATTGGAAAGATTATCGTACTGTATTTCCTGAATTAGTAAAAAAATATCATGTCTTTGCACTTGATTATTATGGACATGGAAAGTCAAGTAAAAATTCTGATTTATATAATATTGAAAGCATAGGTTCCGATATTGCATCATTCATTCAAGAAAAAATTGGAGAAAAAACAATTATTTCAGGACATTCATCAGGTGCACTTATTACTGCTTATATAGGTGCTAAATTCCCGCAAAATGTAAAAGCGATTATTTTAGAAGACGGACCATTTTTTGCAACAGAAAAAGGACGTGCCGAAAATACATTTTCTTATAAAACTTTCGAAAATATTCACAATTATTTAACTGAAAAACCTAATACTACTTATTTTGAACATTATCTAAAGAATGATCCGATGCGAAAACTGTTTAATGAGGGTGGAAAAGATAATTGGGATAAAATTGTGGCTAAACCTGCAATGAAAAGATTTCAAAAGGATAAGACTAAAATACCGGTTATTTGGTATTATCCACCAAAGTTAGGAGTAAATACTTTACTTCAATTAACAGCTAATTTACAAGATAAAACAGGTGATTATGACTTAAGATTCGGAGATGCATTCTATGATTTCAGTTTCTTTAAGGGAATAAAACAAGAGGAATTATTAAAAGAAATTACTGTTCCTACTTGTATATTACATGTAAAACCACCAAAAAACACAGCTCCTTCTTATTATAATAAAGATGGACTTCTGATTTCTGCAATGGATGAAAAAGACGCAAAGCGTGTTAAAGAATTGATTAAAGGTAGTACTTTAATTGAGGGATTCGATTCTATGCACGACATTCACGGGGATCAGCCAAAAGAATATTTGGAAAAAGTAGAAGAATTTTTAGATAATATAGAAAAGTAAAATTGGTAGATTAGAATTCATTGGAGGAATATATGATAGGCATTTATTTAAGTGGAACAGGAAACACGAAACATTGTGTTGAAAAACTTGTAAATTTGATAGATGATAAGTCAAAATGTGTTCCTTTAGAATTTCCACAGATTATAGATTTATTAAAAAAAGAGGATGTAATTTTTTTAGGATATCCAACTCAATTTTCTAATGCTCCGTTTATGGTGCGAGATTTTATTAAGAAAAATAGTTCTCTTTGGAAAGGGAAAAAAGTTTTTTGTGTAAATACAATGGGACTTTTCAGTGGAGATGGAACTGGATGTACTGCAAGAATTTTAAAAAAATATGGAGCAGAAATTCTGGGAGGCATACAGATAAAAATGCCTGACTCCGTTTGCGACAGTAAGCTGTTGAAAAAAGATATTGAAGAAAATAGGCAAATAGTAAAAAATGCAGATAAGCGATTAGAAGAAGTTGCAGAACAGATTAAAAAGGGAAAATATCCAAGAGAAGGACTGACTTTCATATCACATTTGAAGGGACTTTTTGGGCAAAGATTATGGTTTTATCGTAAAACTATAGGATATACTGATAAATTAAAAATAAGTGATGATTGTAATGGTTGTGGTTTATGTAGTAGGATTTGTCCGATGAAAAATATCCACATAAAAGATAAAAAAGCAGTTCCTGAAAATAAATGTACAATGTGTTATAGATGTATAAGTCTATGTCCACAAAAGGCAATTACTTTGCTTGGAGATAAGGTAATTGAACAGTCTAGATTTGAAAAATATGTATAATAATGTGATGATGAATATAAAGGATTAAATAAGTTGAAATTGTAGGATAAAATTATGAAGATATTGGAAGTTAGAAAAAACAAAAAGCAGTATATGGAGCTTCTGCTTCTTGCTGATGAACAAGAAGATATGATTGACAAATATATTGATAGAGGAATAATGTTTGTTTTAGAGGATAATGGTGTTAAATCTGAATGTGTAGTTACTGATGAGGGAAATGGAGTTCTTGAAATAAAAAACATCGCTACAAACCCTAACTTTCAAAGAATGGGTTACGGAAAAATTCTAATTGATTTTGTTGTTGATAAATATAAAAATCATTTTTCTACATTACAAGTTGGTACAGGAGATAGTCCTAAAACCATTGATTTTTATTTGAAATGTGGATTTTCTCGCTCGCATATTGTCAAAAATTTTTTTACGGATAATTATAATCACCCAATATATGAAGACGGTATCCAATTGGTTGATATGATTTATTTGCGTAGAGATTTATAAATTTGATTTTGTTTAAGCTAAAATACAGCAGTTTAACAGTAAGTCAATATGGATTTACTGTTTTTTTGTATTTGAAATGTTAATAAATATGATGTAAAATATAAAATAATAAGAAAATATTTTTAGGAGGCGGATATGTGGTTAATAATTGCAATTGCAGGAATTATTTTTGCATTAATAGGTCGTGTTAAGGAATTTCGAGATGAAAATTTCATATTTTTTAAAAGGATAAGTTTGTTGATAACTGCATTATGTTCTATTAATTTTATTTATTCCGCTATAATTTATAATTCTTATTTTACTGGAGGAAATTGGAGAATGTTTTTAGAGACAATGCCTGGAGATTCTAAAAATGTATTAATTTGCATTGGCCTTTCTATTTATGTAAATTATATTCCGATGTCTATTTTTAAAAAATAATTAAAATAGAGTTAAAAAATTGATTAAAAAGGGGGAGATAACATTGGCTAGTTGGAGTGGTATAAGAAAAAAACTTGAAAAAGAATATCTTGCTGAAAGTCTTCAAGGGCATATTCAATATTTTGCTACAACTTATAGCAAAAGTCCAGATCATGAGGGACGTGCAGCAATAAGATATGATGGGAAAGAAATCATCCAAGGTTGTTTTTGGAACAACTGGTTTAAGGCAGATTTATTCCCTAGAGATGAAAAATACGAAGAAAGAATGAAAAAAGAAAATGCATTTATGGATGATACAGCTTTAAAATTGGGAGTATTTGACCAACGTTGTTTTTATAAAGCCTTTGCAGAATTTGACAATCAAAGTATAGAAATAAGCCTAAAAAGTGAAAATTTACTAGTAAGAATTTTTGCGATTTTTGATAGACGAGTTGGAAAAAGAAAGCTGATTCAAATGAAAGAAACAATAGAAAATGAGCCGGATACATTTCAGGAGTTCTATGCAATTCGTATGAATGCTGAAGGACTTATTTAAGTTTAAATAAATTTGGAGGAGAAGAGATTATGTTACTATTGGGCGTAAAAAAAGAAAATGATTGGCTTTTAGCTGAATATAATTTGACATATAAAGTTGGCTGGGAGAATATTTGTAAAGCAGTTAGTTTAGCATACGAATATTATGATAATGTAGAAATTCTAGTTGATAATAATAAGGTGAATATCTGCTCGAAAGAAGAAATTTTACAATTGGATGAAGCAAGAACAATGACTATTAGAGGAGTTTCAAAGATTATTCAAGTTCCATTAATGATAACATTCTTTAATCAATTACAAACTGTAAGAGTTTCCGTTGCCTGTGCAACAGATGAGTTCAAAGATGCAGACTATAAGAAATTCAATATGTCATTAGGGCAATACATGGATAGCATAGAATTAGCTATGTATAGGTAAAATGAAAAAAATGGAGGTATAGGAAATGAAAAAAAGAATTGCATTATTGGTTTATCCTGATTTTAGTTTGCAAGAAGTTGCCAATCTAATGTATGTATTTCGTTGGTATTTTGATACTTTTACCGATGTAATATATACAGAATTAAGCCCTGTTAGGAGTGAAGAAGGAATTTTGATAAATCCTGTAAAAACTTGTTCTGAGTTTTGTAAAGATGATTATGATTGTTTGATTCTTTCAGGATGTAGCGACTTAAGACAACCAATACGAAATAAAAAAATCAAAGAATTTTTAGAAAGTTTTGTAAATGATGATAGTTTTGTCATTGGTGCAATTTGTTCCAGTCCAATATTCCTAGCACAAGCAGGTTTGTTGAAAGGAAAAAAATATACAGATTCTTTATTTGTTGAAATGAGAGAATCATTTGCCTTTATTGAAGAAAATAATTTTTTACCACAATCAGTAGTTGAAGATGGAAATATTATAACAGCTGTTGGAAATGCATTTAACGAATTTGCAGTACAAGTTGCTAGGAAATTAGGATATAATTGTCCGGATAAAATATTAAGTGGTTATACTGACTCAAATGACATTAATGACTATATACATCATCTTCCTGAAGATGAAATATTAGAATTTAAAGAAGAATTTAAAGAATTCTTTTAAACAGTAAGTCGTAAGATTTACTGTTTTTTGCTGTATAGAGTTTGAATTTTATTTATTACTAACGTTAAGCCCTTAATAAAGGCTTATTCATTAAAAGTCTTTAGAATAATTTCATTGAAGTTATATAAATGGAAGTTATATAAATGTTATATCGTTTATAAGTCCTTTACAGGACTTACTATTATTTGTAAACAAATAATAGTAGTGAGATCTCCAGAGCAATTGTATCTAAAGATACAATTACCCCCGTCAGACCTACTTTTGTTTACAAGTAAACAAAGTTAGGGCTAGATTCGCTCCATTCGTTTCACTCATTTCGGTCGAGATGACGTGTTAACGGCATTGTTTTGCAAGTTGCTATGACGTGAATATTTCATTTTATAGTAAGATTATAAATATAGTTTGATGTTTATTTACTTTTAACGTTAAGCCCTTAATCGAAGATATTTCCCAAACACGTCATCTCGACTGGAGCAGAGCGGAATGGAGAGATCTCATACTTTTGCTTTAGCAAAAGTAAATGTATCGAAGATACATCTAAATATAGAATAAAAAACTTTTTAATGATATAATTAATAATATAAAAATTATATTTAGGGGATAGTATTTATGGAGAAAAAAAGTTTTATTTCAGTAGATGATATGACGAAATTATTGGATGATACATATGCAAAAGTATTAGGTGGAATTCCAAAAGTAAGTCCACCCATTGAAGAGTTTGCTAATGATTATTTAAGTAAGCATAATTCAAGAGAAGAGGCTTGTAAAGATATGATGGATATGCAAATAATAAAATGCACAACATCTGGAGTGGTTACAGGTCTTGGAGGACTTATAACATTACCAATAGCTTTACCTGCAAATATCGTTAATGTTTTGTATGTGCAAATAAGAATGATAGCTTGTACAGCTTATATGGCAGGTTATGACTTGCAAAGCGACCAAATACAAACTTATATTTATTCATGTCTAGCTGGATTATCTATTAATAAATTCTTAAAAAAAGCAGGGATACAAGTAGGGGAAAAAGTAGCTACAAAATTAGTAGGGAAGATACCTGGAAAAGTATTAATTGCTATTAATAAAAAAGTTGGTTTCAGATTATTAACAAAATTTGGAAGTAAGGGAATTGTTAATATAGGGAAACTAATACCCGTAGTTGGAGCAGCAGTTAGTGGTAGTTTAGATTATGCTGAAACTAAGGTTATAGCTTCAAGGTCATATAAATGGTTTTTTGAAGGAGACTTTGATAGTGATGTTAAAACTGAAGTTTATGATGATTTAGATTTTGATGATGAAATGGAATTTGAAGTAATAGATTAATAAATTTATAATTACAAGGCGATAGAAATATCGTCTTTTTCTAATCTTTAAGTGTTTATTTACTTTTAACGTTAAGCCCTTAATCGAAGATTTTTCCTTATACGTCATCTCGACTGGAGCAGAGCGGAATGGAGAGATCTCATAATTTTGCTTAAGCAAAAGTAAATGTATCGAAGATACATAAAATATGTAAATCTCATAAGCCCACGAGCATATCAACTTAAATTGAATGAAATATATACTTATGATATAATCATAATAAAGTATTTGCAATGAAAATTTAGATATAATCTTCTTAAATAGGAAGGAGTAAAAAATGGTTTTAAATGAAAAACAATTAATATACGGTTATGATTATTACTTCAGAAATGAAAATAGACCTAGAAGTATTGTTGAGGTTTCTGAATATAATGGAGAAAGTGCAATTATAATAAATTGTACTCAATAGGATGATAGTTCTAATTCAAAGTATAAAACTGCAAAGGCAAGAAAAAATGTTGTAAATGAATGGTGTGATTTTTTAATTAAAAATCCAACGGCTTTTACAGAACTTACATTTTGTACAAGAATGCCACAAGAGTTGTTTAATGCGGTTTGTTCACAACAAAATCTTAAAAAATTATATATTAAATGGGGAGTTTATCCAGATATTTCAAAGATTTCAAATCTTGTAAATCTTGAATTCCTTCATTTAGGTTCAGGTTCAAGTGTGGGAAGTATTGAACCAATTTCGAAATTAGAAAATTTAGTAGCTTTAACAGTTGAAAATTTTCAAAAAATTGACGATTATAGTCCACTTACAAAACTTAAAAAATTGGAAAGTCTTACAATTGAGGGGGATTGCTTTGCTCCGAAAAATATTCATATAGATTCTATTGATTTTTTGAAAGATATGAAGCAATTAAGATTTTTTAGATTTTTTACAAGTATTGTAAAAAGTAAGGATTATACTCCACTTTTAAGTCTTGAAAATATAGAACATTTATCTATTAAGCCGTTTAAAGAAGTTAATAAATTATATGATGAGATAATTAAATTACCTAAATTAAAATATGGAACAATTGTATTTAATCCCGAATTTTATAAAAAATAGAGGTGTTATAATGAAAAATGCAGTTATATACATACATGGGAAAGGTGGAAATTCTGTTGAATCAGAACATTATAAAAAATTTTTTAGTGATGAATATAAAATTATTGGCTTTGATTACAAATCTGAATTTCCTTGGGATGTCAAGATAGAATTTTCAAAATTCTTCGATACTATAACTCGAAATTGCGATGATATTTACCTAATAGCAAATAGTTTGGGAGCTTATTATTCTATTATTTCATTATCGGATAAAAAAATTAAAAAAGCTATGTTTATTTCTCCAATTGTAGATATGGAAAAAATAATTTTAAATATGATGAAAATGTCTAATGTTTCAGAGGAAGAATTATATAATAAAAAAGAAATTGCAACATCCTTTGGTGAAACTTTGTCTTGGGAATATCTTAGCTATGTTAGGAATAATCCAATAGAATGGAATGTACCAACAGATATTCTCTATGCAGAAAGTGACTTTCTAACTTCTTTGGAAACTATGACGAATTTTGTGAACAAAACTAATTCAAGACTTACTATTATGAAAAATGGAGAACATTATTTTCACACAGAAGAACAAATGAATTTCTTGGATAATTGGTTTAGTAAATTTATAAAAGATCTATAGAAAATTTTTACTAAAATAGTTGTTATAAATAAAAAAAACAAGGATTAGAAAAATACAGCGATGTGTTTTTAGGAGAATATGTAGATTGAAAGTTAATTCTAGCTCCTTATAATTAACAGTTACAGAAGTAAAATAGATAGTAGAAATGCTATCTTTTTTGTTGATAATAAGGGAATAATAAATTTTAACCGTATTCAATTCGACACGTATAGAAAAAATATAAGATATATGATAAAATTATGATGTGTAAAAGTATGTATTGTATAGTATTCAATTGAGTGAATTTGAAATGTGAATAAGTGGAGGAATAGATATGATTTTTATTAGTCATACAACAGCGGATAAATCAATTGTAGAGCCAATTGCAATGAGGCTAGCAAAAGTATTTGGAAAAGAGAACGTCTTTTATGACAGTTGGTCAATTCAACCAGGTGAGGGAATAATTGACCGTATGAATGATGGTCTTGAAAAATGTGAATTTTTCTTCTTTTTTGTTTCAAAAAATAGTCTTAAAAGTAAAATGGTATCTTTGGAATGGGAAAATGCATTATTTAAAAAGGCAAAAGAAGATATTAAATTTATTCCGGTAAAATTAGATGAATGTATGATGCCTAAAATTCTTTTACAAACATTATATATAGATATATTTAATAATGGACTTGAAGTAGGACTACGTCAGATGATTGATGTTGTTAATGGGCAAAGTACATTTCATAAAGAAAGTCAAGTTTTTAATAATATTACAGGAAGTTTAAAGTATAATTCTGAATCAGAATGTATTGTAGAATTTAAAGCAAATTACTATTTAGAACCAATTTCTAATTATGCAATTATTCTTGATAACAAGATTGACGATATTCAAAACGAATGTTTAACAGATGGGATTCGTATAATTGGTAATGAAGAAAATTTTAAATTTCCTAATGGAAGAATTTATAATATTTTGTTTGAAAGTGTAAGTCGTGGAACAACACCAAAATTCCCATATAGAGTAAAATTATCAACAAAATCCAATGCACCTCTTCGTATAATTGGGCTAATGAGAGCTACTAATGAAGACCATTATACCGAAGTTCCATACTCTTATGAATTAGAATAAAAATTTAATTTAATATATAATTCAAAGAATTTTGAAAGAACAAATGTAATTGGGAAAACTAAATGAGAAAATATAATACTATTTAATAATTTGGAATATATTAGCATATAAACAATTAGAATTTTAAACCCCTCGAATTCGAGAGGTTATAAAAATAAAACCTACTCGTGAATTACGAGTAGGTTTGTTTTTTCTCTATTTACTTATTACAAATACTACTGACGGGGAGTTTTCTTCGTCGAATTTGTCTTTTTTGAAGTTTCCGTAGATTTCGTATTTTAGTCCGAGTCTATTTACAAATGAAATTACGTCATTAACTAATAGTGGAACTAAAAGTTGTGTGTTTTCAAATTTTTCGTTTTCTGTTGTAAGGACTGTGTTGAAACGGATTTTGCTATTTTCTCTGTAGTAGTTTCTTGTAAATTTTACTTTTGTTCCAAGAGTCGGTAAGGCTCCTAGGAATAGGTCATTTTTAAGAATGAAAGGTTTGAAGTTTACCCAGCTTAATACTAATTTTCCGTTTTCTTTTAGTAGGTCCATAGTTTTTAGGATGAAGCTACATATTTGGTTTATGTCTTCCAAATGTGCAATTGTTGTTCCAATGCAATAGCAGACGTCAAATTTTTCTTCAAAGTCCAATTCTAACATATTTTTTTCATATACTTTGAGTCCTTTTTTTCTTGCTTCTTCTACCATGCTTTGTTCTAAGTCAATACATATTACATTTTTTCCTAAGTTTTCTAAGTTTTTTGCAACGAGTCCTGTTGCACAGCCAATGTCTAAATAGTCTTTTCCATCTGAAATATTATTTAAAAAATTTAGTTGTGCTTCATTTGTTGGAAAAATATCTTCATAGTATTTACATATTTCTTTATAAAATTTATTCATATAAACCTCCATTCTAAAAAATATAATGTTATAGATGATTATACCCAAATATTTTTAAACAACTTTTTATTTATTAGCATTTTACATTGTTTTGTGGTAAAATATATTCGAATAGATTAATTATATTTAGGAGGCAATTGATGAAATTTTTTATTGACACAGCTAATGTTGATGAGATAAGAGAGATTAGTAAATGGGGTATTCTTGACGGTGTTACTACTAATCCGTCTTTGATAGCGAAAGAGGGAAGAGATTTTGTTGAAGTTATCACTGAAATCACTTCAATCGTTGACGGACCTATTTCAGCAGAGGTTATAAGTCTTGAAGCGGAAGGAATGGTAAAGGAAGCTAGAGAACTTTGTAAGATAAACAAGAATATTGTAATAAAAATTCCTATGACTGAAGAGGGTTTAAAAGCTGTTAATGTTTTGAGTAAAGACGGAATAAAGACAAATGTTACTTTGATTTTCTCTGCAACTCAAGCACTTCTTGCAGCAAAGGCGGGAGCAACTTATGTAAGTCCGTTTTTAGGAAGACTTGACGACATCAGCTCTGATGGAATGATTTTAATTGAAGATATTTTCGAAGTTTTCAGCAATTATGCGATTACAACTGAAATCATTGCCGCATCTGTTAGAACTCCAATGCATGTTCTTCAAATTGCAAAGAGCGGAGCAGATATTGCAACAGTACCTTATAAGGTGTTCAAACAAATGTTAAAACATCCACTAACTGATATAGGAATTGAAAAGTTTTTAAAAGATTGGGAAAGTGTAAAGTAATAGGAGGAAACTATGGATAGAAATTTAACTTTAAATTTAGTAAGAGTTACAGAAGCTGCGGCAATTCGTTCTTCATATTTTTTAGGAAAAGGCGATAAAAACGGTGCTGACGGAGCGGCTGTTGAAGCCATGAGATCAATGTTCAACGAACTTCCAATGGAAGGAACTGTTGTTATCGGAGAAGGAGAAATGGATGAAGCTCCTATGTTATATATCGGCGAAGTTGTAGGAAACGGACAAGAAGGAGTTGCAAAGGTTGACATTGCGGTTGACCCTGTTGACGGAACTTCTCTTGTAGCTAATGGATTGCCAAATGCGATTGCAGTTGCTGCTTGTGCGCCTGCGGGTTGTTTATTACATGCTCCTGATATGTATATGGATAAAATTGCAGCGGGTCCTTTGGCTGTTGATTGCATACATATTGATTTACCTATTGAAATGAATATAAGAAGACTTGCGAGAGCTTTGGGAAAAGAAGTTGGCGAAGTTACAGTTAGTATTTTAAATAGAGAAAGACATCAAGATATTATAGATAGAGTTAGAAAACTTGGTGCGAGAATAAAACTTTTTGAAGCAGGAGATATTGCTCAAGCCATTGCGACTTGTATTGAAAACAGCGGTTGTGATTTAATGGTTGGAATCGGTGGGGCACCTGAAGGTGTTTTAGCTGCTGCGGCAATTAAAGCATTGGGTGGAGTTTTCCAAGGAAGACTTGTTCCTGCTGATGAAGAAGAATTTAGAAGATGTGAAGCTATGGGACTTGAAGATCCACTAAAAGTTTTAGAAATGAATGACTTAGTAAAAGGCGATGAAGTTTTATTTGCTGCAACAGGGGTAACTGATGGCGAACTTATTAACGGAGTTAGACATATTGGTAATGATAGAGTTAAGACTTACTCTGTTGTAATGAGAGCAGAAACAGGAACAATTAGAAATATTGAAGCAACTCATAGAATTTCTAAAAAACCTGAATATGCAAAGATAAAGAGATAGTATGAATATAGAACTTTTAAAAGGAAAATATCTTGATGAATTAAAAACTATTGCAAAGTCTTATGGAATTGCAAATGTTTCAAAGTATAAAAAGAATGAATTAATATCTGAAATTTTAAAGGCAGATAATGGATTTGAAAGTGAAGAGTCTGAAAGAGTAAGTATAGATGAGTCTGTTGAAAATGATTCAAAGACTAATACAAAAACTGTATGTGGGCTTATTGATATTACTGCAGATGGTTATGGTTTTTTGCGTTCAAATGGCTATGACTCAGGGGAAGAAGATATCTATGTATCACCAACTCAGATAAGAAGATTCAGACTTAAAAAAGGAGATAAAATTTTAGGCTTAACTAGAGAAAGTAAAGAAAGTGAAAAATTTTCTCCACTTATTTATATAAATGAAATAAATGATATAAAGGTTTCAGAATTAAAAGCTAGAAAAGATTTTGACGATTTAATTCCGATTTATCCAAATGAAAAATATACTTTAGAAACTGAAAAGGATGAGGTTTCAACTAGAATAATTGACTTTTTAGTACCGATTGGAAAGGGGCAGAGAGCTTTAATAGTCGCTCCTCCAAAGGCAGGAAAGACAAGCTTACTTCGTTCAATTTTAAAAGGTATAGAAATAAATAATCCAAAGAGTAAAATTTTTGTTTTATTAATTGGAGAAAGACCTGAAGAAGTTACGGAAATGAAGAGATTTACAAAAGCGGAAGTAATAGCTTCAACTTTTGATGAATTACCTCAAAATCATATAAGACTTGCAGAATTTGTACTTGAAAGAGCAAAAAGACTTGTAGAGCTCGGAGAAGATGTGGTTATTTTGGTTGACAGCATAACAAGACTTTCAAGAGCATACAATGTAAATACACCGTCCTCCGGGAAAACTCTTACGGGAGGACTTGATCCTTTTGCATTGCATAAGCCAAAAAGATTTTTCGGTTCTGCGAGAAATGTTGAAAATGGTGGAAGTTTAACCATAATTGCGACAACTCTTGTGGATACGGGAAGTAAAATGGACGATATGATTTATGAAGAATTTAAGGGAACGGGAAATATGGAAATTCATTTGAGTAGAAAACTTTCGGAATTAAGGATTTTCCCTGCCATAGATATTTATAAATCAGGAACTAGAAAAGACGATTTACTTTTGAGTGAAGAAGAAATTCAATCTGCAAATTTAATTCGTAGAAAACTTTCAAATACAAATACTAATGAAATTATGGAAAATTTAGTAAAAAACATAAAGAAAACTGGAAACAACAAAGAATTCTTCAAAGCTATCTTAAAAAATAATTAAAAATTTAGTTTCAATTTGAAACTTGAAGGAGATTTTGATGAAAATTTTAGTTGTGTATTATTCCTATTCGGGAATAACTAGAAGATTAGCGGAAGACATTGCTTTAATCACAGACGGAGATTTATTGGAATTAAAACCACTAAGACCTTATTCTTTTTCATATAATACGGCAGTAAAAGAAGCTAGAATTGAGATTGATAAGGGATACTGTCCACCTTTGGCAGAAGAAATAGGAAATATTGATGATGTAGATGTAGTTTTTATAGGCTCACCTAATTGGCTTAAGACTTTTGCACCACCAATTCTTACTTTTTTACGTTCTGCAAATTTGGATGGCAAAATAATTATTCCTTTCTGCACTCATGGTGGTGGAGGATTTGGAATGATGATTGATGATATAAAGAAAGAATGTAAAAATTCCATAGTAAAAGATGGATTAGCCTTAAGTGGATTTTACGATTTTGATGAATTACAAAAATGGCTAGAAAATAATTTATAAAATTATGGACTTTATAGAAAAACTCAACTTTGCGAAAGGTTGAGTTTTTACTTTTTTTAAATAGTATTTAGAATTTATTTACTGTTCACGTTAAGCTCTTAATCGAAGTTTTCTATTTGCACGTCATCTCGACCGAAGTTGAGCAGAGCGAGACGTAGCGGAGAGATCTCATACTTTTGTAATGGTAAAAGTAAACGTATCGAAGATACATCGGATAAAAAATATATTAACTAAAAATCTTTAGGATAACTTCGTTGTAATTATATAGCTGTTTTGTTTTTTATAAGTCCTTTACAGGACTTACTATTATTTGTAAACAAATAATAGTTGAGATCTCTCCACTTCATTCGTTTCACTCATTTCGGTCGAGATGACGTGTTGGGGAGATTTGTTTTGCTAGGTACTAAGACGTGAAATATTACATTTTTATTCAGAATATAAATATATTTTGAAGTTTATTTACTGTTCACGTTTAGCTATTAATCGAAGATGTTTCCTTATACGTCATTTCGACTGTAGCATTAGCGAAATGGAGAAATCTCATACTTTTGCTATTGCAAAAGTAAATGTATCGAAGATACATACAATGTAAAAGGCTTATTTATTAAAAGCCTTTTGGATAATTTTGTTGTAGTTATATAGCTATTTTGTTTTTATATAAGTCTTTTATAGGATTTACTATTATTTGTAAACAAAGTTAGGGCTAGATTCACTTCATTTCGCTTTGCTCAACTCCGGTCGAGATGACGTGTTGGTCAATTCCGAATAGTTTGGTACTATGACGTGAAACTTTTTGCTATTCTAATTTTTTATAGAATTAAAAAACTCAACTTTGAAAAAAGCTGAGTTTTTGTTTTTATTCTATTTATTTATGATTTGAAAGTCCAAACTTGTTTAAGAAATAAAATATTAAACTTAATACTACTGCAACCATACTTGCAAGAACCATTCCTTTTAATTGCATTCCAAAGAAATTAATTGAAATTCCGCTAAGTCCTGTTACGAATACAACTGAAGTCAAAATCAAATTTTGGCTATTTGAATAGTCAACTTTTGAGTCAACTAAAAGTCTTATTCCGGAAGTACCAATCATTCCATAAAGTAAGAATGTTATTCCACCAATTACATTTCCCGGTATGCTTTGAATTAACATACTTAAAGGTGCTATAAATGCCATACAGATTGAGATTACTGCTGCACCTGCAATTACATAAACTGAATAAACTTTAGTAACTGCCATTACACCTATGTTTTCTCCGTAAGTTGTTGTTGGAACTCCACCTACAAGAGCAGATAACATAGTTGAGAAGTTATCAGCAAAGATACTTCTATGTAAGCCCGGATCTTCTAAAAGATTTTGACCGATTATATTACTTGTTACAACTTGATGACTTATATGTTCTGAAGTTATTACGAGTAATGCAGGAAGCATTATCAAACTTGCTTTGAAGTCAAAAATTGGAAATTGAAATTCCGGTATTGTAAATAATGTTGAAGAAGTAACTGTCGAAAAGTCAATCATTCCAAAAGCTAAAGCTGCAATATATCCACAGATGATAGCAATAAGTATTGGGATAGTTCCTAAAAATTTTCTAAATACAACTGAGCCTAAAATTGCAACTGAAAGTGTAATCATGAACACCCAAACGTCTGCACTTGTTGAAGTTTCAGTCAATATATTTGCTCCGATTTTTCCGCCTGTTATAGTATTTCCTGCAAGTTCAAGACCGATTAGAGATACAACTGCACCCATTGCTGCCGGTGGAAGTACAATATTTATCCAATCAGTTCTAAATTTGTATATTAGGTAAGCCAAGATACAACCTAAAAATCCTGTTGTTGCAAATGCTCCAAGTGCATATCTATAACCCATAGTATTAATAATAACAGTACCTACTCCTAAAAATGCAAAACTTGATCCTAAGTATGCAGGAGCTTTTCCTTTTGTGATAAAAATAAATAACAATGTGCCTATACCGTTCATCAAAAGAACAATGCCCGGGTTTACATTAAATAAAATTGGAACTAAAACAGAAGCTCCAAACATAGCAAAAGTATGTTGTAAACTCAAAGGTATAAGCATTGTAGCGGGAACTTTGTCCCTTACGCCGATAATTTCTTTATTATTCATAAATCCTCCTTTGACTAAAGCCTTTAAAACATATAAAAAAATGAAATAACAATAGTTATTTCATTAATAATTAGTTAAAATATTTTTAAAGACAGTAAGTCCGTTATTAAAATTGAAAAAGAGTATCGCTATAACAAAGTTAAAAAAGTTAAAAGAACTTGTTTTAAAAATTTTAACTAAATTTGCCATAACTTACCTCCTTAAATTTATCTTTACAATTATACAGCATATAATATAAAAAGTAAAGTCTTAAATTGCATGAAAATTAAGGTCTTATCATACTTAAAATTTTATATATTTATAGAAAGTATGATATAATTAAGTTTACCATAGATATTTTAAAAAGAGAATTTAATTTCATCATACTTAACATCTAAAAAAGTTATAGAAATGAAAAGTATGATACAATAAAGTTGTGTAAAAAGTGAATTATATTTTTACAAAAAACATTTAGGAGTAAAAAATGAAAGATTATTTATCTAAAGTTAAAAAATATATTATTCTTCAAGTAGTATTGGATTTTATAGGAGTTATTTGTTTAGCATTAACTCCATTGATTCAAAAGTGGTTATTTGATTATGGATTACAAAGCGCCTCAAGTCAAATCATTTTAGCTATTATATTATATGCTTTATTACTTGGAATTTATTCATTAATGCAATATTTTTGCGTTTTAGTAGCATTTAAATCAGGAATTTCATTTGAAACAAGACTTAAAAAGAATTTTTTTGATAAAATTTTTAATATGAATAGTAAAGTTTTTAAAGAGAAACCAATAGGAGAATATATTTCTATTCAATCCAATGATATTACTGCATTAGAACAAGATTATTTACAACCTATTGTAGATGTAATTCGTTCGGTAAATATGATGTTGATTTATGGAGTTATTATCTTTATGAATATCAACTACAAAATTGGTATGGTTGTAGTTTTATCTTCTATTTTTGCAATTTTAATTCCAAAGATATTCGGAAAAATGTTGGATAATAGCAGAAGTAAATACCAAAGGTATCTTGGAAAATATACTTCAACTATTTCTGATTTGCTTGAAGGTTTTGGCTTAATAAATTCTAAAACAATTGAAAATATAAAAAATAGACATAATGAAATTCTACATAAAACTGCGGATAAAAGATATGAATTTGGAAAGAAAAAAGCACTGGTACTTGGATTAAGTGATTTAATGACAAAAATGGTTAGGGCTTTTACTTTTGCGATTGTAGGATATTTATTCTATAAAAAAGAGATAACTGTAGGTATGGCAATAGCAACATTAAGCTATTCTTCTGCATTTATCGACCCTATTGATAGCTTGCTATATGATATTACAGCTATACGTTCAGTAAATTCTACAAAACAAAATATCCTTTCGTTTTTAAATCAAAAATCAGAAACAGAAAGTAAAAAAGAATTGGAAAAATTTAAAAATGAGCTGATTTTTGATAATGTAAATTTCACAGTTGATAAATTACAACTAGAAGATATAAATTTAAAAATAGAAAAAGGGAAAAAATATGCAATTGTTGGCAAATCAGGTGCAGGAAAGTCAACTTTTTTAAATTTATTACTTGGAATACATAAGCCAAATCAGGGGGAAGTCAGTATTGACGGAGAAAATGTAAGAGAGCTTAATTTATCAAATACATTGCTTTATATGAGTCAACATGAGCATATTTATCGTGCATCTGTAAAAGAAAATGTAACTGTTTTTGATTCATATTCTTATGATTATATTCCAGATAATGCTAATGAAGTTGCAATAATCAAGGATATTCTTGGTAGAAATACTGCTGACTGTTCAAATTTTAGTGGTGGAGAAAAAAGAGTCCTCGCATTTCTTCGTATATTGTGTAGAAAAGGAGAGATACTGGTTTTAGACGAACCTTTTACAGGTGTTGATACTGAAAGTGTCTTAAAATTAGAGGATATTTTATTGAAATCAGATCAAACAGTTTTGATTGTAACACATAATACATCTACTGAGCATCTTAAAAAATTTGATAATATAATTAAGGTGATAGATGGAAAAGTATTTATTGAAGATGTAAATTAAAAATATTTTTAAAGAAACGGCTAATGAATGAAACAGCCGTTTTTTATGTTTAAATTATGTAAAATGATTTAACATACATACTTTTCTGTAAAATTTTAAGTATAAAAAATATATTATATTTAAGTTTATCATAAGAATAAAGATTTAAAAAGAGAAATGTATAATTT
>ERZ773042.311-NODE-311-length-35938-cov-45.195218_pt1 | contig 35938 bp, 31 predicted proteins | sample MGYA00511664_ERZ773042 | MGnify/ENA primary metagenome ERZ773042 (study PRJEB29015, sample SAMEA2737984) | human oral metagenome | biome: human oral; feature: human-associated habitat; material: dental | place: China | collected 2036 ... | reverse complement strand
TGGGATTGGCGATTGTCGCCTGACTGGATGTGGCTAAACTCTTCCGACGCTAACAGAAGACCACATGCACGGTCAGGAGAAGAGGAGGCAGCGACAGGGACCCTCGTCAAATTCGACCATAGTTACGCCGACACCATCGCCGGCCTCGGGTACCCGACGAGATCCGCGCTGCGAGCATGGTGGATTCACCTCGTCCTTAGTGTGCGTCTGAACGTCGGTACGGTGGTCAGGCACGTCCCAAGCGCTAGGCAGAGAGAAGACAGAGCCAGATGTAGAGCGAGCTCACGGTGTTGGAAGCAGGATCGCCCCGGTCCAGCTGAGGAGGAAATCGGAAATGCTCACCGCCTTCGGGCTCAACCTCAGCATAGAAAGGACCATGCCTATCACAGATCCAACCAGCCCACAGAACCAAGGCGAACATCACGGAGACCCCGATGAGACATGCGATCATAATCGCGTGCGGGAAAGGAGACCGCCATCTCCTCTACCAAGGACGTACGCCCGCAGAGGAGGCCTGGCCTTGCTGAGCTTCCTGACTGGTGTCTGTTTGATCGGATTTTGCCATCTCTGCGGAAGAGCGTTCCAAGTTGCCGCTGCCACACTGGGTAATCCTTATCGGTCCGTATTGTTCTGTAATTATTGTTCACAAGCGCGCATATATGTTTCTCACTTCTTTTCATACGAGACACATCTCTGCAGCCGCTCTGTACAAAGCGCCAATTTTCTCAACGGAGTTTTCCTCGTCAACAATTCTCTTCAGTATCCTCCCCTTGACAGAGAAGCCCTCCCGGTCAGCCGCCCAATCTAGATACGCTCGTTCCGCTGCCACGATCAGTTTTGCTTTTTGTGCCTCAGCACTCCCACATTCATATGAGTAGGTGAGGCTGGAGTCGAACTCCCTTATGGTTCCTATGGCCGAACACACAACGGTCCTCCCATAAGAAAATGCGAGATAGCATGTTGACGAGTTAAGACTGCTCTGGTCTAGAGGCAAGATAAGAGCGTCGGCCGCTTCGATGAAGCTGCCCAAGTCCTCGTTACTTACAAAGCCAAAGGAGAGTCGGAGGTTGTCTAGCTCGGAGGCCATTGAGGAAACCTTGCGTTGGTAATCCTTCGAGCTGCAGCGTCCAGCTATGACAAATTGGGCATCGTACCCCTTGCTCATGAAATACTGGGCAACGTCAACAATCAATTCGACGCCCTTGTATGGCCTGATAAAACCCGAGAAGAGAAAGAGGAACTTATCGGGGCTGATTCCATGCTCAGAGCGCCAGCTTCTCTCAGCATGGGGATAGAACCCTGTATAGGTGGGGATGGGAGCTTTTAATATCTTCGGCTCGATATGCGAATAGAGACTGGATCCCAATTGGTCCTCAAGAACATTCCGCGTCTCATCACAGAGGATCACAATGCACCCTGCAGAGCGCGAAAGTAGCTCTCGCAGCCTGTGTGAGAAAAACAGATCGCCCTTTAACACAGTATCGTGAGGAACGCAGTTATGCACAACGTAGACAATCCGTCCACCATTGGAGATGATTCGACCGATGAGGCGACGTTGCCGTAGATAAGCCCAAAAGCTAAAAAAGCTGTTTCTCGCATGAATTTCATCAAACCAGTTAAGGCAAACGGGCGTTGGCTCGCTCTTGCCACGATCGAAAAAATCTTCGATGCTCAAAATCTCGCATCCGTTAAGCTTCATACCAGATTGAACTATGCTTGTAAAAGCATTTTCAGTGGGATCTTTAGGGTAATAAACAATCTTCATAGCGCCATAACCTCCAATCAAACGGTCCAAAGAAAGGAGCCTGCTATCTCGTAATGAGCTGCTTGAGGTAAACCAGCTGCCCGCTGCACCAGTATCCGAAAGCCATGATGCCTAGGACAACGGTGAGCTTCACGACAAGAGAGCAAACCAGGGGAAGGTCGATAAAGTGGGAGAGTGTATGACAAGCCGCAACAGCTATCAGGCAGGTAACGATTTCCGGTAAAAACGCCTTAAGACACCTAGGTGTTTTTCCAAAGCTGCGATAGACGAGGTAATAAACGATGGTGATCTCATGCAGGCAGTAAGCAGTCCCGATACCGTAGGCGACAGTCAATATTGAGCCACCGAAAAAGCCGAGGAAAAGCCCGCAGAAAGTGATGCAGATATTTATGAGTCCTTCTCTAAACAAAAAGTCCGTGTGGCCGAGACTCTGGAAAAACGCCCCCGAGGTATTACCCATCATCTGGAAGTAAACTGAAATTGACAAGACAGCGAAGACAGGTATTGATGGCTCCCAGCCTGGTCCGTAGAGCACCCACACGATCTCCGCCGAGCAGCAGAAAAAGACCGCAGCTACGGTTGCGCCCACGAGCGAGAGTAGCTTCTCCACCTTCATCCAGCATTCGAAGATGACGTCTGGGTCGTCTTGGTGTTCCGCCATGAAAGGTTGGACAACAGAGCCGATGACGCTAGAGAAAGCACTGATAGGATAGGTGGTCAGCTTGTATGCCTTGTCGTAGTAGCCGAGCTGATCGCTTCCGAGAAAGCGTCCCACGAGCATGTTATCGAAGTTGCGCGAGAAGTAGTTGATGAGGCTGAATCCGAATTGGTAGGCAGAGTAGGAGAAGACCTTCCTTAACGGTGCCATGAAGTGCAGGCTCACATAGCGAATAGGTCTAGTAATGAGATTCCACACAAGCACGATTCCGGCTGACAAGACCGACTGCACAACAATCGAAATAGCTCCTGCCCCCGTGAGTGCAGCGACTATTGCCATCGCTCCGGAGACCACCGTGGCCACCACGAGCCTCACCGCAATGCGGTCAAAGCGCCTCCCCTTAAGCATGAGCCCCTCTGGCACCATGTTGAGCGTGGAGAAGAGCAGGGTTGGCGAGGCCGCAAGGCAAAGCGATACGAGTCTGTCGTCAGAGTAGAACATTGCTATGAGTGGCGAAACCACGCAGAAGGTGGCAGCGAGGCCCACGGCCAGAAGGATGGAGAACCCGAAAATCCCTCCGTAGTCCTTTTCGGTGAGGTCGCGGTACTGCACGATGGCCGTGCCCACGCCCATGTCTGAGAGCAGCGAGAACAGCCCCGTGAATACCGTTACGATAGCCACCAGGCCAAAATCGGCCGGCGTTATGAGGCGTGCGAGCACAGCCGTGATCACCAGGTTCGCACCCATGCTTATGTACTTGGAGCCGAACTGGAACACGGCGGCGGCCCACATACCCATAGAGCGCCGTTTATTGCTGCTCATAAACTTCACCTCTGCACTGTGATTTGAGGGTGCGTTTGACGAGCGAAGTACGAGGAAGGCCTTTGAGCGGAGATCGATTGTGCTTTAGCCAAGCGCATCATCGTAGAAGAACGTCCGGTCCGTCGCTCTGGCGCTCTTGCCTCCTTGCCAACAAAAATGATGTCAGAGATAAGCAAAAGAAAATAGTTGTATTGAATGTCAAGAGTGAAATTCTCAACAAGGCCAACGACTAACAGGATTGACAGACCAAAAAGTGCTAGCGGAAACTTTCCATCTCGATAAAACTTGACGTAAATGAAAAAAATCAAAATGAGAAAGAGGATGGTGGGAATAAAGCCGTAGAGCAGCAGGAGATGGCCGTAAGCATTGTCAACTTGAAAATGGTACTCGCTGTTCGAAGCAATTGAGAAACCAACAACCGGAGCGTTTGAGTAGTCATTGCCAAATAGGGATGGTGCCTGAAAGCGGTAGCTGAAGTTCATAAGATAAAGACGACCGCTCAGCAGCTCATTGAGAGAAGTCATGAGGCTATCGAGGGGGTCATATGAAGCCATGAAAAAGAAACTTGCTGAGATAGTCAAGGCTATAAGAATGCCGCAAAGAATCACTGAAAAACGGGGAACTTTGGAAAGCAAAGGAAAGAACCAGGTACCCAAAATGAGCATGACAAAGACAAGGCATGAAGTACGAGAGTTAGCAACAAAGTAAACAAAAAGAAAAGAAACTACGTACAGGACGGTCACGCGCAACCTGTGATCAGAAACTCGAAGGTACCAGTAAGATATGCAGATTTCTGCAATACGTTCCCCCAAACGATTGGGGTGGAGGAAACCCATAGAATTTCTCAGCGCACGGTCGCCTGTAGCTATCATCGTGTAATTCTCGACAAAGCCTGCGTAGCAAGCAAGAATGGCTGATACGGTGATGACGGTAGCTAGTACGAGAGTAATCCTTGCCAACCGTTTTATCTTGATCCCCTTGCCAGAGATCACGAACAGAAAGATCCAGAATGGGTACTCCATGCCGTACCTAAAGGCAACCAAAGCTGTAAGCATGAAGATCCCGAGCGTAACAAGCCATTGGAAATCCGAGGCTCGGAGAAGCATAAGCCGCATTAGCAGCAACAGTGCAGACAGAATCAGCAGATCGTGGCAAATGGTGCCCAATATAGGAAACGTCATAACAAAAGCTGTAGTTCTGATAATTTCAGCAATGCTATAGAGGCAAAAGGCACCATAGAAGAAGAGCTCGTCAACGCTCATGTTTCCAATGGCGGCCATAGGAAGCCTCCTCTGTTGAATTGACATTAACCACTCACCCCATCCAGCACGTCCTGCCAGGCATCCACGTACCGCCCGACCGAAAATCGCGACATCCAATCTCGCATCCTATCCAGTTCCACGGCGTACTCCTCCTCCGAGAGCCCCAGCACCCGATTCACCCGGTCGGCGAGCGAAACGGCGTCGCCCGCCGTGAAGAGGAAGCGCCCGTCGTGGCCCATTACCTCGGGGATCCCCCCGGCCTTGCTGCCCACGACAAGCGTGCCGCAGAGCACGGCCTCCACAAGCACGCGTCCGAAGGCCTCGGGCCACACCGACGGCAGCACGAGTACCTTGGCCCGGGTCATTTCGGCGTGCAAATCGTCCTGGCCCATCCAGCCGCGCACGTCGGCCCCGGCCGCGCGGCACACGTCAGTCAGAGGGCCCCTGCCCACCAATTCTAGGCGCTCGCCGCCCATAAACGAATGGGAGGCCTCGATCAGGGAGGGGATCCCTTTCTGCTCTATGATGGACCCGGCGAAGAGCACGCCCGCCTTCTCCCCGAAGGGCACGGGCTCAGGCGGCTCATCCATACGCACCGCGTTAGGTATTACCCGGCTGTCGGGCTTTGACATCCCGGCCTCTGCGTAGAGGTCAAGCATGTATTGGGACGGCGCCACGATGGCGTCTACCCAGGCGAGCTGGCGGCGGACCAGGCTGCGGTAGGGCCCGTCGTAGCGCACGGGACCCATCTTCTGGTGAAGCAGCGAGTTGTCGCGCAGCGTGAGTACCACGCGGGCGCCGCCGTCGTGCGCACCCTTCCAGAGGGAGGGGCGGTCCATCACGGTCTCGTTAGCATTCATGATGACAGTGCGGTAGCCGCCCTCCCGGACGACGTCCTGGTAGAGCGCGACGTGCCCCCGCGAGGGCCAGAGCGTACGCAGGTGGCCGCCCACCTTGTTAGCGGCGGTGAGCGCTGTCCCGTCCAGCGGGCTGGCCCAGAGGCCGGCGAACTCGGGCAGGCACACCTCGCGCACCCGTACGCCGTTTACCGAGCGCTCACCGTCGTCCCGCCCGAAGGTGAGCACGTTGCAGCGGCCGGGAAGCCCCTCAGCGATGAGCTGGGTGGAAACTTCGGCCCCGCCAACGATGTTCGGGTCGTAGTAGGGGGTGGCGAGCAGACAGTCGGCCATCACAGGCACCTCTCCTCGATCGTGTCGAGTATCATGCGGGCGCTCTTCTCCCACGAGTAGCGCGAAAGTACGTCCTCGGCTGTGCCCTTGAGCGGACGAGCCGCGATCGCGTCCAGGTCGATGTGGTCGTAGTCGGTGGGGTCGATGTACCAGACGGAGTCGCCGTACACTTCGGGGAGTGATGCCGCGCTGGAGACGATGCACCTGGCCCCCGCGCTCATGGCCTCCATGGGTGGGATGCCGAACCCCTCCTCGAGTGAAGGGTGCAGAAACGCCCGGCAGTGGGTCTCTAGGGCTTTGACCTCTCCATCCGAGAGGTAGCCCGTGAAGGTTACGTTTGCGGGTGCGTCCTCCTCGCCGGTACCGGGCACGTGCACGTCCTCGCCCGTGACCACGAAGCGGTACTGGGGGTTCTGCCGCGCGGCTGCCTCAACCCAGCGGAAGTTCTTGTAGGGGTAGCGGCTCCCAAGCGAGAAGAAGTACTGGCCTGGCTCTAGGCAGAGCCTAGGCAGCACCGAGTCATCTTCCTCCACACGCAGCATGTGTTGCCAGGCGCAGGGCACGACCACGATCTTCTCCGGGCTGATCTTGTAGTGATAGAGGATCCGTTTCTTTGCGTACTCGCTGTCAGTGAAGACTACTTCAGCGCTACTCAGCGATTTTCTGACACGGTCGCTGTAATACCAATGTTTTAGCTCGCTATGCGAGCTAAAACATTGGGTTGGCCAATCTTCGGGAATCGTGTCGTAGTCGAACACGCAGTAGCGACCCCTGTGCGGGAGCGCGAGCGTCATGTCCAGTCCGAGGCCGCCCTCCCGCGCGACGAAGCGTGGGAGCCAGACCTGCCTCCACGTCACCTTGTCCCTGAAGGACCCGAAGCCCCTCCCGAGGGCCTTTACAGTGACGTTCTCGTAGGCAGGCGTGTGCTCGGTCACGGAGGGCACCGCCACCTCCACGTCAAAGGCGCAGACACCTCGGCCAGCGATCCGGTCAATGGCCATCGTCACTTCCATGGCATTGCGGTTGATGCCGTAGTAGCGTCCGGCACCGAAGTCGTACCCGTTTATCACAAGGAGGGGCCTGCTACTCATGGCACGCCTCCCCGTCGATCGAAAGCCCCAGCGCCCGCATAACCTTCCGTGCCTCCGTGTCCCACGAGTACTCGAGCGGCTCGTCGGAGACCTCGTCGAAGAGCGTGGGATCCGTGAGTGCCCGCACTAGGTCGCCCTCGTCGCCGTTTCTAAAGTAGGCGACCTTGTCGCCGCATATCTCGCGCAGGCACTCGATGTCCGAGCACAGGACGCGTGCCCCGGAGTCGTGGGCCTCCACGGGTGGCAGGCCGAACCCCTCGTAGCGTGAGGGAAACACGAACAGGTCGGCCATGCGGTAGAGCACGGGCAGGTCGGTGTCCTCCACGAAGCCGGTGAAGCGTATGTGTCCCTTTGCCTCGTCGGGCACGCCTGCGAGCAGCTCGTCAACCTTCCAGCCATGTCGGCCGGCGAGCACCAGGTCGCGGTCTCGCCTGCCCTCGTGCCAGAGACGGGTCCACGCCCCCACGAGCAGGTCGAGCCGCTTCCTCGGCTCCAAGGTCGAGAGCGAGAGGACGAAGGGGCTCTCCGGTAGACCGTAGCGCTGTCGCACCTCGGCCTTGCGGCTGATACCCGTCTCCCGGTTGAAGAGTCCCGTGTCTATGCCGCAGTAGGCTACGGCTACCTGCGAGGGATCCTTGCCGTAGTGCCCGCAGATACGGGACTTGGAGAACTCCGAGATGGTGAGAACCCGGCGGTCGCCCGACGTGGCCCGCCCGTCGAGCACACGCCACAGCAGGCGGCCCTTTGCCGTCATCGTGTCCGGGCAGTCGTGGCAGGAGAGGTCGTGTACAGTGCTCACGGAGTGCCCGCCGTAGAGGACCGGACACGGGAAGGCCATGAAGAGCGCGAGTTCAGCCCTGGTCTCGCGCAGCGCCTGCGGCAACGCCAGCTGCGAGAAGGCGGCCTTGCTGCCCCGTCCGCGTGACACGACGCATACCTCTACATTGGGCCTCCCCGCAATCTCCTCGAACCAGGGGAACACGGACTCCTTGAAGAGCAGGACGAGCTCGTCATCCGTGTCCTGCAGGGCGATGCTGCGGGCCATGTTGGCCGCGTACCGCTCAATTCCCGAGAAGTTGTCGGCGAGCGCCGTGAGATCTACCGCTACTCTCATCTGGTCTCGCCACCTGCAGTCTTTCCGTACTTCTGGATGATCCCGAGCAGCTTCCAGCTGTCCACGAAGTAGCGCTTGAAGAGCCGCCTGGGTTCCTGGAGGAAGCGGTAGAGCCACTCTAGGCTGTGGTCGGAGATCCACTTGGGGGCTCGCTTGACGTTGCCCGCCCAGAAGTCCACGGCCGCGCCGACTATGAGGGTGAAGGGAGTGCCAAAATCGGAGACATGCTCGTGCACAAGCTTCTCCGACTTTGGCGCCCCTAGGCATACAAAGAGTATGTCTGGGGTTACCTCGCGCACGCGTGCCAGTGCGTCTGCTAGCTTGGCGGGGTTGCGCTCGAAGCCGTAGTCTGGGGAGAGCGTGCCCGCGACCTCGAGGCCGGGGTAGGCCTTCGAGAGGTTCTCTGCCGCACGCTCGGGCACTCCGGGCATCCCGCCGAAGACGAACACGCTCCAACCCCCCTCGGCTGCCCACTGGCAGGCCGGGCCCATGAGGTCTGAGCCGGAGATCTTCTCCTTGACGGGAATTCCCTGCTTCCTGGCTAGGTTGAAGAGGGGCTGGGAGTCCAAGAGGATGAGAGAGGCGTTCCGGTGGGCGGCCATGAACTCCGGGTCGCGCTCCAGGGTGATGTCGATGTCGGTGTTAAGCGAGACCATGTAGCCCGGTTCGCGCGTGCGGATATGCCTGGCCACGACCTCGCGCACCTGCGAAAGATCCACGTTGTCGAAGGCTGTGTTGAGGAAGGGTACTCGCCAAGGGTGCAAAGCCTTGTCTATCTGGTACGTCACTCGGCGACCTCCAGGAACCCCTCGTACATCTCCCACAGCGTGTTTGTGAGGTTGCGCTCGGGTCTCCAGCCCAGAAGGCGTTTCGCCTTGCCGCAGTCGCAGAGGATCACCGGGTTGTCGCTCGGCCGCATGAGAGTTGGGTCGGTCTCCACCCCGATCTCCTGCGAGCTGAAGGAGCGGATAGTGTCCAGCAGCTCCGAGAGCGGTTGGGCCACCCCGCTGCCCACGTTGAAGACCTCGCCCGCGCAGTTGCTCTCGGCGATGAGCCGGTAGGCCCGCACGACGTCGCGTACGTCGGAGAAGTCCCGACGCACGTCGAGGTTACCTACCTGCATCGTGCCCGGCCTTCCCGAGTACTCGATATCGGCTACCTGCCTGCACCAACTCGGCAGCACGAAGGTTGGCCGCTGGCCGGGTCCAGTGTGGTTGAAGGCCCGCACGCGGTTCACCCGCATGCCGTAGTGCTCGTGGTAGAGGTCGGCGAAGCGCCCTTGGCTGGCCTTGGAGATGCCGTAGGGGTTGTTCGCGAGTACGGGGCTCCCCTCGGAGAGCGGCCCCTCGCTGGGGGCATACTCCTCCGATGAGCCCACGAGTAGGACCTGACAGCCGTCGAGTGCCCGCACCGCCTCGAGCACGTTCATTGCGCCCACGACGTTCACCTTGACGGTCGCCTGCGGGGCCTTCCACGAGGCGCCCACGCTGGAGACTGCGGCCAGGTTCACGATAAGGTCGGGGTGGAGCTCCGCCACCACGGTGGCCACGCGGTTGGAGTCGAGCAGGTCTGTCTGCCGGTAGGCCACGATCCCGAGATCGGTCTTGGGGGCGTCGGCCCGGTCGGACCCGCAGACCTCCCAGCCGTGGGCGGTAAGTTCGCGGGCGAGCCACGGCCCCACGAAGCCGTTGACGCCGAATATGAGGGCGCGAGCCATGGCTAGGCCTCCGCCTTCGCGGTCGCCTCGGCCTCGGCTATCTTCAGGTCATGCTCCACCATGATCCGACAGAGCTCCGAGACCGGAGTCTTGGAGGGGTCCCAGCCGAGGACGGTCCTCGCCTTCATGGGGTCGCCCCACAGGTCCACGACATCGGTCGGCCGGTAGAAGGCGGGGTTCACTTTGACCAGTACCTTACCGGTCTTGCCGTCGCGGCCCACCTCTTCGATGCCCTCGCCCTCCCATTCGAGCTCGATCCCGCAGTGGCGGAAGCTCCACTCGCAGAACTCACGCACCGTGTGCTGTTCGCCCGTGGCGATAACGAAATCGCCGGGCGTGTCCTGCTGCAGAATCAGCCACATGCACTCCACGTAGTCCCTGGCGTAGCCCCAGTCGCGCCTCGAGCTGAGGTTGCCCAGCTCCAGGTGACTCTGGAGCCCCTGTGAGATGCGGGTGGCGGCGAGCGTTATCTTGCGGGTCACGAAGTTCTCGCCCCGCCTCGGGCTCTCGTGGTTGAAGAGGATGCCGTTGCAGGCGAACATTCCGTAGGCCTCCCGGTACTCCCGCACCATCCAGTAGCCGTATTGTTTGGCCACTGCGTAGGGGCTGAAGGGGTGGAAGGGGGTCTGCTCGTTCTGGGGCACCTCCTCCACCTTACCGTAGAGCTCAGAGGTCGATGCCTGGTAGATGCGGCAGGTCTTTGTCAGCTTGCACACCCGCACGGCCTCGAGGACGCGAAGAACCCCCAGGGCGTCCACGTCACTCGTGTACTCGGCCGCATCGAAGGAGTTACCCACGTGCGACTGCGCTGCCAGGTTGTAGACCTCGTCGGGCAGGATCTCCCCGATGATGCGCACGAGCGAGGAGGAGTCGGAGAGATCGCCCGAGTGGAGCGTGACCCTCCCTTGAACCAGCAGGTGGTCGATCCTGCCTGTCGTGTGCTCGGCTGAGCGCCGCATGATGCCGTGCACCTCGTAACCCTTGTCCAGCAACAGCTCCGCCAGATAGCTGCCGTCCTGCCCGGTGATGCCGGTGATGAGCGCCCTCTTCTTCATGTCCTATGCTCCCTGATGACCGTTTGCGAATGATTGGTCGGGGGCGCCGTCCGGCCCCCAGAAGTTCCCGAAGCGTTCGATGTCCTTCTCGACGAGGGGGTTGCCTTGCTGCACTTCGATGATGTGAAGCTTGGTGATGCCCCGACAGGCGTGCATCATGCCCATCTGGACGTTGATGACCGAGCCTGGCTTGACCGGGATGACCTCCCCGTCGAGCACGACCTCGCCGGTGCCCGAGACAATGGTCCAAACCTCGCTCCGGTGCTGGTGGCGCTGGTAGGAGAGCTGCTTTCCGGGTTCGATCACGCACTCCTTGGTGAGGCTCTTGTTGCCGTCGGCGTAGGTCCCGGAGTCCAGCACCCGGTACTCGCCCCAGCGCCTGCGCTCGTACATGGGCCGGGTCTTAGCCACCTGGGCTACGAGCGGCTTGATGGAGGCCGAAGCCTCCTTGGACGAGGTCAGGATGCCGTCCGGCGTGGCCACGACCACGGCGTCTTTGAGCCCTGCGACCACCATGGGCAGGCCTGTCTCGTTCACGACGTGAACGTTCTCGCAGGTGTTGTCGACCACGACCCGGCCGGAGACGGCTTCGGCCATCTCGTCGGTCAGCGTGTTCCAGGTGCCCAGGTCCTTCCACTCGCCCGCGTAGGGGACGACAGAGATGGAGCCTGCTTTCTCTACGACCTCGTAGTCGAAGGAGTTCTTGGGCAGTTTTGAGTAGCCGTCCAGGTAGCCCTGGAATGTGGGCTCATCGAGGTAGCGCTTCGTAATACCTAGCAGGTAGCCCAACCGGAAGGCGAAGACGCCGCAGTTCCAGAGGCCACCCCGCTCGATATAGCTCCTTGCCGTCTTTTCGTCGGGCTTCTCCCGGAAGGTTTCCACGGGCAGCACCTCGCCCTCCGTCGCGGCTGGGATGATGTAGCCGTACTTCTCGGAGGGGTAGGTGGGCTCAACACCTAGGAGCACCAAGTCTGAGGCACCGGAGCGCACCGCTTCGTCGATCCTAGGGATCCGGTCGTAGTAGCCCTGCCCCGCGTAGGTATCAATGGGCATCACGATCACGGTGTCACTAGGACCGGCCCCCTGCTCTAGGGCCAGGTGCTCGCAGGCCAGCATGATGGCAGGCGCGGTGTCCCTACGCTCAGGCTCAAGCGCCAGGGCGTAGCGGGAGGGGTCGATCTGCCGGGCTAGGGCGTCCCTCTGCGAGACGCTCGTGGTGATGGTCACGCCGAGGTCGGCCTCGACCTTGCTTATCTGCCCGAAGACCCGCTGCACCATGGAGACGTGTCTGCCATTCTCGTCGCGCAGCACCTTCAGGAACTGCTTGGAGCGGGCGTTGTTGGAGAGGGGCCACAGGCGGGTCCCCGAGCCGCCGGAGAGGAGTATCAGGTGGGTCATGTTCTACCGCCTTCCTTCGGGCGCGAGCAGAGCGCGGGCTGCGGTGTCTAGTTGCTTGATGAGCGCATCGGCCTCCTGGGCCGTCCCGGCCTTGATGAACAGGTAGGCTTTCACCCTAGGCTCGGTGCCGGAGGGACGCACGACCAGCTTGGAGCCGCCGGAGAGGTGGAACTCGAGCACGTTGGAGGCGGGAAGCGTCTGCTCTTGATCGCCCGGCTTCGGGTTCAGGACGGGCATGGGTAGCCCCGGCAGGTAGTCCACGACGGACTCGACGGCGAGACCCGCGATCTCCTTCGACGCGTTCTCCCGCAGGCCGGCCATGATGGAGGCTATCGCGGCGGCGCCCTCGGCTCCTGGGTAGGCTACGCTGATCAAAGCGTTCTTGTAGTAGCCGTACCTCTGGTACAGGTCGTCCATCGCCTCCACCAGGCCGCGTCCCTGGATCTTGTAAAACCGGGCCATCTGGCAGATGAGCATGCTCGCCACCACGGCGTCTTTGTCGTACACGTGAGCGCCTCGCAGGTAGCCGTAGGACTCCTCGAAGCCGAACATGAAGCGGCCGGTCTCGCCAGCTTTCTCGAGCAACTCCATCTGCTCCCCGATGAACTTGAAGCCCGTGAGGGTGCGGCGCACCTGGAAGCCGTAGTCACGTGCCAAGGCGTCCACCATGTCGGAGGAGACGATGGTTGTGAGGACGACCTTGCTGGCTACGTCGCTCCCTGCGGCCTTTTCGGCTCGGGCTACGTAGTCGCAGAGCAGCACTCCCACTTCGTTGCCGGTGAGAAGCCGGTACTCTTTGTCATGCCGTACGGCGATGCCCACCCGGTCGCAGTCCGGGTCGGTCGCTAGTAAGAGATCGGGCCGCACGCGCCCGCAGAGCAAAAGGCCCCGGTCGAGCGCCTCCCGGATCTCCGGGTTTGGGTAGGGGCAGGTGGGGAAGCCCCCGTCCGGGTAGGACTGTTCGGGCACAAGCGTCACGTCTACGTTCCCGATCTGGTCGAGGATCCTGCCTACGCACTCCTGCCCCGTACCATTGAGTGGTGTGTAGACCACGGAGAGACTGGTGTCCGGCGCCAGGTCGAGCGACTGCTCCGCCACCCCATCCAGGAAGGCGTCCACGCAGTCCTCGCCGATGAAGGAGACGCAGCCGGAGGCCAGCGCCTCTTGCCAGTTCATCAGCTTCACGCCGTCGAACACGTCCACGGCCCCGATGGCCATCTGGATGTCGTGCGCCGCCTCGGTCGTGATCTGGCAGCCGTCAGCTGCGTAGACCTTGTAGCCGTTGTATGCGGCTGGGTTGTGAGACGCCGTCAGGTTTACGCCCACGCTGCAATGCAGGTAGCGCGTTGCGAACGAGAGCGCCGGCGTCGGCTCGATGCGGGGGTAGAGCCAGGCTGCGACCCCGTTGGCCGCGAGTACACCCGTGACCACCTGCATGAACTCCCAGTCCAAGTGCCGCGAGTCCCGGCACACGGCAACGGAGGGACACTCGTGCCTGTCGTTGAGGTAGTCCGCCAGTCCCTGCGTTGCCCGCGCCACCGTGTGCACGTTCAGTCGGCTCGTCCCCGCACCCACCGTGCCGCGTAGTCCACCCGTGCCAAATTTCAAATCTTGAAAGAACGCGTCCTCGAGCGCCGTGGCGTTCCCGGCCATAGCCGAAAGCTCCGGCTGCAGCGACTCGTCCGCTCGTTCGCGCCAGCGTGCGTACTCCACTCGTATGTCATTCATCTTTTCGCCCACAGGTGACACACCTCACTGTCTCTCAAAAGCCGCTAATCCGTATCCGTGATTGGGAGAAGTGAGGTTGCGAGCAGTAGAGGTAGTCCATGCTAGTGGCACGGGTGATGGAGGTAGAAGCAGGGCACACCTTTGAAAGAAATCGAATCATCCAGCGCCTCCTAGTCCCTCTTGAAGAGGTCACGTGTGTAGACTTTGTCCGCCACGTCGGAAAGCTCGTCGCTCCACCGGTTGGCCACAACCACGTCGCAGCGCTGCTTGAAGTCCGCCAAATCGTGGGTGATCTCGCATCCGAGGAACTCGTCGTCTTTGGCTGTGGGCTCGTAGACCACTACGGGGATGCCCTTGTCGCGCAGGCGCCGTATCACGCTCTGGATGGAGGACGATCGGAAGTTGTCGCTTCCCGATTTCATGGTTAGGCGATAGACGCCCACAACGGGTTGGGAGACTCCCTGGTACACGAGCCGCACGACTTGGCCCTCTACCTGCTCGGCAACGAAGTCCTTGCGGGTGGCGTTGGCGTCCACGATGGCCCGCATCAGGTTCTGGGGCACGCCTCGGTAGTTGGCCAGGAGCTGCTTTGAGTCCTTGGGCAGGCAGTAGCCCCCGTAGCCGAAGGAGGGGTTGTTGTAGAAGTCGCCCACGCGGGGGTCGAGCGAGATGCCCTTAATTACGTCGCGGGTACTGAGTCCCTTTACCTCGCAGTAGGTATCAAGTTCGTTGAAGTAGGAGACCCTGAGTGCCAGGTAGGTGTTCACGAAGAGCTTCACGGCCTCAGCCTCCGTGGTGCCCAGCACGAGCTTCGGGATGCCCGTGGTGCCGTCGGGGTTCTTCCGCTCGCGCTCGGCGGGGTCGGCCCCCTCGGCCAGGAGTCCGGCAAACTGCCTGGCGGCCTCAACGGCCTCGGAGTTGTCCTTGGGTGCTCCCACCACGATCCGACTCGGGTGCAGGTTGTCCCAGAAGGCGTGGCCCTCGCGCAGGAACTCCGGAGAGAAGAAGATACGAGAATCGCCCAGGCGCTTCCTGAGCTCCTCGGTGTAGCCCACCGGTATCGTGGACTTAATCACGATCCAGGCGGTAGGATTTACCCTGCGTACGGCCGCGATGGCCGCCTCAACCGAGCTGGTGTCGAAGGAGTTCGTGGCGTCGTCGTAGTTGGTCGGCGTGGCGATGATGGCGTAGTCCACGCCCGTGTAGGCCTGATCCATGTTGAGCGTGGCTGTGAAGTCGAGCTGGCGCTTCTCGGCCTCGGCCTCGGCAAGGAAGGCCTCTATCTCTGCATCGCGTATCGGCGACTCGAAGCGGTTGAGCTCCTCAACCTTCTCCGGCACGATGTCTACCGCGCACACATCGTTGTGCTGGGCTAGGAGTATCGTGAGCGAGAGGCCCACGTAGCCCGTGCCCGCGACAGCGATTTTCAATCGGTTGTCTTTGCTGTCAGCGCCTTTCACCTGACATGTCTCCTCTCAAAGCTGCCACGAGACCCCATGACGGATGACCTTTGCCGGTAGCCCGCCGAGGAGTACGTTTGGTTCGTTGAATTGCTTAGTTACGAGTGCCCGCGCCGCCACAACGCTCCCGTCGGGGATGCGGGCCCCTTTGAACACGTCAACGTCTGCGGCGATCCAGACGTGATCGCCGACATGCACGCCGACAGGCGCGTTGCCGGGCTCACCATCCGGCCCAAAGACCGTATGACCGTCCGCGTCGCGAAGGGACACGTCCCAACCGAGTAGGCAGTCATTTCCGAAGCTCATCTCGTGGTTGCACCAGAAACGGCAGTTTTTGTTGCTGTTGAAGTCGCTTCCGAACGAGAGGTGTCCGCCCTCGACGCGCATCATTGTGCCCTCGCAGAGGGTGGCCCGGCCTCCGAAGTCGATAACGCCACCATCGGCGACAATCACGGAGGTCCTGTTACAGGAGATGCCTAGGCTCCCCCCGAACCCTATCCTCACGCCGAACCGGCTTGGCTGGGCGATCCGCATAGACCCCCTGCGAAGGCCCCTTACATGGACGCGGTTAGAGAAAAGTACAGGAATATGCATCCCTCCCCGGCCGAATACGCGGAGACAGAGCACCAGCGATCTGGGTATGCAAAGTGCCGTGCTAAAGCGGCTCAAAAATCTCATAGGCTAGCCTCTCGAAGATATCGAGGGAAAGCCCCGACATCGGAGACCCCTATGCGAGAGAACAGAACAGCTTCCACGAGCATCCCCCCGCAAGAAATCGTGAAGTTCAAAAACCATGCCTTTTGGACACTACAAAAATATATAAATTTTAGCAGATACCCGGTAACATTTGACGAAGGAAACACAGAATAAGTGATTAATCTGTAACGCTCATTCCGTAGGTGCTCACGCCACGAAATACTCACGTAGGGCTGCAGCTCTGCGCTCCCTGACTCAGAAAGTACATAATAATGCCTGATAGAGGGCTCTGTTCGACTTGACAGCAGGGCCCTCTTTGTGTCACGTTTATGCTTACCTAATAGGCTGGCATATAGGGGTGGGGATGGCAGAGAGGCCGGGATGGGGGACTTCGACAGGCCCAAGGGCACCATTACCATACGCACCGACCGGACCGACCTCTCCGCGCGGGCGGCCTGCGAGGCGTGCGAGCGGCGCCAGGCCGCAGGGCACCTCCTCGAGACCTATGGCGCCACGTGGGCGCGCGGCGACGGAGGACCCGCTCCTCCCGAGCCACCTCTCGGCCACGATCGCGACGGCGATCCCGGAGGCGATCGCTGCGGCCGGCCACTCGCGCGACGCTGGCCACGGGGACTGCGCGCGGACGCCGTGCGAGGTCAGGGCCCGCAGGACCCCGGACGGCTAGCAGGTGGTGCCGGTGCGGAGGAGGGTCGGCGCGCTCCGCGGGAAGCTCGGCATCGACCCCACGGACCTATCCCTGCTCGGAGGGCAGGCTGGTGTGTCAACCTAGCGTCTGAGCGTTACAGACTAAGAACATTATGAAGAGCTACCACTCTCGTAAATAACAGCACGACCTCCATACCACAACGAACGATGCAGATGATATCGAGCGTCAACATTCCAGATAGGTAAAGCGTCAGCATAGAGATGACACTGAAGACACCCGACACAAGCGTGGTAAGCGTAAGTGTCCTCACCCGCCCCATGGCGCCAAGTACTGGCCAGCCAATTAGCATTACATAGAACGAGATGGGCAGCAACGGTGCGAGCATCCGCATGACATGGGCGGCACCTAAGTACTCATTGCCCCCCAGTACATGCATGATCTGCTCGGCGAGCAAACAGTAGGCTGCTGTCCCAATCGCGAGCGCAGGGACAGCGAAAAGCGCAAGCTTTCTCGCAAACCCAAAGTCACGGCTGTTGAGCATGTGCGGATAGAGACTGTTCGCGATTGGAGTATAGAGAGATTGTACGGCGACGATCGTTGTGAGCGCAAGCGACCAAAAAGCAATATGCGTATTGCTCAACGTCAATCCGATGATAATGGTCGTAAAACCGGAGAAGAGTGAGGAACTCACGTTTGACACGCAGTAGACGGCTGAATCTTTAAGTTCCCGGAGACTCTGACGTGCTGCCGGCTTTGCGATCCCAAGATCGAACATGTGTTTCGTGGCAACAAAACTCCAAGCAAGACCAATGGAGCTGCCAATAATATCGGCAACAGCCACAAGTATCAAATCGCTACTTGAGTGCACAAGCAGGAGCGTGAGCAGAACCTGCACACCCTTTGAGCTAAAGTAACGTGTAGTAAGCGTACCCATCCTCTCGAATCCTTGGAACAGAAAGTCCGGCAGGAGGGCACGTAAACCAACTGCAGCAAATGCGAGCATCACATACACAACATTCTCTGTCATGATGGGAATGAATTGGGAAATGATGAGTGTTGCCACAAGCAGGATGGCTAGCAGTAGCAGACGAGCGGCGGTGATATTACCCACGAGCTTAGACAACACCATTTTGTCTTCACGATGTGCGACAACCTTCTTCGTACCCGAGAGTGTAAAGCCAAAATCAGCAATGGTCTGCATAATCCCCATGAACGAAAGCACGTAGGCATAGACAGCGTAACCATCTTTTCCCAATGTGCGGGTGAGGTAGGGAACAAGTACGAGCGGAAATAGGTACCTGAGTGCCTGCAGCCCATACTGCCAGAGCGTATTTTTGTAGAATGAAGCATGGATCATCTTATAGTTCTTTCGGTCAGGCTATTTGCTGCACGTATGTAGTTCCTCGTCGCCTGTCCTGCACCAGAGTGGGGGTCAACGTTAGCATGCAGCAGCTCAGGAACCATAGCAATAAGAAAAAAGTTGCACTCGACGCGAATGCCGAGAGACTCGCCTAACCCGTAGAAGCACATGAGCACAAGACCGAAGAGCAAATAGTCCCACCGCCCCTCTCTGGTTAGCTTGACGAGAAGAGCTATGAGCCCACAAAGGAATAGGAGCGTTGGTACTATCCCATAACGAAGGAGCAAATGGCAGTAAGCATTGTCTACCGTGAACGAAGAGGGCACTCCGTTATCTATATAGATTGGTGCAAATTGTGAGAAACTGCTACCGAAAAGTGTCAGCGGTTGCATCAGGTAGTACTTATGGGCAAGTACTATCCTTCCACTCAGAGCGGAATCTAACATGGCCTCCAATGCGTTGGAGGCGTCATAATTCACCATGAGCCAGTAGCTGACCGAAATAATTAACATTGCCCCAATAATAAATAGGGTAGAGAGTGCCTTGCGCATACGGGGCGTTTTCACAGCATAGAATATAAGAAGTAGGATAATCTGTAATATGGAAAGTGCTGCGCTAGCTCGAGAGTCTGCCACAACAAGATTGACTGGCACAATTGCGACGATGATAAGGATATCAGGCAAAGGCTCTTGTCCAAAGCGCAGAACAGAAAAGGCTGTGCAAAAAAGGAGCAGATAAAAGCCAAAGGCATTTGGATGCGCGAAACCTAATGCTTGTCGAGTTATGCCTGCTCGTACGGAGATGTAGTTTTCGATAACACCGGCGTTAGCAAAGATGACGGTTATCGGAAAAAGCACAGCCACTACGCAGGCTATGATGCCAGCAAGTATTTTGATGTCTGCGCCTTCCGCGCACACCATGAAAAGAGCCAGCCAGAAAAGCCAGCCCTCCCCAGACTGTCGCCATGACATAAAACTAACTGATACAATTATAACAGTAATTACCCACCCTTTTAGTGGCATGCGCTGTAGGATATATTTTACAGCAAGTAGGAATAACACAACAAGATGTATTCCATTGCTCAACACTCCTTTTGAGAGTCCGAAGACAGACTCAAACATCGTATGCTCAAGAAAACATGAGGTCGCATATAGTGTATAAGCCATATAATAAATAAAACTATCTATGCGAATCGTCCTCAAATACATGATTAATCTCTGTGGTTCTCCCCTTACAGTTTGTAGTGAATCTGATAGAGCATTTTTCGCTAGTTTTGCCATCCCGATACCTCATGCATCTATCAAATTTTGTAGAGACTTCATCAATCGTAAACTCTTAACAGTCCTTACGATTCGCGCGCATGTTGTCCGCATCATACGTACTATCCGGGCATGGGCAGAGTTCCATTCTTTGGACTTATACGCCTCTACAGCGCAAACACACCTCGGAACCTCGACAGCCGAGCCTTTTTCGGCAAATTTCTTATCAAATTCTGACCACATATCGCGAGCTGCCTGACGTAAAGCTACGATATTGGAATCGTTCAGCACAAGGTCAATATCATTGCACTGCCTAAAGCGTGCACAGGTGATACGATGGAGTCTCTTGTAGCCACGTTCCTTCGAAAAGAGGAGGTTTTCTCGTATTCCTTGGAGCGTCTCCAAGAAATAACTCTCGTCATGGAGCACCGGATGCCAACCGACCGTGTATATGTACACGATGCCTGGCACTACCGCAAAATGGTTGGCAGCATCCATTGCTCTCGTAAAAAAAACGGGGTCCTCAAAGTATCTACGCCTAGGAAAGAGAATTCCATTATTCTGAATAAGATCTCTTCGAAACACAAAACGAGTGAATCCAGCATCGTATTGATACTCTGAGTAACTATAGATTCCTGACTTCAAGAAATATTCGAACGGCTCTTCCGGTAGCGCATTGGCAGATAGGAATGAGTCGAAAATCCTCTCATCTTGCGGAGTCCATGCGTATGTTGGGGCAATCACTTTACCCCTTTTGATGAACTGAATGGATCCACCGCAGACAGGTACGTCTTTGCGATCGGCGACCTCGCATAGAGTCTCTAAAGTCCGTGAAGCTGCAATCTGGTCATCCGCATCAAGAAAGAACAGATATCGACCTCGCGCACGGGCTATACCGTAATTGCGCGTAGAGCCTGTCCCAGTGTATTCTTTTCTGTGAACCTCAAATCTCCTGTCTCCATTGATGAGTTCCTGAGCCTTTTGAAATGTATGATCGGTCGACCCGTCATCGATTAAAAGGAATTGAGCATCCCTAACTGTCTGTGAACGAAGGTTTGCTACAAGGCGCGACAGATTGTGTTCTTGGTTGCGCATTGGGACAATTACCGTTACGGGCGGGCAATTCGATGATTTAAATTTCCAATCCTGCATGCATACACCCACTAGCTGGAGCTCTCAAGGAGACTTCAATGATACTATCACTGTAAGTGAAGAACCTAGAGTATCCAGCTTATAGGAACGATTGGTGACATGATCTTGAGAGAAACTCACAATGGACCATATGAATCACGATTCAAACGTTTATCTCGCAACTTCTTCAATCTTGGGAAAACATGCTTTAGAAGTGGAGTAAGTGGTGTTGTTAGCATGCGTCTTACAGTACAACAATGAGTTACATAAAACTGTCTATTCGTATCTACAGTACAAATATATCTCTCCAGGAAGTGAGCTAGATCCCAAATTTCCGATTCATTTGTATCTTCAAAATCATCAAGTGAATAGTTTAATTGCTGCAATCGCGTAAAGTGTCGAGTGCTCATTGCAAAACATGTGCCAGCGACATATCTATAATTCCTTGGCAAAACGAGACCTTGAGATGCTGCGATGCGAGAATGATGCTTTGCCTTGTACTTTGGGTCATGGACAATAAGATTATGTGCTGCTGCAATATCTATGTCTGGAGAATTAGCCAGCTCATCAACTATGCGATGAATATTCTTGGCCGATACGACACCTTCAAATAGGTTGCTGAACCAGCTACGCCTAAAAAAAAGTTGGTTATAATTGAATTGAATTGGTCGTTTTGTTCCCTTTGAATGTAGCTTAATGATCACATCAAATTGACATGCATTTACCACTCTGCAAGCTTCAAAAAAAGGACCAAGGTCATAACCTTTATTCTCACAATATATAACACGTGAGTTACGATATAGCGTATGGATACTGTCAATGGTAGATTGCTGAATCCTCCCCTTTGTACAAGTGACGATCAGCTGTGTGGTATAAAATCTAAGATTCTGCAGATATTCTCGTATTTCAATCCATGATTCGTCGTAGTATAGATGCAAGAGCACGAGGATACGTATGTTTCTGTTTTTTTTGATTAGTTTATTATAATATCTCTCCCAGAAGTGCCTTTTGATGCTCCGAACAAGGGGATGTGACCTATATGCTACTCTCATTTCTCACCTCACGGTAGCCTTGAAGCTTTCGTTGAATCAGTCTAAGAATCGTTTTAGGCTTGAGAAACAACCGCCGCACTCTAACTACCTGGGCCACATAGTCTGGTCCGAATAGATATAGTAATACTGAGCATCTATGTAAACCATCAAGTACTATTCCAAATTGGTCAACAATAATTGCGCCCTTCTCCGGATCATATCCCTCGACCTCGATCGTCTGTACAAGACGTATGAGGCTGCTCGGACTTCTAGAATCCGTACCAATTCTATTTTGAGGAGAATTACAATAATCTTCATACTTTTGGTATACTACTGGATCAAACCTGTTACATAAATATATATAAGGCAATGCTTTATCGAGACTGTATAACCCATCTCTAGAATTCCATGAAAGAGATCCCAGACGAGCCTTGCAAAACATATACGTTACGACACAGAGTCGAGATATGCTATAGAAGGTATTATCAGTACTTATAGAAAACCTTTTGTCAGAAAGTATCTTTCTTTCTATTCCCATTAGAACTCTCCCTACCGGCTATCGCATACGTGGATATCTATCTCTTTAGGCTTGCCTTTGAGTCTTCCTTTGCGAATCTCCCATCGCCCCCTCCGATTCCCCAGCAGTCGAGCGGCGCAATCGATACCAAAGGCAAGTAACTCGCTGAATAGACGCTCGTGTAGCAGGTTCATAGCAACATATTTTACAAGTCTCTTACCCTCGTCCACCTCATTTGCTCCCATAAGATCACTGGCGTGCTCCTGTAAAAATCTGCCAATTACCTTATTTCGCGCGTATTGCTGTGCAGGAGTGAGATTATGGGAGTGGTAAACTTGTGCATTTGGGTTATATGCGACCCGCATACCAGAGGCGATAAAGCGAGTGGCCATGAGCATGTCTTCGCTTGTCTCTACTGCAGAAAAACCCCCACACTCTAAATAGGCCGAACGGCGATAGGCCGAACAAACATCAGATGCAAAAAAAGTCTTTATGCCACACCTTGCAATGTCACTCTTTTCTCGAACGATGGGATAATCAGGATAATTAAAATCACGTACCAATTGTTCAAACCGACGGGCATCCGCCTTCGGAAGCTGTCTTCCGCTTACGAGGGCAATGCTGGCATCTTGAAGCATTGGAGTAATAAGAAACTCCAGGTAACGATGGGTCGCAGGCACAGCATCCTGCGTTAGAAAGCAAACGAAATCACCCGAAGTGCTACGTAAAGCCACATCGCGAGTCGTACCATGGTTGAACTTGCTTCGCTTGACTTCAATGCATCGAACAAAGGCATATGTACTTGCAATCGACAATGTCTCATCTTTCGATGAAGAATCAACAATGAGAACTTCTCTAGGTTTAAGAGACTGAGATTCGATTATCCTAAGTAGGGCGCCTATTTCCTTTTCGGCGTTAAGGGTTGGAATGACAACACTTAGGCTAACGGATTTCATTGTTCACCAATCATTCCAGCGGTATCTAAGAGAGTGCGTTTGACCACAATACCACTCAAGGCCATCACGTGGGAACTTAGACTACGTGATCGAGCCTCTCATGTAACAAGCTATGCTTCCACTTTCCTAATTCCCTTGCGCGGTGAGCACCACGCCAACCGTCTGCATGATGAGTTTGAAATCAACCCCAATAGAGCATTGCTTGATGTACAGAAGGTCAAGCTCCGTCCACTCATTAAATGTAATGTCATCGCGGTTGAAGCGCGTCTACCAGTAACATGTCACACTTGGTTTAATGAGTAGCTTCTGGCGCTCGTGCTCACTGTAGGTGGAGACTTCCCGAGGAAGGGCCGGCCTTGGTCCCACAATAGACATATCACCCTTCAAGGTATTGAAGAACTGGGGGAACTCATCAAGTGACGACTTTCTGATGAGCCTTCCTACTCTTGTGATACGGGGATCATCCTTGATCTTGAGGATGGGTTCATCCTTCTCGTTAAGGGCTTGGAGTGCGGCAAGCCTCTCTTCTGCGTCGACGTGCATGGAGCGAAACCCCCACATGCGGATCGTCCGCCCGTCTTTTCCCACACGCAGCTGTTTGAAGATGATGAGACATCTGGATCGTCAACCTTTATAGCGATGGCTACAAGCAGGAAGAGCCATGAGAACAGTGCTATCACCAGCAATGAGAAAAGTACATCAAAGAGAGCTCTTCGGGGGTTTGTGGGTTGACATCTCGGTGAAAACGCCAACCCAGCGGTGGCGTCACTCGCGCAGAGCCTGTTTTCCCGACTAAGGGAGAGGTGGGCCACCGAGGGGCGATGCCGGCACACCATGGCGGTTGGGGCGCTCGTGCCACCCGACGCAACTCGCGTTGCAACGGCGCTCGCCGGCTCGCGCGGGCAGGGACGGCGCTGTGGCGCGGCCACCTGCCCGAGGAGGGGCTGCGCGCGGTGTTCCGCGCCGATGCCGCCGACGCAGCGGGCGCAGCCGCTGCCGGACGCTTGCGCTCGCGGGGCTGTCGCGCGAGGCGAGGCGAAAGCGGGAGGGCATCCCGGGGTCGACCGGGCTCGGGGTCCCAGACGCCCGCGCCTGGGCTGGGCGGTGAGCGACAAGGCCAGGGTCGTGACTGGGCGGGGCCACGGGTCCCACGATATCGACAATCCCGTGGACCTCGTGATGCCCGGGTGCTCGGACCCGAGACCAACGCTGCCGGGAAGGGCGGTGGTGACGTGATCTCTACCCACACGAACTCACGAAGCCTCAATTGTTCCGACTGTTTGTGGCTATAATCGCCCGGCGCTAGCGACGTGACCTTTGGCTTCATCAATATGCACTACAATCTCTCACAGAATGATGGGAGGAGAGATTGGTATGCCTAGCGCGACGATGACAATACAGTTGGATGAGGGTGATAAGCGACTCATCACGGACTATGCCAAGACCTTCGAAACATCGGTCTCGGAGTTTATGCGCCGTTGCGCAGTTGAACGCATAGAGGACGAACTCGACCTTCAAGCTTGGAGAGAGGCGAAGGTCGAATTCGACGCGGATCCGGCGACTATTTCAACTGTCGAGATAGCATGGAAGTACCTCTAGCGTGTGGCAGCTCGTCTTTTCCAAAAGGGCCGACAAGCAGCTCTCTAAGATGGATCCCAGTGTGCGGCGCGATATCTACGAAAACTAACGGTGGTGCCGTTTGGCTGTGCCCGGGTGGGCGCATGGCATCGCCCGGTCCACCCACTATGCCCTGTACGTGGAGTAAGTGTTCAGTTTTGTTTATGCTCTCGTGCGGACGGGTACATACAGCTATGCTTCTGACAGCACAGGTGGAAGATTGGATGATATGAAGGTCGTTATTCTGGCGGGGGGCTTCGGATCGCGCATCAGCGAGGAGAGTCACCTACGCCCCAAGCCCATGATCGAAATCGGTAGGTACCCCATCCTGTGGCACATCATGAAGGGCTACTCCCACTTCGGCTTCAACGACTTCGTGATCTGCGCGGGGTACAGGCAGGACGTGATCAAGGAATACTTCGAGGACTACTTCCTGCACCGAAGTGACGTGACCTTTGACTTCACCAACGGTCAGCGCGACATGGTGGTCCACAACACCTCGGTGGAGCCTTGGCGTGTCACCGTCGCCGACACCGGCTACGCTACCATGACGGCGGGCCGGATCAATCGCATACGGCCCTATGTTGACGATGAGCCGTTCATGCTCACGTACGGCGACGGCGTCTCTGACGTCGACCCCAACGACATCCTCGCCTTCCACAGGGCATCGGGTGCTATCGTCACGCTCACCGCCGTCAAAGCCTCCCAACGCTTCGGTGTGCTCGACATCGATGACGGGGGCTGCGTGGGGGACTTCCGCGAGAAGAGCGACAGCGACGACGCATACATCAACGGCGGCTTCATGGTCTGTGAGCCGGGGGTGTTCGATGTCATCAACCAGCGGGAGGACCCGGACGGGGATGACTTCTCTGGCGTGACCCTCGAGGCGTTGGCACGATCCGGCAAGCTCTCGGCATATCGCTACGACGGCTTCTGGAGCTGCATGGACACCCAGCGTGACATGCAGCAGCTGATATCGCTCTGGAATGCGGGGAACGCCCCCTGGAAGGTGTGGTGACATGCCGCCTAAGCTCGTTGGCACGGGTCTGCGCGATCGGCTGTCCTCCTTCTTCGGGGGAAGAGGCGTGCTCGTCACCGGCTCGACCGGCTTCAAGGGTGCTTGGCTCTGCCGCACCCTGCTGCACCTGGGTGCCAAGGTGTCGGGCTATGCGCTTGAACCCCCCACGAACCCGAGTCTGTTTGACTTGGTAGGCCTGGGCAACCAGATGGACCAGACGGTGGCGGACGTGAGGGACCTCGACGCCCTCAGGCGCTGCTTCGAGCGCACCTGTCCCCACGCCGTGCTTCATCTTGCCGCCCAGCCCTTGGTCATCGACTCCTACCAGAGGCCCCGCCACACCTATGAGACCAACGTCATGGGGACGGTCAACGTGCTCGAGTGCGTGCGCTCGTGCGAGAGCGTCAGGACCTTCCTCAACGTGACCACAGACAAGGTGTACGAGAACCTCGAGCGTCCGGGCTACGGCTACAAGGAGGATGACAAGCTCGACGGCTTCGACCCGTACTCCAACTCCAAGAGCTGCTCGGAGCTCGTGACGCACTCCTACGCGAGGAGCTTCTTCGCCCCAGACGCCCTCGGAGCCGCAGCTGGCCGCTGCGCCATCTCGACGGCCCGGGCGGGCAACGTCATCGGCGGCGGTGACTTCGCAGACAACCGGATCGTTCCCGACTGCGTGTGCGCCGCTCGGTCGGGAACTGTCATGACCATACGCAACCCCAGCTCGGTGCGGCCCTACCAGCACGTCCTCGAGCCCCTGCTGCTGTACCTGACCCTCGTCATGAGGCAGGATGAGGATGCGAGTCTCGCGGGGTGGTACAACGTCGGCCCAGATGACGCCGACTGCGTGACGACGGGCCAGATCGTGGGGATGTTCGCCGATGCGTGGGGCGATGGCTTCTCCTTCGAGGCGCGTCGCGTGGACGGACCCCACGAGGCAGGCCTCCTGAGGCTCGACAACTCGAAGGCAAAGGACAAGCTTGGCTGGCAGCCCGTCTGGGACGTGCGTGAGGCAGTGAGGAGAACGGTCGAGTGGTCCCGCGCCTGGGTCGTCGGGGGTACCGCCGCCGCGTCTGATGCCATGGACAAGCAGATCGATGACTACCTAGAGGAGCTGATATAGTGGCGTTTGAGGGCAAGAGCGAGGCAGAGGCGAGGGAGGAGATCCTCTCCCTCGTGAGCGAGTACTGTGACAGCTACCACAACCAGGGCAAGCCCTTTGTCCCGGGAGACCGGATCAGCTACGCGTCGCGCGTCTACGATCACAGTGAGATGGTCAACCTCGTTGACGCGTCTCTCGACTTCTGGCTTACGGCAGGACCGTGGACCGCCAAGTTCGAGCGCGCCTTTGCGCGCTACCTTGGCGTGCGCTTCGCCAGCGTGGTCAACTCGGGGTCCTCTGCGAACCTCCTCGCGTTCGCGACCCTGACGGCACCCGAGCTCGGCGAGCGGGCCATCCGTCGTGGCGACGAGGTTATCACCGTCGCTGCGGGCTTTCCCACCACCATCACGCCCATCATCCAGTTTGGTGCCGTGCCGGTCTTCATTGATGTCACCGTTCCCCAATACAACGTAGACGTCACGCGTCTTGAGGCTGCCCTCAATCCCGGCAGGACCAAGGCCGTCATGATGGCGCACACCTTGGGCAATCCCTTCGACCTCGCCGCTGTCAAGGCCTTCTGCGACGAGCATGGGCTCTGGCTCGTCGAGGACAACTGCGACGCCCTCGGCTCGCGCTACACGATTGACGGCACGCCCCGTCTCACGGGGACCATCGGCGACATCGGCACCTCGTCCTTCTACCCCCCGCATCACATGACGATGGGGGAGGGTGGGGCCACCTATACCGACGACCCCAAGCTTAACGTTATCATGCGTTCCATACGCGACTGGGGTCGCGACTGCCGCTGTGCCTCGGGTCAGGACAACCTCTGTGGACACCGTTTTGACGGGCAGCACGGTGAGCTTCCCAAGGGCTATGACCACAAGTACGTCTACTCGCACTTTGGCTACAACCTCAAGGCGACGGACCTGCAGGCGGCCGTCGGCTGCGCCCAGCTCGAGAAGTTTCCCTCCTTCGTGGAGAGGCGCAGGCACAACTGGGCGTACCTGCGAGAGGCGCTCGAGCCCGTCTCTGACAGGCTCATCCTTCCCGAACCCGCCCCGCACTCGGAGCCGAGCTGGTTTGGCTTCCTCATGACCTGTCGTGAGGGGACGGAGCGCAAGAGGGTTGTGCCCGCCGTCGAGGCGGCCGGCGTGCAGACGAGGATGCTCTTCGCGGGCAATATCGTCCGTCACCCCTGCTTTGACAGCATCCGTGGCAGCGACGCCTACCGCGTGGTGGGGGACCTCGACGTCACCGACCGCATCATGCGCGACACCTTCTGGGTGGGGGTCTACCCGGGCATGACCGACGAGAAGCTCGACTACATGGCCACGGCCATCGCAGGCGCCGTGAGGGGGGCCTGAGCCATGCGCGTAGCGGACTACATGGCGCAGTTTATCGTGGGCTATGGCATCACGGATCTGTTCTCGGTGGTCGGTGGCGGTGCCATGCACCTCAACGATGCCTTTGGTCACCACGGAGGCCTGCATGTGACCTACAACCACCATGAGCAGGCCTGTGCCATGGCAGCAGAGAGCTACGCTCGCCTGACGGGGCGCATCGCGGCAGTCTGCGTCACCACGGGTCCTGGTGGCACCAACGCGATCACCGGCGTGCTCGGGGGGTGGCTCGACTCCATCCCCATGCTCGTGATCTCGGGTCAGGTGAAGTTCACGACGACAGTCGCGTCCTGCCCCGAGCTTGGGCTTCGACAGCTTGGGGACCAGGAGTGGCATATCGTCGACACGGTGAGGGACATGACCAAGTATGCCGTGATGGTCACCGATCCCCTCAGGGTCTCCTACCACCTCGAGAAGGCCCTCTACGCCGCGACGCACGGGCGCCCGGGCCCCTGTTGGGTGGACGTCCCCCTTAACGTACAGGCCGCAGAGATCGACCTCGATGACCTCGTGCACTTCGATGCCGAGCATGACACGCCCGAGGAGGGTGGGGATGGCATCCGCGCGCTGAGAGAACAGGAGGTGGTCGAGCCGGTGTGCGATGAGGTCATGGACGAGTTTGTGGCATTGGTCCGCGCATCGAGGCGCCCTGTCGTCATCGCGGGAGACATCGTGCGGACGCTCGGTTGCTACGGGCAGTTCAGGGCCGCCATAGAGAAGCTCGACATTCCCGTGTGCACGGCATGGAACGCGCATGACCTCATCCCCGATGATCACCCGCTCTGCGCCGGTCGACAGGGTACTGCAGGCACGCGCGGAGGCAACTTCGTCGTGCAGGGCGCCGACCTCGTCATCTCCCTCGCCTCTCGCCTCAGCATCAGACAGGTGAGCTACAATTGGGAGAACTTCGCCAAGGATGCCAAGCTCGTCTACATAGATGTCGATGCGGCGGAGCTCGCAAAACCTACGCTCTCGGTGGACCTCCCCATACATGCGGACATCCGTGACTTCCTGTGGAGGCTCAACGCGCGGCCCGAGCACTTTGTGGGGGCCCATCCTCGTTGGAACCAGTGGTGTCGCGACATCAACGCGAAATATCCCGTCTGCCTTCCCGAGTACCGGGAGGTCAAACGTCCCATAAACATGTACGTGTTCTTCGACGAGGTCTCAAGGAGGCTGCCTGAGGGCTCGAAGATCGTGTGTGGCAACGGCGCCCCCTGCATGGCGGGTTTTCAGACCATGCACATCAAGGAGGGCACGCGTCTCTATCACAACTCTGGCGTCGCAGCCATGGGCTGGGGCCTGCCTGCCGCCGTGGGCGCGGCAGTGGCGCTCAAGGGCGAGCGGGTCATCTGCCTGACGGGCGATGGGTCCATCATGATGAACCTCCAAGAGCTCGAGACGCTTGCTCACAACGGGCTCAACATCAAGCTCTTCCTGATCAACAACAGTGGCTACCAGTCCATCCGCATCACGCAGTCAAACCTCTTCGAGGCGCGCTTCGTGGGCATCGACCCCGCGTCAGGGGTGGGGCTTCCCAGCTGGCAGAAGGTCTCTGCTGCGTTTGGCCTGGGTTTTGCACGCTTGGACAGCACAGACGACCTGGGTGCGGGCATCGACGCGTTCCTCGCTACCCCAGAAGCGGGCATCTGCGAAGTCGTCTGCGGTACGGAGCAGTTCTGGGCCCCCAAGCTTGGCGCGCGGCAGCTTCCCGACGGCAGCATGGTCTCTCCCTCGCTCGAGGACATGTCTCCGTTCCTTTCCGCAGAGGAGCTTGCCGCCAGTCGCTTCGTGGACGAGGCGGGAGCCGATGGGACAGACCTGTGACACAAGAGATGGTGCGGTGGGCCTGAGGACGTCCGCAGCGCCACAAGAGAAAGGAGACGTCAGCATGAACAGCCCACTTCGCGAGGAGATTCTCAAGGAGCTTACCTATCTGCGCGACCACTGCGGCTGCGTGGCCATCAAGGCAGAGTTCGAGGCCGAGGGTTCGCGCACCGAGGAGCTCGTCATGCTCGCAGACATCGTCCGAAGGGCGAACGTAGCCCTGACGCTCAAGATAGGCGGCTGCGAGGCTGCCCGCGACCTTGATCAAGCGCGCATGTTCGACGCCGAGAACATCATGGCACCCATGGTCGAGAGTCCCTACGCTATGAGGAAGTTCCGCCTCACCGCAGGCAAGGTCTTCGAGTGCGATGTCGAGCGTGTCAACTGGATCATCAATGCCGAGACGAAAACCTGTCACCAGAACCTCGACGAGATACTCGACGAGGGAGCTGGCTTCCTCAACACCGTGTGCATCGGACGCTCGGATCTCTCGGGCTCGCTTGGGCTCTCCAAGGAGATCAACGGCCAGCAGATGTTCGATGCCGTCAAGGACATCGCTGTCCGCTCTCGCGAGGCGGGGCTCGCCGTAACCTTTGGTGGCAAGGTCATGCCAGAGTCCGTGGACTTTGTCATCGGCATGAGTCCCTATGTGGACGCCTACGAGACCCGTAAGGTCACCTTCAAGTCGCGCGCTGACCGTGACTCCATCCTCGAGAGCATTGAGCATGCCCTGCGCTTCGAGATGCTATACTTGCAGCTCAAGAAGGCATACTATCGTAACATGGAGTTAGAGGACGACGATCGACTCCTGCGCTTCACGAGGTCGCTTAACTCGTGAGCAGGATCGTTATCACAGGTGCCACGGGCATGATAGGCTCCTCCCTTGTGAGGGTGTCTCTTGCGAAGGGCCATGATGTCGTGGCCCTGTGCAGGGCGAGCTCTCCTAGAGTCTCGAACCTTCCGCGGAACGGGCGACTTGCCATCGTCGACTGCGACGTGAGTGCCCTCGATAGCCTCGATATCAAGCCCATAGGCAAGGCAGACTATCTCTTTCATCTCGCATGGACAGGGACGGCCGCAAAGACGCGCAACGATGCGTTTGCGCAGGAGCGAAACATCCGCTACTCGCTGGACGCCGTGAGCCTTGCGGGGCGTCTGGGCTGCACATCCTTCGTGGGCGCCGGCTCTCAGGCGGAGTATGGCAGGGCTCACTGTGACCTGACGCCCTCGACGCCCACCAATCCCGAGAACGGCTATGGGGCGGCAAAGCTTGCGGCAGGGCAGCTCACGCGCATCGCTTGCGCCCAGTTGGGCATCAGGCATGAGTGGGCTCGGATCCTCTCGGTGTATGGGCCACGTGACGTTGCGCACTCCCTCGTGATGTCCGTCATCGGCGATGCCTGCGCCGGTCGCCCTCCCGCCTGCACCGCAGGTGAGCAGCTTTGGGACTACCTGTACTGCGACGACTGTGCAGAAGCGCTCTTGGCTATGGCCGGGCGTGGGGTGGATGGTGCCGTCTATCCCATAGGCAGCGGTAGCCCGCGCAGGCTGGCAGACTACATCCGTAGCATCTGCGCCCGCTGTGCGACGGGGGTCCACCCGAGGCTGGGTGCGCTTCCCTACCCACCAGGGCAGGTCATGCAACTATGCGCGGACATCACGACTCTCACGAGAGACACGGGCTTTCAACCTCATGTGACCTTTGAGGAGGGGGTTGCCCGCACCATTGCGTGGTACAGGAGGCAGCATGGCTGACATTGACGAGCTTCGGGCTGATATCAGCAAACCGGCGGCAAGCGCCGATGGAGCGGTTCGCCACAGGAAAATCTCGGTGGTGGTGCCCTGCTACAACGAGGCCGAGAATGTCATACCCATGCACGATGCGATCACAGAGCAGTTCGCAAAGGCGCTGCCCGGCTACGATTACGACATCATCTTCATCGACAACTGCTCCACGGACGGTACCCGTGACAAGCTACGCCTCCTGTGCGCTCAGGACGAGCGTACCCGCGTGATCCTCAACTCCCGCAACTTTGGGCAGTTCAACTCCCCGTTCTATGGCATGTGCCAGGCGGATGGCGATGCGGTCATCACCATCTGCTGCGATTTCCAGGATCCTGTCGACCTCATTCCCAAGTTCGTTCACGCCTGGGAGGAGGGGCACACGGTCGTCTCTGCCATCAAGACGAACTCGGACGAGGGCAAGGTGCTACGCCTGCTCAGAACCTGCTACTACAAGCTCATCCGCAAGATGAGTGACGTGAGTCAGATCGAGCACTTCACCGGGACGGGACTCTATGACCAACGCTTCATACAAGTCCTCAAGGACCTCGATGACCCCCAGCCCTTCCTGCGCGGCATCGTCGCAGAGCTTGGGCCTGCCAACCGCAAGGACATACCGTATCGCCAGGCGCTCAGGCGGGCTGGCAAGACGCACAACAGCTTCACGACCCTCTATGACGCCGCCATGCTCTCCTTTACGAGCTATACCAAGGTGCCCCTGAGGCTGGCGACGATAGGCGGTTTTGTCGTCTCGGCCATCACCCTTCTGCTTGCGGTGGTGTTCCTCGTCTTGAAGCTTCTGAACTGGAACCAGTACGCAGCGGGTATGGCGCCCCTGGTCATCTTGGTCCTTTTGATTGGGTCCACGCAGACCTTCTTCATAGGGCTTCTGGGGGAGTATGTCCTCACGATCAACTCGCGCACCATGAAGCGACCGCTCGTCGTTGAGGAGGAGCGCCTTAACTGGCCCGCTGACAGGCCAAGGAAGGGGGAAGGGCCATGCGAGTAGCCTGTTTTGGTGAGGTCCTGCTTCGCCTCTCGGCACCGGGCCACGAGCGTCTGTTTCAGTCGGGTACCCTTAACGCGAGCTTTGGCGGGGCAGAGGCCAACGTGGCCGTGTCCTGTGCGAACTTTGGGATGGACACGCGTCTTGTGACGAGGCTCCCCTTTGGTGACGTGGGGGATGCCTGCGTTCGCTTCCTGCGCTCCTTTGGAGTCGACGTGAGCCATGTCACGCGCGGAGAGGGGCGGATGGGTGTCTACTACCTCGAGAGGGGAGCGGCGCAGCGACCGTCGAAGGTGATCTATGACCGGGCCGAGTCCGCCTTCTCCCACGCGAGCGTGGGAGAGCTCGACTGGGACCGCATTCTGGACGGGGTCGGTTGGTTCCACTGGACGGGGATCACCCCTGCGCTCAGCGAGTCCAGCGCCGCGCTGACCCTTAGGGCCTGCAGGCTTGCGAGGGAGCGGGGCATCGTCGTGAGCTGCGACCTCAACTACCGACGTAAGCTTTGGTCGAAGGAGCGGGCCCACCAGGTGATGGGGCAGCTCATGGAGTATGTGGACGTGTGTTTTGCAAACGAGGAGGATGCCGCATGTGTCTTGGGCATTCAGGCGAGTGGTGCGGATGTCGAGCGCGGCATCGTTGACGCAGGGCGTTATCTGCCCGTGGCCGAGCGGATATCAGACCAGTTCGGTTGTGGCCATGTGGCGGTGACGCTCAGGGAAAGCCACAGCGCGTCGCGCAACGGTTGGAGCGGTCTTCTGTATGATGCGGCCACACGCTCGATGGCCGTGTCACGCACGTACCAGCTTGAGATCGTCGATCGCGTGGGTGGCGGTGACGCCTTTGCCGCAGGCATCATCTTTGGTCTTGCCAATGGCCTTGGAGAGCAGGGGAGCGTCGAGTTCGCGGCTGCGGCGAGCTGTCTCAAGCACAGCATCGAGGGTGACGTCAACCGCGTGAGCTCGGGCGAGGTCATGGCCCTCGTTGGGGGCGACGGTAGTGGGAGAGTGCAAAGATAGCCCTCAGTCCCTTGCCGGCGGCTTTGGCAGCTGGCTTTCCTCGGCACTCTCACGGGCACGTGAGAGCTCGCGCGCATAGGGCACAAGAAACGAGACTACGAGCACAACCATCGTGGCGAGGTAGGACCATGCGGCACCCGTGATGCCAAAGAGCTCCGTCGCGACGGGGCAGAGCAGCGCGGCGAGCGCGGCGGCGATGACGTTGCCCACGATCAGGCTGTTCTGCCTTCGCATGATCGCCATGACAGACGTGAGGAGCATCGCGACGGCAAGAAAGCCCCCGCCCGTCACCAACACGACAAGCTCGATCACATAAGGCGAGAGGTCGGCGGCATAGAGTGCGCTCAGGATGGGAATGCCGAGGATGGTGGCCGCGACGTCGCAGGCTATCGTGATGGCGACGATCAAGGCGATGATACGCCTGACGGTGGAGCTAAAGCCCCTCACGTCATGTCGTGCCCAACTCAGGCCGAGGGGAGTGAGGTTGGGGTTGTATATGAAGCTCGACAGCATGCTCACGACGAAGGTCGGCATGGCGAGGTAGCCATAATAGGCCTGATGCAGGTCGTCCAGCCTCGCGTCGATCGCGTACTTGGGAGCGTTGGTGAGGTAGTACTGAAGGGAGGTGACGAGCGCGAGCGCGAAGCAGGCGAGGAGCAGCCTGCCCACCTTTCCAGGCAAGAACCCCTGTCCTGGCTGGGGCAGCTTGTGGCGGAGCCGTGCCCAGATGCACTCGCAGACGGCGAAGAGGGTCGTGTAGGCCGTGGCTAAGGCTAGGGCAGGGAGCTGGTCACGCAGGATGATAATGGCCGCGACATAGAGGGCGATCGTGGTCAGAAGGCGCGCCGTCAGGACCTTGCCCGCCACATCGAGCCTGCCCTCGCGCTGATACTCCCCGTGGTACACGTCCTCGACGCAGTCTACGAGCTTGAACAGCAGCATGAGGAAGACCACCGCCGTCTTGTCGGGTGGGTAGCCGACGCTTACGGCGTTGAGGGCGAGCAGTGCTGTGCCTAAGGCAAGCATGAGGAGGCTCGTCGCGATGCGCGAGACGCCATACTCCGCAAAGGAGTACTCTCCCGTAGTGTCTGAGGCCTGGTATGCCCGCTCCCCCCACTTCCCTATGGTGAGGAAGAGGTTGGCGTGCGCGTAGGCCAGCGTGAAGACGCCCGCCGCCGTCGCGTCGCAGACATGGCTTATCACGATGACCACGATGACGCTCTGGAACGCCATGAGCAGGCCACTTATGGTGTTCCAGAGGTAGGCGGACCTCATGACGTCCTCTTGTATGGGTTTGTCGAACCTCACCGAAACCTCTCGTCTGGTAGCTTTTGTCATTGACACCAGAGAGTCCTAGCGCTTGAGCAGATAGGTCTCGGACGAGACGTAGCCCTCATTGGCGCCCATGTAGTCCTTGACGTGCGTACACCTGGAGTAGCCGAGCCTTCTCGCAATCTCTCTTGCATTTTCCTCACCCGTCCGGTCGCTGGGTGCGTTATACATGTCAATGTAGAGCACCACCTCGTCGGGGTCGCCCTTGGACGCGAGGTAGGCGGCTATGCCCGCCGAGGCGGGGTCCTTCTCCACGTGGACGTCCTCGAACTCCATGAGCTGCGGTACGTCGGAGGTGATGGAGAGGTTCGCCCAACCAATCCCTTCGTCTCCTCGATTAACCAGGTAGACGCAGGGGTCGGCGGAATAGGGCGCGATGAGCTCCTGCTGTCGGGCGTCCTCCTCCCCGAGATAGGCCGGCGGCATTACGACGTCGAAGGCGAAAAGCGCCGCCACCATCGCCAGGGCCGCGAGGGCCGCCTGGCGGCCCCGCCCCCCGTGCGCGCTGCTGAGCAGCCAGGCGTCCAGCGACAGGACGGCCCCGACCGCGACCATCGGGAGGGAGCTGTAGAGGTACCTCGCCGAGAAGTAGGGGGCTACCAGGGAGACGAGGGCGAGGGTGAGGAACCCCGGCGCGACGGACGCGACGACGACCGACGGCGCGCCGCCGTCGCCCCCGGCCTCCCCCTCGCCGCGCCCGAGGCGGATGCGCGCCCACGTCGAGAGCGCCCACGCCAGGATCGCGACGACCATGTCCTTCAGGGTGTTCAGGCCAAACAGCAGGAGTCTCTGGGGCCACGCGGAGACGTAGAGCAGGGTGGCGAGCGCCCCCTCACCCGACGTGCCCGGCGCGGCGCCCCCCGCCCCCAGGTGCGTGAGGGCGGCCGGCCACGCGAGCAAAAAGAGGCCCACGCCCGCCAGGGCGCAGGCGGTCAGGGCGGCCGCCTCGCCGAGG
>ERZ773042.310-NODE-310-length-35948-cov-5.794640_pt1 | contig 35948 bp, 51 predicted proteins | sample MGYA00511664_ERZ773042 | MGnify/ENA primary metagenome ERZ773042 (study PRJEB29015, sample SAMEA2737984) | human oral metagenome | biome: human oral; feature: human-associated habitat; material: dental | place: China | collected 2036 ... | reverse complement strand
CTCCGAAACAACCCCGAAGGGGCAAAATCTGGAGACACTCGAGACGAAAACTGAATCGAACGGAGGCCGATGGCGACCAAACAGAACCAAACTACAACCAAACGTCGCCGACCACCGGCCAAAACTCCTGCTGCCCGTACAAATCAGCTCAAGGCAATGGCGTATGACCTCGCGGAAGAGCGCTTCAGAGAGGGTACAGCCTCGAACCAGCTGATTATTCAGTTCTTGAAGGCCGACCCAGCCCGCGAAGAGCTCGAAAGAACCCGTCTGGAGAACGAGAACGAGCTCCTAAAGGCCCGTGTCAGTGCTCTTGAATCTGGCCAGCGCCTCGAAGAGCTCTATGCCGAGGCACTCGAAGCCATGAAGGCGTACCGAGGCGATGATGCGGACATATGATGAACTTGTAGCAATTGCTAACTACTTCGACCGGTACAAATACCTCCGCATCAACCAGGGGGTGGGCGAGAGAACATTTGGCGGCGATCGGTGGCTCAACCAACGTTTCTATCAGTCTCGCGAATGGAAAGACGTTCGTGATGAGGTGATATTACGGGACAACGGTTTCGATATGGGGCACGCCGACTACCCGATTAACGGGCGCATCTACATTCACCATATGAACCCAATGCAGCCGCTAGACCTCAAGCACGGCAATGCCGCGGTTCTTGACCCTAGGTATCTGATAAGTGTGAGCATGCGGACCCACCAAGCGATCCATTACGGCGACGACGGGCTATTACCGAAGCCGATTGTTGCGCGACTGCCGGGAGACACCGTCCTCTGGGGAAAGAAGGCGACATGAGCGTTTTGGCCGATGTCAAGGCGATGCTCGGCATCGAATGGAACAACTACGACTTTGATAACGAGCTGAAGATATTCATTAACAGCGCGCTTAGCACACTCGAGATGCTGGGCGCCCCTACACGTGCCACGGTCGAAGACCAAGAAGCGACCTGGGCGCAGCTTCTAGGGCCAACCAATCCGCCGGAGATCAAACCGTTCGTTTATCTGAAAGTACGGCAACTCTTCGACCCGCCACAGAATGCATTTCTCGTCACAGCCATGCAGCACCAACTGGATGAGCTGGCTTGGAGGATTAGTGTTCACTATAGTCGCTACAAAGGAGGTGTGGATCAGTGGAAACCGCTACCCTAGCCCACCACGGCGTCAAGGGTATGAAGTGGGGTGTGCGCAAGGACCGGCGTTCGTCTGGCGGCGGAATTCTGGGGCGTCTTGCGAAACGAAAAGCCAACCCGAATGTGGGTATGGTTGACACGCTCTACAAGCCCCAGAAACCAAAAACCGAACTCGTCATTGACAAAAACGGAGCCAAGCCGAAGGAGTCCCCAACATCCGGATTGATTCGCGGAAAACAGACCGCGGCAATATCGGACAAGCAGCTCAAGGCCACCATCGAGCGCATCAAAATGGACGCCGAGTACGCAAAGCTTACGCGCACTGGCTTTCAGAAGTTTCTGAGTCGAGTCGGCGACAAACTAAGTGCAGAAGCCGCCGGTGTCGCTGCCGGACTCATCTCGAAGCAGGCGCGCAGTTACTTGGACATGGCCATGCGAAACGCCAAAGCGAGTAAGAGCAAAGGGGGTGGCGGACCCAACCCCAGCGGCCCAAAACCAAGCCCAAACCTCCCCAAGCCGTCCGGCCCCAGCTCGCCATCGGGCGGGGGAGGTAGCTGGTTCAAGCGCCGCTGGAACAACATGGCGTCTGAGTTCAAGCGCACATGGGACGGCCCTACGGCTACGACTCGCGACACGAACCAGAAAATCTACGACCAGTATGGCGACTATATGTTCGAGCGCGGAAGCGTCATCGACGAGAATGGCCGGATTGTCAAGCCGCGAAAGAGGTAGGTCATGGCGTTGTCAAACACGGCGACGCCGTACTACTATGGGCAGTTCCGCGAGAAGGTAATCCGAGGGGAGATACCCGTATGCGAAGAGATTTCGCAGGAGATGAACCGAATCGACGCCCTTATCGCCGACCCAAACATGTACTTCGACGACTCGGCGATCGACGGCTACGTCAAGTACTGCGAGGCAGAGCTCACCACAACTGATGGCGCTGATTTGCACCTGCTTGACACGTTCAAGCTATGGGCAGAACAGCTGTGGGGTTGGTATTACTTCACCGAGCGCACCGTCTTTGTCGCCAACCCAGATGGTCCCGGGGGACACTACGAGCGGCGGCGCAAGAAGGTTCGCCTGACCAAGAAGCAGTACATCATTGTCGCCCGTGGCGGCGCCAAATCCATGTACGCCTCAACCTGGCAGGCCTATTGGCTCAATGTCGACACGAGCACGACCCACCAGATCGTGACCGCGCCGACCATGCGCCAAGCCGATGAAGTTCTGTCACCGATTCGTACGGCCATTACTCGTGCTCGCGGCCCGCTGTTCAAGATGTTGACCCATGGGTCTAACAAGAACACGTCAGGCGATCCCGCTCAGCGTCAGAAGCTCGCCCCAACCAAGATGGGCGTGCAGAACTTCTTGACGAACTCACTGATCGAGATCCGTCCGATGTCGATCGATCGCCTTCAGAGTCTTCGGTCAAAATACAATACAGTTGATGAGTGGCTCTCCGGCGACGTTCGCGAGAACGTGATCGGAGCCCTTGAACAAGGTGCGTCGAAACACGAAGAGTACAGCATCATCGCGATTTCGTCCGAGGGCACTGTGCGAAATGGCGCTGGCGATGCGCAGAAGATGGAGCTGGCCAAGATCCTCCGTGGCGAGATGACCGCCCCGCATGTCTCGATCTGGCATTACAAGCTGGACAATGTCGAAGAGGTCGCTGACCCCCGCATGTGGGTCAAGGCGCAACCCAACATCGGTATCACCGTCTCGTATGATGCCTATCAGCGAGACGTTGAGCGGGCTGAGCAGGTTCCGTCTGTTCGTAATGACATCCTGGCCAAAAGGTTCGGACTCCCGCTCGAAGGGTTCACGTACTTCTTCACATATGAGGAAGTACAGCCGCACTCGCCGAAGAACTTCTGGAAGATGCCGTGTGCAATGGGTGCCGATCTTTCCCGAGGCGACGACTTCTGCTCATTCACTTTCCTTTTTCCGTTGCCCGGAGGCGGATTCGGCGTCAAGACACGTTCGTACATAACGGAGGTCACCCTTGACAAACTACACGCGGCACTCAGACTCAAGTACCAGGAGTTCCTTGATGAAGGTTCTCTCGTGGTTCTCCCCGGCACGATGCTGGAGGTGGATCGAGCGGTATATGATGACCTTGAGCGCTTCATTGAAGAGAACTCTTATGATGTTCGTGCGGTCGGTTACGACCCGTACAACGCGAAAGAATTCATAGGGCGCTGGGAGGTTGAGAACGGGCCATACGGCGTTGAGAAAGTCCCGCAGGGGGCCCGAACGGAGTCTGTCCCGCTGGGCGAGCTCAAGACATTCGCCTCGCGACGCCAGCTCCTTTTCGACGAAGCTCTGATGTCGTTCTGTCTTGGTAACGCTATTACGATGGAAGACACGAATGGTAACCGGAAGCTTATGAAGAAGCGGGCCGAGGACAAAGTTGACGCCGTGGCTGCACTGATGGACGCGTTTGTCGCGTTCAAGCTGCACCGTGACGCATTCGAGTAGAAAAGGAGGCGCAATGGCGTCTTTTGGCGAAAGACTTCGCCATGCGTGGAACGCCTTCCGACGACCGCGTATTGAAGACCCCCGCTCTTTTGGGCGGTACGGTAGAACGCAGATTCCGCACACGTACATAAGCTCTGAGCTGAGTGTTCTGGCTGCGGTCAAGACGCGGATCGCGATGGATTGTGCTGATGTGCGCATACGTCATGTCAAGAAAAACTCAAAAGGCCAGGTTGATGAGATCGTAGCCGACGGTCTGCACAATTGTCTGAACATCGAGGGGAACCTTGACCAGAGCGCTCAGGCGCTTCGGATGGACATCTTTCAGACGCTCTTGAACAAGGGCGTCTGCGCGATCGTCCCCGTCGACACCAGTCTCGATCCGTCAAAATCGGATTCATATGACATCAAAACGATTCGCGTGGGCGAAGTGATTGAGTGGTTCCCGGAGTACGTTCGGGTCAAGCTGTTCAATCCCGAAAAGGGCGAGCTTGATGAGATCGATCTTCCGAAGAAACTGGTCGGTATTGTAGAGTCCCCGCTCTACGCTATCCTCAATGCGCCGAACTCAACTTTCCAGAGGCTCTCTCGTAAACTCGCCCTCTTGGACAGCGCTGACGAGGCCGCCGCGGCAAACAAGTTGGATCTGATCTTCCAGCTTCCATACGTCGTTCGAACGGACGCCCGTAAGGCCCAGGCCAAACAGCGTCTGTCGGAGATCACAGAACAGCTGACGGGCTCCAAATACGGCATCGCCTACGCGGATGCGACGGAGAAGATCACCCAGCTCAACCGGCCGGTTGAGAACACTCTTCTGACGCAGATCGAGTATCTGACCAAGCGACTTCACGCCGAGCTCGGCGTGACCGAAGAGGTTCTCGCGGGAACCGCTGACGAGACGGCGATGATGAACTATCGCCAGCGCACGATCAAGCCACTGGTCGAGGCGGTGGTCGAAGAACTCCGTCGCAAGTTCTTGACGAAGACCGCTCGAGGCTTGGGGCATGACTTGGCTACGTTCAGTGATCCATTCGCGCTTGTTCCTGTTTCGGAACTCGCAGAACTCGCAGACAAACTGATTCGTAACCAGATCGTCACCGCGAATGAGTTCAGGCCAGTTCTCGGTCTACCACCGGCAACCGACCCAGACGCGGACAAACTGCGTAACCCCAACCTACCGGTCGAAGACACGACGCCCCCTGTGGACGTCCCGTAACGAAAGGTCAAAATGAAACCAGACTTTTCTGGATACGCCACCCGGGCCAATGTGCTGTGCTCGGATGGTCGTACTATCGCTCCCGGAGCGTTCAAGCACCAGGACGGCGCCACACTTCCGTTGGTGTGGGAGCACCGCGGCAAGGCTATGGAGAACATCCTTGGCCGCGCACAGCTCCAGCATCGCGATGATGGTGTCTATGCCCTTTGCGCGTTCAACAATACGCCCGCGGCAGACACCGCTCGTGAGCTGGTCAAGCACGGGGATTTGAACTCCCTGTCGATCTACGCCAAGGACCTGAAGCAGCAGGGTACAACCGTGATGCATGGGGAGCTTGTCGAGGTCTCGCTTGTGCTGGTCGGTGCAAACCCCGAGGCGCGCATCGATGAGGTTTACCTCACTCACTCCGACGGTATGAGTGAAGAACTGGAAGGAGAAGCGCTTATGTCGTTTGGCGCTCAGATTCAGCACGCCGACGAGACCGAAGCTGAGGATTCCAGCGACGAGAAGACTGTCGCTGACATTCTCGATACCATGACCGACGAGCAGAAGAACGTCGTGGCTTGGCTTGTGGAACAGGCTGCCGAAGGTAAGCTCGACGATGAAGAGGGCGAGGATAAACCGCCCGCAGAGGACGCTGAGCACAGCGACTCGCCCACTGAAGACATCAAACACTCTGACACGAAGGACACCGAGTTGACTCACAACGTCTTCCAGGGGAACGCCCCCTCCAACGAGCTCAAGCACACCATGACTGGCGAGCAGATCAATGCCATGTGCAAGGCGGCTCTCGAGAACGGCGGAAAGTTCAGCACGACCGTTCTTCAGCACGCAGCCCAGTACGGCATCGACAAGATTGAGTACCTCTTCCCTGAGGCCACGGCGATCTCTGACACGCCGGACTTCATCAAGCGCCGCACCGAATGGGTGAGCGATGTTCTGGGCGGCGTCCGTCGCTTCCCGCACGGCCGCGTCAAGAGCCTGCATGCGGACATTACCGCCGACGAGGCTCGGGCGAAGGGTTACACCAAGGGTGGAAAGAAGACTGAAGAGGTCTTCAAGCTGCTGAAGCGCGAGACCTACCCGACCTGGATCTACAAGAAGCAGAAGTTCGACCGCCAGGACATCATCGAGGCCACCAACCTCCGGGTGGTCGATTTCGTCAAGCAGGAAATGCGCATCATGCTGGACGAGGAGTTCGCTCGTGCCATCCTGATCGGCGATGGGCGCGCGTCCAGCCACGCTGACAAGATCGATCCTGAGAAGCTTCGGCCGATCTGGACCGATGACGAGCTGTACTCGATCCACAAGACTCTCGAGAAGTCGGTCGAGGGTATCGACCTGGTCGAGAGTGTCACCCGCGCCATGACCGACTACCGAGGGAAGGGCTCTCCGACCCTGTTCGTATCGCCGGAGACGATGGTCGACCTCCAGCTCATCAAGGACAAGAACGGCGCCTACATGTTCCCGACGGACGATGTTCTCGCTCGTCGCATGCGTGTTGGTCGGATCGTCGAGGTCCCGCTGTTCGACGGGGCCAAGCGTACCGTCGGCGCTAATGAAGTGGACCTCATCGGTATCGTCGTCAATCTCGGAGACTACACCGTGGGTAACGACTCCGGCGGCGAGATCTCGTATTTCGACTTCTTCGACATCGACTTCAACCAGATGAAGTACCTGTACGAGCTCTTCATGTCCGGAGCTCTGACCACACCGAAGTCTGCCGTCGTCCTGGAGCGCAAGCGCGCCTGACGTCAAAATGGCACGATTCATTGGTAACATAGGGTACGCCGAGTACGTTGACAAAGGCGACGGGGTCTTCGCGGAAAAGATCGTTGAGCGTAAAGCCCGGGGTGATGTGAACCGTGTTGCCCGTCGCTGGGAAACGACAGAGAACTTGAACGACGATCTGGTTATGTCGCATGAGTTCTCGATCGTGATGGATGCATATGCATTCAAGAACTTTGTCAACATTCGCTACGTTGTGTGGGGCGGCGCGCGTTGGCGTGTCAACTACATCGAGGCCCGTCGCCCCCGCCTCGTGCTTACAGTGGGAAAGGTTTACAATGGGCCAGCGCCAGAAGCTCCATAAGCAGCTCGAGCGGGCTCTGGGGAGTAAGCGGGTGTATTACCAACCCCCGCCCTCCGTAAAGCTCGAGTACCCATGTATTATCTACAGCAAGACTGACCGTGAGCTTTTGCGGGCTGATGATAGCGTGTATAAGTCATTCGACCGGTACCAGATTGTAGTTCTCTACACCGATCCCGATTTCGAAGCGACCGATCACGTGCTGTCTCTCCCGTGGGCCACGTACAACCGACACTATGCTGTAAACAACGTCTACCATGACGTCCTGTACGTTTACAGCGACTGACGAAAGGAGCCACTGTGGCCAAAGCTGCACTGGTTTGGGACAAGGACGGCGAGCGCTTCTACAAGGGCGGCGCCGACCGAGGCGTTCTGTTCGTGATGAACGATCAGGGCGCATATGGCGAAGGGGTCGCCTGGAACGGTCTGACCAAGGTTAGCCAGTCGCCCGAAGGCGCTGAGGCAACCGAGAAGTACGCAGACAACCGTGTCTATGCCGTTGTTACTTCCCCTGAGAAGTTCAAGGGCACCATCGAGGCGTTCCAGTCGCCGCCCGAGTTCGACGTCTGCGACGGCGAAGCGGAGCTGGCTCCGGGCGTCGCTATTACCCAGCAGACCCGACGCAAGTTCGCTCTCTGCTGGCGGACCAAGGTGGGTAACGACGTCAAGGGGTTCGATTTCGGCGAGGAGATCCATATCGCGTACGGCTGCAAGGCCGCTCCGAGCTCTGCCGACAACGAGACCCTGAACGAGTCGCCCGAGCCCACTACACTTTCGTGGGAGTTCGCCACTGAACAGACCAACGTCGCCGGCCATGCCCCGACTGCGCATCTTATCATTCGCTCGTCCCGGGTCGGCGAAGAGAAGATGAAGAAAGTGCGCGAAGCGCTCTACGGCAAGGATCCGACGACCCCGGGTGGAACTGACGGCGTTGCGCCTAAGCTGCTGACCCCTGACGAGATCAAGTTGCTCGTCCAGTAAGAGAGGACCGTTAACGAATGCTCGAGCTTGTAGTTCCCGGCGGTGACTATTATGATGAAACCACAGGCGAGTTTCAAACGACTGAACCTACGGTGCTTCGGCTCGAGCATTCGTTGGCGGCACTAGCTGACTGGGAGTCAAAATGGAAGCAACCCTTCCTAACTCTGGAGAAGCGCACCCCAGAGATGGTGAAAGACTACCTCCGCTGTATGGCGGGTGGCTGTCTCTCTGATGAGACTCTGGCACGTCTGACTCAGGAAAACCTTCAGGCGATAACCGAATACATTGACGACTCACACACCGCAACCACCTTCAGAGGCGGCGAATCGTCTTCGACGAAAGCGATCACGTCCGAGGAAATCTACGGCTGGATGGTCGCCTATCGTATACCGTTCGAGTGCCAGCATTGGAATCTCAACCGGCTGACAACGCTGATACGTGTGTGTGGGATCCAGCAAAACCCGAAGAAACAAAAAGAGTCTCGCATGGAGACGTTGAACCGGTATCGCAGCGTCAATGAAAAGCGCCGCGCCGAAACCGAGGAGCGACTCCGTGCTCAGCGTAAGTCATAGCGGTGATTTCTCTAGAACACAGCAGTTCCTGGCGAAGATTCTGAAGCCCGACATCCGTTCGCGGTTGGAAGCCTTCGGCCAAGCGGGCGTCCAAGCACTCGCGGCAGCCACCCCAAAACAGTCAGGCGCAACCGCTGCGGCCTGGGGGTACAAGATTGAGCTGAAGAACGGTGTTTGGGGAATTTCCTGGACAAACACCAACCGCCAAAAGGGCGTTCCGATCGCGATCATTCTCGAGTATGGTCACGCGACCGGCACCGGCGGTTGGGTTCGAGGACGGTCGTACATACCCAGGGCAATCCAGCCGATCATGGACAAGATCGCAGATGACGTGTGGAAGGTGGTGACTAACGCCCCATGAGTAAACTTGACGAGCGCATCGTCTCAATGAAGTTCGACAACAAGCAGTTTGAGCAGGGTATCAAGCAGACCCAGGCCTCACTGAAGAACTTCAATGACGCTCTCAACTTTGACAAGGCGACGGCCTCACTCGGCGCGGTCTCGGACGCTGCCAAAAACGTCAAAATGGAACCACTTCTTGAAGGAGTGGAGAAGGCCCGCACCGGGTTCAAAGCTTTCGAAGTCGCAGCGATCACGGCCCTGGCGAACATCACCAGCAAGGTCGTGGACTCAGCCCTTCAGTGGACTAAGAATCTCGTCTTTGAGGCCCCGATGGGCGGGCTTCGTGAGTACGAGACTCAGATCAACGCTGTCCAGACCATTCTGGCCAATACGATCAAAGAAGGCACCAACGTCAGCATCGTCAACAAGTACCTCGACGAGCTGAACGATTACGCCGACAAGACGATCTACAACTTCACCGAGATGACCCATAACATCGGCACGTTTACCGCGGCCGGTGTGAAACTCGAACCTGCGGTGAAGTCGATCAAGGGCTTGGCGAACCTTGCAGCCCTGACGGGTACCAACAGCCAGAAGGCCTCGGCCGCGATGTACCAGATGTCGCAGGCCATGGCCGCGGGGCGCGTCAGTTTGCAGGACTGGATCTCACTGGAGCAGTCCGGCATGGGCGGCAAGCAGTTCCAGGAACTCGCCAAAGACACGGCGCAAGCGATGGGCGTCATCGACAAACTCGACAAGAAGTCGAAGTCGATGTTCAAGAACAAGACCTTCCGCGAATCGCTCAAGGGCGGCTGGTTGACGGCGGACGTCTTCACTCAGGCTCTCGAGGTCATGACTGGGTCGCTGTCCAAGGCCGATCTCCTCGCCAAGGGCTACACCGAAGAACAGGCGACCTACTATGAGAAGCTAGGCCAAACCGCGTTCAAGGCTGCAACCGAGGTCAAAACAGCGACCCAGCTCATGGAGACGCTCGCGGAGGCTCAGGGAACGGGTTGGGCGCAAACCTGGCGTATCATATTTGGCGACTTCGAAGAAGCCAAGGAGCTCTTTACGTGGCTCTCCGATACACTGGGTAAGGTCATCGGTGAGTCCGCCGACGCTCGAAACCAAATGTGGCAGCAGTGGAAGGACCTTGGTGGGCGCACCGCCATCGTCAACGCGCTGAAGAACGTATTGGTCGGCATTGGTCGCATCCTGGGCCCGATCCGCGCGGCCTGGCACGCGGTTTTCCCACCAACAATGGCGACAACCCTAGCTGCTATCTCGCACGGTCTGGAGCGCCTCACGCAGGGGCTCATACTATCCGAGCCCAATGCCGAGAAACTGAAACGCATATTTCAGGGATTGTTCTCGGTCTTTGGCCTGGTCACTCAGGCTGTCGTAGCCGTCGCCAAGGGCTTTGGGGCGCTCTTCAATGAGCTGTTCTCGCTGCTCCCCCGCGGTAACGGTACAATCCTCGAATTCGTGGCCGGGCTTGCCGACTGGGTCACGAACCTCCATAACTCGGCCAAGGAGTCCGACTTCTTCCTCAAGCAGGTCCAGAAGTTCGGGGATTGGGTCCACTGGCTTGTTGGTGTTGCCACACCATATTTCATTCAGGCGGGGCAGGCCATCGCGAAGTTCGGAACCGATGCGTGGCGCGGACTTGGCGAGTTCGTAAAGCTGACCCAGGCGAAGCTTGAAGAGCTGAAAGCATATTTGGTCCCCCGGGCCAAGGAAGCGGCAGACGCGACCAATGCTGAGCTTGGAAAAATCGGAGCTGTAACCGCTGCTGGCGGTATGGCGGGCTTCGAAACGCTCAAGAAGTGGTTCGAAACCGTCGCTCGTGCCGCGGAGGAATTTTCTCGCCGCGTCAGACAGGCGTGGGAGGACGCCACACGAGAATACAAGAAGTTCAAGACCGCCCAGGTCAAGCAAGGCGTTGACACCGGAGGCGAACAGTACAATCAGCTTCTCGCCGGGACCAACCTCACGCTTGGCGCGGGCATCGGCGCTGGACTCTTCGTCCTTGTCCAGCGGCTTGCCGGAATCGCCAAGAAGGTCAAGAAGAACCTGAAGTCGATGAACGACGCTGTCGAGAAGTTCGGCAAAGTCATCGATGCGGTTCGTGACCACCTGAAAGCGCTCACCGGCGCAGTCAAGGCCAAGGCACTCCTCTCGATCGCCCTGGCAGTTGGCGTTCTTGCACTGGCTGTGTGGGGCTTGTCGAAGGTCGACCCCGTCAAACTCGCTGTGGGTCTTGGCGCACTGACCGTCCTCCTTTCTGAGGTCGCCGGGATGCTGTTTGTGATGGCACACCTGGACGGCCTCAAGGGCGGAGAATTCGTCAAACTCGCCGGAGGTCTCATCCTACTCGGCGCGGCAATACTACTTCTTACCCGAGCGGTTCAGAAGCTGGGCGAAATGGACCCGTGGAACCTCGCCAAGGGGCTCTTCGCGATCCGATCCGTTCTCTGGGGAATGGTCAAGACTGTCAACGACATGCCGGCTAACGAGAAGCTCGCGAAGACTGCTCTAGGGCTGATTGTCCTGGGCGGTGCGCTCATTCTTATGGCCCAAGCGGTCAAAATGATGGGCACTCTTCGCTGGCAGGATCTTGTCAAGGGTCTTGGCGCGTTCGCTGTCGTCTTGTCCGTGATGGTTGGCTTCCTGGATACGGCTGACTTTGGCAACCTGAAGAACGACACGTCCAAGCAGCTCCTAGGGATGGCCGCGGCGCTTCTCGTAATGGCGTTCGCCATCGAGAAAGTCGGTCGTCTCCCCCTCGGGCAGGCGGTTCAGGGCGTCCTTGCCATCTCCGCGATCCTTGCTGCCATGGGCGGCTTCATGGCGCTCACCAAGGAGGCCTCGTTCAACGCGTCGAGCGGTCTTGGGCTTATCGGCATGGCTGTGTCGATGGAACGCCTTGCGGGAGTCGTCGAGCGGTTCGGCAAAATGGACATCGGCGTGCTTCAGCAGGGCCTCGCGTCATTGGCCGGCCTCCTCTTCGTAGTCGTAGCACTAATGTCGCGGCTTGACGAGGAAGCGCTCCCCGCTGGAGCGGGGTTGCTCATGTTCGGTGTAGCCATCGGTATCGTTGCGATGGCCGTCGAGCATATGGGCAAGATGGACATCTGGGACCTCGCAAAGGGTCTCGGCGCGCTGGTCATTGCCATCGCCGGTCTCGTTGGCGCCATGATGCTCATGAGCAAGTTCAAGACTGCGGTCAGCCCAAAGACGGCCGCAGCCATGATACTTATGGCCGTGGCCATCGGTATGCTGGTTCCGCCGATTCTGTTGCTTGGCGCAGCCGGCCTTGTACCGGTGGCAGTCGGCGTTGGTGCTATAGTGGTCGCCCTGCTCGCGCTCGCGGGTACAGCGATGCTTGTCAGTGGCGCGATACCTCCACTGCAAGCTCTCGCCTTGGCGCTTCTGACCTTCGCAGCGGCCGCGGCATTGTTCGGCGTCGGTGTCTTGGCCCTTGGCGTTGGCCTTGCTACGCTTGCTGGTGCGGGCGCCGCGGGTATCCAGGTTCTAACATCGGCAGTACTCTCGCTGATTTCGACCCTGCCGTACCTGGCGACCAAGCTTGCCGAAGCGTTCGTTGCGTTTCTACAGGTTCTAGCGGAGAACGCGGGCCCGATCTCTGAGGGTTTCTCGGCGATCGTTGTGGCTATCCTTCAGGTGCTTATCGACGCCACACCGAAAGTCGCGGAACTCCTGATTGCTCTTGTCACGGCAGCCTGTCAGGTTCTGGCGGACTGTGCCCCGAAGATCGTCGACGCGGGTGTGAAGCTTATCCTTGCGCTCCTGCGTGGTATCCGCGACAACATCCGGGAGATCACGGTCACGACAGCCGAGATCATCGCGGAGTTCGTTCGGGGGATTGGCGAGGGCATTCCGAAGATCGTCGACGCCGGCATGAAGGCCATGATCGACCTCTGCAATGGGATGGCCGACGCGATCGACAACAACCATCAGAACCTCCTTGCCGCGATGTCTCGCCTTGGCGGGGCCGTTATCCGAGCTCTATGGGACGCTATTGCTGGTGCGGTCAAGAACGTCGGCGAGTTCCTGATCAACATTGGTAAAGCCATTGTTGAGGGTATCTGGAACGGCATCAAGGCCGCTGTTAAGTGGTTCACCGAAATGGTGAGCAACTTCTTCAAGGGCATCGTCGACGGCGTTAAGAGGATCCTTGGCATTCGGTCGCCCTCTCGAGTGTTCCGTCAAATTGGCGGATACATGATGGAGGGTCTGAGCCTGGGCGTTCAAGACGGCGGCGACAACGCCATTCGGGCAACCGACGGGGTCGCGCAGGCGTTGGTTGATGCAGTTGAAGACGTCTTCAAGGACCTCGACCCCGAGGATATGAACCTGGAGCTTCGGCCGATGGTTACGCCTGTGGTGAACCTCGATGAGGCCCGTGCGTCCGCCGAGAGTCTGAACCGTTTGTTCGGGCCAGCAGACATGCGTCTCTCTGCGGGAGCGGCTCAGGCTAATCCAGCAAATCGCCAGCAGAGCCGTGAGCCCGTTGTGCAGAACGTTACGAACACGACCACTGTCGAGTTCACACAGAACAACCACTCGCCAGAAACGCTGGACGCCATGACGATCTATCGTCAGACACGCAACCAGCTGCGTCAGCTCGAAGAGGCAAGACTATGATTACAGGGATCGTTTCGTATCCCCCAGGCTCTGATGCGTACACGTTCAATCTGGAAGGCGCGGACGAGTCCGGGATCATCATCAGTCAGATCGATGGTCTCGGGCCCGCCGCGGCCTCTCTCCATATGGAGTCCGTGTACAACGTCGATGGGTCGTTCCCGACCGGAATCCAGGTGGGACAGCGCAACATCACGATCGACTTCATACTGCCCGGGGCGAATCCACAGGAGAAACGGCGACTGCTCTATCGTGCATTCCCGGTTAAACAGCGTGTTCGGCTGGACATCCGCACCGAGAAACGCATCTACACGATTGACGGGTACGTGGAAACTCTAAACCCCGGGATATTCACGCCGCAGCAGACCGTGCAGGTCAGCATGGTTTGCCCTCGGCCGTATTTTCGCCAGATCGAGGGCTACGCTACAGCGGGCGTCGAATTCCGCCAAGCAAGCGCGTCATTCACATTCCCAATCTCCACTCCGCCCGACAAAATGTTCGGTAATCTGACCAAGACGGGCATTGCGACGGTCGATTACTCGGGCGATGCTCCGACTGGGGCGCTGATGAGGTTCGTTCTCGCGGACAACCCCGGCACTCTCCATGTTACGAACCACGCGCGGGGCGAAACCTGGAAGATGGACTTCAACATCTACAAGCGTGTCATGGGTTACACTCCCGGCGTTGGCGACACACTCGAGATCGATGCCCGCGAGGACAACCTGTACGCCGCTGTGTGGCGCCAGAATGGCCAGCGCGTCCTTACCACAGGCATGGTAGAGTTCGGGTCCGTCTGGCCCACGCTCTATCCCGGTATAAACCCTATTGAAATATTCACCACGTACGGTAATGCAAACACCAGCTTCAGTAAGGTCGATTTGATGTACTCGCCGTTGTTCATGGGGGTGTGATGCAACGAGATATTGATTTCATCCGCGTCCTGGACGAGAAGTTGAATCCCGTAGGCGCCATCACCAAGGCACAGTGGTCGTCATTCATCTGGACCGAGCGCTATCAGGATCCGGGGCAGTTCGAATTGAAGCTGTGGGGCGGGGTGTATGAGGCCCTGTCGTCGGCTACAGACTATCTCGGAAAGTTCCTGAGGGTTCCAGTCTCGAGCGAGACCATGATCGTGGAGAAGGTTCGGTATGAGGGCACCCGCAGCGACCCGTACATTGTCCTGACAGGCCGCACCGCAGAAGTGATATTGGCGAATCGTGTTCTGAGAGGCCTGATCCTACCCTATGGCGTCCCCGCTCACGAGTTATTCCAGTACGCATGGGACTGGTCGCTTGGGAAAGATGCTCAGGCTGCTCGTCAGATACCTCAGTTCCTGCTGGACTCGCCGGACCACATGAGCGCATATGTTGATTACGACCCAGACGGTAAAACGTTACACGACTTCGCCATCTACATGGCTAAGCTGCACAAGAATGGCCTGCGCACGCGTCTACATCAAGACGAGCAAATCGCAATCAACTTCTATCGTACTCGCGATTTGACCGGTGCTTCAGGATCCGCTAACCCTGTGGTCTTCACAGACACTACCAAGTCTCTGATCAACATGGTCTACGAGAAGGACCTACTTTCGCATAAGAACATCGCTTATGTGTTCCTCCGAGGCGCGCACGACGATGCGAATGCGACGGTCTGGTTCGAGGTGGATAATGGAGCGCCCTCAGGTATTGGCCGTCGTGAAGGCATTACACAACCATCGATCACATGGACCAAAACAGGTATGGCCACATATGAACAGCAGAAAGTGCTCACCCCGTACGGGCTTAGCTATATTTACGAGCACAAGCTCTATGACCAGATTGAGGGCGAGGCGCCCAATCAGTCTCCATGGATCTATGGCGAAACTGGGCATTACTACCTTGGCGACTGGGTAAGGCTAGGCACAAAAGACAAAATCCAGCGTTGCCGCGTGCTGGAGTATACACATTCATGGACTGCCGGCGAGGGGTACCGCGGCTACCCACGCCTCGAGCCCATGCCGAGAACCTAAGGAGAATGATGGCCGTTACAAGTGGCTTCTTCAATGCCGTATCGGGTGACCGTACATATTCCGCGGAGCAGTTCGGCGCTCTGTTTAACGGTATCATCACTGACGGTATATTCCACGCCGTTGGCGAGGCTTTCCGCGTGGACGCTGTCGGTGGCGCAAAGATCCGTGTCCGTTCGGGGCGCGCCTGGTGCCGAGGAACCTGGGTGGACAACTCGGGCGATCATGACATGAACTCCGCGGCCAACACATCGGCGACTCTCTCCCGTATCGACGCTGTCGTGCTGCGGTTCGACAAGAGTTCGAGGGCGAACGGTGTGGAGTACGTACAGGGCGTCGCCTCCGCCAGCCCTAAAAAGCCTGCGATGACGAATCATGCGATGATGAAAGACATGCCCATCGCATATATTCGTCGTCCACCAAATGCAACCACGGTTGAGCCCGCGCACATCGAGCAGGCGGTTGGCACTACTGATGCCCCGTTCATCACTGCACCGCTTCAGAGTATCTCGGTGGATGCTGTAATTGGACAACTCAATACCATGATCTCGGCTTTGCAGACGAAGACTGAAGACACGATCAAGAAGGTAGATGAGGACCTCAAAGCCGTCGGTGAGGCGAAAGCCAAGTTCACCACCTGGCTATCGGAAGCTGAAGCCGCGCTGGGCAAAGCCCCCAATGCTGGATCTATCTCCACCGCTCTTGCCAAGGCCACGGCTGCCGAGAGTCAGTCGAAAACCGCGCTGGCGAATAGTCAACAGGCCGCGACGGATGCTGCGTCGGCACGCTCTACCGCAGAGGGTGTAGCCGCAAAGGCACAAACGGCTCTGACGCAGTCGCAGAAATACGAAACGAGACTGACAACTGCTGAGCAGAACGCCGCCAAAGCCGCCGAGCTGGTCCCTCGGGTAGAGGTCCTGGAGAAAACACAGGCGAAGGGCGGACTCCGTAACAACTCCCTTGGGTCACGGATCACCACGGATCAGTACAATGATATCCACTCTGGGGCGTTTACTACGGTTGGCGTCGGATCCTACTGGCAACTGGGCGATCTCAAATACGTTGTCGTTGGGACTGACTGCTCCCTCGCTGACTTTCACCATGTCGTGGTTATGCCCGATAAGGCAGCATTCAAATCGCAGTACAGCGAAAATGACAATGTTTCCGGCGGGTACAAGAACTCTCGATTGGGGCTCTTTAGCAAAACCGATTGGACAAACGCCATGCCCGCCTGGAGCGCCAGCGGGTTTGATGCGTATGTCCCGTCGATCTCGGAGCGTTGGTCCTCAGGGCTTACCGGTGCCAACGTCACGTCGAGCGAATTCGTCGTTCAGTACTTCGGGCTCCCCACTGAGACTCAGATCTTCGGTCGTTCTTGGAACGGCCAGTCGAGCCCTCACGAGGCGGGCTTCAATGAGAACCAGTTTGACCTGTTCCGTCTGGCGCCTTGGAAGCGGATGTGTGACCAGCCCTACTGGGCACGAAATCTCAAATCCAACACCGTGGCCTGCGGCGTAACCAGGTCAGGCATGCCTGACGCGTGGTACGTGAACAACACCACCGTCTACGTGCGGCCGTACTTCTTGATTGGGATGCCGTAACATGGGCGAAGTTTTTGGGCCAATCATTGCGGGGGTCACACAGGTTGTGACAGCGCTAGTCTGTGCCCTAGCTGCTTCTGCGGGTTTCTGGGGCTACGTGACCAAGAAGGACACCGAGAAGGATGCTCGCACCAACCTTCTTCTCGGGCTTGCGTATGACCGGATTTCTCACGTTGGCATGGGGTATATCGACCGTGGCTGGCTGACCAAGGATGAGTACAAGGGCTTCATGGAGTACCTGTACACACCATATTTGGCGCTGGGCGGTAACGGTCTGGCGAAGAAGATAGCGGATGAGGTGAGCGAGCTGCCGATACACAGGCAGTAGTTCATATTCGCAAGGCGTATAGTGACAGAAAGGAACTATTATGCCTCATGACGAATGGACCTACAACCATGAAATGTACGCCCGCGGACTCGATTGCCTTTTGGCAAATGGCGAAGACGCAATCGTGCGTGCGGACCGTGACAAAGCTGCTGACATGTTCTACGAGCTTATCCCAGCTCTGGTCGTGTACCGTGCTCTCGCACCGTGTCTGAATACGCATGACCGCACCGCCGTCACTAGACGAATCGGTCGCGTGTACATCGGTTGTGCAGGGACCCTTCTCGCGGGCGTTTAGCCCTTCCCAACCTAGCCAAGTGCTAGGTTTTTTGTCTGGTGTTATAATGACAGAAAGGAAATGAAATGTTGCTTGTGAAACAAACCTATGATGACTTCATGAATCGACTCGCCGAGGTCGATACCCTTCTCGATAAGGGTGAGCCGCCCTATACTGCAATGGCAGCCGGTCGCTTCGCTGAAATCGAAGACGACTTGGCAACTGTTTTCCCAGACGGGCGTGTCTACACCATCGAGAACGACGGCTTCGTCGAGTACCTGCTGGAAGTCTGGCAGAGATTGAAGAGCAGCTAACTTTCGCTCGCCCTACCCTAGTGGTAGGGTTTTTTTGCCAGACGATATAATGACAGAAAGGAACCATTATGTATTGGACCCGCGAACGCGACCTTCGCATCCTCGCCGGATCGCAAAGATACTGAATAGTTACTGAAGCATTCCAGACCTAGCCAAGTGCTAGTTTTTTTTTCACGGCCTATAGTGACAGAAAGGAAACTATAATGACTACATTCTTCATCCTCGTTCTCGCCCTGATCGCCGTCGGCTTCGGCGCCTTCTTTGGATACGAAGCCTGGAACGCTCAGGATCGAGTGGAGATGGGGACGTTGTTCGTCGAACGTTGACCCTCTTAACCTAGCCAAGTGCTAGGTTTTTTTGTCAGGTGATATGATGACAGAAAGGAAATCGAAATGAAAAAACTCACTACCAGCGTCCTCAGCGTCCTGGTGCTCCTCGTCCTGGCACTCCCTACCACTGTGTTCTGGGTGCTCAAAGGCGCTTACTGGTTCGCGGAGAAATCCGTGGCCGCAATCGAGCGCCTTCGAGCCCGCCTCCATCTCAGTGACGTCACAGAGGCCAAGTGGATCACCAAGGCTGGCGACTGGCTGATTGGTGCCCTCGACTGACCCTTCTACTGCCCTACCCTAGTGGTAGGGTTTTATTTTCTGACATTATAATGACAGAAAGGAACTAAAAATGTTTACTAAGAATCCCCTCCGCATCGCTTTTGGCATCGTCTTCGCGCTGTGGTTCATTGGCTGCATCATCGTGGTCTCGCCCTTCTCTTGGGCGATGGCCGCACTCTGGTTCAGCCTTTCGTGCCGCATGCTCACGCATCGGTGGCCAGTTCGAGCATGGCGGGATTTCCGCAATTCCTGATCCTCGCTCGCCCTACCCTAGTGGTAGGGTTTTAATTTCACGGGCTATAATGACAGAAAGGAAAAGAGTATGGTTCTTGACCCCCTCAAAATCTTCATCGCAATTATGTTCACGCTGTTTACCGTCATCCTGGTGAGCCTGTTGGTAGCGGCCGCTATGGTCGGCGACTGGTTCGCTCTTGGCGGCGGTGCAGTTGGAACCGCATGCACGATTGCATTGGGGGTGGAGCTCCTACGCTCCTGACCCTCCTACAACCCTACCCTAGTGGTAGGGTTTTCGTTAACGAAAGGAACAACATGACCGAACCCAACCACGCCTGGGCCGAACAGCTTTCGGCAGCTGTCGAAGCCGCTCGTACTCAGCCCAAGGCTTGGCTTCCCGCCGGACTCTATGACACGCTCAAGTGGTGTACGCTCATCGGCCTTCCCGCCACGGCCACTCTCTACAGCGCCCTCGCAGCGGTGTGGAGTTGGGGCTTCTCTGGCGAGGTGGCCATGTCTGTTACTGCGATCTGCACTTTCCTTGGTGTTTTGCTCGGGCTGTCCAAGGCTGACTACAAAGCCAAGGATATCGATGTCAACGGCACGGTCCGTCTTGGCGGCGCCGATGCTCAGCTTAGCCTTGATGCGCCCGCCTCTCCGGGCGACAAGGTGACCCTCAAGGTTCTCTGATTCAACTCCCACCAGAAAGGCTTTACATAATGAACAAAAACGTCCTGTATCTCGTTGGCACCTCCGGCTCCGGCAAAACGTCGCTCGCCCGCGCGCTTGAAAAGCGTGGATTCAACTGGATCCGTGGAGCAGTAACGCGGCCGACATGCCTCGACCCGTTCAAGCGCCATGTAATCATCGGAGAGCCCCAATTTGCAAGGGACGCCCTGGGTGAGGGGCTGTTGGTGATACTCTGGGCCCACCCTCTGAACGTCCGCGAACGTCTTGCCAAGCGGGGATACGACACGGACCGTATTGACCAGCTCCTGACCAAAGAAGTGGCTGGGCTGAACGGCTTCGCTGAGTATGCCCGTGAAGACGCCCTGCTGTCCGAGTGGCTCGAAGACGGCCCTACCGCAAGAGCACGGCTGCGGTATCGTTTTGCAGTGTGCCGGAACGACACCTACTGGGACCGATCGCAAATCATTGATTTCATCGAACAGGAGGTGGTGTTCGATTGAGCACGAAAATCAACAATGTACTGTACCTCATCGGGGGTACGTGTACGGGAAAGACTACACTAGCCCGCAAACTTGAAGAGCAGGAATTCAAATGGATTCGTAGCATAACGACTCGCCGCCCACGCCCTGGTGAACGCGACGAGTACAAGGGATGGGTCTCCTCGACGGCGTTCTACGGTATGGAGCAGGCCGGGGAATTGGACTATATTCGCGACTACGTCACGCACGACGACCTCTGGCGCTATGCGTTCTTGCGTAAGGACCTGGAGTTCGAGCCTGCCAAGCGCTACGTCATGATCGGTGACCCCGTGTCTGCGAAACGTGCTCTTAACGAGTTCGATAACGTGCTGATGCTGATGGCGATGTCTGATACCGTCTATGAACGCCTCGAGTCCCGCGGTTGCAGCGAAGCATTTATTCAGCAAAGGCTAGCAAAAGACGACGAGGACTTCAGCAGCCTCATGCGGTTTGTTCAGAGACATTCAAGGGCTCCCTTCTGGACTTGGAACCCGCCGATGCGTGTGTCCGGCCCGCCGTATAATATGATGGCCTGCTCCAACGACTTCGAGTCTGACATTCCTGAAATCATCGAATGTATTGAAAGGCGGGTGCCTCGCCCATGACTGACTGGCACAAACTCTTGCGTACAGCCACACCGTATATTCTCACATCTTCGGCCCTGGTGGGGGTTGGTTTGACGGCGTTCTTCACGGCCAAAGGGGCGCTCAAAGCCCAGGATATCCTGATCCGCAATGAGGCTCGTGAGGCCCCCTTCCGACGGAAGATCGCCCTGGTCTGGAAGGAGTTCATTCCGGCTATTTCTGTTGCCGCGGTAACCGGAGCGTCGATCGTTGGGCTCCATGGTGTCCTCGGGCGGCGGATTGCGTCTGTTGCAGCTGCCACCGCCGTGGCTGAAACCCAGCTCGACCGGCTCAAGACTGCTGTAAAGGAAACCGTGGCGCCGCAGCAGCGCGAAGAGATTCAGAACGCTGCGTCTCGACCTGTGGCTGAAACCCAGATCGCCCCGCCTGTCGCTGACGACCTCGCTGAGGGTACGCAGCTCTGTTTTGAGGCGTACTCGGGGCGATATTTCATCGCATCGATGGAAGACATTAGGGCGGCAATCAACACGCTAAATGCGCAGATCAACAACGCACTTTACGGGTCAATCAACGACCTGTATGACCTGCTCGGTCTAGAACGCACTCGTTACGGAGACGACGTCGGATGGAACAGCGACCATCTCGTCGAGCCCTGTTTCTCCGCCGACCTGACTGGTGACGGGAGGCCGTACATTGTACTGGATTACGAGAAGGGGCCGGTCCACACATATGACCGAATTTACTGAGACAACCCTGGAATATGAATACGGCCAGCGAGAGGCTCTGGTCATGTTCTACCTGGGAATGGCCAAGCATATAGAGTACTACGCGAGGGACCTTCGTCGTATCGAAGGCGAGGCGAACTGGAAAGAGCTCCATCTCCCGCGTGCGGCTTCGTGCTTGGCCAATGCCAGGACCCAGCTACGAGCAATGCGAGAAATGTTCGACGAGCTACCAGACGTTCGAAAACAGAGCGCCAAGACCAGTCTACGCCATCACACTCTTCAGGCACGCGAGCTGTCCACATGGTACCGCATCATGCGGTGAGCTATAATTACAGTGCCTATAATGACAGAAAGGAATAATATGTCTGAAGAAACTCCTAAGACCACCATCGTCTCTCGGATTCGAGACTGGGTTACTGCCCACCCGATCATTGCGGGCGTTGTTGTCGGGTCGAGTATTGCGATTGCGTGTAATGCGATCGCTGCGCGATTCTACGACAGCCCAGAATTGACCACGGGTGACGCCGCCCCACTCGAGATCGAGGGAGACGTGGACGAGTGATTCTCTGACGCCCCCTCCGTCACGCCCTACCCTAGTGGTAGGGTTTTATTTTCTGACATTATAATGACAGAAAGGAACTATAATGGTTGAAACTCACTTGACCTTCCGGACCATCGACTTCATCGACACCTTCCTCGACGGCCTTGAACGGCTGGCGCCAAACCGGTACATGTATAGTCATCTGGACGCGCTCGACGCGTTCAATGAGCTGCTGCTGGTTCGCGCCTCTGGCGAGGCTGCGAGGCTGCGTCGACGTATCGCTCGTGTCCGTGATGAGGTCTCGGAGGTTCTCCTCTGACCCCTTCTCACCCTACCCCAGTGGTAGGGTTTTACTAACCCGGATACGACCAGAATGGTGTTTTATTTCTTCACTGCCACGTTGTAAAGGGGATCGAAAATGATCAAAAAAGAAGTCACCGTCGACGGATTCGACGGTCCTGAGACGCGCACCTATTACTTCCACCTGACCCAGTCCGAGGTTATGACTTGGGTGAAAGAGTCGGGCGGTCAGCTCCAGAAAGACCTCGAGCGGGTCAGTAAACTTGATATCGGGGACGACCTCACCGACCTCTTCGAGATGGTCGGGCGTGTCCTCCACCGCGCAGTCGGTGAGCGCGAGGGCAAGCGGTTCATCAAGAACTCTGAGATCGCCGATGATTTCGTGTTCTCTGGAGCTCTGGACGCGGTCCTGGTGGATCTCCTTGAGCACCCCGACGAGATCGAGAAGTTCACGGCTGGGCTTCTCCCCGCAGGGGTGATGGGCGAGGCGGCCAAGCTGACTGCGTGATATATTCAGTTCCTATAATGACAGAAAGGAATGAAGATGGACTTCGACCTCTACACCAAACGACCGCTTGCTGAGTCGCTGGCCTGCGAAATCGTCGCCGGCGCAGTCACCGCCCTCGTTGCATGTTGGGGGGGTCGCGCGCTTATGAATAAACAGACGCGCGAGCTCTCCCCGATGTGTACGCTGGTAGTGGCTGCGGCCGGGCTGGCGGCGTCTTGGGCCGCAACCGTCGGCACGCGGCGTGCGTTGATGCGGCTGAATCCCTGACCCTTCTACCGCCCTACCCTAGTGGTAGGGTTTTCGTTTCGAATCGGCAGAAAGATACAGCATGGATATTCTCGTACTGTTTTACCTCCTTGGAGGCAGTGAGTCAAAGCCCGAGGGCAATCCGACGCTGGAGTTCGCTCTGATCATTTTCGTTCTCGTGTCCGCCGCGGGGTTAATCTGGCTGTCACGCGGGAAATAAACAAGGCTTATAGCGACAGAAAGGAAAGAAATGGAAACTTCCAACGACGCTACAACCATTGACGACGCCATTGCGTCGCATATCGCGACCATGTGCGAGTCCGGGTTGGCGTACGACGAGTATCACCAGATGATCCAGGACCTCGACAAGCTCGCGGCCGCGAAAGAGCGCATTGCTCCGGCGCGAAAGCCCTTGTCCAAGGACGCGATCCTCAGTGCTTCTGCGTCTGTAGCCACCGTACTCGCGATCCTGATCGCTGAACATGCGGCGCCTGTGCTTTCAAAGGCACTGAGCTTCGTGCCCAAAGTCTTCCGCTGACCCCCTTCTACCGCCCTACCCTAGTGGTAGGGTTTTCGTTCTCTCAGAAAGGTAATCATGGGTTTCTACGATTTCATGTGCGTATTCGGGGCGGCTGCTCTCGTGACCTTGGTATTTTTCCTCGTACTGCTTAGTACTGAGCGATGAGCAAGAGAGGCTTCAAGCGCCCAGAACGGGCACTTCACCGGTGGTGTGAAGAGATACACGCCAAGCAGCCTAATGAGCTGGTGATCATATATTTCGACGGACCGTGGGTGCTTGAGATCGATCCCATCGGCGTCGTCAACCCGCCAGTCAACACACTCACCGACTGGCTGGTGTTGGGCCTTCGGATCCGCGATCTTGTCGCCTGGCTGTTGAAACAGGAGGGATTTGACGGGCTCGGAGGAGCCGAAGACTATTTTGAATGGAGGCTGTACCGTGGCGCTTGCTGATATGCCACAGCCTAACTCGAGAAACAGTAAACAACCCAGACAGATTCAACCTGTCGCCCAAGCTCGCCTCGCGGAGAAGCGCGGCAGTCGGCTGAAGAGCGCCCTTGTCGCAGAGACGGGCAGAGCCCTTTTCGATTATGCCATATATGACGTCGTCGTGCCGATGATTAAAGACGCCGCGGCAGCAATGTTCAACCGAGCATTGTACGGCGACGGTCGAGGTTATCCCGTTGGGCGAGGTTCGTCGTACGGCCGCACTGACTACGGCGCATATTCTCGCCCCCGTACCGACGGTTCGGTACGAGACCCTCGACGGGAACTCTCGCCCCGGGTCAAATCACAACACAACTTTGACGAGGTTGTGTTTAACGACCGAGCTGAAGCGGATCTGGTTCTCGAACGGCTCATGGACCTGATCGACACCTATGGCTCCGCGACTGTCGCGGACTTCTACGACCTGGCCGGGATATCCACCGATTATCCCGACAACGACTGGGGATGGGAGCGTCTAGGCGGTGCGGCCATTCGCCGGACTCGGGCTGGTTATATTCTCGACTTGCCCAGGCCCGTTTCGATTGACCCGAGGAGATAGAATGAGTGACAATCGCTTCAAGAAGGTCACGAAAGAAGAGGCCGAGTACGACATTGCGTTGGCGCTGCTGCCTTTCCTGCTCGAGAATGGAACGCCTGTTTATATTCGCCGCGACGGCTGGGCGTTGTGCGTGAGCACTTCTATTGCCGGTCCGCCTCGCGACCAAACCAAGGACTTCACCGAGGAGAGTTGGAGCGCGTTGGTTGAGGCAGTCACGACATTTGTCAGCGTGACTTGTCAGTCTGGATACTCCACGGCCATGGTCATACCCGACCTTGGTACGTGGTGGGTCACTATAGACCCGTGCCACTGAAAGGTGAAAACATGAGCAAACGACAATTCGAGTTCTTGAACGCGGCCGAGGCACAGGAACTGCTCTTTACAGAAATCTGTAAAGTTCTTGATATAACAATCGGTCCGGCGCTTTACCAGTTCAATGACGTTCGCCTATCGATTCAAACCAGGCACGGCGAGCCCAAGAGGTACGCGTTGGAGCCCCCGCCCAATTGGGAGGATCTGGTCTACGCGCTGACTGTCCTGCACGTTATCGTCGGGGCTGAGGGATGGGGACGCGCCATTCAGCGCGAGGATGGTGAGATCTTCATCGTTGATCTTGAGCGCATTCAGCGCAAGGAGGTGTGGTGTGACAGGTGACATATATGAGCCCGACGCCCTCGGCATGATTGAAGCCGATCGGGAGTACGCCAAACATCGCCTGGAGATGGTATGGGCGACGTCTATCACTACTATCGAATCGTCGGATGACATTGTTATCCGCATCAAGAAATTCAAAGAAAGGAACTAATATGGCGACTAATCAGATGGAAGAAATGACGATTCTCAAGGCCCGCGACAAGGCACTCGGCGCAATCATTGAGCGCTACCCGTTCACCAACCTCTGCGTCGAGGGCGATGGTATCGTTCTCCAAGTCGTCGTCTCCGAGGGATCGACTGAGGCTCTCGCGCTCGATGCCCAGCGACTGGGGTCGGATTGGGCTGAGCTCGTTGAAAGCCTGAACGACTTGGCGCACTATGCCCTGGCGATACCTGCTTACGGGTATCACTGGATCGATAAGACTTACCGGCGAGACTGGTTCCTGTCGCGCAAAAACTGACCAATACGAACATATTCGGAAAGGATCTAAAAATGACCACTTGGCAGCAGGATCAGATCGACAAGCCCTGCCCGATCAGCAACGAGCTCGGGCTCAAGATCCTTGATAGGACTCGCAAACCCACTCGGTACGTGAGCGCGAACATCGAGGTGCGACTCGAACCATGGGAGAACCGCAATCCCGTGTACGTAAACGAGGCGCTCCCGTGTGACGAAGCCGAGGAGCTTCGAGCGAGCATGGACGACTACGAGCAAAGGACGGGCGAGACCAGCTACAAGGATTGCTTCTGGAAGCGTGAGCCGTGGCGCATCACTATCACGCGCTTGCGGCCTTCGAAAGCGACCCTCACTCCGCCGAAACGTGCAGAGTCGATCACCCATGAACCGGGCACGTTCGAAAGCCCAACTGTTGGCGAGACGACCGTCGCTGTGCGTAACTACTCCGCGGGTCGTGAGACTATTGTTCGCGGAGGGGCTGTGCAGGTCACTGATCTACCGGCGATGACGGTTATCACCGTCTGGAAGGATGAGCGATGAGCGATATGACCGCGGCGCTGCTGGCAGCGTCTCGTCTTGAGGACGTAGTCCAAGACTTTCTCGATGCCAGGCTGGCTGGTCAGCGAGATCTTAAGGTGATCGGGCACGGCGTCACGCTTAGCGTGTTCCGAGGTGACAGGCTCGTCACTCCTTGGAAGACTGACTGGGCTTACTGGGGCTTCGCGGGGGGTACGGTTCTCGCTGCATTCCGTGTGCTCAAAGGTATGGACGTTACTTACCACCGAGGGTTCTGGATGTCACCAGGCCACAAACAATTCAACTGGCTTATTCAAGAAAGCAAAAATTCATGAGCATATTCTCTTCCGCTGCCAGGTTCGGCGGCAAGATCATTCAGAAAGTCAAGTTCCGCAGCCCTGAGCTCCTTATTGGAGCGGGGGTTGTGGGGCTCGTCGGGGCAGCGGTTGTGGCTGTCCGGCGGGGTGTCCGGTGGCACAACGCGGCCAAGGCTGAGATCCTCCATGATCTGGAGACGATCAAGAAGGCTGAGGGCTCGCCAGAGTACAGCCGCGAGGACAAAGTTCGGGACTACGCCCAGGTCATTGGTAAGGGCGTTTGGTCGTTCACTCAGATCTACGGTCCTTCGGTTGCCGTTGGGGCAGCCTCGGTCGTGTCAATCTTGGCGGGCACCGGCATTCTCCGGGGTAGGCTCGCGGCAGTCACCTCGGCAGCTGCGACTGCGCAGGCTGCCCTGGATCGCTACCGTCAGCGCGTTCGTGAGAAGCTCGGCGAAGACGCGGACACCGAGTTCGCGCACGAAGTCGTTGGCCGCAAAACGAAACTCAAGCACGAGGACGGAACCAAAGAAAGCCTCGTAACGTACCATCTCGTCCCCTCAAGTGGTGAGTGGATGGCGGCTTCGCCATATTCTCGTCTCTGGGATGAGAACGCGATGGAGTGGTGTGCGAACAGGGACCTTCAGTTCCTCACATTGAGAAGCCTCGAAAACCACTTCAACCGAGAGCTGAACGCTCGGGGCGTCGTGTTTCTGAACGACGTGTACAAGGCCCTTGGTCTGCCCATGAGCAAGGATGCGGCCCTTGTAGGGTGGATCAAGGACTACGAGACGGCAAAGATGGCAAAGCTCGCAGCTGAACTCGGGCGTGTCCCGGGCGACGGAGTAATCAGTTTCGGCGTGTTCGAGAACGAGACCCCCTCTGCTCGCGCGTTTCTGGCTGGCGACGACGATCGCGTCGTGCTGGACTTCAATGTCGATGGGGTCATCTACGACCTCATCCCCGCCCTTTGACACTTATACTGAGGGAGAACCCCTGTGTGGACTCATATTCTCGCCTTCGTGGCGGGCGCGGCCATTGGCGCTGCCATTGGCTTTATCGCCCGTCCAAAGGACGAAGACGCATTTGAAGAGCGTGTGGCCGAGGAGGTCGCTGACTTCAAACGCCGCTACAAGGAGCTCCGTGAGGAGACTTCTGCCGCCCCCGTGAACGGGGAGCCCCAAAGGGAGGAGGTGAAGGACGTGGTGGAGACTGAGGAAGAGGCCGACGCCCGGAAAAGCTATGACACGGTTGAACCGGAGGCTGATGTTACCGTATCTCCCACCGGAAGAGGTGTGTTCGAGATCTCAGAACGGGAGTTCATCGACAATCCCCAGCCGGAGACCGAGGCCCTTCTCTATTACACTCTCGACAAAACCATCGCGACGGTCTCCGAAGACCTTATTCCGGAGGCTGACTCGCTCATTGGGACCCGTTATCGATCGATGGATCCCGACGACCGCCTCTACATCCGCAATCTGGATGTAGGGGTTGATTACGAAATTGATGCAGTGCCCTACTCGTACAAGGAGTACGTCCTGGGCGAGTGAGGCGCGTTGGGGACCAGTCATATTTCGACTGGTTGTATGGCAAGGTCGCTGACCCGGGCGACCTTAATCCTTGCCGCAGTAGGCGGTGTTTGATCGATCTCCTTGCTCATGAGGAGTTCGTTCCGCGATGCGCAGACGATGAGAATCGGCGGGACGCCGTCGATGAGATTCGTTACCGCGCAGCGGAAGAGTACGGGGTTATAGCGCATTGGCGGGAGCCAACGTGGCTAGAGGTTCTCCTGGAACTGGCCGAGCAGGCGGAATTCTGGGCGTCTGGTACCGACGCTGAGCAACCGCTCGCCGGCTGGTTCTGGGAGTTCCTTGACAATGTAGGATTAGCTGAGTTCTCAGATGAGGACTGGCCGATAATGTACGGGGACGCCCAGAAGCGGCTGTACGATGCCGTGACTGGGAAAACCTCATTCTTTCTTACGAGCCAAACGGCGTGTTCGCTATGGGACCAGCTCGGCGGCTATATTCTCAATAGGACAGACCTGATTTAGGAGGAACCATGGACTTCTTCAAGGTCTGTCACAGGGAGAAACAGAAGAACGGCAGACAATTGTCGAAATCTTCCCGTCGTTCTCTGTGCTCCCAAGCCAGGATCTTATGGTCCGAGGCAAGGAGTTCTTCGCGATCTGGGACCCCGATACGGGATTCTGGTCCACGGATGAGTACCGAGCGCGAGAACTCATAGACCAGGAGTTGTGGGCGTACCGTGACGGCCTGGACCTCCCTGAGGAGGTTCCGGTCACCGTGCACTCCCTCCAGAACTTCTCGTCACAGGCGTGGAGCGGATGGCGACGGTATCTCGCGAGCCTGCCAGACAACTTCCACGACATGGACGGGGAGCTCACATGGGCATCAGATGAGAGGGCGCGTTCCAAGTTCGCGACACGGGCGCTCCCCTACTCCGTTGAGCCTGGTGAGACGCCGAGCTACGACACACTCGTACAAAGGCTATATCTGCCGGAGGAGCGCGAGAAGTTCGAGTGGGCAATCGGAGCCATTCTTGCTGGCGAGGCCCGGGATATCCAGAAGTTCCTGGTGTTCTACGGCCAAGCTGGTACAGGGAAGTCGACAATCATAGGCCTCATTGAGAAGCTGTTCGAGGGGTACACCACCACCTTCGAGGCCAAGGCTCTTGGCGCAAACGGCAACGCGTTTGCAGCCGAGGTGTTCAAGAACAACCCTCTCGTGGGCATTCAGCATGATGGCGACTTGTCCCGCATCGAGGACAACACCAAGTTGAATTCGATCGTGGGGCACGACATCATGTCACTGAACGAGAAGTACAAAGCTCCTCGCGATATTCGGCTTCGTGCGTTCTTGTTCATGGGGACAAACCGCCCCGTCAAGATCACGGACGCCAAGTCTGGTATCATCCGACGGCTGATCGATGTTCATCCGACGGGCAGGCGTCTCTCTGTTGCTGAGTATCACCAGGCGGTGGCTCGTCTGCCATTCGAGCTGGGTGCGATTGCTGCTCATTGCCTCGAGGTCTACCGACGCCTCGGTAAGGACTACTACTCCGAGTACATCCCCATGGCCATGATCGAGCAGACAGACCCGTTCTTCGACTTCGTCCGGTCATATTCTGATCAGTTCGTTGCGGCCGAAGATGGGGTCACGCTCAAACAAGCCTATGATTGGTATAAGGAATACGTAGATGAGACTGGCCTACAGTTTAAGATGCCCCGCTATCGGTTCCAGGAGGAGCTCAAAGAATACTTCAACGATTACCGAGAACGGGGCACCACCGGCGACAACCGGCGAAACGTATACCTGGACTTTAAGTTGGACAAACTCGAGCGAGTTGCACCCAACGTGGCTTCCCGACCCAGGCTTGTGCTCGACTCACGCAAGTCGGGGCTGAGTGATATTTGCGGCCTGGTCCCTGCGCAGTACGCCAATGACGCGGGGACTCCTGCTCGTAAGTGGGATGAGGTAACGACCAAGCTCGTTGACCTGGATGAGCGACGGTTGCACTACCTCATTCCCGCCGATAATCACATCGTCATCGATTTCGACCTCAGGGACGAGTCGGGCGAAAAGAACCGCGACCTGAATCTCGAAGCCGCGGCCGAGTGGCCGGCAACTTACGCTGAGTTCTCGCAAGGTGGTAACGGGGTTCATCTCCACTACATCTACCACGGAGATGTCTCAAAGCTGTCCCGGGATTACGCGCCCGGTATCGAGATCAAGGTCTTCACCGGTAAGGCGTCTCTTCGCAGGCGCTTTACATTCTCGAATGGCCTACCGGTCTCGCCCATCAGCAGTGGGCTACCAGAAAGGAAACAGCGTGTGATACGTGACGATATTGCAACCACCGAGCGCACACTAAGAGTTTCGGTGGAGAAAGCCCTCCGAAAAGAGGTGCATGCCGCAACAAAACCCTCGATCGATTTCATCGAGAAGCTGCTGACCGAAGCCCACGCATCGGGAGTCGAGTACGACCTCAGCGATCTAGAGCCCGCGGTCATATCCCTGGCCGCTTCGTCAACGCACCACGCTCACGATTGTATGCAGCGTGCGATGGCATTCCCGTACAAGTCCGAGCATGAAGAACCTCCCAACACCGATGGCGCGGATCCAATAGTGTTCTTTGATGTGGAGGTTTTCCCGAACCTCTTCATCGTTTGCTGGGAACGAGAAGACTCGGACCAGACGGTCCAGATGATCAACCCGACCCCTCTGGAAATCGAACCCTTGCTTCGAATGAAGTTGATAGGGTTCAACAATCGAAAGTATGACAACCATGTTTTGTACGCTCGATATCTGGGGTATGATAACGAGCGACTGTATCGACTGTCACAGCGTATCGTTTCAAATGAGCGCAGTGGGTACTTCAGGGAAGCGTATAATGTCTCGTACAGCGATATTTACGACTTCAGCAGTGTCAAACAATCTCTCAAACGGTTCGAACTGGATCTTGGTATCCACCACCTAGAGCTAGGCTTGCCGTGGGACGAGCCGGTTCCAGAAGAGCTATGGCCCAAAGTGGCATCGTACTGCGTCAATGACGTCAAGGCGACCAAGGCCGTCTTCCATGCCCGAGCAGCCGACTTCAAGGCCCGCAAGGTCCTGGCAGCTCTGTCTGGTCTGTCAGTCAATGATCCGACGGCCAAGCACGCGGCGAAGATCCTCTTCGAGGGGGATAGGGACGCGGTAAGCAAGTTTGTCTACACGGATCTCTCGAAAGAGTTCCCAGGGTACAAATACAGCTTCGGGAAGAGCACGTATCGCGGGATCACCACCGGCGAGGGCGGTCTTGTACTGGCCGATCCTGGTGTATATTTCGATGTGGAAGTCTTTGACGTCGCGTCAATGCACCCGACTTCAATCGAACGCTTGAACCTCTTCGGGCCTTACACGAAGAACTACACTGCCATCAAAGAGGCCCGTCTCGCTATCAAGCATGGCGACCTCGAGAAGGCTCGCGGGATGCTTAACGGCGCACTTGTGCCGTTCCTGGATGGCACGCCTGAGGAGCTTGACGATCTCGCGTACGCGCTCAAGATCGTCATCAATATCGTGTACGGTCTGACTGCCGCGCACTTCGACAATCCCTTCCGAGACCCCCGCAACAAGGACAACATCGTTGCCAAGCGCGGCGCGTTGTTCATGGTGGATCTCGTGAAGGCTCTCGAAGAGCGCGGGGTGCATGTGCTTCACGTGAAGACGGACTCCATAAAGCTCGCCAAACCGAGCGAAGAGACGCGACAGTTCATATTTGAGTTCGGTCGTAAGTACGGCTACGAGTTCGAGGTGGAGGACCGCTACAAGAAGCTCTGCCTCGTCAACGACGCCGTCTACATCGCCCAGGACTACGAGGGCAAGTGGCATGCGACGGGCGCTCAATTCGCTGAACCCTACGTGTTCAAGACGTTGTTCAGCAAGGAACCCCTGGAGTTCGAGGACCTGATCCTGAAGAAGACGGTCACCACGAGCATCTGGATGGACACGGGGACCGAAGAGACGCCCGAGCGTCGCTACATCGGTCGGTCTGGTGCGTTCATCCCTGTCACGCAGGGCGGCGGTACCCTGTGGCGTGAGAAAGACGGCAAATACGCAGCCCTCGGGGGCACCAAAGGCTACCGCTTCGTGGAGGCGGAAACAATGAAGGAGGTGGGTCTGAATGGCCCGATCGACTATTCGTATTACAGAACCTTGTGTGACAAAGCGCGCACTACTATCGGGAAATTCCCCGACGGTTCTGCACTTCTCGAGACCGGAGACAAATGACGACGTCTTCGAGATATACGGTCCTGAAGAGAGCGTGGCAGAGCTCGTCCAGGTTATCTCCCGAATGCTGCCAAACAGTGTTGAATGGGGACTGGCGAACGAAAAGTTCGAGTTCAACCGCGATACTCATCGTGGGGCATGGCGCTGTGAGCTAAAACCAATAGGTCGTATCGATGAAAATCTGATGGCGCGCTTTGACCAAGACGCCATCGCAAATCTTGGCCCAGAACGGGCCGACAACGCAACAGAAAGGAACACCAATGGGCGTTAAGCTGATCGAACTTGAGCGGGCTATGCTCGCGGAGGAATTCCTCAAAGAGGCGATGCCGAATGCGGCGCGTAAGGAACGCGCGATCGTGGCACTGCGGCTGGAGTACTTCGACAGGGTGGGGGTGCGCCTCCATTACCAGGCTCGCGATATGTCCAAATACGGGGATGATCCAGGCAAGCGCAAAGAGTTCTGCGACCTGTCATGCGATATTCTGGCCCTTGCCTCGCTGATCCACCCGTACCATCGGGCAGTGATCGAGCTCGACCGAGGCGAGAAACATGTTCGTTGGGCGATCGAGAATCTTTTCACCCTCTACAAGGCGGCAGAGCAGCTTCTCGCAGGAGATCACGATGGAGCCGCATCAATGATCGAGGGCGTCAAGGGCGGAGCAAAGCCTGAGGGGTGGGGCGCTAAATACTCGCATCGCTTCGACAAGCAGCTCAAAGGGCTCATGGAAGCATCGGCGAGCGAATGAATCAGCATCTGACACGGCTTGTAGAGGCGCGCCTGCATTACTTCGCCAGTGTGGGCGCCATCCTCGCAGAACGACACTTTGATCGGCCCAACTGCTTGATGGAGGCTGTTCTGGGCCACTGGACACGCATCCGTGAGATTGCGCATGCTGCCAAAACCGACGAGCAGCTGCGGTACGCTGCTAAACTGCTGAAATACGCAGGAGCTACAGCTGATGGGCTACTAGAAGGCAACAGCGATGCCGCGTGCTGGACCCTCCAGGCGCTGCGTGAAACACTCGAAGAATCTACAGAATGAGGAGAGAAAGAATGTCGAACAAAGAAACATACGCCGAGTACGCCAAGACCTTCCCCACGATGGTCGAGCAGCTGCGCAAACGTGACTTTCATCCCGATGGGGCGAAATACGCGTCGTTTATCTTCGGGAGCGAGGCGTATATCCTCGAAACGGCTAAGTGGTTCGCGTCCCGGGAACGATACCACCGGGCAGCGGACCTGCTTACTCAGAGCTGCAAGCTTATCTCGGAAATCGTGCCGGAAAAGCTCCACCGTGCATGGGCGACGAAGTTCTACATTCAGCAGATCCTCGCTATGCGAGGATGTTTGCAGAAGAACCACTGGCGCAAAGTCATGAAGCTGCGAGCGAAATATCTCGACCAGGCCCTGTGGGTTGCAGAAGACGCGGGGGTCGAAGCGAAAGCCCTTACCGAGCTTCGAAACTGGCGAGACCGTGTCGCTGATGTGGTCAAGAAGGCTGAAGCGTTGGACGACTACCGGATCGCAGCACAGCTCCTGTCGCGCCTGGGGGACGCCGCTGATCTGATCTTGATGGGTAAGTGCGATGTGGCGTATGCGCACCTCGTAGAGACGATCACTGCACTCGCAACCTTGGACGAAGGAGACAAAGAATGAATGGCACGCCGAAGCGCCCGGACCCAATTGTTGTTGAGGGCGCGCGAATCAAATTCAAGAACTTTGCCGGAGAAGCTCGGCAGTACAACCCTGCCGGACAGCGTAATTTCGTCCTCCTACTTCCAGATGAGCTGGCGCAGCAGCTCGCCGCGGAGGGCTGGAACATCAAATGGAAGCCTGGGCGTCACCCTGAAGACCCTGACGAAGCCCAGCTCACAGTCAAGGTCAAGTTCAAGGAGCCCGGCGACGAGCGTGGCCAGGATCCCATCGCATATTTGATCCAAGGGCGTAGGAAGCTCGCCTTGGACGGTCGGACCGTGGGGATTCTCGATCGCCTCGCGCCTCTCAACATCGATCTCATCGTGCGCCCATATGTCTGGGACATCAACGGCAACGTGGGTATTACAGCCTACCTGGACGAGATCTACTATACCGCGGTCGAAGGACTGTCGAGCAAATACGCCGACTACGAGGAGGTGCGGGGATGACTAACACGTGCCGAGGCTGCACCAATGCTGTGAATGACGCCTGGGACAAAGTTACCGACTTCCTCCTGTACCCTCCGGTGTTCATAACGCGCCAGGACTTGGAATGGTTGAAGGGGCTCGTAAGACTTGCGTGGCGGGTTGAACAGAATCCGGACCACGATGATGCCGGGTGGGCAATTCAGCAGGCGCTGGACGGCTGGGACAGCAGGGGCGCACCAGAGTACTACCGCCAGATCAGTGAGTTTGAGGAGGCCCACCCTGTGGATTATCCCAGGTATCTCCGAACTATCCAAGAGATCATCGAGAGAGGGTGTAAGGTTATTGAGCCCGACACGTGAGGACATGCAGCGCTATCGAGGTATTCTCGATGCTCTGGTAGCAGAACTGGAAGAAGATAGTGCCTTGTAAGCTATACAAGGCTCAAGTAGAAGCACTCGGCTCTCTCCGCTCTGGCTCCATCCTTTGTGGTGGGGTCGGGACGGGGAAGTCGAGAACTTCTCTGGCCTTTTTCTTTTGCTCCGTTGGCGGCGGAAAGATCGACTTTGAGACCGGAGAGATACTTGAGCCTATGCGAAATCCTAAGCGCCTTGTAATACTCACCACAGCCAGAAAGAGGGATACTCTCGAATGGAGCCGGGAGATGGCCATATTTGGCCTCTCAGAGGGGTCTGAGAGGGTGTGTGATGTTACGGTGGACAGTTGGAACAACATCAAGAAGTACGAGACCGTGAAGGGAGCGTTCTTCATCCTCGACGAGCAACGTTTGGTGGGATCCGGGGCCTGGGTGAAGGCATTCTACAAGATCGCCAGGGCCAATCAATGGATCTTGCTGAGTGCGACGCCAGGGGATACATGGCTGGACTACGCGCCCGTGTTCATTGCCAACGGGTTCTATGCAAACATCACAGAATTCAGAGCGCAGCACGTCATTTACAAGCGGTTCCGGAACTACCCGCAGGTTGATCGGTATGTTGGGGTGAAGCATCTTGAAGCGCTGCGCAAGAAGCTGCTGGTGGACATACCCCTTGAGCGAGAGACACGGCGGCATTATGAGTATTGTGTGGCAGAACACGATCGCGTGGCGTTGAAGGAAGTGTGGAAAAAACGTTGGAACCCATTTGAGAATGCGCCGATCAAGACGGCCAGCGAGCTGTGTCAGGTCTTGCGCAGGTTAGTGTCAACAGACCCATCTCGCCGAAGCGAGCTTGAAGCGATCCTCGCGAAACACGACAGGTTGATCATCTTCTACAACTACAACTACGAACTGGACCTGTTGCGGGAGATCTTGCGAGAGGACGGGCGTGAGTTTGCGGAGTGGAACGGTCAGCAGCACGATCGGTTACCGGAGGGGGAGAGCTGGACATATCTCGTGCAGTACACGGCGGGGGCAGAGGGATGGAATTGTACCTCGACGAACGTGATTGTGTACTGGAGTATGAACTACTCGTACAAGGTGATGGAACAATCGGCTGGGCGGATTGATCGATTGAATACCGAGTACACGGACTTGTACTACTACTACCTGACGTCTCGTGCGCCGATC